>Ga0307476_10000406_pt1 | contig 34600 bp, 21 predicted proteins | sample atmos_gasesECM2C_2_FD_203314 | JGI IMG/M metagenome (GOLD analysis project Ga0307476, IMG submission 203314) | Hardwood forest soil microbial communities from Morgan-Monroe State Forest, Indiana, United States - atmos_gasesECM2C_05 | ecosystem: Environmental > Terrestrial > Soil > Temperate... | reverse complement strand
GCATGTGTCTGCGGTCAAATTGGGGAGCGTCGCATATCGCGGATCCGAAGCAAGCGTTGACTCTTGACGAATACGTTCGTCAGAGGGGCAATCATATAGCGAAGCCGATTCCTCTCGATCGCTTCGTCGATTACGGCCGGTGGTACCAAGGCCAGGCGGTTCCGGATCTGGATAAGCGCCAGGTACGGAGTATCGAGACCGATGGTCACGGGTTTAAGGTGCTCATGGCGGATGGCGAGGAGTTCACCTCGCAGCGGGTTGTTGTCGCAGGCGGAATCAGTCCGTTTGTGAGCAAACCCGCTGAGTTCGCCGGCATTCCTTCTGCCCTGGCTTCCCATACGAGCGAGCACAAAGATCTTGGGAAGTTCAAGGGCCAGCGGGTGGTGGTGATCGGCGCCGGGCAGAGCGCTTTGGAATCCGCTGCGTTATTTAAAGAGCTCGGCATTCCGGTCGAGGTGATTGCGCGTACGACGCACCTGAATTGGGTGGGGCTGCATGCGAAATTGCATCATCTGGGGGTGATTTCCAAGATGATGTATTCTAATCGCGACGTTGGTCCGGCTGGCATCAGCCGTCTCGTCGCTGCGCCGCATCTGTTCCGCCGTTTTCCCCGAGTTTTTCAGGATCGAACTGCTTACCGCGCGATCCGACCAGCCGGCGCCGGCTGGCTGCAACCACGAATTGCGGAAATACCAATCACTCTGGGGCGCAAGGTGGTCTCCGCGACTGTCGCGGGCAGCCAACTTCGCCTTAAACTGGACGACGGGTCTGAGCGTCTCGTCGATCACGCGCTTCTCGCGACGGGATTCCGTGTCGATATTTCGCGATATCCTTTCCTATCTCCGTCTTTGTCGAAACAACTGAAAACTGTGAACGGCTACCCTGTGCTTAAGGGCGGACTGGAGTCGTCGGTTCCCGGATTGCACTTCGTCGGTAAACCTGCGGCATGGAGCTTCGGGCCGCTCCTGGGTTTTGTTTCGGGAGCCGAGTTCGCCTCAAGTGAGTTGGTTCGGTCGATGACTCGGAGGAACGGAAGCAACTGACGCCATGAGCGCCCTGACTCAACCCGTCCCAAAGCCCAGCATCGTGAAAGCCGTCGACCCCACTGTCGGGGCCGTGGTCATCGGCGGTGACTACCAGGGGCTGGGAATCGTTCGCAGCCTCGGCCGGCAAGGCGTACCGGTGTGCGTTGTAGATGACGAACTTTCCATCTCTCGGTATTCGCGTTACTGCACGAAATTCGTGAAGCTCGGGAATCTGCACGATGAGCGGGATACGGTCGACAGCTTACTGGAGCTTGGAAAGCGGCTGGGTTTGGATGGTTGGGTCCTTTATCCAACCCGGGAAGAGCTCGTTGCCGCGTTGTCGCGCTATCGTTCAGAACTCAGTGAAGTGTTTCGAGTTCCAACGCCCGATTGGGAAAGCGTGAAGTGGGCTTGGGACAAGAGGAACACTTATCGACTTGCACAGAAGCTGGAGATCCCGACACCCGTCACACACTATCCCGAAAATCTTGACGAATTAGCCCAACTCGATAGCGCTACACCCCCATTTGCAATCAAGCCTGCGATCAAGGAACACTTCTTCTACGCCACCAAGGCGAAGGCATGGCGTGCGAACAGCCACGCTGAGTTAAGAACTCTGTTTCAAAAGGCATCGGACCTGGCCGGTGACGGAGAGATCATGGTGCAAGAGTTGATTCCCGGCGGTGGTAGCCAGCAATTTTCTTATTGCGCGTTTTTCCGCGAGGGGAAAGCGGTAGGCAAAAGTGTTGTGCGGCGTACCCGGCAACACCCTCTTGAGTTTGGAAGAGCCAGCACCTACGTCGAGACTGTGGACATTCCGGTTCTGGAGGAACTCTCTGAGCGATTCCTGCGCGAGATCGATTACTACGGCCTGGTCGAACTGGAGTACAAGCTCGATCCGCGGGATTCCCAATACAAGCTGCTCGACGTAAATGCCAGAACGTGGGGATATCACAGTCTTGGAGCGCGGGCCGGCGTGGACTTCAGTTACATGCTCTACGCGGATCAAGTTGGCCTGCCCGTGTCAGTTTGCAAAGGCCGCCCCGGCGTGGCGTGGATACGGACTACTACAGACCTTCCTGCCGCGTTGATAGGGATTCTCAGCGGGGATACTGATTGGAAGAGCTATTTCCGCTCATTGATAAACTGCAACACGGAAGCAGTGTTCAGCCCAAGCGATCCTCTTCCTGGGCTGGCCGAAGTCGCCCTCATCCCGTATTTGGCTATCAAGAGAGGCTTCTGAAGCATTCCGACGAATTTAGGAGTTACGCCATGACGGTCCTTCCTCTCAAACAAAACATTGCCGTGGATGCTGGCAGCTTGGTCAGTGTCGACGCCGAAAGTGCGATCTATCGAGACGGGAGCTACCTGAAACACAACCCGTCCTGGCATTCAGAGGAGTCACCTTTCAAGGTGAGGCAAATCCAGCGGATGATAAAGCGGCAGAAGCTGGCGCCGAAAACTGTGTGTGATGTAGGCTGCGGCGCAGGTCTGGTGCTGGCCGAACTGCAACCGTATCTGCCTTCGGATTGCGTTTGCTGGGGATACGATGTCTCGCCCGATGCGCTTGCCATGTCTGCGGGGCGCGCCAACGACAATCTGCGCTTTCGCATGCGCGACATACGAAAAGATGAGTGCGATACATTCTTCGATTTGCTGTTAATGCTCGACGTCTTCGAGCATGTTGAAGACTATATGGGACTGGTGAGGTCTGTCCGGTCCAAGGCTAAGCAAAAGCTGTTTCATATTCCGCTGGATCTTTCTGTCCAGGCAGTTCTTCGTAAGAATGGCCTTCTCCTTCGCCGCGATCATCACGCGCATCTGCACTATTTCACCAGGGAAACAGCCCTGCGCACCCTAACCGACGTTGGCTACACAATCGTCGATTATTTCTATACTCCGCGATGCATCGAGCTGGGAGACCTGTTTATACAAAAGGTGGCAAGGATTCCGCGGCAACTCAGCTTTGCGCTTGCGCCAGACTTGACGGTGCGCGTGCTTGGCGGGTATAGCCTGTTGGTGCTGGCCGAGTAACGATGCTCTTGCGAGCAATTTGTGTCCTCGTTCTATCGGGTATTCTGGTCGCGGGGTTGTGGCCATTTCATGCTCCCAGGAATGAAGTGAGTTGGCTGAGTCACGGGAACGGTCTGTTCTTTGGCAAGTACGGCAGCATCGTCAGTACCAGTTCGTTCAAGGCCAACGCATTGCAGGGAGACGATTCCTGCAGTCTCGAGATTTGGCTGGAACCGAGGCGAGCCCACTCTTCGGGCACGATTCTAGCGTTTTACTGGCCGGACGGTCGTGTTACCCCGTTTGCGCTGCGGCAATCTCTCGGGGATCTAGTGCTCCAGCGTTTAAGTCCAGATCAGTCGCACGATGTTAAGAAAATCAAAGTCTACGTCGACGATGTTTTCAGGTACCAGAAGCCGGTGCTGGTAACGATCAGTTCAAGTCAAGCGGGCACCAAGCTCTATACGGATGGCGCGTTCGTAAAGAAGTTCGTAACCTTCAGGATTTCAAGGCAAGACCTCACCGGGCAATTGATAGTTGGCAATTCTCCTGGGACGACCCATAACTGGTCTGGACAGTTGAGGGGGCTTGCGATCTACGGCCGGGAGCTTTCGGCCGGCGAGGCGTCACAGCATTTCGCAACCTGGACGAAGAGTGAGCATCCGGATCTCGGAAAGAGCCAGGGCGCTGTGGCTCTTTATCTCTTCAGTGAAGGCAACGGGAGCGTTGTCCACAACCAGGTAGACGCGGCAACGAACCTCCTCATTCCGGAGCGTTTCTTCGTCTTGAATGAAGAGTTGCTCGAACGACCCTGGGATGAGTTTCGCAACGACCGGAACTACTGGAAGGACGTTGGGGTTAATGTTGCCGGGTTCATTCCATTCGGGGTTTTCTTCTACGCCTACTTCTTCCTGTTGCGAAGAGCCGAACATCCGGCAGCGGTCACAATCACTCTTGGATTCGCCGTCAGTCTTACCATCGAAGTCTTGCAGGCATTTCTTCCGACCCGAGACTCCGGCATGACCGACCTCGTTACGAATACGTTGGGGACGGCTCTGGGTGCGATTTTGTGCGCCCGGATTGTGGAGCATCAAGGGTTCTCCCGGCGCGTGGGTTCCCCGCGCTCTCCCAGTCAATCTTAGCTATCCCATTTCTGTTCAATGGCTTACAGGCGCTACATTAGCCATTTTCGTCCTATTGTCCTCTGGGTGGGACGTGATACGATAAGTCAATAACCCCCTTCATTTGACTTAAATAATCCACTTACTCTCCCTCAAGGAAGGTCTTTTCTTGGAATTATGCTGAACACTGCGATTATTGGAGCTGGCCCGTACGGACTGTCAATCGCTGCACATTTCCGGCGCAGCGGCATTCCATTCCGCATTTTCGGTCGTCCGATGGAGAGCTGGCTGGCGCACATGCCGAAAGGCATGATGCTCAAGTCGGATGGCTTTGCCTCTGACATCTATGATCCGGAAAGCGCGTTCACTCTGCGGCAGTTCTGTGCGGAACGGGGCATCGAGTATGCCGATGCCGGTCTGCCGGTGCGCCTCGAGACCTTCAGCGCCTACGGGCTTGCCTTTCGGGATCGCATGGTGCCAGAGCTTGAAGACAAGCTCGTGGTCAGCGTGGACCGTGTTACCGGCGGATTCCTTTTGCGACTTGAGGATGGAGAGACATTCCAAGCTCGCAGGGTGGTGCTCGCGGTTGGGATTACTCACTTTGAGTATGTTCCCGAGAACCTGGCGCACTTGCCATCGAAATTCTTCTCCCACAGCGCTCGACATCGCGAGGTTGAGACGTTTCGAGGTCGGAGCGTCGTGGTCATCGGCGGCGGAGCTTCCGCGCTCGATTTGGCGGGATTGCTGCACGAGGCGGGTGCTGACGTGCAGCTCGTCAGTCGCCGCAAAGAACTGAAGTTCCATAGCCAGCCCTCCGGCAAGCCGCGCTCGCAGTGGCAGCAGATCAGGCATCCGCAATCAGGGCTTGGTCCCAGCTTGCGTTCGCGCTTTTTTGCCAATTGCCCGGCGGTATTTCACTATTTGCCCGAGCGTCTTCGCCTGGAGGCCGTTCGAAGGAGCCTGGGGCCCTCGGGAGGATGGTTTATTCGAGACAAAGTGGTCGGGAAAGTGCCGCTGCATCTGGGGTGCACGCCGCAAGGCGCCGAGGTCAAGGACGGCAGAGTTCATCTGAGTGTTCAGGCAGCGGACGGCGCCAATCGGGAGATTGTGACCGAGCACATCATTGCGGCGACCGGTTACAGGGTGAATCTGGAGCGTTTGAAGTTTCTCGACCCGGAGATTCGATCGCAGCTTAAGGCTGTTGGTGGAGCTCCGGTGCTCTCTTCGACTTTCGAGTCATCGATGCCCGGTCTCTACTTCGCGGGGGTTGCGGCTGCCAACAGCTTTGGACCCGTCATGCGGTTCGCGTTCGGGGCTGGCTTCGCCGCTCGGACGCTGAATCGCGCCCTGGCGAAGTCACTCGCAAAAGAGTCGGCAGCGGTTCCGGTTCGCAGCGCAGCAACTACCGCGAAGTGAATTAGGTCGCTTGATGGGAAAAGCTGATGGACGCATGAAGCTAGAGACCCTCGCCATCCACGCAGGTTACGACGGCGATCCCACGACCAAGGCCGTGGCTGTGCCGATCTATCAGACGGTTGCATTCGAGTTCGATAGCGCAGAGCACGGCGCGGCTCTGTTTAATCTGGAAGTTCAAGGGAACATCTACACCCGGATCGGCAATCCTACAAACACGGTTCTGGAAAAGCGTCTGGCGGCGCTTGAGGGTGGAGTCGATGGGCTCAGCGTCAGCTCGGGAATGGCGGCGATCGAGTATTCGCTCATTAACATTGCGGAAGCTGGGAATAACATTGTTTCTACTCCGCAGCTATATGGCGCCACCTACACGCTCCTGGCGCATATCTTTCCGAAACGGGGCATCGGTTCACGATTTGCGGCGAGCGATCGCCCCGAAGATGTCGAGAAGTTAATCGACGAGAATACGCGGGCGGTTTACTGCGAGAGTGTTGGCAATCCGGCGGGGAATGTCGCAGACATCGAAGGTCTGGCCAAGGTCGCGCACAAGCATGGCGTGCCGCTGGTCGTCGATAACACCGTGGCTACGCCGATTCTGTTGCGGCCTATTGAGTACGGGGCCGATGTCGTCGTTCATTCCATGACGAAATTCATCGGAGGGGGCGGCACCAGTATCGGCGGGATGATTGTGGATAGCGGCAAGTTTCCGTGGCGAAAGTATCCGAAGAAGTTTTACATGTTGAACGTGCCCGAGGTTGCCTACCACGGAGTCGTTTATGTTGACCATTTCGGCGATGCCGCTTTTGTCGCGCGATGCCGAACCGTGTGTCAACGCAACACCGGCGCCACTCTGTCTCCGTTTAACGGTTTTTTGTTCCTGCAGGGGATTCAGACGCTCTCCCTCCGCGTGGAGCGCCATGTGGCGAACGCGCGCAAGGTAGCGGAATTCTTGCGCGATCATCCCATGGTTGAGTGGGTGAATTATGTCGGGTTTCCGGATAATCCGCTCTATCCGATGGCGCATCGATATTTGGGCTCCAGCTTCTGCTCGCTGCTGACCTTTGGAGTGAAGGGCGGCTACGAAGGCGGAAGAAAGTGCTTCAACGCGTTTCGCCTATTCAAACGCATGGTCAACATGGGCGATGCCAAGTCGTTGTCGTGTCACCCAGCCTCGACTACGCACCGGCAACTCACGCCGGAGGAACAAGCGAAGGTAGGAGTTACACCGGAGATGATTCGTCTTAGTGTGGGCATTGAGCACATTGACGACATTCTTGAGGATTTGGGTCAGGCTTTGGACAAGGCCAGAGTGTGACGGGGAAATCGTAGTGGGTATCGATTTAGGGGAAATATCATGCCACTGATCATCGAGGGCGGCCGGGTTCCACCGCGTTGGGCCGAGAGGAAGAGCTGCCGCCTCGTGGGTTCGGGTGAAAGCTACAGCGCAGGGGCGGAGTGCGTCAGAATTGCATTCCTCAACAACATGCCGGATACGGCTCTGGAAGACACGGAGATGCAGTTCTTCGAGCTGCTCGAAGCCGCTTCCGGCGAGATTCCAGTTCGTCTCAAGCTCCACTCGCTGTCCGGCGTGCCTCGCGGAGGGCGGGGAGAAAAGCATCTCGACAGCTTCTACTTCGGTACCGACGATTTATTGAATAGCCGGTTTGACGCCGTAATCATGACCGGCACCGAGCCGCGGCAGGCCAACCTGCGCAACGAACCCTACTGGTCTGCGCTGACCCGCGTTCTGGACTGGGCGGAAAGCAATACCGTGTCGACGATTTTGTCATGCCTGGCGGCGCACGCGGCAGTCCTGCATAGCGATGGCATCAATCGTCATCCGCTGAGTGACAAGCAGTTTGGTGTCTTCGACTTCGCCCGGGCTGCCAACCACCAGTTAACCGCAGGTACTGGAGAACGGGTGCGCTTCCCCCATTCTCGATGGAACGAAGTGCGGGCGGAGGAGCTGAACGCATGCGGCTACCGCGTGCTGACTCAATCAGTGGAAGGCGGCGTGGATTCGTTCGTGAAAAACAAAGAGCGCAGCCTGTTCGTACATTTCCAAGGCCACCCGGAGTACGGCGCGCAGACTCTGCTGAAGGAATACCGTCGAGATATAAAGAGATTTCTCAGAGCAGAGAGAGAAAACTATCCTTCCATGCCGAAGGGTTATTTTGACGCGACCGTAGCAACGCTTCTTACCGAATTTCGGGATGTTGCTGTGTCCGATCGGCGAGAAGAACTCATGGACGGCTTTCCGGAAGCTGCCCTCGTCGGCGGCTTAAAAAGCACGTGGCGCTCCTCGGCCATCAGCATTTACCGGAACTGGCTGCAATATGTAGCATCGAAAAAGGCCGAATCCACGGCATTTCCCGCGATGGCAGTTTTGCATGATTCGAGTCCACGAAAGCGGTCTGCACTGCGGTGACGCCGGGCGTCCCCAGACGGTTCGCGGTGTTTCCACAAAAGATTAATTAGCCCCTCTTTGTCCTCTTTATCTGCGTTGAAGTCCGATCACACACTCCTAACGGCGCCTAATATGCAACTTATTTCACACTATTGCAAGAACGCAAGCTGGGTGTACACTTGGGGACTCTTTCGGGATGAAAGAGGAGAGGCGAACTTCCCTGGCCACCGTCACAAATATCGTTCAGTCGGTCGTCAGGGCCACCCCGGCTCGCGTTGACCTCACGGACTCGTCCATTCCCCCGGATTGGATTCGGGCCGGCAGTCCCAAAGCGTGGAACAAGGAAATCGCAACCAGTCGTGACGGGATGTCCCAGATCTTTGTCTGGGAGTGTTCGGAGGGGCTTTTCATCTGGCATTACAACAAGGATGAGTCGCTGGTTGTAGTTTCGGGCGAGGCCTTTATTACCACGGAGAACGGCCAGGAACTCCGGCTGGGCCCGGGGGATGTGGCGTTTTTTCCAGCTGGTACTACCTGCACCTGGCGCGTCCCTGGACCTTTAAGAAAAGTAGCTGTAATGCGGGAGCCCATGTGGCGCCCCCTGGGGTTTGCCGTGAAGGCGTGGAATCGAGTGCTTCGGATGGTGGGCTTAAGGGGAAGGCCATCGTTGATTCCCGCAGATCAGGCAGACTTCAGTGAACCACCGCGCAAAGTGGGCTGATTCCAAGACCTTGTTGAGTCCCGCGGCGAGTTCCTACCTACATTCACAAAATCTCATATGACCCAAACGGTGGTACGACTGCGCCCTGGCGATCTCGTCGAAGTGAAGGCTCCGGAGGAAATCCTCCAGACACTGGACGCCGACGGAACATTAGGCCAACTGCCGTTCATGCCGGAGATGGTCGAGTTTTGTGGGAAGAGATTCCAGGTTTCCAAGCGTGTCCTGAAAACCTGTTACTACACGGAAAGGAACGCGGCCGGATTTCTAAAGTTTAAGACCGATGATGTCGTCCTTCTCGACAGTCTCCGATGTTCGGGTGCTGAACACGATGGCTGTCAGAAAGCGTGCATGATTTTCTGGCGCGAAGCTTGGCTCCGGAGAGTGCAGGACGGCGCCGTCCAAACAAAATTGGACTCGACTGCCACCGAGCGATTGCGAGCTCGCCTCAAAACCTCGACAGGGCCGAAGACCTATTTCTGTCAGGCGAGCGAGCTGTTGAAACCCACTAAGCCGATGTCGCAGCGGGAACGGTTCGAAGGCTGCTTGAACGAAGTGCTTGTCGGCAACTGCAGCATTCTGGAAATGGCCCTGCGCATTCGAAGGTGGCTGTTCTGGCGGGGTCGGCGGAAGTTCCTGGGCGACTACCCTCACGGGACGAACAAGTCCACGCCGGTGGAGAGCTTGAATCTGCGATCCGGAGAAGTGATTGAAGTGAAGCCGATGGAAAGCATCAACAGCACGTTGGATGAGGCTGGGTATAATCGCGGACTTTTCTTCTTTCCGGACATGGAGTCGTTGTGCGGCAAGCAGGAACGGGTAGACCGACGGATCGAAAAGATAATTGTGGACGGAACGGGAGAGATGCGTCAGCTCCACAACACCGTATACCTGGAAAACTCGTATTGCGGATGCGCCTACGTCTTGGGCGGGTGTCCACGTCGCGAATTTTCCTATTGGCGGGAAATTTGGCTTCGCCGCCGGCCTGCCGGCTCCCGGTGAGCAGGAGATTCAGAGCAAGATAGTTTCGATAAATAAGGAACTTTGCACGTCCTAGCCGGTTTGTTGAGAGTGTCCCGGGAAAAGATCACTCCATTCCTCTAGGAGGGAAGCAAATGAAGCGTGCGCTCGTAGAACAAATGATTTTTTTCCACGATGGGGACAAGACATTTTTCGATCCCGCGTCGTTTCCGTGGATTGCCTCGGTGGAAGCGGAATGGGCCGTCGTTCGCAAAGAGCTGGATTCACTTCTGACCCGCCGAGAAGAAATCCCGAATTTTCAGGATCTCTCGGATGCGCAGAAGCCCTTGACCGAGGGCGACCAATGGAAGACGTTCTGGCTCTATGCCTACGGCAACACTGCCGAGGAAAACTGTGCGCGATGTCCGGAGACGGTGCGAGTATTGCACAAGATTCCTGGAATGAAGTCGGCTATGTTTTCGATTCTGGCGCCCAAAAAGCACATTCCGGAACATCGTGGAGTGTGGAAAGGCGTCTTGCGTTATCATCTCGGATTGATCGTTCCGCAACCAGTAGGGAGCTCCAGGATCAGAGTAGGTGAAGACGTGCGCTGCTGGGAAGAAGGGAAGAGCATGATCTTCGATGACAGTCATCCACACGAAGCTTGGAACGATTGCGATTCACAGCGAGTCGTGCTGTTTGTCGACGTGGAGCGTCCACTCCCTTTTCCGCTCTCCCTACTTAACCGAGTGATCATCTGGATCATTGCCCGGTCGGATCGCGTGGAAGAATCAATGCGGAAAGTTCGGAAATATGGCCTCGGGGGCGAGAAGGCGACTCAGCCTAGAGACAAGCGAGCCGCATAAAACACTAGCTTCAGAGAGTGCTCGGTGCCGCAACCGACCCGGGCGTATTAGGACTTGCGTTTGTCGAACCTTCCCGTTCGCATCAGCGACGTGATCACGCCGTGGGCTGAGCGTTTGCCCGATCAGCCTGCTTTGGTGGAGGCGTCAGGGACGTGGACCTATCGGCAACTTGCCTCTGTTGTCGGCGAGACCCAGACCTGGCTGCTCGACTCGGGTGTGCGCCCGGGTGATCGGGTCATGATTGTCTGCGAGAATTGCCGCGCATTTGTGGCGATTCTGTTGGCCCTGTCTGGTTTCGATGCGTGGCCGGTGTTGGTGAACGCGCGTCTCTCGGCGCGCGAAGTGGATGAGATTCGGGACCACTGTGGTGCCCGGCGGGTAATCTACACCACGAGCGTGTCGCCGCAGGCCAGAGAACACGCCAGGAGGCATGGGGCGGTCGTCCAACAGGCCGCGGGTCTGGGTCCGATAGCTCTCGGTCCACTGAACGAGGGAGTCGCACCGGAACCAGTCGACGCCGAGGCTGCGCAACGCGTCGCCGCCCTGATTTATACGTCTGGCACGACCGGGTTGCCTAAGGGCGTCATGCTGACGCACCGGAACTTGCTGTTCGTGGCGGCAGTATCAGCCAAGATCCGGTCACTGAGCCCGGATGACAGGCTCTACGGCGTTCTGCCGATGTCGCACGCCGTCGGCCTCTCCGTTGTGCTTTTGGGTTCCTTGCTGAGCGGCGCGACATTGTATTTGGCTTCGCGTTTCGACCCGGTGGCAGCCCTGGCTACGCTGGAAAAAGAAGGCTTGACGGTCGTGCTGGGCGCTCCCGGAATGTTCTCTCTTCTGGCAGACTATGCCAAGTTGAAGGGACTGCAGTCACTGAAGTTTCCAGCGCTTCGCATCATCTCATCTTCCGGTGCACCGCTCCAGCCCACGGTAAAGTCGCAGGTGGAGAGTCTGTTCTGCATGGTGCTTCACAACGGATATGGAGTCACGGAATGCTCTCCGAACGTTTCCCAAGCAGTAGTTGGAGAGCGCCGGACCGACACCTCAGTGGGCCGGGTTCTTCCGGGAGTAGAAGTTCAGCTGGTGGGACCTGATCAAAAGCCCGTAGCCGATGGAGAGGTCGGCGAATTGTGGGTGCGCGGTCCCAACGTCATGAAAGGTTACTATCACGCGCCGGAGGAGACCGCTGCGGCCGTTAATCCCGAGGGATGGTTCAATACCCGCGACCTTGCACGCCTCGAAAACGGATATCTGTTTATAGTTGGGCGAACCAAGGAATTGATCGTTCGCTTTGGGGAGAATGTCTATCCGGCGGAAGTCGAGGCGGTGCTCAACGCACATCCCGCGGTCGTACGATCGGCTGTTATTGGGCGGACAGTCGAGGGGACGGAAGGCGGTGAGGAAGTTGTCGCCTTCGTGCAACTCTCACCATCGTCGCCGATTTCAGAGGCAGAGTTGGCACAACACGCCGCACAACACCTTGCTCCTTACAAGCGGCCGTCCCAAATTCTGCTGGTTCCCTCGATGCCGCTGACGCCGACAGGAAAAGTCGTCAAGGGCGAACTCGCTAAGATGGCCCAGTTCGCACCGTCGAGCTAGGCGCTGCGCTGCAATCATGAGTTCTTCTGCGGGGAGGAGTCAGCCATGTTGCCCGGTGGGCTCGACTTCTCTGAACTCTCCCCTTTTGCCGAGAAGAACCGCTGCTCCGACACCCGAATACATCGCGATCCAGGGGATCAAAGCGAGATGGTATCTGGGATCGCCGATGAACACCAGGTAAAGGAGAGTGAAGTACGAGCACACGAGCAGGCCGATCGCACAGGCCGCCTTCCCACGCCGCAGCACGACAGGGAGTGAGATCAGCAAAAGCATAATCATCACGAGATAGTACAGCTCACCGATGATCCTCAATCCAAGGTAAACGACTCTCATCTTCGGCCCTAAGTCATTCCGCAAGCCTAAAGTGTAGTAGAAGCCCTCGACATCCGATCGATAGAGAGCCCCCAACTTCCTTGGCCATAACGCGACCACACGTGCAGGGTGATGTCGAACGTAATCGATAGCCACGTGCCGAGCCCGATCATCCCGCGCCACTTCTCGACCGTCGGACAGCTGGCTCAAATCGAGCACCTGTCCTGGTTCCAGCGGATCCAGATCTCCGAGCAACGATAGCGTCTCGTTCTCCCCGCCAATAGCCACCGAGCGCCCGGTAGCATAAGGGTTGTTGCCGAACAAGAGGGTTATGCCACCGTTGGTGGAAAGCACAGGCACACCGAAGACCAGATAGTTCCGGGCCATCCACGGCGCGATGACAGCCAACACCATCAGATAAAGAACCGTACCCAGTTTTAGAAGCGACCGCTTCTCGGAGCGGAACGCGAAAAGGAAGATTGCTGGAACCAGGATTGCCTGCGGCTTGGTGAGCGTTGCAAGCCCCCACGCAAGACCCGAAAGAATGAAGAATTCCCACCGGCCGCGCGCTGAAACAAACAAGACAGCGCTGAGCATCAGTAAGAAAGTCAAAAACATGTCCGCGGTCAGGAGCGAGGTGTAGGCAATATTGTTCGGTTGAAACGACAGAACCAAAACAGCAATTCTTGCCGCAGTTTCAGAATGGAATACCGTCTTGATGAAGCTGTAGGTCAGGAGAATGGTTCCGAGGCATTCAACGATATTGGCGATCTTCCCGGCGAACAGGTGCGGCCCAACAAAGTAGAAGACCCCAGCCAAGAACCCAGGGTATCCGACGGGCCAAAACGCGGTCGGCACTCCATTGACCGAGTATCCATGCCCACTCGCAATGCTTACCGCGCTCTGATAATACCAAAGCCAGTCATACATTTGGGAGGCGTGAACGAGCGAGATCCACAGCAACCTGACCAGAGCAGCCAACACCAGGCTAGCGGGAACGAAATAGGTGTGGCCAATAAGGGCTGTAAATCTTTCTCGAAACACGGTCGCTCCTTTAGAGAGGTCTGGCGGGCGCCGCGTTTCCCCAGGTATCCGGGATATCCATTTTGGCCTCGAAACGGTGAGCAGTATAACAGCAATCGTCTCGTGTCACGATATTCGCCTCTGCCATTCTCACATTCGCGACCTCTGTGTAATCGCAAGCCCTCGTTCGGTCGAGACGAACACTCCTTGCGTCTGGCCCCACCGGATCACTTTCTTTCCTGTGGTTCGTGTAGTGGTGTGGCAAGGAGTGCACAGCGTAATCAGGTTTTCCTCAGAGTCGTGGCCGGAGCGGCTATAGAATTCCTTGTGATGGACTTCCAGATACGATATCGTGCCGCACGATTGACACCCCCGGCATCGCTACCCAGTAGTTTAAGCTCGACAAGCCCTTAAGCACCGGAGCGTTTGGAAGGCCATAGCAGGCCATCCGCACTTCGCCCATTGCCGACGCTGGTTTCACAAAGGCACCTCGATCAGCGTCGGTCCTTCTCCTTCCAATCCCGCCCGTAGCGCCTTTCCGAATGCATCCAGCGAATTAACCCGGGTGCCCGGCACTCCCATTCCCTTCGCCAGTTGCACCCAGTCGAGGTCGGGGCGTCCGATCTCGAACATGTCCAAGGCCCGGGCTCCCGGATTGCCTACTCCCAGATAAGAAAACTCACGCTTGAGGACTGCGTAGTCACGGTTGGCGAAAACCACCGTCGTTATGTTGAGGCCCTGGCGCGCCATAGTCCACAACGCTTGTAGTGTGTACATGCCGCTGCCGTCGGCACTCAGGCACAGGACTTTCCGGCTGGGGCACGCCACTGCCGCGCCCACGGCCAGAGGGAGGGCGATTCCAATCGAGCCTCCCGTGTTACACAGCCAGTCGTGAGGCGGAGATCCCTGTGTTGCCGCCATCAGTCCGCGACCTGATGTATTAGACTCGTCGAACACGATGGCGTTCTCGGGCAGGAGCGCTCCAACTGCTGCGGCGAGTCCCGGCAACGTGATTCCTCCGCTTGGCATCGGGGGGTACTCCACTTTTTCGGCCGTGAGTTCTGCGCCCCGTGCCGACAACGCTTCCGCCAGCGCTTCGAGTGCGCCGACATAATCTTCGCCAGGCTTCGCCAGTGTATGGATCGCACATTGCGGAGAAGTGAATTCACTGTTCTTTCCCGGATAAGCGAAATATGCGACTGGCGGCTCAGCGCCCACCAGAATCAGCTGACGAAATTCCTTAAACTGGTCGATTCCTTGTTCGAGGACGTACTGGACGCGATCGACCCGTGGAATCCCGGCGCCGCGTCGCAGGCGAGCGAGGGGATACGGAGCCAGCAATTTGGCTCCGGTGGCTGTGGCGATGCGTCCGGCGGTGACGAGTCCATTCCCGTACAACGCATTGCCGGCCATCAGAATTGCCGTTCGCAATCCTGTGTGGAGCATGGCGGCTGCGCGCTCGACCGTTGCCGTCGAAGGCAAAGGAGGTTTCGGCGAGGTGGGCAAGGCAGCAATGGCTCCGCCGTCGCTCCAGGCCACGTCGGCGGGCACGATTAGTGTCGCAATCTGTCCCGGTGCAGTTCGCGCCGCGACGATTGCTTCGGCTGTGTCGCGGCCCAATTCAGAAGAGGAAGCGGAGGTTCGCAACCACTTGGAATAGGGCCGCGCAATGGCCTGGATGTCGGAAGTAAGCGGAGCATCGTGGCGCAGGTGATAAGTAGCGTGCTGGCCGATGAGGTTAACGATCGGTACTTGGGCCCGGCTCGCGTTGTGCAGATTCGCGAGACCATTGGCGAAACCGGGGCCGAGATGCAGCAGAGTGCATGCAGGTTTTTCGGCCATCCGCGCATAGCCGTCCGCTGCTCCGGTGACGACACCTTCGAAAAGGCCGAGCACGCAGCGTATTTCCGGCGCTCGGTCAAGCGCCGCGACCAGATGAATTTCGGACGTGCCAGGGTTGGTGAAGCAGGTCTCAACTCCACCTGCCGCCAGGGAGCGAACCAAACTTTCTGCACCATTCATCTGCTTAGCAACTCCGTTTTTTCCACCCCTCCACTCGTCGCAAGAGACAAAACGGCTACGGCTTAGACGTTTCCGAGTCTATTCCTCTTTCGCACTGCCTGTAATCTTGCCGGGATAATTCTCAGAACACACACTGTAGCATTTGTGTACTTGTGCGTTACCGAGAGGAATATGCAGCGTCAACCAGAAGTTGGGCAGTTACGCGACTGTCCTGAATCGCGTGAAGCTGGGCGGTCAGTTTCTCGGCAAGATGCGAGACGTTCGGCTCGCTGAGCATGGTTTCCTGATGACCGGGTACTTCGCAGATCTCCAGTTTGCCGTTAATAAGGTCTTTCCATCCCAGGGTGTAGTCGGTCATTAGTCCAGATAATTGTCTGCTCGCCCGAAAGAGAATCACGGGACCGCTATATGAACGTGGTACGTAGCGTATGCGTGCTTTTTCATGCTCAATAGCGAGCATCTCAAGCGTATATGCCAGCGACCTCTTTGGCTGCCTGTGACCATTGCCCGTCGAATTGTCAAACGCGATTGCAGTTCTCGCACGTGCAATGTCCCAGGTGCGCCTGAACCTTTCGAAAATATGATTCGCTCCCTTTTGACGAAGATATTCGAGCTCGAGATCGACGCGCTTGGTTGTGCGATACCAGCCACGCTGAAATACAGTGAGACCAGGGCTAAAGCGAGCGTTCGTGGGGTGCATCGTTTGTATCAAGACCACCAACGCCACTTCCTCACCAGCGGCCGAGAGCTGATGAGCAGCCTCTAAAGCTAGCAGTCCGCCAAGGCAATACCCCCCTAGGAAATACGGCCCCTCCGGTTGCAAGCTCCGCAACTCGGCGATGTGAGCCGCGACCATCTCCTCGAACGATTGGTCCTTTAAGATGTGCCCGTCGAGGCCGTGAGCCTGAAGAGCATATACGGGCTGATCGGCCTCTAAATGCTTTGCCAGGGGATAATATTCCAACACATTGCCTCCATGGCTGTGCATAAGGAAGAGAGGCTGCTTGGATCCGCCGGCCCTTATCGGCGTAAGGGAAGACCAAGACGGCTTCCAATCTTCTTTCCGCAACACATCTGCCAGGTCAGCGATGGTCGGCGCCTGTAGAAACGTAGCTAGGGGTAGGCGTTTCTTCACAAGTCCTTCGATCTCGGCCACGATGCGAACCGCCAACAACGAATGACCGCCCAGATCGAAGAAGTTGTCGTGAATACCGATGCTTCTGACGTGCAGAATTCTCGACCAGATCCGGACCAGCATCTGCTCGATCGCGTCGCGAGGTGGCGTGACTTCCCCTGACACCTCGATGGGTTCCTGATTCGGAGCAGGGAGTGCGTTGCGGTCGATTTTGCCGTTGGGGGTGAGAGGGAGTTTGTCGAGGATCACGAAGGCCGAGGGAACCATGTAAGCGGGCAGATCGTCGGCCAGGTGGGTGCGAAGATCGCTGACCTGAGGCGCGGGCTGGCCGGGCTGCGGCTCCAGGTAGGCGGCCAGGATTTTGTTGCCGTGGGAGTCCTCGCGTGCCACCACCACACACTGCCCCACCGCCGGGTGCCGGGCCAGGGCGGCCTCGACTTCGCCGGGTTCGATGCGGAATCCACGAATCTTCACTTGGTTGTCCACGCGGCCCAGGCATTCCAGGGTTCCGTCCGCGAGCCAGCGCGCCCGGTCTCCGGTGCGATACAGCCGCGCGTTGGGCTCGAAAGGACTCTCGACAAAGCGCTCCGCCGTCAGATCCGGGCGAGCCAAGTAGCCCCGGGCCAACCCCGCGCCGCCGATATACAGCTCACCCACGATGCCTGCCGGCACCAACTGGCGATGCCCGTCCAGAACGAACACCTGGGTGTTGGCAATGGGCCGACCGATCGGCACCGGGCCATCCACGGACGTGACCCGGTGGATCGTGGACCAGATGGTGGTCTCGGTCGGGCCATACATGTTCCATAATTCAGCGCAGCGGGGTAGCAGTGCTTGGGCCAGATCGCCGGGCAGGGCCTCGCCCCCACAGAGCAGTTTTAGTTCCTTGGAACCTTCCCAGCCCGCCTCGAGCAACGCCCGCCAGGTGGCCGGCGTGGCCTGCATCACCGTGCACTGCGACTGCTGGATGCGTTCCATCAGCCGGGCGGGATCGTAGTTGTCTTCGCGGCTGGCGATCACCGTGGTGCCGCCTGTGACTAGCGGCAGGTAGAGCTCCAGTCCGGCAATGTCGAACGACAAAGTAGTCACGGCCAGCAGCCTGTCTTCTGAGCTGAAGCCAGGCTCGCGCTGCATGGAGCGCAGAAAGTTCACCACCGCGGCATGCGGGATGGCGACCCCTTTGGGCTTCCCCGTAGAACCGGAAGTGTAGAGTACGTAGGCCAGATTTTCCCCTCGCGTCTCCGGCAACTTCGAGTTGGTCGTGTCCTGCCGGGCGATCGTTTCCCAGTCCGCGTCCAGGTGCAGGATCGACGAGGGGAGCACGGGCAGCTTCTGCTCCAGCCGGCGATGCGTGACCAGCACGCCCATGCCGCTGTCGGCGATCATGTAGGCCAGGCGCGCCTCGGGAAAGGAAGGATCCAGCGGCACGTAAGCGCCGCCCGCCTTGAGAATACCCAGCAGTCCCACCACCATTTCCAGCGAACGTTCCACGCACAGCCCCACCAGAACCTCCGGCCCCACTCCCAGCGACCGCAACTGATGCGCCAGCTGATTGGAGCGCCGCTCCAGTTCCCCGTAACTGAGCCGCTGTTCTTCCTGCTGTCCTTGGCAGATCAGCGCCACCTGATCGGGATTTTTCCGGGCTTGTTCTGCGATCATCGGATGGAGGCAGAGATCCTTCTGCGACTGCGCCACAGCCGTGTTGTTCCAGTCCACGAGCAGTTGTTGGCGCTCGGCGTCGGCCAAGATGGGAAGGGCAGAGACGATCTGATCAGGATCACGAGTGATGGCGTCCAGTAGAGTTCCGTAGTGTCCGCACAGGCGGCGAATGGTGTCGGCTTCGAATAGATCCGTGCGGTACTCGATCAATCCCCTCAAGCCCACTTCCGTATCGGAAACGGCAAGCGTGAGATCAAACTTCGAGGTGCCGGTCGCCAGTTGTGAGAGTGCGGCCGCGTCCGATGCCTGGGAAGCGGCGTCCGTGCTGAACAAAACAAACATCACTTGAAACAGCGGAGTGCGACTAAGATCTCGCTCCGGAGCCAACTCAGCGACCAGTTGCTCGAAGGGCAGATCCTGATGGCCGTAGGCGCCCAATGCCCTCTGCCTCACCTGGTGGAGCAGAGACTGGAAAGTTCCCTCCTCGCTAAACTGCGCACGCAAGATCACAAGGTTGAGGAATAAACCGATCAGATCCTCGGTCTCGCTGCGGGTGCGACCGGAGATCGGGGTGCCGACCAGGATGTCGTCCTGCCCGGTGTAGCGATGCAGCAGAGTCATGAAGGCCGCCGACAGCGTCATGAACAGAGTGGCTTCCTGCTGGCGGCTCAGCAGCTTCAATCGCTCCAGCAGTTCCCGGGGAAGCTCGAACGCCTCCGTCGCACCCTCAAAACTCTGCACCGCAGGACGCGGCTTGTCGGTGGGCAGTTCCAGAATCGTAGGAGCGCCAGCCAGGGCTTCCTTCCAGAACCCAACCTGCTTCTGCAGCACTTCCCCTTGCAGGTAGCCGCGCTGCCAGTGGACGAAGTCGGTGTAGCGAATCGGCAACTCCGCCAGCGGCGACGGCTCCCCCTGGCAGAACGCGCGGTAGAGTTGGTGCAGTTCGCGCTGCAGAACCTCCATCGACCACTCGTCGGCAATGATGTGGTGGATGGTCAGCAACAGAAGCTGTTTCTGTTCGCTCAGCCGCACCAGCGTCCCCCGCAGCAGAGGCGGCCGCTCTAGATTGAAGGGCTTTCGCCCTTCCTCCCGCGCCAGGCTAATCCATGTCTCTTCACGTTCCTTTTCCGGCAGCGGGCGCAGGTCGAGCTCGGGGAATGCGACGTCGACCATCGGAACGACGATCTGCACCGGCCGGCCCTCCCGACTGGAAAAAGCCGTGCGCAGGGTTTCGTGGCGCCGCACCAGTTCGTTCACCGCCCGCTGCATGGCTGCCGCGTTGTACTTCCCCTCGAACCAGACGACATCCACAATGTTGTAAAGCGGGCTGCCTGGGGCCAACTGATCCAGGAACCACAGGCGCTCTTGCGCGTAGGAAAGAGAACAGGGCCCATCCTGGCTGCGCCGCTCGATGCGCGACAGACCTTTACCCTCGCGCTTGTCCTCGGCCAAGACCGTGGCCAGACCAGCAACAGTGGAGTTGGCGAAAAAGGTTGATGGAGCCAGCTCCACGTCGAATACGTCCCTAATTCGAGACACTGCCCGAATGACCAAAAGTGAATGTCCACCTAACTCGAAGAAGTTGTCGTGGATGCCGATCCTGGGCACGTTCAAGATCTTCGACCAGATCTGGGCCATCATCTGTTCGAGAGGGTCGCGGGGAGCAACGAATTTCCCTGCGATTTCTACGCGTCCTTGATCCGGAGGCGGGAGCGCCTTGCGATCGATCTTGCCGTTGGGGCTCAACGGCAGTTTTTCCATGACTACGAAGATCGAAGGAATCATGTAGGCCGGCAGATGCTCTGAGACGTATACGCGAAGATCGCTGACGGCGGGCACGACCTCTGGTTGCTGCCGCTCAATGTAGGCGACGAGTATTTTGTCGCCAGGCGCTTCCTCTCGCGCGACCACTACACACTGCCGCACTGCCTTATGACGATCGAGAACGGCTTCAATCTCGCCTAGTTCGATCCGAAGACCTCGAATCTTAACCTGGAAATCGCTGCGCCCCAGGTACTCGATGTTGCCATCCGAAAGCCAGCGGCACAAATCCCCCGTCTTATACATTCGCGCCGCGGGATCTTCGCTAAATGGATCGGGAACAAATTTCTCCGCAGTTAGGTCTGGACGATTGTGATACCCACGCCCGACTTGCACGCCGCCGATATACAAGTCCCCACACACGCCAATAGGCACCGGCTGCATGTACTTGTCGAGAATGTAGATTTGCGTGTTCGCTACCGGCCGCCCGATGGGAACTATATTTCGTTCGTCGTCGCGCCGGCAGCGCCAGTGAGTGACGTCTACAGCGGCTTCCGTCGGGCCGTAGAGATTGTGCAATTGTGCGGCAAGCAGCTGAAAAAACTGCTCCTGCAAGTTGAGCGGTAAAGCTTCTCCACTGCATATGACGTGCCGCAGAGATAAGCAGCGTTCTGCACCAGGCTCTGCCAAGAACATTGCCAGCATTGACGGCACGAAGTGCACGACACTGATCTGCTGTTCTATTATTAAGCTGATCAAGTAGGCTGGGTCCTGGTGTCCGCCTGGCTTCACCAACACCAAGCGCGCTCCAGTCAGTAGTGGCCAGAAGAACTCCCAAACCGAAACGTCGAAACTGGCTGGTGTTTTCTGCAGGATTCGATCTGCTTCGGCCAACTGATACTGGTTCTGCATCCACAGAAGCCGGTTGCAAATGGCTCGATGTGTGTTCATTGCCCCTTTGGGTTTTCCGGTGGACCCTGAGGTGTAAATCATGTAGGCAAGATTGGCCGAAGTCGTGACCTTGGTGGGATTGGTTGTCTCTTTCCTGGCAATCTGTTCCCAGCCATCGTCTAAACAGAGCGTCTTCGCTGCGCACGCGGGCAATCGACCAACAATTCGAGACTGTGTCAACAATACGGATAACCCCGCATCCTCGAGCATGTAACAGATGCGTTCCAGAGGATAGTCGGGATCGATTGGAACATAAGCGCCTCCCGCCTTCAGAACGCCGTACAGGGCGACAACAAGCTCCAAGGATCGTTCCATGCAGACGCCTACCAACGTGTCCGGCCCAACGCCCAGCGTTCGCAAATAGTGAGCCAGCTGATTGGCCCGTTGATTTAGTTCGCGATAGGTGAGTTGCTGGCCCTCAAACTCTACGGCGATCGCCTCCGGCGTCCGCTCTGCCTGCGCTTCGAACAGCTCGTGCAGCAAGACGTGTTGCGGGTAAGCGACCTGCGTGTCGTTCCATCCGATCAGGATCTGCCTACGCTCCTCCGCAGTTAACAGTGGCAACTCTGAGAGATGCCGGTCAGGATCACCAACAACACCTTCGAGGAGAACCTCAAGATGTCCGAGCATCCGCTGAATCGCATCGCCGTGAAACAAATCCGTGTTGTATTCGCAGATGAAGCTCAGCCCAGACTCCTCCATGGCGAACAAGGTCAAGTCAAACTTGGACGCCCCGTTGGTCGGCAGGATCCGCCGGTGTTGCAATCCGGACAGATGCAAGGGCTGAACTGGTGCGTTGAGCATCGACAACATCACGTGGAACATCGGACTGCGACTGCTGTCGCGCTCGGGATTCAGCACTTCCACCAGTTTGTCGAACGGGAGCTCCTGGTGCGCAAAGGCTCCCACGGTGGTCTCCTGCACTCGCCGCAACAGCTGCCGGAACGTAGGGTTACCCGACAAATCGGTTCGCATGACGAGCGTGTTCACGAAGAAGCCGATGAGCCCCTCGATCTCGGCAGTATTCCTGCCTGCAATGGGAGCCCCTACCACGATGTCGGCTTGTCCTGTATAGCGCTGCAACAGAACCTTGAAGGCCGCCAGCAACGTTGTGAATAAAGTGACGCCTTCGCGCTGGCTCAGGATTTTCAGCGAGTCAGTCAGTTTCTGGGAAAGCACTGAGTAACAGACTGAGCCTTTGTAGGTCTGGATGGCAGGACGCGGATGGTCGGCGGGAAGTTCCAACACCGACAGGGTGCCGCTCAACTTCCTTTGCCAATAGTCCAATTGCTCCTGCAGAATCTCTCCCTGCAGCTGCTGTCTTTGCCAGGCAGCGAAGTCAACATACTGAAGTGGCAGCTCGGGCAGCGGCGAGGCTTCGCCTCGGAGAAAAGAGTCATACAGCGCAGCGAGCTCTTTCTCGAACACTCCAACCGACCACCAGTCGAAGGCGATGTGATGGAAGTTGAGCACGAGCACGTGCTCGTCCGGCGCCAACTTCAGGAGCTGGGCTCGCATCAGGGGTGCTCTTCCTAGATCGAAGGGTTGCCGGGCATCAATCGAAGCTAGCCTGGCCACCTCCTGCTCCTGGGCTGCTTTCGGAAGACTCTGCAGATCCACCACCCGAATTCGGAATAACTCCGGCGGGTTGATCTTCTGGACAGGGCGTCCGTCGACGGTCAGATAAGATGTTCGCAAAGCTTCGTGCCGCCGCACGATCTCGCTTAGACTCCGCTCGAACGCCACCAGATCAAAACGGCCTTTGAATTCGTGCTGTACAGGGATGTTGTATGCGGAACTGGCGGGCTCCAATTGATCGAACAACCAGAGCCGCATCTGCGCGGAGGAAAGCGGCAACTCGCCGTTCCGAGGGACGCGCTCCAGGCGTGGCGCTTGCGGGACGCCTTCTTTCTCGAGCATGCTGGCCAGCAAAGCGAGCTTCTGCTCGGAGAAACCGCTGCCCTTGAACGAATCCTTATTCATGACCTTCTGAAACCAATTCTCACTTTGAACGCAAACTGCGGGCTACTTCTTCTTCGGTCATGCCCTCGATCCGCTGCAAAAGGGTGGCAGTCTTTTCGGTCAGACCGGGCCGTGCCTCGTGTTCAATCATGTAACAGGCGAGCTTTTCGATGGTGGGAGTTTCGAACAAGAGGATCGCGGGCAAATCCATCTGAAACATCTGACGCAGTCGAGAAACTATCTGGGTGGCTACTACCGAAGCACCGCCCAGTTCGAAGAAATCGTCGTTGATACCAACCTTCTCGATCCCAAGACTGCTTGCCCAGACCGCCGATAGTACTTCCTGCAAGGCGGTTTGGGGAGCGTCTTGAACGTTGGGCAAGCCACTGGCTCCGTGAAGCGCTGATGCTTTCGATAAATCAGCGCCTGGTTCCGCAATCTGGTCTTTGTAATGATACTCACTCATCCGATCAGTCCTCCAAACTTTAATGGTAGCTTGATCCCCGTTCCCCGGCACTCCCAAAGGGTTCCCGGACCGGGTATTGATTCTAGCTTTAAGACCGCAATCCGCGGGCCACTTAAATACTGCATAAATATATGTAAATACGCTAGTTACTATTGTTTGTCGCGTTTGCGCCTACGCATTCCCGTCACCTGTGGGAAACGCTTTTCCATGCTGAGCCTCGAATTCGTGCTTTTCGAGTCCAGCAGGCCGCAGCGTCCCGTGCGACACTTGGATCCTGCGGCTAGCTCGGAGGATTGGGCCCAGCCAGGAAGCCGCCATCGAGAACCAGGGACTGGCCCGTCATGAAAGACGCGCGATCCGAGCACATCCATAGCACGGCCTCCGCGACTTCCTCCGGTCTTCCAAATCGGCCGATGGGGTGGAAACCAAGAACCCACTTCTGGACCTCCGGAGCGCCAAATATGCGCTCAGCCATGGGCGTTTCGATCACCGCCGGACAAACTGCATTGATCCGAATTCCGCTCCGAGCGGTTTCCAAAGCGGCGCTCTTCGTCAGCCCGAGCACTCCATGTTTACTCGCACAGTACACTGCCGCCCCAGCAGAACCGATCAGGCCGGCAACCGACGCCATGTTTACAATCGCTCCGCCACCGCCCTGCTTGAGCATCTGCCGAATTTCGTACTTCAGACAGAGCCAGACGCCTTTGAGATTGATGTTGATGGTCCGATCCCAGTCTGCTTCGGATTGATTGATGATGGGTATCCAAATACCCTCGATTCCAGCATTGTTGAAGGCGATGTCCAAACGGCCAAACTTCTCCACCGTCTTCTGAATAAGCGCGTCAACGTCACCCGCTTTCGCCACGTCCGTCTTCAAAAATAGACCATCGCCCCCGGCGGCCCGCACCAGCTCGATGGTTTCCCGGCCTTCCAGTTCGCGCCGGCCCGCAACTACTACTTTAACTCCGGCTTTCGCGAAAAGTACGGCGGTATCGCGGCCAATGCCGGACGTCCCGCCCGTCACGAGCCCAACTTTACCTTCCAATTCGGTTGTCATAGTTTTCCTTCTGACATCAACCTCTCAAAATGGAAACCACAAAGTGTGCCTTTGATTCCATCAGACGATAGCTTTAAATACCTTCAGTGAGCAGGATGGGGAGTGTCAAGTGTGTCTCTCGTCCCTCCCCGCGCCAATCAGCAATTTGAGTCAGAAGTCCGGTATCATTTACCTCGGAAGGAAAATCAGCATAAGGACATTGTCGCGATGGCTGAGGTTACGGGCTTGTCAGAGGGTGGGTTCCGGAACGTAAGCGACAGACTTGTGGGCACGTGGAAACTGGTGTCCGCCTCCACAACAACATCGACGGGAGAGCGAAGCGAGACTCCCTATGGTCTCAATCCTGTGGGTTTTCTCACCTATACCGGTGAGGGCAGAATAGCCGCCATGATCAGTCACAGCGGGCGAAGCGCGCTCTTTTCCGGCGGTGGATCTCTCGAAGAACAATCGGAAGCGTTTAAGACATTTTTTGCCTATGCTGGACGGTACACGGTCAGCGGCGACAAAGTAACTCATCACGTTGAAATCTCATCAATTCAGAACTATGTAGGCAGGGACTTGGTCCGCCACGTCAAATTCCAGGATGACCGAATCACGTTGGTTACACCACCGACGCCAGTGAACGGAAAGACACAGATCTTCGAATTGATTTGGGAGCGTCTGCGGGTCGGCTCCTGATGTGGCCTTTGCGCTTCAAGGCGCTGTCCTCTCGGTGTTAGACTCGGCATCAGTAACTTACGGGTTTTGCGTTACTGAAACTCTGATCTTGCGAATAGGTGCAGGTTGTCCAAGGTTATCGTTCCGCGCAAAAAAGTTCTTTTCACCGACGAAATTCTGCAGGACCCGTATCCCGCGTACGCCCGTTTGCACGAAGAAGGCCCGTTGCATTACCTGGATGTTGACGGCAAATGGGCGTTATGGTCGATTGTGAGCCACGCCGAGTGCTCCTCGGCTGCTAAAGACCCCAGGCTTTCCGCTAAGCGGTCGCAGCAGATGATATTGTCCCTTCCGCTCAGCAGCCAGTCCGAGTTCAGCGAACTCGCGCGCATGCTCGGCTTGTGGCTGATTTTTATGGATCCGCCGGAGCACACCCGGCTCCGCAAACTCCTCAATAAGGGATTCTCGCCAGCGGCGATTGAAGGCTTGCGTCCGCAAGTCGAGGCCATCGTTGATCAAATGCTGAAGCCGCTACGGCACGGCGCCGAAGTGGAACTCATGCTCGAGTTCGCAAATCCCATGCCGGTGCGCATCATTCTGGAAATGCTCGGAATACCGCAGGGGCTGCGCGACACGTTCGTCAACTGGTCGCGTGCCATCGCGGTGTTTCGAGGCAGCCCAGATCGCACGGTGGAACAGGCGCGTGATGCGCAGGATGCCCTAATTGCCTTAACCGATTTCTTCCGAAAAGCTGTGGCGGAGCGGAGACGCAATAAAGGGAACGACTTGATCAGTCTTCTGATCGACATCGAGGAAGAAGGAGAAGTGCTGACCGAAGAAGAGCTATACGCGCAGTGCATCGCGCTGCTCTTCGCAGGGCACGAAACCACTCGAAATCTGATCGGCAACGGAATGTACACGCTCCTGCGGCACCCGCAAGAGACGGCGGAGTTGCGAGAGAAACCGGAACTGATCCGCACGGCCGTGGAGGAGATTTTGCGTTTTGAGAGTCCTGTGCAATTCACGGCTCGCGTGCTCAAGGAAGATGTCGAGATTTGTGGCCAGCACATTCCGAAGAAGTGGTCGGTCCTATGCATGCTCGGGGCTGCGAACCGCGATCCAAAACGGTTTAAGGACCCGGATCAGCTAGACCTGAAGAGGCTGAATAACCAACACTTGGCGTTCAGTGCAGGTCCGCATGCTTGTATCGGAGGCCAACTCGCGCGATTAGAAGGGCAGATTGCGCTCCTGAATCTAGTGCAGCGCTTTCCGGAGATGAAGCTAACCGGCCCAAGACCCGAGTGGGCTCCGACATTCGGATTCAGGGGCCTGAAACGTCTTCCGGTAATCATGTGAGGGTGTCGGTCGGGCCGCTGACTCGCAACTGAAGGCGAGGCAGTTTATGGGGGCTCAGGCTCTCCTCCGCGATGGATATCGGCTTGGTATTTTCGCGCAGAGCGTGATCAGGCTGCCTTCGGAGTCGTCAACAAAATGACTACGATACGGTCTGTGATGGACTTCCAGGCTTGACAGGTACCACAGGATTTCTCCATTTTGCCTCGAAACGGTAGAGAACGCGGGAAACAATAACGTCTCGGTGATTTCTGTGGCGAGCAATACCGTGACGGCGGCCATCCTGGTTGGAACGAGTCCATTCGGCGCCGCCTTTACTCCCGACAGCAGCATGGCTTATGTGGATCGGAGCCGCGTATTCTGGAGACAATAACTTTCAGAGCTGCAAATCGCCCTACATCCCGGAGGACTATTCGAGCAACTAGAAAAAAGTGTCGCAAAGGTCGAATCAAGGCTGGACGCCTGTGTAAAGAGGAATCGCACGGCGCGCGGCGTTCTTGTAAACCACGCCGCCCTTCATTACAAATACGACGCGCCGAACGGCGGTGATGTCTTTCAACGGGTCTCCATCGAGCGCGATGATGTCCGCTTGAAAGCCGGGGGCGATTGAGCCAATCTGATCGCCCAAGCCTAGCGCTTCAGCCCCCAGCGAGTTGGCAGAGACCATCGCTGCCATCGGGTCCACACTGCAGTCACGCACGCGATCGATGAACTCCTCGGCATTGCGCCCGTGAGCGCCGGCCACGGCGTCCGTGCCAAAAATGACTTTCAGCCCCGGAGTTTTTGAGGCGTGGTCCACGATCTCGTGGTCCATCGGCAGTATCTTCTCCATCGCAGCAAATCCCTCGGCAGTGTACCCTTGTGTGCCAAGATACCTTTCCCTGTTCTGCACGTAGTTCTCAATTACCAGCCCGCATTGCGGATCGAAATAAGTGCCCTTCGCTGCCATCAATTTCAAGTCGTCGTCTGGGGCCAGCGTACCGTGCTCAACCTCGGTGCAGCCCGCGAGAGTCGCGGCGCGGACCGCCTCTTTGTAAGCGTGCACGAGCGTGCGCAGTCCCTGCTTCTTGGCTTCATCACACGCAGCGTTCAATTGCTCCTGCGAAAGAGTCATTCCTCCGCCCTGCCGTATGGACTTCGATGCGAAGATCTTAATCAGGTCTGCACCGGCTTGCTTTTCCTTCCTCACGTAAGCGCGAATTTCATCGGGCGTGCCGGTCGCCTCGCCTCGTCCTTCGAGAGGTTCGTTGGCCGTCAGGATACGCGGGCCGGGGAGTATTCCTTTCGCGATGGCATCGCGCAGAGGGATGTCATTGGGCGCGCCCACACTTTGCACCGTTGTAAACCCTGCCATCAGCGTCACCCACGCATTCGACGCAGCTTGATAGGCATCCTCCTGGCTTGCGCCTTCCGTGCCTGCGTTTTTCCCGTCCTTGCCGAAGATCCATGTAATGTGCACGTGCGCGTCAATCCAGCCAGGCAACACCGTCAGGCCGCGCAGGTCATAGTCCACCGGCCCCTCGACCTTAGGATCTATCGAGACAATTTTCGAGCCCTCGATGACGATCCGAACGTCATGGAGTATGTGACCCTTGCCATCGAGCACCACGCTCGCGGCAATTACTGTGGGGTGCGGCGAGACAAGCGTCTGTGCAGGAATTCGCGGCGCGAGGGCGCAGACGCCGACAATGCTGAGGATGCATGAGATGATCTTTGCCGGTCGCATGACCGCTCCTTCTTCCGCTCGATCTGAAGTGCGAACCAATTCTGTAGCTTTCTTGAGCCGGAATTCCAGTTCGGACTTCGGCTTGTGCATTGTAGGCGTCTGGTTCGCAGCCTGTACAGAAAGCGCTTGGGCGCTCACCTTCGCCGGCAAGTCAGATGGGTTCGGATCTTCCGGACGCTTACTACTATGCGGGGAGGGTTAAGTGCCGGCTTGGCGTTGCCGAGCATTATTTTGGATGTGCATCATTCGCGACATTCATGTGTAAAATACCGCCCGATGCCCCTATCTATCTGACACGGCACTGATCTAGATTGTTGCAGAGGTCGTATCGCGACATCCCTGGAATGAGCGAGCCGCCGGTTGGTTTCTGGTCTTGGTCCGCGGAGTTGATACTGCTATGAGTGCCGCCGCCCCGATCTCCGTTCCCGATGAATTCAACGCCGCCTCGTATTTTATAGATCGACACGTCATAGCGGGCCGCGACAACAAGGTCGCGATTGAGTGCGGAGACACTCGGGTCACCTACCGCCAGCTTTTTGAGCGCGTGAACCAAGTCGGCAACGGTCTGAAGAAACTGGGCGTTCGCATCGAGGAGCGCGTTCTCTTGCTGCTATTGGATACACCTGAATTTGCAGCGACTTTCTTCGGAGCAATCAAGATCGGAGCAGTACCGGTTCCAACGAACACTTTGCTGAAACCCACGGACTATGAATACCTGCTCAATAACTCCAGGGCACGGGTGGCGGTCGTCGACGATTCGCTGCTCTCATCAATCCAGGCAATTCCGCTGAATCGCTTGCGTTATCTCGAGACGATCGTCCTGGTTGGAGGGCATTCTCGGTCAAACAGCATTTCCTTCGCAGATCTGACCCAAGAGAGTTCTCCGGCACTGGAGCCGCAGGAGACCAGCAAGGACGATGCCGCTTTCTGGCTTTATTCTTCCGGCAGCACCGGACCGCCCAAGGCTTGCGTTCACTTGCAACATGACATGGTAGTGAGCAGCGAAAGGTATGCCAAGGCGATACTTAAAATCACCGAGAACGACCGGTGCTTCAGCGTGGCCAAGCTTTTCTTCGCTTATGGATTAGGGAACGGCCTTTATTTTCCCCTGGCTGTGGGCGCAACCAGCATCCTGCTGCCCGGGCCGCCCAAGCCTCAGAGCGTGTTCGAAGTCATCGAACGCTATCGGCCGACTCTGTTCTTCTCGGTTCCCTCGAATTATGTAAAGCTGCTCGCCTGCCCCTCCCCTAGCGGACGGAACTACGACCTCGGATCAGTGCGGCATGCCATTTCTGCGGGAGAGGCTTTGCCAGCCGCTGTTTTCCATCGTTTCAAAGAGCGCTTCAGTGTGGAAATTCTGGATGCAATCGGTTCCACCGAGGCACTGCACATGATGATCTCCAATCTTCCAGGAGCGGTACGGCCCGGGTCCAGCGGGAAGATCATTCCCGGATTCGAGGCCCGGATTGTGGACGACAACAACAAGCCCGTCCCCCCGGGAGAGACTGGTAATCTGCTCGTGAAAGCGGATTCCGTTTGCGCCAGCTATTGGAACCAGCACGAAAGGACTAAGGACACAATCGAGGGTCATTGGATCCGAACTGGGGACAAGTACTACCAGGATGAAGATGGCTATTACTGGTATGCGGGTCGCACGGACGACATGCTTAAGGTCAGTGGCGTGTGGGTCAGTCCAATTGAGATCGAGCGGGTATTGAGTGAGCATCCTGATGTGCAGGAAACCGCAGTTGTCTTTCATAAGGATGCAGATGAACTTATCAAGCTAGTGGCCTGTATCGTGCCTCGCGAAGGCACAACTGGCTCGCCCGAGTTCGCCAGCGAGTTGCAGAATTTTGTGATGAGTCGCCTGCCTGTGTTCAAGCGGCCACACGAGATCGAATTTCTGACAGAGCTTCCAAAGACGGCCACGGGAAAGGTACAGCGCTTCAGGCTCCGCGCGCGGATTAACGATCGTCTCCCGAAGCCTCTAGTTTGAGAACCGAGCTAGAGGGAATGTGGTCGCGCGCTCTCCGAAATGCGCCTCGGTCAGTCAAACTGGCTCTAGACCTTGTGGTTAGGGCTCGGAAGTCACTTCCGGAACTGGCTAATTCCTTTGGGATCTCGCCTCTTTCCTCCTGGTTACTTCAGTTCCGTCCCAAACGGGATTAAGCTAAGGGATTGAATGAGATAGAAGATATTATCGGTCTGTGGGCTGCCCAAAAATCGCGCGCTCGCTGGCCTTCCTGCTGCTGATGGCAGGGGTTCTTTTTGCCCAGGAATACAGTTTCCGAACCTTTGGGAACGCGGAAGGGCTCGCCAACCTCGCCGTGCGGCAAATTTACCAGGACCGCGGAGGCTTCATTTGGGTGAGCACGGAGAACGGCATCTTCCGCTACGACGGGGATCGCTTTGAGGCTTTTGGGCCGGCCCAGGGGATTCCGACCACCTCGGCTGCCGCTTTTGGTGATGCTCCGGATGGCTCTCTTCTGGCTGGCGGAAGCTTTGGGCTCTATCGCCTGCGGGGTAACAGTTTCGAGAAACTTCCAGTCCCTTTCAAGACAGTCAGTTGGGCACAAGGCATTCAGTCGGATGGAAAGGGGCACACTTTTCTGGGCACCGACTCGCGTCTTATGGAGCTCTATTCCAAGCCCGGACGAGATGGATTTGCCGTGCGCGGGTTTCCCCAGGCCCCGACAACTTCCGGGCCAAGTGTTGACGCTGTTTTAGTGGACGGCGAGATTCTTTGGTACGGATGCGGACGGAAGCTCTGCCGCAAGGATCTAGATTCCACTCGAGTCTTCGGACTCGAAAGCGGACTTCCTGATTCCGCAGTGATGGTGATCCGGAAAGATGGCGCGGGCAATCTCTGGGTGCGAGCCAGGAATGCCGGCGTGTTTGTGTTGCCTGCGGGTCAAACCAAGTTCCGCAGACCCGATGTGCCAACTCCAAGTACCGTGGTGGGCGTTCCCGGCATTGATGCGGACGGGCGGATTCTGCTGCCGTCCCCGGCGGGATTGCTCATCCGAGACAGGAAAGGCTGGCGGAAGATCGACCGGTCTTTCGGTCTCCACGGTGCTGTTTATTCGGTTTTCGAGGACCGGCAGCACTCTCTATGGATCGGTTTGGCGGGCCGGGGACTCGTCCAATGGCGTGGCTACCACGAGTGGGTGAGCTATTCAACCGCCAGCGGTCTGGCGAGCGACATCGTGTACGAAATCCAACCGCGGGCCGACGGGACGATCTGGGTTGGCACCGAGGGAGGGCTGTTGCGAGGGGAGCGCGAACCTGCTGGCATCCGATGGGAGAAGGTTAAAGGGCTGGACGGGTTCCCAGTACACAGCGTTCGTACGGCTCCGAAGGGGGACCTGTGGATTGGCACCGAGGCGCACGGTGCAGCTCGCTTTCATGTAAAAACCGGCACCGTGGAATGGTTTGGTGAAGCTCAGGGTCTTTTCGGCAAATCCGCTTACACTTTGCGCTTCGATCGCCACCAAAGACTCTGGGCCGCGACTGAAGCCGGACTATTTGTGGCCGCGGCCCCGTATCAAAGTTTTTCCCGCGTCGCCCAATTGCCATCCACACGAATTTGGGCAGTCGCCGAGGGAAGCGATGGCACCGTTTGGGCGGGGGGTGCCGACGGGCTCTTCGCGTATGCCAAGGGGCACTGGAAGAATTTCACCCGAGGCAACGGCTTAAGCAATCAGGAAGTGCTCGCGATGGGTGCGGGTGCGAACGGGACGATCTGGGTCGGGTATCGTTTCGGGGGTGGCATCGACCGTGTTCATCTGCAGCCCGGCGGTTTGGCCGTTGAGAAAGCTGTCCAAAGGCCCGGCAGCGATGGACTGGTGTATTTCCTGGAGTTCGACGCCTCGGGACGTTTGTGGGCGGGAACGGAGCGGGGCGTCGACATGTGGAATGGTTCCCGCTGGAGCCACTACGATACAAGCAACGGCTTGGCCTGGAACGACTGCGACCTGAACGCGTTTGCCGAAGAGTCCGACGGCACAGTCTGGATCGGAACCAGCGGCGGACTCTCTCAATTCAAGCCGCGTACGCACCTCTCGCCCGAAATGCCGATCCAGGTTGTTTTCACCAGGCTCGTTATCGGAGGAAAGGATGTTTCCGGGCGGAACAATCCATCCTTCAGCATCCACGCAAACTCTCTCATCGCGCGGTACTCCGCGCTGAATGTTTCTAACGAAAATCGGATTCTGTTTCGCTACAAGCTCAAGGGCTCGAATTCGACCTGGACCGAGACCACGCAAAGAGAACTGCAGTTTGCAGAGCTGGCCCCCGGAGCTTATCGCCTGGAGATAGAAGCGCAAGATGGCGAGGGCGCCTGGAGTGGGCGCGAGGCGGAGTTCGCCTTCAGGATCCTGACCCCGTGGTATTCGTCGTGGTGGTTTATCGGCATCTGCGGGATCACGCCGTTGCTGATCGCTGGAAGTGTTGCCCGATTGCGGATGTTGAGCGCACAAAGAAGGGAACGCGAACTGCAACAACTGAAGGAGGCACACGACGAGATTACGAATCTCGCGTTCTTTGACCCGTTGACAGGTCTGCCCAACCGCCGTCTCCTGTTGGATCGGTTGCGGCAAACCTTGGCTGCCAGCATCCGAAGCAACCGCAAGCGAGCGCTGCTCTTTGTCGATCTCGATGATTTCAAGACGTTGAACGACACCCTTGGCCATCACATCGGCGACCTCCTACTTCAGGAAGTCGCGCGGCGCATCATTGCTAACATCCGCGAAACCGACACCGTCGCGCGATTGGGCGGAGATGAATTTGTAGTTTTGCTCCAGGACCTCGGCGAAACGCCAGAAGATGCCGCGGCTCAAGCCAAGAACGTCGCCGAGAAGATTCTCGCCACCATTCACGAGCCATACCTGCTCGATGGCCGCGAATGTCGGAGTAGTTCCAGCATAGGAATCACCGTATTCGGAAATCCAGAAGACAGCACAAACGAAGTTTTGCAACAGGCGGATATTGCGATGTATCAAGCTAAAGCGGCGGGCCGCAATACCTTGCATTTCTTCGCCCCAGCCTTGCAGGCTGCTGTCAACGCCCGCGCTGCGATGGAAGAAGATCTCCGTCAGTCGATAAGAGCGAACGATTTCGAGCTTTACTATCAGGCACAAGTGGATCACGGTGTCGTAACTGGCGCCGAGGCGCTAGTGCGGTGGAAGCACGCGAAGCGCGGCCTTTTGCCACCCGACGACTTCATTCCCTTGGCCGAACAAACGGGGTTGATACTGTCGTTGGGAGACTGGGTTCTGGAAACTGCTTGCAAACAGATTGCGGCGTGGGCCGTTAAAGATACGGCGCATCTCACGGTTGCAGTGAATATCAGCGCCCGGCAGTTACTTAACCCGGACTTCGTACAAAGTGTACTCGCCACACTGGCTCGCACCGGAGCCGATCCACACAACCTAAAGCTGGAACTCACCGAAAGTATGTTCGTGCAGGATCTTGAGGACGTCATCACCAAAATGACGGTGCTCAAGTCTCACGGTGTGAGATTCTCTCTGGATGATTTTGGCATGGGTTATTCCTCCCTGGCCTACTTGAGGCGTTTGCCCTTGGACCAATTGAAGATCGACCAGGAGTTTGTCCGCGACATTCTGGTGGATCCCAGTAGCGGCGCCATTGCTCAAAGCATCATTTCTTTGAGCAAGGCAATGGGCTTGTCGGTGATTGCCGAGGGGGTGGAAACGGAAGGGCAGCGAGACTTCCTGGCTCAGCTCGGCTGTCATTCATTCCAGGGCTTCCTGTTTAGCGGGCCTCTGCCGTTTAAAGAGTTCCAAATCCTCCTGGCAGGCCTGGCCGACGATGCTCTCCGAATTCCCCCCGTAAGTCCGCTGCCTTCCTAAACGCAATTTCTTCGTTCCTGGTGCGTGAGAGATCAGTGGATCACGACCGCTGGCTGATTTCCCGCGCCCCACGCTTCGGTCGGCGGCGTTATCGAGGACGGCAAGGCTCCGCCCGTGGATGCTCCAGCCGAGACAGCGATCGCGAAGCTTACGTTGGCGGGCGCAGCTGCTATTTGGGCACAACTCGTCGAGCAGTTCGTCGTGAGTGCAAGATAGTATTGACCGGGCTCAAGAGTGGTGGAACCTTGACTCCACGGCAATGTGTGGAAGGCGATCGAGGCTGCGAAGTTGGTTCCTGGAGTAGGCCCAATATCCACTACTCGACCTCCCGAGCTGTTAAAGATGCCGATGTCGTAATCGTTCGCCGTATTGTCCACGGCCGTCACTTCATAGGTCACTTGCGTAGTAGTAACCGTATAAGGCAAAAGGAAGCCCCAAAGCTTGTTAACGTTTGCGGTGAGAGCCTGAGACGCTCCGGTGCGCGCCCCGCCCGTCACAAAGAACTGGAATGTGAGGTTGCTTTCGGA
>Ga0307476_10000404_pt1 | contig 34807 bp, 26 predicted proteins | sample atmos_gasesECM2C_2_FD_203314 | JGI IMG/M metagenome (GOLD analysis project Ga0307476, IMG submission 203314) | Hardwood forest soil microbial communities from Morgan-Monroe State Forest, Indiana, United States - atmos_gasesECM2C_05 | ecosystem: Environmental > Terrestrial > Soil > Temperate... | reverse complement strand
TCCTCGCTCTATTACGAACGCTCGTGGCGGCCACGCACGCTTGGTCTCACTGCAACCTATCGCTTCGGACCCTAGCTTGAGCTCGATATTGGAAGACCGCGGTGACCTGAGTCAGCAAGGATATGAGAAATGACGGCCTGACCAGCCGAGGCGCGTCAGACCCTCGGGAGAATGGTGCGGCCGCCTCGCCACATCGATCACCGTCAGACATTTCGGCTGCTGCCCATTACCGCAGGCGTCAGAGGGCGAAATAGACCCATGCCTGGTTCGCACCCGTGAACGGCAATGGCCGCGGACGACTCCCTATTTTGCCGGGCAGAACAACGCCAGTGTATGAATCTGCGAGAATCGGCCTTGCGAGACTTGCGGATTGACGAAATCGGCTGGCCAGTCTACCGACGGACATGATCATAACATTCAGCCTGATCGCCATCTTCTTCCTAGCAGTTATTGTGGTGCTACAACGGGCACATATCAGCGACAAGTCTTTCACCGACTACGCCGTTGCTGACCGATCATTCGGGGCGGGTTACCAAGCGATGTCTTTTCTCAACACTTGGTGGCCGGGAAGCATCTTTCTCGCTCTGACGGGGCTTGCCGTCAGCGACGGCGTGACAGCCTTTTACATGCCAATCTATAGCTTGCTGACCGTTGTGCTGATGTACGTCATGACAGATCGCGTGTGGTTGTGGGGGAAGCTGTTCGATCTTAAGACGCAGCCTGACCTGTTCGCACTCCGCTATAACTCCCGCATATTCGCTATCACCGGCTCGGTCATCGGCATCATCTCTGGCGTACCTTGGCTGGTGCTTGGCTTTAGGGGTCTTGGGGAACTTTTCCAAGCTCTGTCCTTGGGTGCGATTAACGCGACTTCGGCCGTGATTGTCGGGGTAGTACTAATGGCCGTCCGTCAGTTTTGGACCATCCGCATGGGGATGCGCGGCGTGGTGATTTCCGACATGTTTCAGGGAATCGTGGCATATGTCGGTGGCAGCCTGCTCATTTTGGGCCTGATAGCTTGGCTGATCTTTTCTCATGGATTGAGTGTCATGACTTTGTCACCAACACATCTTGAAGCACCAGGGCTTCTTTCGACACTCGGGCCGCTCTATTTCTTCTCCATCATCTTCAGCGGAGTCATCGGCGGCTGGTGCTGGCCTGCAACCTTCATTCGCCTTTACACCGCGGATAGTGTACGCAGCGTGCAGCGTGCAGGCGCTATGGGTGCGCCGCTTTCCCTCCTCTTCTCAGTCACTCTGGTGATTCTGGGGCTCCTCGCAAGCCCACTGCCCGAAGTCGCCAAGACTCCCGATTTGGCGTGGTTCACGCTCTGCCGAATGGCAGGCGGTCCGCTGCTGCTTGGCCTCGGTGGCGTAGTTGTCCTGGCGGGAACCATGGGCAATGTGGACGGCAACGTACAGGCTTGCGGTGCGCAAATCGCCAACGACATTGTGGGCTCATATTTCAGACTCGACCACAAACGGGCAGTTCTCAGCGCTCAAATTGGCATGCTGGCGATAACGCTACTTTCCGCCTGGTTGGCGACGCGAACGATCTCACATCTCGTTACCCTCGCTATTTTGTCCTATCAAGGCATCATGCAACTCGCAGTGCCGCAGTATCTTGGTATCTTCTGGAAGCGGGGCAATGCAATTGGTTCCATCCTCGGGACATTCGTGGGCTTCGTCCTTGCCATCGGCTTTCAGGCAGCATATCCCGATGGCATTGCCTGGGCTTGGGGACTGACCTCCGGGGTTGTGGCGCTCGTCGTGAACGCTGCCGTGTACGTTGGCTGCGCTGTGCTGTTCCCGAATGCCCATGCCGAGCGCCAGCGAGTCAATGATCTTTTTGCACTCACCGATGGCCAGTTGACGAACTCAGCTGTCGTCGCCGCCGTCGCGGTTTAACTTAGCCATCCAGCGCACAGTCTCGCACCACTCACAACGCACAGAAACTAAATCTCGCCCGATGCCCAACATCCCAACCGTCCCCAGGCCCCGCGCGGCTTATATATGGATCTGGTTTGCGTTTGACGCATTCCTTGCTCTTTTCCCACCGGTTTACTGGGTAGCCGCCCAGCCAAAGCCGAAACTCTTCGGATTTCCCTGCTCGATCATTTATTTCTGCGCCCTCGGAATGTTCATCACGGCGAGTCTTCTTGCCGCATATCGGGATGACGAGAGACGCGGCGCGTTCACCGGGTTCTGAGGTAGACAGATGGCAACAGGCTGGCTCTGTCACGAACTCTATATGTGGCACGACACAGGAACTTCGGCTGGCATATTTCCGCCCGGACTCAGCGTGCAGCCGGGTACACACTACGAGAACGCCGAATCGAAGCGCCGTTTTCGCGGTCTTGTCGAGGCAAGCGGACTTCTCGAACACCTCAAGATCATCAAGCCACGCCTCGCAACTGAAGACGAGATCAACCGCGTTCATACGCGTGCGTACATCGAGAAAATAAAGTCATTCAGCGCGGCGGGCGGCGGTGACGCCAGCCATCTCACGCCGTTTGGCCGAGGCAGCTTCGAGATAGCTCTGCTTGCGGCAGGCGGCGCAATCACCGTCACCGAAGCCGTGATCAAGGGCGATGTGTCGAACGCCTACGCTTTGGTGCGGCCGCCGGGTCATCATGCCACTCCCGACCTAGGTATGGGCTTTTGTCTTTTTGGGAATGTCGGCGTGGCGATCCGCCACGCTCAGGTGGCCCATGGTTTGAAGCGCATCGCTACCGTCGATTGGGATGTGCATCACGGCAATGGAACGCAGGCAATCTTCTATCGGGATCCCCGTGTGCTGACGATTTCGCTACATCAAGACAATCTGTATCCGGCGGACTCGGGCAGTTGCGAGGAAAACGGCGAAGGTGATGGCAGGGGATACAACATCAACATCCCTCTGCCACCGGGATGTGGCAACGGCGCGTATCTCGAAGCATTCCGTCGCGTCGTGGTTCCGGCTCTTCATCGTTTCAAGCCAGAACTCATCGTCGTGCCATCAGGTTTCGATGCGGCAGGCGTTGATCCTTTGGGTCGCATGATGGTTTCGAGCGAAGGCTATCGTGAAATGACGCGCCTACTCATGAAGGCCGCGACAGAGCAGTGCCAGGGCAAGATCGTCATGATCCATGAAGGGGGCTACTCCGAGAGCTACGTGCCCTATTGCGGGCTCGCCGTCTTGGAGGAAATGTCGGGCGTGAAGACCTCCATCGAGGACCAATGGGCGCCACTGATGGCGAGTTGGGGCCAGCAAGCCTTACAGCCCCATCAGGCAACCGCCATCGCGAGAGCGGAGCGACTGCTCGACAACATTGCGTAGAACGCCGCTGGACGTGGCGCACCCAGACGTGACATAGGCCGTCACTTGGAGAAAACGCGTGGCTTCCGATAATAGGCTCAAGTTCTACATCGACGGTGCATGGGTGGACCCCGTCTCCGACCACACTCTTGATGTCATCGACCCCTCCACAGAGAAGCCATTCGCCAAGATCGCACTCGGCTCGACGGCGGATGTGGACCGGGCGGTCAAGGCGGCAAGAGCGGCCTTTCCCGCTTACTCCCAGACTTCGCACATGGCTCGGATAGCGCTGCTGAAGCGAATACTGGAGCGCTATCAGGACCGCGTCGACGAGATGATGCGAACTATCTCTCGCGAAATGGGTGCACCGCTCAAGCTGTCGATTCAGGCGGGTGTCGGAATCGTGCACCTCCAGGCGCTGATCGAAAGCATGGAGACGTTCAAATATGAAGAACAGCGCGGAACCACTCTCGTTACGCGTGAGCCGATCGGAGTTGCAGGTCTCATCACGCCTTGGAACTGGCCCATCCACCAGATCGTGTGCAAGGTGGCCCCCGCACTGGCGGCCGGCTGCACCATAGTGCTCAAGCCGAGTGAGATCGCCCCGTTGAATGCAATTCTGTTCGCCGAAATTCTGCACGAAGCCGGCGTGCCACCGGGTGTTTTCAACCTGGTGAATGGTGATGGTCCGACCGTCGGCACCACAATCGCATCCCATCCGGACATTGACATGGTGTCCTTCACGGGATCGACTCGAGTGGGGATCCTGGTGGCGAAGAACGCTGCGGATACAGTGAAGCGTGTCTGCCAGGAACTGGGAGGCAAATCGGCAAACATCCTGCTGCCGGATGTCGATCTGCGTGCGGCAGTGGAAAAAGGCGTGGCTGGATGTCTGAGCAATTCCGGGCAATCGTGTAATGCGCCGACCCGTATGTTCGTACCGGCCGATCGACATGACGAAACGCTTGCCATTGCCCGCGAGGCTGCTGAACGGGCACGAGTCGGTGATCCTGCGGATCCGACCGTCGACCTCGGTCCGGTGGTCAGCGCAGCGCAATACCAGAAGGTCCAGGGCCACATTGAGAAGGCGATCGCCGAGGGAGCTGAACTGGTGACCGGTGGGCCGGGCCGGCCCACTGGTTTGAAGGCGGGCTATTACGTCAAGCCTACGGTCTTCGGGCATGTGAAGCCTCACATGACCATCGCGCGCGAGGAGGTGTTCGGTCCCGTATTGGCAATACTCTCCTACACTTCCGAAGACGAGGCGGCCAGGCTGGCGAACGACACCGTGTATGGGCTGGCGGCCTACGTCCAATCAGCGGACATAGCGCGCGCGCGCCGTGTTGCCTCCAAGATGCGTGCGGGACAGGTCTTCATCAACTATCCCGCGCGGTGGGATGCGAAGGCCCCGTTTGGGGGTTACAAGCAATCCGGGAATGGCCGTGAACAAGCGGATTTCGGCTTGGCAGAATTCCTAGAAACCAAGGCTATCCTCGGCTTTTATCTGTGACTTGAGGCTCCGCAATCTTCGCTCCGAGGCGGTCCGGGGGTCACGCTTGCTCAGAATGCGTAGCCGGATTCCATACACGATGCCGGTCGCCAGCCAAAGGCCACCGACGAGCAACGCGAGATGGCTCATGTTCGCCAATATGGCGAGCACGACGATGACCCCGCAGAGTGGAACGAGCCAGTGCGTGAACCAGTTGCGAGAGTGCCGGCGCACGCCGAAATGCACCACCACCGAGATATGCAAGAACAAGAAGCCCATCAGCGCCCCGAAATTGACCACTGAGGCGAGCTGATCGAGCCGGTTGCGCATGGCCAGCGCAGCGGCGAGGGAGATGGCCGTCGTCACCAGCATACCGACGTATGGGGTCCCGTAGCGCGCATGAACCCGGGCAAGCAGTGCCGGCAGTTGTCGATCTCGCGCCATGGCAAACAGCACGCGAGCAACGCCCACCTGCATGGGTAGGGCGTTGGTGAAGCCCACTACGACCGCGTAGATCCAGGCAAGGGCAATGACACCCCACGGTCCGATGAACTGCGCAGCGAGCTCATATGCAGCGAGGGCGGGATCCTTGATGTTGAAGCCTACCAGCAGATTGCCGCAGACCCAGCTGAACAGGAAAAAGAACGCCGCCGCCAGCAGCAACACGCTCATAATCGCACGGCCGATGAGGCGGTTGCCCCGGTCCCTGACCTCTTCAGCCAGCGTCGAAATGGCGTCGAAGCCCAGGAATGACAGGATACAGATCGACGTTGCGGCAAAAATCCGCGCGGAATCGAACGCGGCGCTATCGAATAGTGGACGCAACGTGAGCGCGCCCGTGCCCTTGCCGGCATGCAAGGCCGCGATACCGAATGCGCTGAACGTGATCATGACAGCGAGTTGCACCGCCACGCTCACAGTGTTCACGCGCGAAGTGACCGTTACGCCGAACCAGTTGACTGCCAGGGTCACGGCGACCAGCAATACGATCCACACTGCCTGATCGATCTGCGGAAAGAGCTGGGTCAACGCCAGCGACATCAGTACATAGACAAGGGCCGGAATGAGAAGATAGTCGAGCAGAATCAACCATCCGGCCAGAAAACCAGCCATCGGGCCAATGCTGTGCCGCGCGAATCCATATACGGAGCCCGCATTGGGTACGGAGCCCGACATCAAGGCATAGCTCTTGGCGGTAAAGTACATGCAGAGGCCGCCGAGCAGGTAGACGAGCATGATCAGGCCGTTCGATGCGCGCCAGACGAATCCGATGATGGTCAAGGGCGTCATCGGCGCGATGTAGCACAGCCCGTAGACGATCAGATCCCAATAACCGAGCTCGCGGCGCAGGACGCCGGCCGCTGGCGCAGCCGCGCCCTGAAGCGCGGGGCCACCCTCGGACGCCGAATCGCTCGACAAGCTGATGACCTGTTTCAGTTATTCGCCCCGAATCGCTAACGCTCAGTCACCCACCCTGCTGACGAACCCCAAGAAGAACGCGCGCGCGTTCGCCTCAAGGCTGTCGATGTGATAGCCGCCCTCCTGTACGATCACCGTCGGCAGATCGAGTGCCCCGATCATGGTGCCGAGGCGTCTGAACCCGCCGGTGCTGACGGACACCTGCGACTGCGGATCGTCCTTGTAAATGTCGAAGCCGAGTGCATGCACGAGCGCGTGAGGTTTGAAGCGCTCGAGCACGCGCAGCGCATCGTTGACGCGCTCAAAGAACGTCGTCTCAGACGACCCGTGCGGCATCGGGAAGTTGACATTGCAGCCCTCGCCCGGGCCGCTGCCACGCTCGTCTTCGTAGCCCGCCACGACGGGGTAGAAGTTGGTCGGATCCGCGTGAACCGACACGTACAGGACGTCGTTACGCTCGTAGAATATTTCCTGGAGCCCCTGGCCGTGATGCATGTCGGTGTCGAGTATTGCGACACGCCGATGAGTGCTGCGCAGCGACTGCGCGGCAATCGCCGCGTTGTTCAGATAGCAGAAGCCGCCTGCTGCGTCCGCGCGCGCATGATGACCGGGCGGGCGGCACAGGGCATAGACCGCGCGGACGCCCTGGTTGACTGCGGCGGCAGCTGCAAGCGCGGTTTGCGCCGACCAGTAGGCCGAGCGCCAGGTGTGGGGGCCTATCGGACAGCTGCCGTCCGCCAGATAGCGCGCAGCCTGCGCGAGCACGCCGCGCAGCGGGTTCGGCTCGCGCACATAGACATTCGACACCACTTCGTCGCCCCAGTCGTCGGGCATCTTCTTCCACTCCCGGTGCGCTTCTTCGAGGAAGCGTAGGAAGTCTCGGTCATGCACGGCTGCGATCCCTGCGATGCCGAGGTCAGACGGTTCACACACCTCGTGGCCGAGCGACTTCGATACGGCAACGAGGCGCACCGCGCGTTCCGGAATCTCCTGTGGCGAGCGCATCCGCCCGCGCGATAGATACGCTCTTGGATGGTGTAACAGTTGTTCGGGATGGAAATAGGTCAGCATCGATGCATCCGTCAATGCGCCGCGATAGATGCTCGAAGGAACACGCGCGAATCCAACTTCATTCTATAGACCGCAAGCGGCATGAGCCTGACCCATTTAGGCTATGTTCCACCGCGGCCCTCCACAGCCACACTGCACCCTCTGGACGATGAGGGGACGATCATGAACCAGGGCGCATCCAATCACGAGGCAGATCAGATCTGGCGTGATGACAAGGCGCACTTCGTTCACCCCTTTACCCACTTCGACAGCTTCATGAGGGACGGCTCGCTCATCATCAGCGAGGCGAAGGACGCCTACGTTTTCGATTCGCGCGGCAAACGCTATTTGGATGCGATCGGCGGCTTGTGGTGCATGTCGATCGGCTTCGGTGAGGAGGAGATGGTGGAAGCAGTGGCCGAACAGAGCCGGCGATTGAGCTTCTATTCCGCCTTCGTCAACATGACAAATTCACCCGCGGTGGCTCTCGCAACCAAGCTCGCGCAGCTCGCCCCCGGTGATCTAAATCGCGTCTTTTACACTTCCTCTGGTTCAGACGCGAACGACACGGCGGTTCGGCTGATCCACTACTACAATGCGCGACGAGGCACACCGGAAAAACGGCACGTGATCTCGCGCATCGGCGCGTACCACGGGAGTACCTATCTAGCCATGTCACTGAGCGGGCGAAAAAACGATCGCTCCCCGCATTTCCAGTACGTAACCGATTTCATTCATCACGTCTCCTGTCCCTACGTCTATCGCCGGCCGCCGGACGTGTCGGTGGAGCAATTCTGCGATTACCTGGTGAATGAGCTGGAGGAGAAGATTCTGGCGCTCGGGCCGGACAAAGTCGCCGCATTTTTTGCCGAACCTATACTCGGGGCGGGGGGCGTCATCGTGCCGCCGCCGGGATATCACCAACGCACTTGGGATGTCTGCAAGAAGTACGAGGTGCTCTATGTCTCGGATGAGGTGGTGACTGCCTTTGGTCGCCTGGGTCGATGGTTCGCGTCCAAGGACGTGTTCGGCATCGAGCCGGACATTATCGTGTCGGCCAAGGGCATTTCATCCGGCTATGTGCCGCTGGGAGCCGTCATTTTCAGCGACCGCATCTATGAGGTGATTGCCGCCCCCGATCCGAACGGCTGGTTCACTCACGGATTCACCTATTCTGGGCACCCAGTCGCTTGCGCCGCAGGCCTCAAGAATATCGACCTCATGGAGCGGCGCGATATCTGCGGCCATATCCGCAAGCTCGGCCCCTATCTGGAACAACGGCTGCAAGAGTTGCAGGGCCTGCCACTGGTGGGCGATGTGCGCGGCAGCCATTTTATGATGTGCGTCGAGTACGTCGCGAATAAGAAGACCCGCGAGGTGTTCAGCGACAGCGTCAATATCGGCAAGCGCATTTCCGATCACTGCGAGAAACACGGCCTTATGGTGCGCCCGCTGGGGCATCTGAACATCATGTCACCACCGCTGATCATGACTGAAGCTCAGGTGGATGAGCTGATCTCCGGCCTGGCGGCGGGTATCAAAGCCGCCGCAGATGATCTAGTGCGCGCGGGTCACAGACTCGACTGACCAGGCCCGTCACATGCGCCGAACCGCGAGGCGTCAGGCGCGATGTCTGCCTGTCCGGCAAGCTCTCTCCTTTCGCGGGGTCGGAGAGGATGGAAGCCTCCGCCCTGCCCTCATTGCGCTTCGAGATCGCGGAGGCAGCACAAATTCTCCGCATGAGTCGCGCGCAGCTCTACAACCGGATTCACGATGGATCACTGAAGCCGCAAGAGGACGGTGCGCTCTCAAGGCCTTAACACGGGTTCGAATCCCGTAGGGAGCGTCAATAAAAACAACAGCTTGAGACGCTTACAGCCTCCTCGCTCCCACGCTTAGGTAATATTTAGACGATATTGGAGTTGCCGTACCCGCGGGGCCGGGGGCTTAGATGAGGCTCCCTGAGGCGGTAGTCCGGGGCGCTGGCAGGGTGATGAATGCCCTTGGTGTGCCCGGACTCGTCCGCACCACGGATTACAGATCGCGTGCGTTCGGCACCCGCGTGCAAGTTCGTTGCAGCGGGTTTTTTACCGTGGTTTCAGTGAACGGCTTGGACGTGTACTTCGAGCGCCTAACAGGTCGTATAGACGGCGTGGGGCTCACCCAAGCCGCTGATTACAAGTCGTCGGCCCGTATTCCACGATCAGCGCATTCTGGCGAGCGACACGAGCATTTGCCGGACTCAATTCAAAGCCAAAAGTCTGCGGTGCCGCGCGAATGATGCACGGATTGTCGCCGTCAAAATGCTCTAGAAGCCGACGTTGAAGATCATTGGTTTCACCCACGTAGATGTTCTGCCCGGTCCGGTAGATGAAGTAGACGCCGGATTGGTTCGGAGCGTTCGCGACGATACTTGCGCGAGTCCAATCGAAGTTCATTCCTTGCCACGGCATAGATTCCCTCCTATTACATCTCTGTCCCGAGTCCTTGACCTATCTCATATAGATCATGGCGGGGAGTGCTGGCCCGTTGGCCTACGGAATACAACCAGCACTCACCCCACTCCGCGCGGATTAGATGGCGCTCGCCAAGTACTGCAACTCGCGCTGGTAGCGGCTAGCAGAGTCATTAACCTGAAGCCCCTTACCTGCAGCACGGTGGAAGCTGCCGATCTTGAGTTTCGATATCGGAATGCTCTTGGCGCCGCTGATGCGGCCAGCCGATGAGGCGGCAGGCGATCGGTTGGTTCTCACGGCAACGTGGACACAGAGTGGTAAGACGTGGAGCGGAATGCGGGTGTTCCAGCGCCTAAGATAGCCGCTCAAGCGCAATTAGAAATGCACGAAGTGTCTGACATTCCTTGGAGCGCAGAGTTGACGACGGCTCTTCCGCACGGCGCATGAGGCCGACGGGTCAAGACCGTGGAATAAATGGAGGGGACCCGCGGCGCCTCGCCGCGGGCCGGAGGCCGTTTATGCCGCAAAAGCGCTTGAACCGGAGGCCGCGCCGTGCGAGGTTTCGCCGTCGACAACTTCAGCAGTAGACGATAGCGGCTTACCGCCCGGCGCGGCGAGAAGACTCGGAGGTTGCAGTGGGCACAGGAATCATGCTCGGGCTGCTTGCGGCGCTACCCGTATCGCGTGGCGAGGATTGCGACGGGCCTGCTAGGCTGTGGCCAGACTTTCCTCTTGGAAAATTGCCGTGATTCCTCCCGACTTCACAATGGCCGTGCTGGCGGTGGGTGCGGTCCTGCTCCTCGCTGCCGCCCTCGGCGGCATCCTGCTGCCCAACATGATTCGCACGGCTCTCGGGAGGGTTGCCCGAACGGCGATCGCTGTGGGTGGAGTCGGCCTGATGGTCTGGGCTTTGGCGTCCCACCTCCCTCCGCGCACGCAGCCCGCCGCCGAACGCACGTCTCTTGCCACTTTATCCGCGCGTGACCTGGTGGGAACCGCGAGCGCTGCGCTTCAGTCGTGTCCCACCCCGACCGCACCGGCGGTGCCGGACGGGACCACCCAATCGCGCGCCCAGATGGAAGCGGCCCGTGCGGCGTTTGAGGCCTACGACGCCGCTACGCACACCTACACCCAGTGCGTCGATTCGACGGTCGCTCGCATTGCCAAGCAGTTTGCAGGCGTCGCCTCGGAATCGGACCTCCAGGCACTCAACCGTTTCGGCACCGAGGCTCACAACCTCGCGATAGATCAGGAGAAAGAGAACGTCGATCAATTCAACAGCCAGCTCCGCGCCTATAACGCCTCGCACGGCAAGTAGCCCCGCGGTCATTCACTTTCGGGCAGGGAGCGAAATGACTCTTGCCATCTCGATGTTCGGAGCCGCATCGCCGAAAGCGTTGAACTGCTCCGGATTGAGAAACATCACCGAGCACCCCGAGCAGGCGTAGAACGACGTGGTGTAGAGAGTCCCCGTCTTGCGCTTCACCGTCACGCCGTGCCAGCGATCAAATCCGCAGATGCGACAGCGCCATTGTCCGGTCGTCCTCCCTGCGACCTCAAAGCCCGGTGCTCCGGATCGGTGAGCTGGAACATGAAATCCTATTCGACTGCGCACGGTCATTTGGCGGCGCGGGCGCAGTTCCTGCGCAGCCAGTCAGCAAGTTGGTGCTCGCTCAACGAGTTGTCGGCAACCGCAACCATCGTGAGCACCTCGTCTTCCTCTGTGGGCGCGAGTGCATGGCCGTTCAGTGAGAGGAACGCGCACGTTGCAAGCAGCGCAGTGCGCTTATTGCCGTCAATGAACGGGTGATTCTTGGCAAGGCCGACGCAAAGCGTGGCTCCCAGTTCAAACAACGAGCTCTTGGGTTCATACGCGAGCCGGTTGCGCGGTCGGTCAACGGCGCTTTCGAGCAGGCCGAGGTCGCGAATCCCGGCGAGACCGCCGAATTCAAAGATCGCCTCGTCGTGGATGGCCGTAACGACGGCTGTCGCGAGCCACGTCGGGTGCTTCACCGCTTGGCAAGCTCATGCATCGCATTGCGATGGCGGCGCATGTAGTCGCGCGTCGACTCGATCGCCTTGGCGAAGGCCGGATCGTAGGGGGTAAGGCGAATTCCGTCCGGCGTTCTGACGGCGAACAGTTCATCCCCCTCCGCCACGCCGAGTGACTCGACGACGTCCTTGGTGAGAATGACTCCCAGAGAATTTCCTATCTTGCGAACTTTGACAGGCACAGCCATGGCGCTTGCTCCAGGCGAGGCTCAAAGGGTACTGGTTATAACGTATGTTATACCTGCGCACAAGGCAATTGCGCAAAGAGCGGGCGCTCATGACGCGCCTCGTCTCAAGAGTCGCAGAGGCGGGCATAAAGGCACTGGTCGCGCACGACTCCGTCCTTCACGGCGCTGCGCCGCATCGTGCCCTCGAAGACGTAGCCCGCCTTCTCGAGCACGCGGCGGGACGCGTGGTTCTCGGCGAACGGCTGGGCGAAGATCCGCAGCAGCCCGTGAGCGTCAAAGGCCCACGCGGTGACGAGCGTGACGGCCTCGGTCGCGATACCTCGACCCCAGTACTCGACGCCGAGCCAGTAGCCGATCTCGGCCGTTCGCCTGTTGACGTCGCTCATGAGCTCAAGCCCGACCCCGCCAACCGCGCGCCCGTCGACCACAATTGCCTGGGATCGGGGCGGATCGACGGCGCCGACGCGTGCGATGTAGGCCTCGGCATCGGTCAGGGCGTACGGGTAGGGGAAGAGATCGCGAAGCTGCCCCCAGATGCGGCGGTCGTTCGCAGCAGCGGCGACCGATGCGGCATCGTCGGCACCAAAGGGCCGGACGATGCAGCGCGATCCGACGAGTTCGCGATCCACCCCCGACGGGTGTCCTAGGTACCCAGGGCTTTCAGCTTTTCCTTGTCGCTCTCCGAGGGCATGTGTTTCAAATTGAGAATGACCGACGCCAACGTCTTCACCGAGGCGCTTGCCTTGTCATCGCTCACGATCGCCTCGAGTTTCGGTTTGTCGGCCACCGCCACGGTATGTTGCACGCTCATGAGAGCTTCAGCGACGGTGCGCTCATCCTTGGTGGCTGACTTGTCCTCGGTAATCTGCTTTAGCGACTGTTTGTCGGCATCAGTAGGGAAATGCTGAAAGTGCAACAGTATCGCAGCCATGGTCTGCACAGCCTTGCTCTCTGCAGCGCCTGTCACAGACGCAGCGAGACCAAAGAACAGAACGACCGCAAAAATAGCCGCACGATACTTCATGGTTATCTCCCGTCGATTCGGCACTAGTCGAGAGGCGAACGACTAGGATGCGCTCACCTCTCCTGTCGAACAAGACGGGGGCGCATCAGCGACCGGTTCTATCCCGCCCGAGGGGTAGATGCTTTGGCTGATCGGCTGTCATTATTACCAGCGCGTCGTATCTCGTCTTGTCCAGCGTGAAGGAGAACCTTCGCTTGGGAGGGTTGCTGGTGAGAAGTAGCAGCTCGCATGAGATGTCCCGGGCGTCCGCGTTTTGAGCCTTTGGTCGGCCCGGCTGGCAAAGTGTATTGGCAGCGGCAAGGAGCCGCTCAGCCCTCGCGTAGTGATTGGGGTTAGTTGCGCGAAGCCTGGCAAGGTCTTCTGCCGTGTCGAGCCTGACGGTGGACTGCCACACGGCTAAGTCCGCGGCGCAAGTAATGGAAGCGCCGAATGCAAGAACGGCCAGTAGAAGGACGCGCATACCCGACCTCCGTGCCTCTTCCGTAGATCGACCGGTGCAAGAGAAGTTCACCCCGCCATTCCGCCGGCGCAACGTGAGTTCCATGCGGAACAGGTTCGCAGAATGCATTTTGCCCTATTCACATCCGTTGCGGACATAAAAAACCTAGAACACGCGCGCACGAAATCCCGTTCCGAGGTGACAGTAGTCACGGTGCAGCGCTCTGCGAGGGCGTTTCATGATGCGTGCACCCGGAATGAAGTGCGCCTGCTGAGATCGACTTTATGAGCGGACAAAAGAGGACTGACGAGACCAGGCAGATCGCCGCCCGGCCCTCCGTGCGGCGCCCCCGAGTTCACCCTCTGACGTGGGTGGCCGTAGCCCTGCTGCTGCCGCTCGCCTGCTGGGATCTGAGACAGGCCGAGTATGACGTGCACCTCCGACACGCGGTATCCGCGCAGCGCCTCAACCACCCGACGGTGACCCAGCGCGCTGGCGCAATCGCCAGGCTCTCGCCCGTCGTCGCCTCGCACGAGACGGACGCATCGCGCGCGATCATCGTCGGTTACTAGCGCGACCGCCGCTCAAACCTGCAGCGGATCAGTGCCAGCACGCGCTGACTCGCTCCGCCTGATGACTCTCGCGACCTGGACCAGGCACAGGGCGAGCATCGCGACCGCCACCCAGGCGAACCAGTCACCGAGCAGCAGAAATACCGTCCGGTCGTGCGTCTGCGGCACGGACACCAGGAGCGCGCTGAAGGGCGTCGCGTCACTCTTGATCTCGCCGAGGATCCGTCCGCGGTCGTCGCTCGCAAAGAGCGAACCGCCCTTGGCGCTGCGCACGACGCTGAAGCCCGACTCGACGCCGCGCATGATGGCCATGTGACCGTGCTGGATCCAGTCGAGGAAGAAGTCCCATCCTGGCACCAGCACGAGCCCGGCACCCGCCGCGCCGTACCGGCGTGAGAGCTGCGTGAAGTCCATGTCCTTGCAGATGGCCACGCCCCAGGTCCCCCGGCCACTGCTCGAATGAAGAAGCGTGAGCGAGGTCCCGGGCGTGATGTTCGACTCGAAGGGGGGCAGCATGTGCTCCTTGTCGTAGGTCGCCACGGGTGCTCCCGGCGTATACACCCGCGCCTCGTTGTAGCGGACCTTTACCGGGTGTCCGAAGCCTGGAGGCACGATCCGCAGTACGCCGGCCACCACGCGCACGCGGTTTTCATCGGCCAGCGCCTGCAGTGCGGCGTCGAAACGCCCGGTGTCCGAGTCGAGGACCTCGCCGACCTTTTCCGGCAGCACCACGACAGTGGCGCCCTGTCGTGCGAGCACCGCCGCGGGACGCGCATAGGCGGCGAAGAGCTGCTCCGTGGGAGCACCGTCCTCCGCCGCATACTCGTTTGGACCATCGGCGGCGACGAGTCCGACCTTGACGGGCACGCCGCCCGGCGGGATCGAGAGCCGCACGGCCCCGAAAACCAGCACCGCGGCGAGCACCGCGGCGGTGGCACCCAGGACCCGGGAGCCCTGTTGCGGGGCCTCGCGCCTGAGGTTGATGGCAAGCGCGAGTGCGGTCGGCAAGGCCGCGAGCAGGAAGCTCATTCCCCAGGGTCCAGTGATGGATGCGAGTTGCAGGAAGGGCAGGAAGCGCAGTTGCGAGTACGCGAGGCTGCCACCGGTGCCGTGCGGCGCGGAAAGGTTAAGGAACCACTCGAAGGAGACTAGCAAGGCGGGGAATGCGACGAGCGCGCTCCAGTACGCGCGGCGACGCGCGAGGGCTCGAAAGAGCAGCACGGCGAGCGCATACACCACTCCTTCGGTGAGGTAGATGCGCACCAGGAGGGACAATGGCAGGTGCAGCGCCCCGCGCAGCAGGCTCCACACGTTCAGAAGGCCCAGAATCATGGCACAACCGGCGAGCAGGGCTGCGCTCCAGGCACTCGCGCGGAGGGCGAAGAGCAGCACCGGCACCGGCGCGAGCCACATGAGGGGCCAGAAGGGATCGAGCCCGGTGCCGAATCCGATCAGCACGGCGGTCGTCAGCATGGCGACGACGCCGATCGCCGCGCCCCTCAAATCAAGTGCGGGTGCCATCGAAGCATTATGCCCCCAAGCTCAGGGGGCGGACGCTACCCGAGACTTGGCCCACGCGATCGCCAGGATCGAGGTGATACTGTCCCGGAAGGCGTCGGCGCCGCTCACGTTGGGATGGGCGGTGGGGTTCTCCTGGCAGATGAGTTCCTGCTCCGGGTGTGTCACACCGTAGTGTGACGCGCACAGCTCCCCGCGCTGGGCATAGACCTGGTCCGGCTCGGCGGGCTCGGGCACGCTCCAGAGCCGCGACTCCTTGCCGGTACCGTAGGAATACTTCGGGTCCCGAGAGACGGTCGCGAGAAAGGCGCGGACTGAGTCGGTTACGCGCTGCGGCTTGACGTGTGCTTCAGCCGGACACTGCGCCGCGTTCGGGTCATTGGCATCGTGGGTCCGGCCATCCACGCTGGCAACCGCCCAGTCAAAGCACCTCTCGCTGGTATCGAGAAACGCGTAGGAGTTGTCGCTCCACTTCTGCAGGGTCCCACCGGGGTTCGTCAATACACTCAGGTCCGTCAGGTGTTGCCCGAGCTTCTGCTCGGCCTGCAGCTGTGTCTTGATGAGGTTCTCAACGTCGCGGTAGCCCGCCAGTTCCTCGGGCGTGAAGTCAACAGGCTTTTTGGTGAGCGCAAGTCCCACGGGCGAGGATTTGTTCGAGATGATGAGCCAGTAGTTGGATACGATGACGGTCGCGTAGGGAAAGTATCCTTCGGCCTGCCGCAGCGCGCTCAGCATGTTATCGGAGCACCAGCGGTGGGCACGACGCGTGATCTCCTCCTTGTCCGCGCCGCTCAGCGGAAACGGCAGCGCGACCTTTTCGGGGTTGACGTCGTTGATGCACCCGTCGAGCAGGACGAGCTCAGCATCTCCATATTGTTTGGCTGCCGCTGCTTCCTGCTGCAGCGTTGTGGGCAGGCCCGCATTCAGGTCGCCGGGCGGACGCGGATCGGACGAATTCAGCGGCTCGTAGCAACTGTTGCTCTCATCGGCGATCTTCGCTCCTGAGTGAGCATAGGTGACGAGACGAACCGAGCGCCCGGTCCCGTCGGCAACGTACTGCGCAACGAGGTGGACGTACTTGTAGTCATCCTTCAGGCCGTTCCCCCACATAGCCGAGTCGCCAAAGGCCAGCACCGTAAGGGGGGTCTGCGGGCCCGGGCGCCTGGGATTTGCGAGTGTGTGCGTCGGGTGCTTCGGAGCGACCTCGAATACGCGCGTGGGGACTGTTTCGGCCGCGGGAGTGCCCTGTTGAACGCAAGGTTGGGCGAGTGGGTTGAGGGTCTGCGCCCACGCGGGTGAGGCGGCCAGGACGCACCAGATGAGAGTCGCGGCACCCGCCGTCAATGATCGGCGCATAGCTCCTCCCTGCGCAGTGTCTCGCGGGCGCCCTCGCCCGCCACCCATCCGCCGGACTATCCGGGCCATCCGCGCGGATATGATGATTGCTGACTGTGCCGAAAGGACTACGCGTCAGCGACGCGGAAGACAGGCCGTCGCGCAGATTGCATGCGCAACGTAGCCCGCCGCGGTCGCGAATGCCCGGCCGGCCCGATCCGGCAGTGCCGTATCGGGGTCGATCCCTTCGGCAATGATTCCCGCATCCCATGGGCTGGCCAGCAGGACCTCGGCCGCGCGGTCGTGAGAGCGCTTGAGCACGAGCTCATCGGCAATGGTCCACGACGTCGTAAACGGCAGGCGATAGCTGCCGGGCAAGCCGTAACGACGATCGGAGTACGAGTACTTGTAGTGGCCAGAATGCAGCCACTCGAAGGTGCGGCTGAAGAGCGGATCGTCCTCGGCAAGGAACCCGAGGCTCGGGAGCTTCAGCAGCGAGCCCGGCGGAATGTCGGTCGTCACGTGCTGCTCGCCGTCGGTCGCCGACCCCAGGATCGGCCCGCTGGCTCCCGGCACGCCACTGACGACGGCGTATCTCAGGATCGCGGCGCGCAGCGCGGTCGCACGCTCACGCATCTCCCGGGCCGGGCCGACCTCGCGCAGACGCTCGTACAGCTCCCCGAGGTCGCGCAGTGCACGCCACGCCAGCGCGTTGTCATAGGTGAGGAACGGCAGCTTCTGGAACTCGTCCTGCGAATCCTGCAAGGAGGAGTACATCCCGGTTGCCGGATCGAATCGTCCGAGCAGCCGATCGCGCAGGGCATCGACCGCGTCGCGGTAGCGCTCCACAAAGCGGCCATCGTTCGTCGCGCGCACGTAGCTCGCCAACGCCACGATGGGCGCGACTGCCTCGTCGAGCTGGAATCCATCCTCGAGCACGACGCCATCGATGAAGCGGCTGTGGGTGCCGGCGTTGCGCGACTGGATCCCGAGGGCATACTCCAGCACCTGTCGCGCGAACTGGGGGTCCGAATCAAGGATTCCCGGGAAGCTCCACAGCATCGCATCGCGGTCCCAGTAGGCGGCGGAGACGTAGTAACGGGGGCTGCGCGAGGTCACGCCGACGAGTTGCTCCGTATCGAGCGTGCGGCCCCATGCGTAGAGCGTCGTGAACAGCAGGTTACGATTCATCAGGGCGTCGAGGTCGTCTCGCCCGGTGGTGCGCGTGCGGGCCCGACACCAGGCCGCCGCCCTGGCGATGACCGCATCCGACCCCGCACGCTCGAGCTCCTCGCGCAGCGCCCGCGCGCTATGGGCCGCGGAGAACTCCTCGAGTCCAACCGACAGCACGAACAGCGACTCGGCGCTCTCGCCGGGTTGCAGCACGACGGTGCGCGCTGCGTCGGCCTGCGGAGCGACGACCACGGGCGGCATCCCGAGCGTTGCCTTCGACCCGGGATGGACGATGGCCCACGCAAAGCGCGTGTCGTAGGTGACGTAGCTATAGACCTCGCCGGGATCGACCCAGGGGGTCGGCGCGAGCAGGCGCTCACCGCGCAGGAGCACCGGCACGTAGGTGACGCGGGCGAGGCTCCCGAAGGAGCTGCGCAAGCCGAGCGTGGTGGAGACGGCTTCGGCGCGGTGGTTGGCGACCGTCAGCCGCAGGAACGCCGCGCGGTGGCCGGGTGGCGCGCAGTAGGTCAGCGTGACCTCGAGCCCATCCCGCTCCTGGCGGGCCTGCGGGATCCAGTACTCGAGCAGGCTCCAGCTCAAGGCATCGAGCGTGTGCTTCTTGCCGCCCACCTGAACGTAGGGCTCGAGCACCGGCCTCCCCGCCTCGCCATTCGGCTGCAGGAGTCCCCGCTCGCGCATGAAAAGCGCGTTGAAGCTGACGAGCGCGCCGTCACTCGCGCGGATCTCGGGCAGCGCGATCCACTCGTTGCCCGTCGCCAGCACGTCGTCGGGGCGCAAGGCGAGCGCCAGTCGACGGGGCTCCTGTACCCCCGCGCTGGCGAGTATCGGCAGCATGGCAGCCAGGCCAATCCAGACCCGGTGCAGCGCCCGGCGCTGGCCGCGACGGATCAGTTGTGCGCTCCTATCGTGACGAGCGTGAGTCCATCCGGAGGAATCTCGAATGTCAGCTTGCCGCCCTCGAGCGGACGGGTCACCGCCGCGGGCAACGCCCCCGCCGCGCGCAGCTCCGTGAGCTGCTCCCGTGTCGGGTAGCGAGGCGCGCCCATCTTCTGGTAGGTCACATTTACGTTGCCGTGCTCGCCGTCGATCGACTGAAGGGTTGCCGTGCCTGCGCCGCTGTGCCTGATGTCCAGTGTCACTTTTCGGGCCGCCGTATCGCTCGCCTTCACTTCACGGTAGTTCCAGACCGCGACCACGAGCGTCCCATCGTGACGGCGCGTCAGCAGCGCACCCTCCGCGTCGGCGGACAGCCGCTCCTCACCCAGCTGGTGCAGGAGGGCGAAGGCATTGAACGAGGGCTTGGGGATGCTGCCCGCGGCCAGGAGCCCGAAACCGCCGTAGAACGGCTTCTTGACGACGCCCCCCTCCTCGAACACGTCGGAGAACGTCCAGTACGACATGTCCTGCACCAGGCCGTCGCATTCGCGGATCGTCTGCGCGAGCCACGGCCCCATGTAGGGCGCATCGGTCACCTCCGGGTAGTTGGCATAGCTCGCGTTGAATTCACTCCAGATCAGGGGGAGCGAGGGCATCGCCGAGGCGTGGATCTCGTCGTGCACCTTTTTGACCGCCCGGCACACCATGTGCTCGCGGGAGATCTTCTCGGTCGTTCCGAATACGTCTTCAGCTGTGTCGTCTCCGTAGACATGCGTGGAAGTGAAATCGACCGGCACGTGCTCCTTCTGGCAGTGCTCGATGAAGGCCTTGACCCACGCGGCCTGCGCCGTCGCCGGTCCGCCGACCCTGAGGCGCGTATCGACCGCCTTGAGAGCCCGCGCCGTGTGATCGTACAGAGTCCAGTAGGTGGACTGTTTGGGGCTCCCGGCCCAGAAGTCGAGGTTGGGCTCGTTCCACACCTCGAAGTACCACTGGCTCACCTCCTCGATTCCGTAGCGCTCGATGAGATGGCGTGCAAACGCGCTCATGAGCGCATCCCAGCGGGCATAGTCCTTGGGAGGCGAATTGACAGGCCGGTACCAGAAGCCCTGCCGCACCTCGAGGTTGCGGCCCGTCATGTCCGGCTCGAAGGGGGTGAGTTGGGCCGGCATGAAGCTCACCTCGACGAACGGGCGGACCCCGTTGGCGAGCAGACCGTCGTAGATCTGGTCGATGTAGGAGAAGTTGTAGACCGGCTCGCCATTCTTGTTCTCGGAATACAAGCCGATCTCGTCGTGAAGAATGGCGTGAGAGCGCACGTACCGGAAGTCGGTAATCTTATGCACCGCACGCAGGTCATCGCGATAGCTCTCGCGCAGCGACAGCACCGCGCGCCCCGATCCGAACATCCGCTCCCAGAAGTGCGGGAATGGCCGCCCCGGCGCCGTGGCGTCGACCACGACGCGGTTCTCCGCGCCGGGAGCGCCGGACGTGCCCGCAGCCGCGGGGACCGCGATCACGGTCGCCGCCAGCAGCGATACCAGAAGCACCGCTCGCCCCCACGGGCGTCCCTGATCGCCGTTCACTCGACAGCTCGACATCACTTCTCTCCTTTAGCGGACTCGCCGGGCGGCCTCAGCCACCCGCCTGAGAATCCCGCGCGCTCCAGGCCGCGGCGGATATAAGGGTTGTCTCGCATGACGCGCCACACGAGACCGCTCCTGTAGTTCTCGATCATCGTCACGATCGGACCTTCGTCGATGCCTATGTAGTCGCGGTCCACCCAGCCCGCATCTCCCGCCGAGGCTGGCTGCGCGGGATCGCTCGCCACGCTCGGGTTGAATGCGTCACGAAACCCGTAAGTAGAGTAGATCGAGGCCCCGAACCGCTCGCGCATCTCGCGCGCAGCCGGAATCACGATCTCGGGGGCGAAGGGGAGCGACCCTAGCGCCGCGGTCGGGGCGATCGTGCCGTCATCGAGCACCCCTTCCAGGCCCACGCCGCGGGCTGCATAGGCGTAGAACCGCCGCTCCTCGCCCCCCACAGCATGCGCGCGCCGGCCCGGCCCGTCGCAGGCCGTGAGACCCCAGACATTGGCGCCGTAGTCACGCCAATGCATCGGGTTCTCGATCGCATACTGGCGCTGGGCGTAGGCGGCCCGGCGGCTGTTCTCGAAATAGTCGAGATCGTGATGGCGCATCCAGTCGTCGCGTATGCCGCGAAAGTCGATCCAGACATGCGAGTACTGATGTCCCAACGTGGGCCCGAAGCTCAGGTGGGTCTGTCCATAGAGCGTGCCCCAGTGTTTGTCGTACGTGCTCGTCCAGGCATGCCAGGCGTCCGCTCCTGCCGGGTGCGTGGGTGAGGCGAGCGCCAGGACGTAGAGGATCATCGCCTCGTCGTAGCCCAGCCAGTCGAACCTGATGAAGCCCTGCTCCGGTGTCCACCCCATAGAGATGGCGGGCGGGTGGTTCGCTGCCCAGCTCCAGTCGACGCGCCGGTAGATCTCATCGGCAAGGTTGCGGATCTCGCGCTCGGCGGGCTCGTCCTCATCGAAGTAGGACTGGCAGAAAAGGACGCCGGCGAGGAGCAGCGTCGTGTCTATGGTGGAGATCTCCGAGCGCCGCACGCGCTCGCCGCTCTTCAGGTCGATGAAGTGATAGAAAAACCCGTGCTCGTTATCCGCGTCCGCGAAGAACCGCAGGGTCGCGAGCACACGCTGCCGCGCTGCCCGGCGCTCGATATAACCGCGCTCGACGCCGATCGGATAGGCGGTGAGCCCGAAGCCCACCGCGGCGATGCTGGCGTCCGAGCCACTCGGGTAGGTGTCCGGGACGAGCCCGTTGGCGGGATTGGTGGTCTCCCAGAAATAGTTGAACGTGCGCTTCTCCAGGTCGTCGAAGAATCCATCCAGAGCGAGCGACCCCGCCGGCGGCGCGTTGCCTGCGACAGAGGCGCCCCACCCACAAATCCCACAGACGCCGCAGACCAGGAGCCCGGCCAGTATCCCGCGGCGGCGCCGCGCCGGCCAAGCCTCACCGGGCGCCGTGACGCCCCGGGGTCCGCCCGGTCGGCTCAAGGAGTGCTTCCCGTGACAGTATCGAGCTTGCGCAGCATGGCGCCGACTTCCGGATTCGCCATGAAGTTCTTCCACACCAGCCCGCTACGGTAGTTTTCCACCATGACGACGATCGGCGCCTGATTCAGGCCCATATAGATCGGAGAGATCCAGTCGGCTCCCGGGTTGAACGCATCGCGCGGTCCGTAGACGTCCCAGAGCCCGGCGCCGAGATCGCGATAGTAATGCTTGAGGGCCGCCATTGAAGCCTCGGGCGTGTAGGGAAACGAGGCCAGGGCGCCTGTGGGAGTGAGCGTGCCACGGTCGTCGGCGGCATCGGGCGCGTGGGCCACGTAGCCGTTGGGGCCGTCGCTCGCGGTCAGTCCCCAGGCATCGGCTCCGTATCCCGCGAAGTGCTTCGGATCAGCGATGCAGTACGCCCGGTTGATGAGCGCTATGTTGCGGTTGTTCTCGAAATACGAATGAGTGAACCGGTCGCCGAGGCTGTGAGGATCGAACCCGAAGAACGAATAGTGAGTGAAGAACAACGGACCTCCCGTGCCCACACCCACATCGAGCTTGATCCCGTAGTAGGTATGTCCGTTGCCGTAGTGACTACCGTCCCCGATGCCTCCCCATCCCTGCCGATACTCGAGCGCGCGCGGATCCTGGCTCGCCCAGCCTGAGGAATACAGGTCCGCCGGGATCGCGTGAGTCGGCGAGGCGATCGCGAGCAGATACGTGATCATGACCTCGTTGAATCCGATCAGCGGATGCCGGATCTGCCATCCCCACTCGCTCGACCAGTGCCAGTACAGGAACGCGGATTTCTCCTTCTCCGGACCCCGGTACCAATCCCATTCCACCGTCTCCCACAGCCCGGTGATACGCCGAAACAGATCGCGCTCGGCGTCGCTCGAGCCGTAGAAGTACTGCCGGGCGGCGAGCAGACCTTCCATCAGAAACGAGGTTTCGACCAGGTCGCCGCCGTTGTCGAACATGCCAAAGACCGCCATCGTCCTGCCGGTGCCGCCGTCCATGTAGTGCGACCAGGCGCCGTGATAACGCTGCGCGTGCTCCAGGAAATTGACGATCTTCGTCAGCCGCTCGACGCCTTGTGCCCGCGTGATGAACCCGCGGTCCGCGCCGACGATCAGCGCCGCGATCCCCATGCCGCTGGCGCCGGTCGCGACGATGCGGTCGTCGCCAGGAATGTTCTCCCGCGTCATCCCCGAGTGTGGATCAGCGCCCTCCCAGTAGTAGAGAAAGCATGCCTCCTCGAGCATCGTCAGGAGCTCGTCATCGCTGAACTCGCGAGTCGAGGCGCTGGCCGGGTCCGAGAGCGCCGAGCGTCGGGACTCCCAATCCTCGGCGGCCACCTGGTACTGCGCGGTGACTCCCGCTTTGCCCAGAAAATCCGCGTAGCGCTCGATTCCCGCGCGCTGGATGCCGATGGGCTCGAATGCCTTGCCATCGAGCGAGCGGTAGATGACGTAGCGGGCGAGCGCCCGGCTCTCCACCCGATCCCAGCGCACGACCACGTGGCGGTCATACCCGGTGGCACGGACCTGTTGGGGCGCAGCCGGTGCAGGCGACTTCTCCTCCGCCGCATCGTCCCCCACGCGAAGCTCGTCGATGATCAGCGTGTGCCGCACGCCATCGGGCCGCCCCTGATGAAAGACGACATTAGCCAGAAACTCCGGGCGAAACGGGTAAATCGACGCGCTGGCAAAGTCCGCCAGCGGGATTCGCGCCTGGACCCAGCGGCCGGCCGGGAGGTCGCCCGCATACTTGCCGAGCGATAAAGGCGCCGTGAAGGATGCAGGCAGCTCCGCAACCTGGAGCCCCTGCGCGGCATCGGAGAGCAGGATCTGCGGCAGATCGCCGGCCGCGATGGCTTCGGGCGCGTAAAGCCAGAGGTAAAGGTTCCGCCCGATGAGCTCGGGATAGCGATTACGGAAGCCGTCGACGCGCACCTCCGCTTCCCAGCCCCCATCCGGCCTCGACTCCCATTGCAGCCGCAGCGCATTCGGCGGTGTCACGAACCTGGTCGTCTCGACCGGAAGTCGGCCGTTCCTGACCTCGAGATAGCTCGAGCCATTAGCGCTGCCCCGGCTGTTGAAGTAGGCGTCCGTAGTGAGGCTGTTGTCGAAGATCACGTGCCGGTAGTAATCGGAGGCGCGGGCTGACGGCGCAAACAAAGAAAGAGCCGTCAGCAGCACGAGCCAACGCGCGCTTCCCCGGAAGTTGGATACGCGAAACCTCATCTTCAGCTCCCCGCTAGACGGCCGCACAATGGCGGGCGATGAAGTCCTGGTGTTTGGGCATGATCGATACGCACTGAGCGATAACCTTCTCAGTCGCTTCCACGAAGGACTTGAGGTCATCATCGCTCACCCAGTCTACGGCCGGGTGATAGCCGCGCGGCATAATCCCCTGCCCGAGCATCACCTGCACCCAGCTGGTGACCGCAAAGAGCTCGGTGCCGTTGCGGTAGAAGCGGCCGGCGTCGGCGAACAGCCCGATGTATTCGCGCAGCGAGTCGGGAATGCTCATGTTTCGGCAGTAGCGCCAGAGCTCCGAGTCGTCGCGCTCCGTAGCGCAGTAATGCAGGATCAGGAAGTCGCGGATGCGCTCGAACTCGAACTGAGCCTGCGCGTTGTAGGTTTGCTCCAGAACTGGATCGAAATCGCGGCGCGGAAAGAGGTGCACCAGCCTGAAGATCCCGGACTGGGCGAGGAATATGGCGGTCGACTCGAGCGGCTCGAGGAAGCCGCCGGCGAGCCCCATCGCGACGACGTTCTTATCCCAGAGCTTCTCGCGCTTGCCGGCCGCGAAGCGGATCGGCTTGCCCGCATCGGCGAGCGGCTTGCCATCGAGCCTCTTGAGGAGCGCGGCGCCCGCCTCGTCGTCGCCGATGAAGCGGCTGCTGTAGACGTAACCGTTACCCGTGCGGTGCTGCAGCGGAATGCGCCACTGCCAGCCGGCCTCGTGCGCGGTCACGCGCGTGTAGGGGGTCGGCGGCTCAACCTTCTCGCAAGGAACCGCGATCGCCCGATCGAGCGGCAGCCAATGGGTCCAGTCCCGAAAAGGCGAACCGAGCGTGCCTCCGATCAGCAGCGCACGAAAGCCTGAGCAGTCGATGAAGAGATCCCCCGCCACGGTCGCGCCGCTCTCGAGGCGCAGGCTCTCGACGAAACCGCTCGCGCCGTTCTGCTTGACTCCGACGACCTTGCCCTCGATACGCCGCGCGCCACGGCCTTCCGCGTAGGTGCGCAGGTAGCGGGCGTACAGCCCGGCATCGAACTGATACGCATAGACGATGTCGGCGAGCGGCGTGTTCTTTGGCGCATCTGGGGGCGGCACGAGGAACCTGCGCTGGGGTGCAGCGAGCGTGTTGATCGAATAGTGACCGATGTCCTTCGCCAGGCCGAGCTTGCGGGCCTTGAGCCAGTACTGGTGAAAGTCGAGGAGTCCGAGGCTTCGGCCGATGGTGCCGAATCCGTGTATGTAGGAGTCCCCGATACGACGCCAGTTGTTGAACTGGATCCCGAGCTTGAACGTGCCCTTGGTCTGGCGGACGAAATCCGCTTCGTGGATCTCGAGCAGGAGGTTGAAGTCGCGCAGATGCGGAACCGTCGATTCGCCCACCCCGATGATGCCGATCTCCTCGGACTCGACCAGAGTTACCTCGAGCTGCCGGCCAAAGGATTTGCTGAGTGCCGCCGCCGTCATCCAACCGGCACTGCCCCCGCCGACGATGACGACGGAGCGCAGGGGCTCGCCGGATGCCTGGATGGAGTGTCGAGCGTTCACGGCATTGTTTTCACAAAAAAAAACGAGGGAGGGCTGGAGCCCTCCCTCGAGTTTAGGCGGGCAGACTCTCAGATCACCACGTGATCTGCCCCGTGAGCTTCAAGGTACGCGGGAACCCGACGATGTTGCCGTTCGCCTGGTAGTGCGGTTGCCCAATGATGTAGTAGGGTGACGGGTAGGTCGGGGAAGCGTTCACGGGGAAGATTGCCGCGTTCGGATCGTAGTTGGTGTAGTTGAATACATTCAGGACATCGAAGCGAACGGTGCCCTTGACCTCCCAGAGGAGGTTGAACGTCTTCGCCAGAGACAGATCGAGGTCCCGGTAGCCGATGGCGTTCGGGATCTTGGCGCTGATCGGAAAGGCATTACCGCCGATGCCGTTGTTGCACAGGGCCGGGAACGTGCTGCCTGGACCGGGCGCAGGAACGAAGGGGCAACCGAAGATCGTATCGACGTAGGTCGCCGACGCGACCTCGCCTCTGCCCGAGAGGCTCCACCCCGCCGGCAAATCGTAGCTGCCGGTTGCGACGATGCGATGCTTCGGCACGGCCGTCGACGGCAGCAGCGGGTAGTCCTTCGGATTAGGCAGATCGAACAGATAGCCGTTCGGATTGCCCTCGTACGGATTCCCCCCGCCGGCTACGTTGTTCTGGTAGGCGTTCGAGTAGGTGTAGGCGAAGGACGCACTCCAGCCGGAAGCCGGCGTGTACGCTTTGGTGAGCGCGAGCGTGACCTGCTGGTTCGTGTCCTCGCCGGCGTTGTCCCAGAGGATGAGCGACCCGAATCCGACAGGCCCGGAGGCGCCCCACGGGGCCCCCTGGTTGCTGTAGTAGGACCCGTCCGGGTAGCGGTTCCCCAGATGACCTAGCAGGGCGTCGTAGCTCTTGATGTCAGAGAACGTCAGCGCCGCGTCCCAGTCGGCGAGGCGGGTGCGGAACCCGATGCTGAGCTGATCGGAGTGCGGCGCCTTGATGTTGTTGTTGATCAGGTCGACTTCATGCGACGAGGGGTTTACTGCAATGGTGGCCAGGCCAGCCGCCGTCAGGTAGGTGGGATTCCAGCCGTAGCAGTGGGCAGCCGGATTCACGTTGGCCGCCGTCGCACAGGGGCCGAACGAATCGTTGGTGAAGGGCGACGGGAAGTAGATCTGCGGGTTGTTGTAGAGGCCCACCTTGGTCGTCTCGTACGACAGCTGGTTAAAGAGTGTGCGGTCGTACGACCGGCCATAGCCGCCGAAGATCACGTTGTGCTGATCCGCGTTGATGTCATACGCGAATCCAAAGCGCGGCTGGAACTGGTTGGTGGGCGACTTGCGATTCGAGCCGGTGCTGATGTAGTCGTTGATGTTGGTCGCCGGGTCCCCCGGGAACGACTTGGCGAGCAGCTGAGCATAGGTCACGGTCGGGCTGTAACCATTCGACGCGAGTCCGGGCGAGTTGAGCGCCGCGACCTCGTTCGCCGGGGTTATATAGTCATTGAACAGGGGCACCTTCTCGTAGTCCCAGCGCACTCCCCCATTGAGCGTGAGGTGAGGGTTGACCGCCCAGTCGTCCTGCAGGTACAGGCCGAACTGCTTGTCCTTCGAGTCGACGCGGTCGGCGCCGAACCCGCCGAAGCTCACCGGGAATTGCACCTCGTACGGGTTCGCAAAGACGCCGGCGGGCGAGACCGCCTCGTAGTAAACCGCATCGTTCAAGTCCACCGTACCCGGCGCCGCGATGAGGTCGATGGCCTGGAAGCGCGCCCCCATTTTGAGCGTGTTGTCGGGGATGCTGGTGAAGGTCAGGTCTTCCTGAATCCCGGTGCCCGACTGCTCGTAGCGAAATCCGACGCCCGCTCCGGGGCCATTGACGTTGATGATTGGGTCGACGACGCTGAGGTTGCCCGCGACCGGATAATAGACGTACTGGAATTGCGGGCTCGGCAGGGCGTTGGTGTTCGAGGTGGTGTTCTGATGCGTAACCCGCACCTCGTTCAGCGCGCTCTGCCAGCTATGCACCCAGAGGAGCAAGGTGCGGGTGTCGTTATTCTTGTAATGGGACGCGGCCGAGGCAGCCGTCTGGCCGGCGGCTCCCTGAAGCGAGCGCTCCTCGCGGATTTTGGCGCTGAGCTCGAGCCGATCGGTGTCCGTGGGCTCGAAGTCCAATTTGGCGAACCCCAGATCCTCGCTGAAGGGGTTGGTCGTGGGCCCGAACTGCGAAGCGACGCTCGCCGGCAGCAGCGGTGCCACGGTCGCCAGATCGACATTCTGCGGCAACACCACGTTCTGCTCCGACAGCGTCTTGCGCTCGAACGTGACGAAGAAATGCAACTTGTCCGGGATGATCGGGCCGCCTTCAGCGGCGCCGAATTCCCAGCTGGGTGCCGCCGTCTTCGGCTTGCCTGCCGCCACTTCCGCGGCGGTCATCGCGCGCAGATTTTGGTTGGTCCAGGTAAGGAAGGACGAACCCTCGAAATGATTGGTGCCGGACTTGGTCTGGGCCACGATGACGGCGCTCGCCGCCTCGCCGTATTCCGCCTTGTAGTTCGAGGTGATGACCTTGTATTCCTGAATCGCGAGTTGCGGGAAGGGATTCCCCGGGTCGCCGTTCTGACCCGGGCCCTCGCCTCCGCTGACGCCACCGAAGACGTAGTCCTTCTGGCTGACACCGTCGATGTAGACGTTGACGTTGCTGGTGAGCTGCGCACCACCCCGCAGGTTGGTGTTGCCCTGATTGTCGACGCTGAACTGCATGCCCGGTACCTGGTTGGCGAACTCGAGGAAGTTGCGCGTGTACTGGGGCAGCTTGTCGATGTCGTGCAGGTCGACCACCTGCCCGACCTCTGAGGTCAGCGACTCCTGATGGACGACTCTGCTGCCGGTAACCGTGACCTGGGCCAGCTTCAGGTCGAGTTGCGTCGTCGTGGCCACCTGCAACGTGACCGTCTGCTCGGTCCCGGGGCCGGCATCGACGGCGTAATCGCCCGGCGGCAATCCCGGGATCACGAAGCGCCCGTCACCGCCTGCAACGCCATGACGCGTGAGTCCGGTTTCCGTGTTGTGCACGGTCACGGTGGCGCCGGGCGCTGCATAACCGGCCAGCGTGGCGTCAGCCGTCTGCGCCCACACGATCGTCGGGCCAGCAAGAATCGCTGCGACTGCGGCGGCTACCGTGGTCGGTAGTGGACGTCCGAGCTGGCGTTGCTTGTGGCTGACGGGGTGCTTGTTCGAACGAATATGCCGTGACCGCATGAGTTCTCCCCTGGCGTTCAAACGCATCCGAACCTCTATCCCGGCCGCTCTGGTTGTCAATGAAGCAGCAAGCTGCGAGTAGATATTCTTTATGCCGCCGAGAATAGCGCACGAATCGCCGATGATCGAGTATCCATGGCTTGGGGGCGATGCAGTGTCGTTTATTCGCTACAAGAGAGGTGTGTTGCGGCGCGGGCTGTCGGGTGCCTTGAAGCCCCGCGGCGGGACGTTGCGAATGCACGACAGGGTTGGCAGCGGCTATCCCGCGGTGCGCCGTGCCGAATAGCGACCTGGCTTCCGCGCCGGCTAGCGGCGCAGCAGGTAACGGTATTGCACGAACCCTGAGCGCTCGGCGACTCGATCGTAGAGCCGCATGGCTCCGGTGTTGGTCTCGTGGGTCAACCAGTAGACGCGATTCAGGCCCTGCTCCCTAGCGCGCGCGTATACGTATTCGATCAGCTGACGCCCGGCACCCGTGCCCCGGAGCTCTGGCGCGACGAACAGGTCCTGAAGATAACAGTAGTCGTCCGTCGTCCAACAGGAGCGATGCCGTATGTAATGGACGAGCCCGACCGCCGTCGCGTCAGACCACGCGAGGGCGCCCGCCATCGGTTCAGCCGGATCATTGAGCCGTCGCCAGGTCACTTCCGACACCTCGGCGGGAATGTCGACGTTGTAGAAGGACTGGTAGCCGCGCCACAGCGGTAGCCACGCCGCGTGATGGCTCGCTGACAGCGGTTTGATCGTCACTGGTACCTTGGCCATGGGCAGTAAGCTACACCTTCGGGGTTGCAACCGAGTCAAACGCCGGGCAGGTTTCGGCGGCAAGTGAAAAAGAAATTGACGGTCAACCGGCCGGTGGCCGGATCGGAGTTCAAGCGCTCCGGGGCCGCGATCTGTCCGCTGTGAAGCAATGCACCTGAATAGAAAATGGCGCGATTCCATCGCGCCTTCACCGTGGTTGTGCGCCTGAAGTAGGCATTGCTGTCGCACAGATAAGAGGGTCGGATACCGTAGTGCTCGGTGAACTGCGCGGCAGTCATCGCGTCAACATCAGCGAACAGTTGCGCGGTCTCCGCAAAGGATCGCGTGGCCTCGTAAAAGCTGGTGCCTCCGAGGGTGTCATCGTGGAACAGGTACAGCACAGAGGCCTGGCGAGTCAGGCCAGGATCGCCGCTGGGCGGATCCTGGTGGCAGATCCACTGTGCCGGGCGTAATTCATCGGGAGCGAGCGTCACCATCGAATAGCGGCAGAGCATCTGCACGACACGCCGCGCGTCAAAAAAGCGGCGCATGTGAAAGGCGAAGAACTCCCGCATCGCGTGTGCCCCGACGGGGTCGGTGGCGAGTGATATGCCTGGGTATCCACTCGCAACCGGCACGAACTCCGCGCGGCGCTCCACGGCGTAGCGGACCCAATGGTCCGGGAACTGCAGAATGTCATCGACCACGCAGCAGTACCCGTCACCGCCAAAACGCAATACTTCGACTTGCGGCCGCGGATTGAAACTCAAGTCAATGGCGCTTCCTCCAGTCGCGCATTATTCATTCGCGACTGGCATTCTACTGGCCAAACGGCGACGGGGGGGTCAATCCCATCAACTTAGGAGCCCGTACGGGCCCGCCGTGTGTCGTGTGAACGAAAGGGCATCCATGATCGAGATCAGACCTCTCGAGGCTCGCGACCGTGCGCAGTGGAACGCGCTGTGGTCGGAGTACCTGCGCTTCTACCGGCAGCATCTGCCGACAGAGGTGACCGATGGCACGTTCGCGCGGCTGATCGATGCGCGCGCGCCGCTCCATGGCCTCGTCGCTGAGCGCGGCGGCGCGCTCGCCGGCTTCGTCCACTACCAGTTTCATCCGACAAGCTGGTCGCTGCGCGACAGCTGCTACCTGGAGGACCTCTATGTCGACAGCGAAGCGCGCGGCGGCGGGGTCGGCCGCGCGCTCATCCGCGCGGTGTACGAGGCCGCGGACCGCGCGCAGGCGGCCTCAGTGTACTGGCTGACGCAGGAATTCAACGCCGAGGGGCGCGCGCTCTACGACACTCTCGCGCGCCGCACCTCCTTCATCCGCTACGAGCGGTGAAGGCCTCTCCCAAAGAAAAAGCCCGGCTGACTCCTGGCCAGCCGGGCCACTTCAAGCTCAGCTCTTCTTAACTCCTGCTACTCGTCGCCCCCGCCGGCAACGGCCTGCACGAAGTTCCAGCCGTTCGGCGTGCCGAGCCCCGTCGCCACGTCCCAGCCCGGTCCGGTTGTGAGCGTGGAATCGACGCCGAAGTCAATGACGAACCAGCGCGTCGAGTGTGGGCTGTTGTAGAGCGCACTGATGAAGTTCGGCTGGTTATTCAGCGGCGCTGCCAGCTCCGACGCACGCATCGTGCTCGTTCCATTCGAATCGACGAGCGTGCCGGTCACGTTATTCGGAGAGCTGAAGTTGACGACGTCGGTGATCGCTCCCGACCCGGGCGACAGCCGATACAGCCGCGGCGCCGCCTGCCCGAGCGGATGGTGGGCGCGCTGGGTGGCGATGCCCCACAGGGCGCTGAACATCGGGCATGCGACGCTGGTGCCACCGATCACTTCGATCCCGAGTTGTCCAGCGGCGTTGGCGGTAAAGATGATCTCGACGCCGGTGAAGGGATCCGCGACCCAGGAAATATCGGGCGTGCCGCGGCGATTCCCGGGGACACCGGACTGCCAGAACGGTTTCGGGTAGGCATCGCTGAACCCTCCCGTGCCGCCGAAATCGGAGCCCTCGTTGAACGGGCCAGGATTCGCCGCATCGATCGGCGGGCTGCCGAGGGCAATCGTGTCTGCGATCTCCGTGAGCTCGGTACCCCAGCTCGTCTGCCAGGCGATGTGCTTGTTGGAGTCGAGGACGACGCTCACGCCGCCGACGCCGGTCGCGAAAGGCGAGCTCGCGGGCCACCCCGTGGAGGTATAGAGGCCGCCGAGCTGCTTGGCGTTGTCGCCGAAGTCGCCGGTGCTGAAATTCACCGATATGCCAGCCGCGCCGATCGCCTGCAACAGGGCATCGATCGGGTTGTAGACCGCAGATTCGGCGGCGATCCCGAAGAACGCGGTATCGAAGCCGCTCCAGCTGTTGGAGATCGAGACCACGCCCGGTTGTGAGGCCGCCGTGATGATCCCCGTGAACAGGTCGGAGAAGGAATTGGTCGGCGCGACCACCAGAATGATCTTCGCGCCCGGCGCGACCGCGTGCACCCACTCGACGTCGAGTGTCGTCTCACCCGCCCAGCCGGCAAGATTCGGATCGGTAGAGAAATTCGATGCAGTCGGCGTGCCGATGACAGTGAGGTTTATCGGCGGCAGGCCCATGGCGGCCGAGAACGCCGCCGCATCGGTGGCGATCGTGGTCGAGCCGTAGGCATCCACGATGGCGATGGTCATGCCCGTGCCGTCGAGGCCGTGCTGATAGAGCGGCGTCAGGTTGTAGGCCGTCTGAAGATCGCTCGGCTGATAGCCGCAGGGAGCGGCATTGGGCGGCCCGTTGGTGATCGGGGCGCCGTAACGGTTGCCCTGGTAGGTGGCGCTCACACCCCCACCCGAGAAACTCTCGGTGGTCGTCCCGTAGAAGCACTGGGCCGAGAAGAACACGCCGTTCGATTGCGCGTTGAACGGCAGGGGCTGCGGCGGAAGGCCCTCGGCGTCGGCCGTGGTGTGAATATTCGTTGCCGCCTTCTTTCCGGCGAACGCGATCTGCGGCTCCGCCGCGAGGGTCGACAGCCCGCCGACGCCGGCCACCAGCGGGGCGAGCTCAGGCGGCAGGGTCGCGGCGCGGCCGCTGGCGCGGAAGGTGCGCCCGAAGAGATCGTATTGATGCAGCTCCACGCGGAAGGTGCTCTCCACGCGCGCCACGGTTGCCGACGCCTTTAGGTACAGAGTGTCCCTGGGGACGCTCACCTCGAACCCTTGCGCCCTGAGGTATGCGCCGACCTTGGCAACATCCGCGGAGCTCGGCGCGTGCTGCGCTCGGACCTGCTCCATGGAGAGGTAGGAACCCTTCCCCGCCTGCTGCGCGCTCACCAGGGCGTCGAGGCCCGGCTGATCGCGCAGCTTCATCCAGACGGTGATTTCGATGGGGCTCGCGGTATCCACGCGACCTAAGTCGGTCGCTTGGGACAGGAGCGAATGCCGGCCCGGCGCAGCCGCCGCGCTGGCCGCCGCGGCACACAGGCAGGTAGCAATCCAGATTGCGATTCTGGCGAGCGTCAATGGCTTCATGGCTTCCCTCGCGATTGTTGACGTTTGTCCGGAGCGTCCCTGCAACTCACGAAATGCGCATCATCACCAGTGCGCGATTTTTCCGCTCGGGAACCTACGCCGAGAGCGGATCGCACGTCTACCGCGCATGGGCGCAGCGGAACGTCGCCGTAGCGCCCGGCCGCCGCGTTATGTTAATGGGCCCGGGAACGGCCGGACGCTTCAGTCACCGCGCCCCTTGAGAATCGCCGCGGTCACGCGATTACGACCGTCTTTCTTGCTGCGGTAGAGCGCCGCATCCGCGATCTTCAGCACGCGCTCGGCGAGGCGCGATTCGCCGACGGGAACGCGGTCCATGCCGCAGACGCCGAAGCTCGCCGTAACCTGGAGCTTCTTGCTCGTCGCCCGAAACGCAGTCTCGCCCACCGCGGCGCGCAGCTTGCGCGCGACCGCCAGCGCCGACTCGTAATCGGTCTCCGGCGTGACGATGGCGAATTCCTCGCCGCCGATGCGTGCCACCCAGTCGATCCCCTTGCGCAGCTGCCGCTGCAGCCGCGGACCGAACTGCCTGAGGATGTCGTCGCCCGCAGCGTGACCCAGCGTGTCGTTGATCTTCTTGAAGTTGTCGATGTCGCACAGGATCAGCGACAGCGAGCGGGCGTAACGCGCCGCGCGCTCGACCTCGCGCGGAAAGTGCTTGCCGAAGAAGCGCCGGCTCGCGACCCGGGTGAGATCGTCGATCGCCGAGAGCTTGCGGTTCTCGGCGAGCGTGATCCGCAGCACCGTCTCGAGCTCGGCGATGCGCTTGGCCGCGCCGACGCGCGCTTCGAACTCGCGCTCCGACACGCGCCGCCCCACACAGTCGTCTGCGCCGGCCGTGAGCCCCGCCTCGCGCTCCGCCGAGTCGTCAAGCTCTGCGACGTAGAGAATGTAGGGTGCACGCAGCGCCGAGCGCGCGCGGATCTTGCGTACCACCTCGGCGCTATCGGTGAGTACCACCGGGCGAAACTCCGCCTCGAAACACCGCAGCGCCTGCGCCTCGTCCGCTGCGGATTCGCAGTCGAGCATGTCGGGGCGCACCCGCCCCTCCATGAGCGCCCGCAGGGGCGCGTCCTCGAAGGCGAGCAACGCCTTCGGCGGCGGCAACACGCGCACCATGACCGCGACCGTCGCGGTGGTGCCCTCATCGCCGCTGGCCGGCCTCTGGCCGCGCCGCTCGAGCACCCGCTGAATGACCGTCGTATGCCCGCCTGGCATCCGCCCCCTCCCCGGGGCCGTGGCTACGGCCCTCTGTTGAGGGAGATTACCGGCAGCGGCGCGAGAACACTAATGCAGCCGGCTCAGGGCGGACGCTCGACGCGCTCGCGCAACCCGGCGAGCGCGGCCGGCAGATCCTTGCGCAAGGAGCGGTTGACCAGGGCCTGGGGGATCCAGAATCCCGGATCGAGGTACATCTCATACTCGACCACCGTCCCCGCGCCGTCGGCGGTCGGAGTGAGCACCCAGGTCCCCTCCTCCTGCTTCAGGTCGCCGCTGATGCGGTGGAAGTCGATGCGGCGCGGACGC
>Ga0307476_10000403_pt1 | contig 34835 bp, 33 predicted proteins | sample atmos_gasesECM2C_2_FD_203314 | JGI IMG/M metagenome (GOLD analysis project Ga0307476, IMG submission 203314) | Hardwood forest soil microbial communities from Morgan-Monroe State Forest, Indiana, United States - atmos_gasesECM2C_05 | ecosystem: Environmental > Terrestrial > Soil > Temperate... | reverse complement strand
CAGCCCGAATCGACGTGGCCCCGAGAAGGCGCGCTGTCTCGAGGCGCTGCGTACGCGATTTCCGCAGATGCCGATCGTCGCCTACGGCAACGCCGCGAGCGATCTCGAGCACCTGCGGCTCGCCGATAACGCCGTGCTGGTGAATGGCTCGGCGCGCGCCCGCCGGGACGCCGCCGCAGCCGGAATACGCACGGTCACCTGGCGCTGAGTCGGGCGCTTGCGCCGTCTGTCGGCGGGTGCAATAAAAGAGCCGCACGATAGGTCTATTGGTGCACGATGACCCTTGCGCTATTGGCATTCCTCGGCGGCGTGCTCACGATCCTGAGCCCGTGCATTCTTCCGGTCGTGCCCTTCGTGCTGGCGCGTACCGAGCAGCCGTTCGCGCGCAGCACGCTGCCGTTGCTGGTCGGCATGGCTGCGACCTTCGCGGCCATCTCGACGCTCGCAGCCGTCGGTGGCGGCTGGGCGGTGCATTTCAACAACTACGGCCGCATCGCAGCGCTGATCGTTCTCAGCCTGAGCGCGCTCGCGCTGCTCTCGCGGCGTTTCGCCGCTTGGGCGACCCGCCCGATCGTGGCACTCGGCGCGCGCCTTTCGGAGCAGCGCGCGACGGCGCGCGGCGGGATCGCGCCCTCGCTGGTGCTCGGTGTCGCTACGGGATTCCTCTGGGCACCGTGCGCGGGACCGATCCTCGGACTGATCCTCACCAGCGCGGCGTTGCGGGGACCGAGCACCACCACCACCGTACTGCTGCTCGCGTACGCGCTCGGAGCAGTCTGCTCGCTGGCGATCGTGGCGGCGGCCAGCACCCGGGTCATCGCCGCACTCAAGCGCTCGTTCGCTGCCGGTGAGTGGCTGCGACGCACGCTGGGTGTCGCAGTGCTGCTCGCCGTGGTTGCAATCGCTCTCGGCTGGGATACCGGAATCCTGACGCGCCTTTCCATCGGGGGCACCAACAGCCTCGAGCAAAGCCTCATCGCACGTATCGACCCGAGGGCCGGTGGAACTGCCGCGCGAGACTCGATGCAGGGCTCGATGCGCAGCACCATGACGATGTCGGGGGGCCAGGACAGCATGATGTCCGGCGCCACGCCCGTTGCGACAGCCTTACCCGTTGAAGGTGAGCTACCCGCTTTGAGCGGCGCGACCGCATGGCTCAACTCACCACCGCTTTCGCGTCAGGCGTTGCGCGGCAAAGTGGTTCTGATCGACTTCTGGACCTATTCCTGTATCAACTGCCTGCGTGCGCTGCCCTACGTGAAGAGCTGGTGGGAGCGTTATCGGAATGACGGGTTGGTCGTGATCGGGGTGCATGCGCCCGAGTTCGCCTTCGAGAAGGACCCCGGCAACGTAAAACGGGCGGTGCACGACCTCGGCATCGCCTACCCGGTGGCGCTCGACAACGACTATGCCATCTGGAGGGGATTCGACAACGAGTACTGGCCGGCGCACTACTTCATCGATGCCAGCGGCCGGATACGTGGACACCATTTCGGTGAGGGCGACTATTCCGGTTCCGAAGCGCTGATTCGCCGACTCCTCACGGAAGCCGGCGCCGCGCAACTGCCCGGCGAATCCTCCGCGGTCCGCGGATCGGGCGTCGAGGCCGCGGCCAACCTCGATGAGGTCGGCTCACCGGAGACGTACGTGGGATACGACCGTGCCGACCACTTCGTTTCCCCCGGCGGCGAAGTGCACGACACGCCGCACGCCTATCGTGCCCCCGGTGCGCTCGTCCTCAACCAGTGGGCATTCTCCGGAGATTGGCGCGTCGAGCGTCAGCGCGCCGTGGCGACTGCCTCGCCCGCCGCGATCGTCTTCAGGTTCAGTGCGCGCGATCTGCATCTGGTGCTGGGGCCCGCAACGACCGGGCCAGTTCGCTTTCGAATCACACTCGACGGGCACGCTCCGGGCGCAGATCACGGTGTCGACGTGCAGCCCGACGGCAGCGGCGCGGTCAGCGAGCAACGTCTCTACCAGTTGCTGCGCCAGTCGAGTCCGCAGGGCGAACACACCTTCAGGATCGAGTTCCTCGATCCGGGCGTGCAAGCGTATTCTTTCACCTTCGGCTGAGGAGGCCGGCATGACGGACCATCGCACCACCGGCATTTCGCGACGCGCGCTGCTCGGGGGCACGCTGGTGCTTGCCGTAGCCGCGTTGCGTCCGCGCCTGCCTGGCGCGCTCGCCGCATCCACGGCACAAGACGGCGACAGCGTGACCATCGAGGTCTTCGGCGCCGACGGGCGCAGCAAGGGCACCCAGACAGTGCCGCGGATCGTGAAGAGCGACACGGAGTGGCGCCAGCAACTCTCGCTCGCTTCGTATGAGGTCACCCGGCATGAGGGCACCGAGCGTGCCTTCAGCGGGCCCCTGGACGGCAATCACGCCGACGGGTTGTACGCGTGCATCTGCTGCGACACGGTGCTTTTCGACTCGCGCACGAAGTTCGACTCGGGTACGGGGTGGCCCAGCTTCTGGCGGCCGATCTCGCGCTACAACGTAGCGGAGCGCGCCGACCGCAGCCTGGGGATGGACCGCACCGCGGTTTCTTGCAAGCGCTGCGCGGCGCACCTCGGTCACGTGTTCGACGACGGCCCTCGCCCGACGGGTTTGCGCTACTGCATGAACTCGGTGGCCCTCAACTTCACACGCCGCGGCTGAAGCGGCGTCGCTAACGGAGACCAAGCCATGTCAGGCAACAGATGGCTGAGCGCGATCGGGGCAATACTGATAGTGGCGGCCTTCGGCTGGGTCGCCGCGACATCTGGCGCGGAAGCTCCGGCGGCAGTACCTGCGCCATCACTCGACAACCCGAAGCAGCACGGCAGGCTGCAGACTGCGGTCCTCGCCGGCGGCTGCTTCTGGGGTTTGCAGGGGGTGTTCGAGCACGTGCGCGGGGTGCGCGGCGTGCTGGCCGGGTACTCCGGCGGATCGCGGTTGACCGCCCAGTACGACGATGTCGGCACCGGCCGCACCGGGCATGCGGAGTCGGTACAGGTGACATTCGATCCGGGCGAGCTCACTTATGGCGAGCTGCTGCAGATTTTTTTCTCGGTGGCGCACGATCCCACCGAACTCAACCGGCAAGGGCCGGACAGTGGGACGCAATACCGCTCGGACATCTTCTACGCCGACGAGACGCAACGGCACATCGCCGAGAGCTATATCGCTCAGCTGGACAAGAGCAAAACTTTCTCGCAGCCGATCGCGACGCGGGTCGATGCCTTGAAGGGCTTCTACCCCGCGGAGGCGTATCACCAGGACTTCTATCTCAAGAACCCGGGATATCCCTACATCGTGATCAACGATCTGCCCAAGATCCGCAATCTCAAGCAGTTCTTCCCCGACTCCTACCGCGACTCGCCGGTGATGGTAGCCGTGAGATAGTGTGGTCTCACATCGACGTCCGGATCTGCCACAGCTCCGGGAAGAACTTCAGCTCGAGCGCCTTGGTGAGGTAGGCAACTCCGCTCGTGCCGCCCGTGCCCGCCTTGTAGCCGATGATCCGCTCGACCGTTTTGAGGTGATGGCAGCGCCAGAGCTGGAAGTTGCTGTCAACGTCGACGAGCTTCTCGGCAAGCTCGTACAGGTCCCACGCTTGGTCAGCGCTGTGGTAGACGGAAAGCCACGCGGCCGCCACCTGCTTGCTGGCGCGATAAGGCTGACTGAAGTCGCGCGCAAGGTACTCCTCCGGAATACCGTAGCCGCGGCGGCTGAGCAGCTGCAGCACCTCGTCGTACAGTGACGGCGCCGCCAGCGCGCGCGTAAGTGTCTCGTGAGCAAGCGCGTCGCGCTGGTGAACCTTGACCATGTCGGCGTGCTTGTTGCCGAACAGGAACTCGAGCAGCCGGTACTGCAGCGACTGGAACCCGGATGAGCGCCCGAGCGTATTGCGAAAAGCCGTGTACTCAAATGGGGTGAGCGTCGAGAGCACGTCCCACACCGAGACCAGCTGATTCTGGGTGCGCGAGATGCGCGCCAGCATCTTGAGCGCGGGACCGAGGTCATCGCGGCGCACGCATTCGATCGCAGCGGTGAGCTCGTGCAGCATGAGCCGCATCCACAGCTCCGAAACCTGGTGGACGATGATGAACAGCATCTCGTTGTGTTCACGGGAGAGCGGCTTTTGCGCCACGAGCAGCTTGTCGAGGTGCAGGTATTCGCCGTAAGACAGCGAGGTGCCGAGGTCCCAGTGCACCGCTTCGTCGGCGACCTCGACGCGCTCGGATTTGTCGAATTGACCAGTGCTCATCGCACTGATGGTACACCAGCCAAACGAGGGTGCCCGGAATCCGCTACGATCGCGCGCCGGTCTCTTTCGGCCGGTCTCTTGCGAACTCACCGGGGCGATGCGCAGTGAACGCGCCGATCATCGAAGTGCGTGATCTCGTCAAGGAGTACCCCCCGACCACCGCGGTTGCCGGCGTGTCGTTCGCGGTACGCGAGGGCGTCTGCTTCGGGCTCCTCGGCCCGAACGGTGCCGGCAAGACGACCACCGTCGAGATCATGGAAGGGATTCAGCCGCCCACCTCGGGTGAGGTTCGCTACCGGGGTGGAGCGCTCGATACGCGCTTTCGCGAAGAAGCCGGCATTCTCTTCCAGAAAACTGCGCTGCAGGACTTTCTGACCGTACGCCAATCGATTGCGCTGTTCCGCGGGCTGTATTCGCACGGTCTCACGGTCGAGGAAGTGATCCGTCTGTGTGCACTCGAGGCACTCGCGGAGCGCGACAACCGCAAGCTCTCGGGCGGACAGCAGCAGCGCCTGCTGCTCGCGATAGCGCTCGTCAACGACCCGTCAGTGCTGTTCCTCGACGAGCCGACTACCGGTCTCGACCCCCAGGCGCGTCGCAACTTCTGGGAGCTGGTGCAATCGATCAAGGCGCAGCGCAAGACGATCATTCTCACCACGCACTACATGGAGGAGGCGGAGTTGCTGTGCGACGAGATCGTCATCATGGACCGTGGGCGCATCGTCGCGCAGGGACCGCCGCGGCGACTCCTGCACGAGCACTTCGCCGACGTTCTGCTCGAGCTGCCGCGGCAGGACTTTCCCGCGGCCGCGCGCGCACTGCCGCTCGAGATACTCGAGGCGAGTGATCGCATCGAGATCACGACCCATGACCTCGAGGGGACCCTCCGTACCCTGCTTGCCGCGCAGGTGCCGTTGAACAACCTGCGCATCCGTCCCGCCAACCTCGAAGACCTGTTCCTCGAGCTCACCGGTCGGGAGCTGCGTCCGTGATCCGGCGGTTGCTGGCGGTGCTGCACGCGCGCAATCTCGAGTTCGTGCGCGATCGTGGCACGCTCGCGTTCACCCTGGTGCTGCCGCTGGCGCTCGTGGTCGGTATGGGTTTCGTCTTCGGGGGGCCCGAGCGGCCACTGTTCAAGGTGGGCGTGCTCGGCCCGCATCTCGACCCCGCCGCGCAGCCCTTCCTGCACGAGCGCTACGTCGATTTCGTCGACCAGCCGGACCAGAGCGCGGCATTGCACAAGCTGACGCACCAGCAGATCGACCTGCTGCTCGACCTGCACGGGGCGCCGCGCTACTGGGTCAATACCGAATCTCCGAAGGGCTACATCGTCGAGAAGCTCTTGCTCGCCGCGGCCCCGGGTGCGAGCCGCCAGCCGGTGAGCGGCGCGGCGCTGCGCTACGTCGACTGGCTGTTCCCGGGCATTCTCGGCATGAACATGATGTTCAGCTGTCTGTTCGGAGTCGGCTACGTGGTGCTGCGCTATCGCAAGAGCGGCTTTCTCAAGCGGCTGCACGCGACGCCGCTCACGGCCTTCGAGTTCCTCGGCGCACAGGTCCTCTCGCGCCTCGCATTGATTTTGTTCGTCACGGTAGTGCTCTATGGCGGAGTCGGCGCGCTCATCGGCTTCCACAGCGCCGGCAGCAGTCTGCTGCTGCTCCTGCTGGCGGTGCTCGGCGCGTTGTCGATGATCGCGCTCGGCCTCACGATCGCCGCGCGCTTCTCGAGCGAGGAGCTCGTCGGCGGACTGCTCAACCTGCTTACCTGGCCCATGATGCTGCTGTCGGGCGTGTGGTTTTCGCTCGAGGGATCACCGCGCTGGATACAGTGGGTGGCCCACGCCTTCCCGCTAACGCACGTGCTCGATGCGGCGCGCGCCGTGATGCTCGACGGCGCCGGTATCGTGCAAATCGCACCGAACCTGGTTTTCCTCGCCCTCACCGCGCTCGTCTTTCTCGGCTTCGGTGCCTGGTCATTCCGCTGGCGCATCGAGTGACCCGATAGAATCATCCCGGAGGACTGCTGCTTGAGATTTCTGAGCGACAACACCAGCACCGTCTGTCCCGAGATCATGGCCGCATTGCAGACGGCCAATCACGGCCTCGCTGCTCCCTATGGCGAGGATTCGTGGACGGAACGCCTCGACGGCGCATTGAGCGCATTCTTTGGCACTGACGTACGCGCTTTCGCCGTGCTGAGCGGCACCGCTGCGAATGCATTGGCGCTGGCAACCGTGAGCCCGCCGTACGGTGCAATCTTCGCGCACGAGGAAGCGCACATCGTCACCGACGAATGTGGCGCCCCCGGGTTCTTCTCGGGCGGCGCGCAGCTCGCGCTTCTGCCCGGCGAGCACGGGCGGCTGCTGCCCGAGAAGCTCCTCGAGGCGCTGGCAGCGCCGGTGGACCTGCACCGGGTACAGCCGGCGGCCCTGTCGCTTACGCAGCCCACCGAGGCGGGCACGGTGTACCGGCCCGAAGACATCAGCAAACTCGCGGCGATTGCCCACGGACGCGGCCTCAAGGTGCACATGGACGGCGCGCGCCTCGCCAATGCGCTCGTCTTTCTCGGCTGTGATCCGGGAGAGATCACCTGGCGCGCCGGCGTCGACGTCCTCTCCTTCGGCGCCACCAAGAACGGCGCCCTGGCCGCCGAGGCGGTGGTGTTCTTCGACCGCGCGCTGGTGCGCGATTTCGAGCTGCGACGCAAGCGTGCCGGGCAGTTGCTGTCGAAGTCCCGATACGTCGCTGCGCAACTGATCGCCTACGTCGAGGATGGCCTCTGGAAGCGCAATGCCGCGCGCACCAATGCACTGGCTGCGCGCATCGCTCGGTCCGCCGGTGCAGCGCTGCTGCACCCGGTGGAGGCCAACGAGGTATTTCTCCGGCTCGGCGTGCCGCGCCGCCGCGCGCTGCGCGAGGCTGGCTTCGAGTTCTACGACTCCGGGGCAGAGAGCCGCGGCGAGGCGCGTTTCGTCGTCGCCTGGGATCAACCGGAAAGCGACGTGCAGGCGCTGTGCGCGGCGCTCGGCAGGCAGTGAGTCGGGTGGATCGCGGCTCGCCCCGCGTCACATCGACTCGTGGCGGCTCGTATCGCGGCCTTGCGCGGGCGCCGGGTCAGAGCTCGCGCAACCCCGCCGTCACCGGAATACGTGCCGCGCGCATCGCCGGAAACAGCCCACCGATGAAGCCGATCGCCAGGGCCCACTTGAGGCCGCTCCACAAGAGAGCCGGCGACACACTGAAGGCGAACACCACCTGGCTGAAGTTGGCGCCGAGGGTCGAGGCGGTGTAGTTGTCGAACAGCAGCCATGCAATCGCGGCGCCGACGATGCCGCCGAGCAGCGCGAACAGCATGGTCTCGAGCAGCACCGAGATGACCACCGGCACGCCGCGGAAGCCGATGGCGCGCAGCGTCGCAATCTCGCGAGCGCGCGCCGCTACGGCCGCGTACATCGTGTTGAGCGCGCCGAAGATCGCGCCGACGGCCATGATCGAGCCCACCACCGTTCCGAGCACCCGCAGCAGGCGGGAAAGCTGCGCCGACTGATCGCTGTAGTAGGCGCGGGTGGTCTTCATGTCCACCTGCAGCCGCGGGTCGCTTGCGAGGTTGGCCTTGAGAGCGTCGTAAGCGCCGGGGTTCGTGAGCCGCACCACCACCGAGGTCGTACTGCTGCCACGGCGATAGGTCGAGCCGACGATGTCGGTATCGCCCCAGATCTCGGAGTCGTGGGCATCCCCCGAGTCGAAAACGCCGACCACGGTCCACTGTTGGCCGTTCAGCTTGAGGGTACCTCCGGGATCGAGCCCCGCGAACTGCGCCCGCGCCCCCTGCCCGACAATCAGCTCTCGCAGCCCAGGTGTGAACTTGCGGCCGACGGTGATTCTGACGTTCGGGTGCACGCTCCACGCGTGCTCGCCGACCCCGCGCAACTCGACGTTGGCATCGAGTCTGTTGCTCTTCTTCGGCAATGCCGCGACCACTACCAGTTCCGGGGAGGCGACCGGTTGACCTTGCGCGTCGCGCAACACCTGCGGCTGCTGCGCCAGCAGCTGCGCGGTCTCGTGACTCAGAACGGAGTTGAGCTCCGTCTGCGACCCGGCGCGCAGCATGATGACCGTATCGTCGGTACCGGTCTGCTTCAGGGTCTTCTCGAATCCGAGTGCCATCGCGAGCAGCGCCACCAGTACTCCGACGACGCCGGCGATACCGACGACCACCACCGACGAGGAGCCGAGCCGTTGCGGAATGGTGGCCAGCGCCACCTCGGTGACCGACCAGGTCTGCCGACCGGCGCGTGTCAACGCCAGCCAGCCGGCAAACAGCAGCACGAACGTGAGCAGCGCCCACCAGGGAGCCAGGATCAGCACTCCGAGGGCGAGGGCAATGATCGCCAACATCACCAGCGCCACTGCGATCTTCTGCAACACGATTGGCGTCCTCGCGCGCTATGACCCTAGCGGCCCGAAAGTGCATCGACGATGCGGAGCCGCATGCCGCGTACCGCCGGCAACGCGCCGACGATCAGCCCCACGAGCACGGCCAGAGCCAATCCCTGCAACCAGATGTCCACGCCGACCGGGTCCAGAGGGAAAGCGCTACCAATTTTCAGCCGCACTCCGGCCACCACGGCGCCTGCGAGCAGCAGTCCCACGGTCGCTCCGATCAGCAGCAACGCCACGGCTTCCGCGAGCACCAACGACAGTACGCTGCGGTTGGAGAAGCCGATGGTCTTGAGCACCGCGAGCTCAGGAATCCGCTCGCGCACCGCCTGCGCCATCGTGTTACCGGTGAGCAGGATCAGCGTGAAGAACACCGCCCCCATGATCGCGCCGACGATGAGGCCAATGTCGGCGAACTGACTGACGAAGGCGACGTTGAACGCCTGTTGGCTTTGGGTCTTGGTCTCGTGGTCGGAGTCGAACGACAGCGCATCGATCCGGGCCGCAACCTGGTCGGCCTGCTTGGGGTCGTCGATCCGCGTGATGTACCAGCCGATGTTGCCATTACCGAATTGCCGCGCTTCGTCGAAATAATCCCAGTTGAAGACCAGCTGATTCTCCTGGGCAACCTGCTTCGGATCGGTGACGTGGAAGATGCCTACCAGGTCCAACGTCCAGGTGTTCGAGCCATCCTTTTGCGGGAAGATGGTCGCCTGCAGCGGGATCTTGTCGCCGATTTTCCAGCCAAACTGCCGGGCGAGACTTGCGCCCACGACCGCGCCGGTCCGGGTATCGTGAAACGCCTTGAGCTGCTCGGGAGGCATAGCGAACTCGGGGTACAACGACAGGAAATTCGGCGCTACGGCCATGTTGGCGAAGAAGTTCTTCGGATCCTGATAAATGCCGCCGAACCAATTGGCGTAGGTGACGGCACGCACGCCCGGCACGGCCTGGATACGCTCGTAGAGACTCTTGGGCAGCGAGAGCGTGAAGCTCACCTTGGAGACCGTCACCAGGCGGTCGACCCCGGCGACGTTGCGGCTGCCGGCCGTAAAGGCGCTGTGTACCGAATCCAGCAGGCCGAAGAGGAGGAACGCCGCCAGCACCGAGAGCAGCGTGAAAATGGTCCTGCTCTTGCGCCGTAACAGCGCCGCCCAGACCAGGTGCAGGTACTTCATGCCGTGAGTGAGTCGGCCCGCGCGGCGACACTCCCCTCGACGAGCGTGCCCTTGTCGAGATGCAGAGTGTGGCGGGCGTATTCGGCAGCCTTCGGGTCGTGTGTGACCATGATGATGGTCTTGCCGTGATCGCGATTGAGCTGCTGCAGCAGTGTCAGAATCTCGCTTGCGGACTGGCGATCCAGGTCTCCCGTCGGCTCATCGCACACCAGGAGGGTCGGGTCCGAGACGATGGCGCGGGCAATGGCGACGCGCTGTTGCTGGCCGCCGGAGAGCTCGCCCGGCTTGTGCGTGGCGCGATCCTCGAGTCCGACCAGCTCGAGCGCCACGCCCGCGTTGCGCTTGCGCTCGGCGCCGGAAAGCCGCGTGAGCAGCAACGGCAGCTCGACGTTCTTGCGTGCCGTGAGCATCGGCAGCAGGTTGTAGAACTGGAACACGAAACCGACATTGGCGGCGCGCCACCTGGCGAGCGCGCCCTCGCCGAGGGAATCGATGCGCTTGCCCGCCACCGAGATGGTGCCATCGGTGGGCGAATCGAGGCCACCGATCAGATTCAGCAGTGTGGTCTTCCCGGAGCCGGAAGGTCCCATGAGAGCGAGGAAATCCCCTTGTGCAATATCGAGATCCACGTGATGCAGCACTTCGAGGCGTTCCTTGCCGCGCTCGTATACTTTGCTCAAGTTTCGCGTCTCGACCAGTGTGCTCACGGCAATGCCCTCATGGTTTGCGCACCGTAACGCGTGCGCCATCCTGTAAGTCTGCGGGCGGGGCGCGCACCACCCGCGCTCCGCTCTCGATTCCCTCGATGAGCCGCAGGTCCCCGAGTGTCTGCCCGGGTGTAACCGTCTGCTCCCGCGCGCGCTCGCCTTCGATGGCGAACACTACACTCTTGCCCTCGCGCTGCACCACCGCCGAGCCCGGCACGAGCACACCCTTTAAGGGCGGCGGGCTCTCGCCGCCGGATGTGCCGTGCGCCGCGTTGTCCTCCAGGAAGGAGACGCGTACGCCCATGTCGGGCAGGATGCGCCGGTCTTTCTGATCGATCGCGATACGGACCTTCACGGTCGCCTTGCTGCGATCGGCCGTTGGAATGATGGCGATCACGTGCGCGGGAATGTTCCAATCGGGATAAGCATCGAGCACTCCTTCGGCTTTCTGCCCTGGCTGCACGCGATTGATGTAGGCCTCGTTGACGTCCACTTCGAACTCGAGCGAGTCCATGTCGACGATCGTGCCGACGCCGGTGCGCGTGAATCCACCGCCGGCCGAGACGGGCGAGACGATCTCACCGACCTGCGCCGCTTTGGCGACGATCACGCCGCTGAATGGCGCGCGCACCAGCGTGTAGGCGAGCTGCACCCGGGCGCCGGTGACACCCGCCTCGCTGAGCTTGACCTGGCGCTTCTGCGCCTCGAGTTGCGCGGACAGCGCCAGCACCAAAGTGCGCGACGTTTCGGCCGCCTGTTGGGACACGAGTTGCCGCTGCACCAGGTCCTCGTTGCGGACCAGGTCGCGGCGTGCCTGCTCCAGGTTTGCCTGGACCTGCGCCTGGGTCGCTTGCGCGGCCTGCAGCCCGGCCTGCGCCTGCGCGAGCGCCGCCTGCTGCGCCGTGTCGTCAAGCCGCGCCAGGATCTGTCCTTCCTTGACGCGGTCGCCCTCGTCGATCAGCACCTGAGTGAGAGTGCCCGTGATTTGCGTGGAGACGGTCGCCTCGCGGCGCGCCGTAACGTACCCAGTCGCCTGGAGGATGGCGGTGGCAGCGCCACCTCGTGCGGGGGGCTCCGCGGTCGCCGTTTCGACCTCGACGCTCGGCCCGCGAAAGAACAGCACCGCAGCGGCCGACCCCAATGCCAACACCATTACCGCCACTACGCCCGTCACCAGCCAGCTGCGCGGAATTCCGGCGCGTTCTCCGGCGGTGCGATCGATGCGCAGCTGTCCTAACAGGGCCTTCTTATCGGTCTCCACGGCCACTAACGACATCCGAAAGCCGGGCACAATAGCACCAGCGCCCATGCATTGCTCTTCGCGCTCCGCCGGCCAAGGGTGCAGGTCTGTTGCGCCCCCGCCGCCCCCAGGTGCAACGGCGGCGTACCCCTCAACCGGAGATGATCTTCGCCATTAGCCGGCGCGCCTCCTGGAATTCGGGAGCGATGAGAAGGGCGTGCTCGAGAGCATCGCGCGCTGCGATCGGATCGGCGTGGTCGAGCAGGTCGCGCGCCAGGAGGCACCAGGCCTCGGCCGCGCCCCAGCCCGGAACCTGGTCGACACCTCCGCGCTCAGCCTCGAAAGCATCCACGGTACGCCGCAGCTTGCCGAGCGCGCGCTCGCGGTTGCCGCCGTGTGCGGGCTGCAGCTGGTAATCGCTCAGTGCGTCGGCGAGCAATACCCGGGGATTGTGGCCGGCGAGCTGCAGTGCCCGCTCGAGATCGCGATGCGCACGGTAAGTGACGAGCGTGCGCGCCCCACCGGCCTCGAGGCACAATGCACGCAGCGCGAGTGCGTCGGCAAAGTCCGCACGCGCGGCGAGTGCAGCGTCCAGTTCGCTGACGCAACGCTGCGCATCCCGGGCAGCGGACGCGACCCCCGCCGGTGCAGCGTCCCGGGTCGCGAGCTGCGCCTGGCGCCAGGCGAGCAGCCCGGCGTAATAGCGCTGGAGAGGGTCTTCCGTGTCCGCGGACAGCGTACCCTGCAAGCCTCGCAGTGCCGCCGCATCTTCGGTGTAGTACGCATACTGCACGCGGCTCTCGACGTCACGCCACGAGGACTCCTGCGCCTGCGTGGTCGCCGCCAGCGCGAGCAGTAGAATGCCGAACCGCATGCAGCAGGACCTTAGCACAGCATCCCGGAGTGCCGCCGCCGCAACCCCGCCGGCGGCTCTCATCGACATCGGCATCAATCTCGCCCACGACAGCTACGACGACGACCGCGCCGCAGTGATCGAGCGCGCTCGCGCGGCGGGGATCGTGCAGATGATCGTCACCGGCTCTTCACTCGAGAGCAGCGCCCGCGCGATCGATCTCGCCAACGCGCATCCCGGCCGGCTGTTCGCAACCGCCGGCGTTCATCCCCACCATGCCGGAGAGCTTACTGCGGGGGCGACCTCCGAGCTCGAGGCCCTGGCGCGTGACTCCGCGGTGGTGGCAGTTGGGGAATGCGGTCTCGATTACTTCCGCGATTTCTCGCCGCGCGCTGCGCAGCAACAGGCCTTCCACCGCCAGCTGGATCTTGCGTTGCAGCTCGGCAAGCCGGTTTTTCTCCATCAGCGTGACAGTCACGCTGACTTCTGCGCGATTCTGCGCGAACACGCCAGCGCCTGGCGTGGGGTCGCGCACTGTTTCACCGGCTCGGGCGAGGAGCTCGCGTGTTATCTCGAGCTCGGACTCGCCATCGGCGTGACTGGCTGGATCTGCGACGAGCGCCGCGGCACGCATCTCGTTCCGCTGATGCCTCGCATCCCCGCCGAGCGCTTGTTGCTCGAGACGGACGGGCCATACCTGCTGCCGCGCACCCTGCAGCCCAAGCCCGCTTCGCGCCGCAACGAACCCGCGTATCTTCCGCAGATCGCCGCCGCGGTGGCCCACGCCCGCGGAGAAGCCTTCGCATCACTGGCACGCTCGAGCACTGCGGCGGCGCGTACGCTCTTTCGACTCCCGAAACAGCCGGGAGGCAACGGCCTTGAAGAATGAAGCTGGCGACCGTTAAATAGAATTCACTGGAAAATACCAACTTAACTTCATGGTTTAAAAAGGGATAGACATGGATTTGCAGAGGCTGAGCGGCTGGATCGGCAAGACCTGGGACGACTCGATCGTCGAGCGGTTGGTCGCCTACGTGCGCATTCCGAACAAGTCGCCACTGTTCGATCCGCAATGGGAGCGCAACGGCTACATGGAGGCCGCGGTGCTGCTGATGGCCGAGTGGTGTCGCGCGCAGCCTATTCCCGGGGCACGCGTCGAGATCCATCGACTGGCAGGCCGCACACCGCTGCTGCTGATCGACATTCCGGGCGAGCTGCCCGGCGGCGTTCTGCTCTACGGCCATCTCGACAAGCAGCCGGAGTTCACCGGCTGGATGCCGGGCCTCGGACCCTGGGAGCCGGTCCTGCGCGACGGCAAGCTCTATGGTCGCGGTGCCGCCGATGACGGCTACGCGGTCTTCAGCTCCCTCACGGCGATCGCCGCGCTCAAGCAGCAACAGGTGCGCCTGCCCCGGTGTGTCGTGCTGATCGAAGCGTGCGAAGAGAGCGGCAGTATCGATCTGCCGGACCATCTCGCGGCGCTTGGGGAAAGGATCGCTGAACCCTCGCTCGTCGTGTGCCTCGATGCCGAGTGCGGAAACTACGACCAGGTCTGGTGCACCACCTCGCTGCGCGGCAATCTGGTCGGCACGCTCCGGGTGCGCGTGCTCACCGAGGGTGTGCACTCCGGTATGGCCACCGGCATCGCAGCCACTCCTTTTCGCATACTCGAGCAGCTGCTGGCGCGCATCGAGAGCCCGGTCACCGGCGACCTGCTGCTCGATGAGCTGCACGTCAGCATCCCGCGCGACCGTCAGGAGCAGGCGCGCGCCGCCGCGCAGGTGCTCGGCGAGTCGTTCGCCGGGAAGTTGCCGTGGGCCGGGTCGGCACAGCCGCTCTCCAATGATCCGACCGAGCTCATCATCAACAACACCTGGCGCAGCACGCTTGCGGTGACCGGAGCGGACGGACTGCCGCCGCTCCTCTCGGCAGGCAACGTATTGCTGCCGGAGCTGGCGGTGAAACTATCGCTGCGCCTGCCGCCTACCTGCGATGCGGCCCGCGCCGCCCGCGCGGTGCGGGAAGCGCTCGAGCGCGAGCCCCCCTACGGAGTAGAGGTTAGCTTCGAGGCCCCCGGGGACTCGGCCACGGGCGGCTGGAATTCACCGGTTTTCGCGCCGTGGCTGCTGGATTCTATCGGCCGGGCCTCGTCGGTCGTTTTCGGCAAGGAAGCGGTACAGATCGGCTGCGGCGGAACGATTCCCTTCATGGGAATGCTGGGCGAGCGCTTCCCGCGCACCCAGTTCTTCATTACCGGCGTGCTCGGCCCGCACGCCAATGCGCACGGTCCCAACGAGTTTCTGCACATCGATTACGCGAAAAAACTCACGGCGTGCGTATCGCTGGTCCTGGCCGACCACGCCCGCACCCTCGTTTAAATGCACCTGCGGCGGCGGCGACGTCCATGTGCCTGGGCAGTAGTGTCACGGCGCCTTGCTTTTCTTAACCGGGGCCCCCGGGAAATTGCGCGTCTTGCTCGACGCTGACTATGCGTGCGTCGCGTCAAGCGCAATTTCCTGGGGTGGTTTTTAGCGCATGTCGACCATGAAGCTCGGTTTCACCGCGTCCTTCAGGCGCTGCCAGCCCTCGCCGTAGCGCGCCACGCTTTCGGCGGGCGTCTCGAACTCCGCCGCAGGGAATTCGGCGCGCAACGCGTCGATCATCAATGTCCACTTCGGCAGTCCCTTGGGGAAGCGGCCGCGGCGCGTGAAGACGATGCGCCCTTCAACCGGCACGTCGCCGGCCACCGCCTTCACCGCGGCGATCCGGTCGTACAGGGCGCTTTGCGGGTTGGTGAAAGTGAAACGGCGCGGACCGTCGATAACCGTCCATTCGGCCATCTGGTCACCACCGAAAATATTGCCCCGCACGTCGCGCATGTCGATCACCACCACGCCGCGCAGCGTCAGCAGCAGGTAATCGACGTGGAAGCCGCCGCCCATGCCGTCGGGCACCAGCATGTCGACAACGTGGTCCGCGCAGCCTGCGGTCACCGCGGCGCGGAGCGCCTTGCGTGCCCGGTACTTGCGATACCAGCGCCATGCCCATGCGAATGCGAAGCCGAACGCGGCGGCAGCGCCGATCAGAATCCACGCAATGGGCGGCAGTTTACTCAGCTCGTCCACTCGGGCACTCCTCCGAGCATCGCGCGCAGCGCGCTCAGTTTGGCGTCGATCTCAACACATTGGACCGGCCGGGCAAACAGCCGGGTGAGCGCCGGCGGCACCGGCACTTCCTGGCCGATGAGCGGCTCGACGATCTCGCGGAATTTCCCCGGGTGGGCCGTAGCCACCAGCACCCATCGCCGTCCGCGGCGCAGGTCCGCCGGCAACCGCTCCCAGACTTCTGCCGCGGTCGCGGTGTGCGGGCACCAGATCTGGCCGTACTGACGGTAGCCACGCTCGATGCGCGTGCGGATCTCGTCGTCGGTAACGGCGTATGCGCTCACCGCACTGCGCATCCCCTCGAGCTGCGGGAAGAGACTCCGCAGCCGCTCCATGTTGCTCGGGTCACCAACGTCCATGGCCGAGGCGAGGGTCGGCCGACTCTGGCGCGGTTGCCACACGCCGCTCGTCAGGTAGTCGGGCACGGTGCGGTTGGCGTTGTGCGCGAGCACGACATCGCCGATCGGCAGGCCGACCTGTCGCGCCCACAAGCACGCGAGCGCATTGCCGAGATTGCCGCTCGGCACGATGAACGATGCGCGCTCGCCGTACGCGCGGAAGACCGCGAGACTGGTCGCAGCGTAGTACACGCTCTGCGGCAGGAGCCGACCCAGATTGATGCTGTTGGCGGATGTGAGCGAGCGCTGCTGCGCGAGCTCGGGATCGCGGAACGCCGCCTTCACCAGGCGCTGGCAGTCATCGAACGTGCCGCGCACAGCGAGCGAGCGGACGTTACCCCCCCAGCAGGTGAGCTGGCGTTCCTGGGTCGGCGATACCAGCCCTTTTGGAAACAACACCGCCACCTCGATACCCGGGCGTTCGTAAAAGGCCGCCGCTACGGCTCCACCGGTATCGCCCGAGGTAGCAACCAGGATGGTGAGTGTCGGCTCGGCCTCCTTGCGCAGCCGCGCAAAACAGGCGGCGAGAAAGCGTGCGCCGAAATCCTTGAATGCCGCGGTCGGGCCATGGAAGAGCTCGAGCACCGCCAGCCGCCCGTCCACTTCGAGCGGCACGAGCGGCGCCGGGAAGCTGAACGCCTCGGCGGTGAGCCGCGGCAGCGCATCCTGCAGCACATCACCGGCCACGAACGGCTCGAGCAGGCGCGCACCCACTGCGGGCAGCTCTTCAGCCCCACCGAAATCCGCCGCGTCGCGTCGCGGCCAGGTGACCGGCACGTACAGCCCGCCGTCGGGCGCAAGTCCCTGCTGCAACGCCGCGCTGAATCTGAGGGGCGAAGCGCTGCCACGCGAGCTCCTGAACAGAAAGGCCCGACTCATGGCCGCCTCATCCGATCACCCGCGCGCCCGCGGAGGCGAGCTCGACCACCCAGCCGTCGCTCGCAAGCGAGCCGTGCGCGAACTCCTCTCGCATGGCCGCGAGCACCGCGGCGGCGCGCGTCTCGAGCGCCCAGGCGAAGAGCGCCGGTCCTGCCCCCGAGATCGAGCAGCCGATCGCACCGGCTGCCAGCGCGGCGCGGCGTACCTCCTGAAATCCGGGGATCAGTGCGGCTCGCTGCGGTTCGATGACCACGTCCTCGAAGCAGGCGCCGATCATGTCGAGGTCCTCCGTGTAGCAGCCGGAGATGAACCCGGCGAGGTGGGCGGTCTGCCACACGAAGTCCGACAGCTCGACATTTCGCCTGAGGATCGCGCGCGCCTTGGAAGTGGCGAGAAACATATGCGGATGCACGATTACGGCACGGACCGCGGCCGGCACGGGGATCTGCTTGATTCGCGGATCGTCGATACCAACGGTCAGGACCAGACCGCCGAACAGGCATGCCGCGGTGTTGTCGGCGTGACGCGAGCCGCTCGCGACCGCCTCACCCGCAAGCGCAAAGCGCAGCAGCTCGATGCGGCTCACCGGGTGCGCCAGCAGCGCATTGGCCGCAACCACCGCCCCGACCGCCGAAGCCGCCGAGCCCCCGAGCCCCGAGCCGAGCGGGATTCCCTTGTCGATCTCGACGCGAAAGCCGTGGTCGGGCTGCAGCGCTTGTGCCAGCGCGAGCAGAGCCGTACCAGCCGTATTCTCGCGGGGCTCGCGCGGCAATTCGCCGGCGATCCCGCGGACCGCGGCGATCTCCACTCCCGGGGAATCGCGGCGCGCGACCGTCACTCGATCGCCGAGCGCGTCCACCGCGAAACCCATGATGTCGAAGCCGATGGCGACGTTGCCAACCGAAGCCGGCGCAAAGGCGGTCACGCTCTCCCGCAACGCCTTCGGCGCCGCGGTCGTCACAGGCGCGCCCCGAGATACGCCGCCAGGCGTAGCAGATCGGCGAACACGCCTCCTGCCGTTACCTCCGGACCCGCTCCAGGACCCTGCACGATGAGCGGATTGTCACAGTAGCGGCGTGTTGCAAAGCGCACCACGTTGTCGGTCAGGGCGATGTTGGCGAAGGGATGGCGAGAGTCGAGCTCCCGGAGGCCAACGCTGGCCTCGCCGGCGGCGCTGAGCTGGCCCGTGTAGCGCAGTACCTTGGCCCGCGCGCGTGCGGCGGCCAGACGTTCGCCGAGCATCGCGTCATAGCGCGGCAGACGTGCCATGAACTCATCGATCGAGCCACCCGTGAGGTCGGCGGGCACCAGGCTCTCGACGCTCACGTCCTTGAGCTCGAGGGGCAGACCCATCTCGCGCCCGAGAATGATGAGCTTGCGGGCGACGTCCTGACCCGAGAGATCATCGCGAGGATCCGGCTCGGTGAATCCACGCTGGCGCGCATCGTGCACGATTTGCGCAAAACCGCGGCTGCCGTCATAGACATTGAAGAGATAGGCGAGGGTACCGGAGAAGATGCCCTCGATGGCCCTGATCTCATCGCCCGTCTGCACCAGATCGCGAAGGGTCTGCACGATCGGCAACCCTGCGCCAACGGTGGCTTCGTACAGGTAATGCGAAGCGCCCTTGCGGCGCGCACTCTGCACGCGCTGGTAATAGCCGAAGTCGCCGCTGTTGGCCTTCTTGTTGGGTGTGATGACGTGTATGCCGGCAGCCAGCCAGTCGGCGTAGTGCGCAGCCACGCCGTCGCTCGACGTGCAATCGATGAGCACCGTGTGCGGCAGGTAGTCGAGCCGGACGTGCTCGACGAACCGTGCAATGTCGGCCCCCTGGCCGTCGCGCTGGTAACGCTCGCGCCATTCGCTCACGCCGACGTCGGTCTCGGCGAGCAGCATGCGCTGCGAGCCCATGATGCCGCGCACCCGCAAATCGACCCGGAACTGCCGACGCAGTCGCTCGCTTTGCGCGGCGAGCTGATCGAGCAATACGCTGCCGACGGTGCCCGGCCCGATCACGCCGATCGACAGCGTATGCGGCGAGAGATAGAGGCCGCCGTGTACGGCGCGCAGCGCGCGCACCGCCCCGCGTCCCTCGACTACCACGGAGATGTTGCGTTCCGAGGCGCCCTGAGCGATTGCCCGTATGTTGATGCCGCTCGCACCGAGCGCGGTGAAGACCTTGGCGGCAATGCCCGGCGTGCCGGCCATGCCGTCGCCGACCACGGCGAGGATGGCCTGGTCGGCGTCGATGTCGACGCTCTGGATCTGCCCCTCACTCAGCTCGCGCTCGAAAGCGCTGCGCACCACTGCGGCGGCGCGCTCGGCCTGCTCCTGCGGAATCGCGCAGCAGATCGAGTGCTCGGAGCTCCCCTGCGAGATGAGGATGACGGAGATGCCCTCCTCGCGAAGCGCACCGAACAGGCGGTGGGCTGTGCCGGGCACGCCGATCATGCCCGTGCCCTCCAGATTGACGAGGGCCACCCGCTCGATGCTGGTGATGCCTTTCACCGGCAGCAGGGAGGCCGGCTCTGCGCAGATGAGGGAGCCAGCCTTTTCGGGCGCGAACGTGTTGCGGATCCAGATCGGGATCCGGGCACTGACCGCCGGGGTGATCGTCTGCGGGTGGATCACCTTGGCGCCGAAGTAGGCGAGCTCCATCGCCTCGCTGTAGGACAGTGCGTCGATGACCGTCGCGTCGGGCACTCGCCGTGGATCGGCCGACAGCACCCCGTCGACGTCGGTCCAGATGTAGATCTCGCCCGCATCGAGCAGCGCGCCGAATATCGAGGCGGAGAAGTCGCTGCCGTTGCGGCCGAGAGTAGTCGGCACGCCGCGGCGGTCGACTGCGATGAAGCCGGTAATGATCAAAGTGCCCTGGAAGGTCGCCGGCAGCTGCGCCCCGATGTTGGTTCGCGACTCTGCCCACTGCACGCCCGGACCGAGCGGCCCCCACTCGACCACCACCACCCGCCGCGCATCGAGCCACGCGACCGGACCGTTGCGCCGGGCGCGCTCGGCGAAGAACCGCTGAAACAGCCGGGTCGACCAGATCTCGCCGAAGCCCGCGACCAGGTCGGTCACGCCGCGCAGCGAGGGGGGCGAATGCTCCAGCGACGGGGGCAGGCGCAGTGAGCGCAGCGTCTGTTCGAGGGCACGACAGTCGTCGTCGAAGCTCGCGCAGTACGCCCGTGCCGCTTCCGTGCTGAGCAGTGAATCGGCGATGGCCGCGTGCCGCTCCCGCAGCTGGGCAATCTCCCCCTGCACGCGCTCATCCTCGCGCTCGGCGAGGGCAACCAGGCGCAGCAGCGCGTCGGTCACGCCGCGGCACGCCGACAACACCACCGCGAGTCGGCCCGCGGGCGCGGATTCGAGTATGGCCGCGACTTTTCGGAAGCAGTCGGCGTCCGCAACGCTCGACCCCCCGAACTTGTGCACGACCCACGGATCGGGTTTGACCATCGAGACCGGATGTATCAGCCGGCAAAAGGCGTTGCGACTCTACTGACGCGCCCGCACGTGTGCAATGACGGCGCCCCCAGAATTGCCCGAGGCCGAACCGCGAGCCGCGAGCCGCCTCCTCGGGACACTGCAGTGACGCCGTGGCGGCTGCTGGCATAATTCCACCACATGGAAGCCGCGGTCGGTCCGCTACTGCCCCTCCTCGAGCGCGAGCGCACCGCCGGTCGCGCGCTGGTGCTCGGCATTCTCGTGCACACCGCCGGCTCGACATACCGCAAGCCGGGGGCGCTGATAGCGATCGCGGGGAGCGGCGAGTATGCGGGTCTGCTTTCCGGAGGTTGTCTCGAGGGTGACTTGCGCGAGCGCGCGCACGCCGTGATTGAGACCGGCGCGGCTCAGCTGGTGCGCTATGACTTGCGCGGCGCGGACGAGCTGTTGTGGGGCCTCGGCCTCGGCTGCGACGGAGCCATGGACATCCTGTTGCTGAGGTGTGGTCCCACCAATGGCTGGCAGCCACTCGCGCACCTGGCGGCGGCCCACGCGGCACACGCCGCCACCGCCATTGGCGTCGTTGTCGAGTCCGGGCCCGGGGGGCCCCTCCCCGGAGGCGTGGTGCTGCCGGATTCGGAACGCTCCCCGATGCAGGCATCCGCGCTTGCCACGCCCGCGGTGCAGGCCCTTCTGGCACGCGCGATCGGGGAGCGCCGAGGGTGTTGGCTCGACGGTCCCGCATGGCGTCTGTTCGCGGTGCCGCTCGCACTGCCGCCGCGGATACTCCTGCTCGGCGCCGGCCCGGATGCGGTGCCGGTCGTTGATTTCGCCGCGCGGCTCGGCTGGAAAGTGACGCTCGTCGATCATCGCCCGGCGTACGCCGTCGCGGAGCACTTCCCCGCTGCCGAACAGGTGGTGCTGGCGCAACTCGGCGCGCTCGACGCGGCGCTCGGGCCGGGCGACTTCTCCGGCGCCGTCGTGATGAGCCACAACCTGCTCTCCGACCTCGCCTACCTGCGAGCGGTCGCCGCGACGGCCATCCCCTACGTCGGGTTGCTCGGTCCAGCGCCTCGCCGCGAGAAACTCCTCGCCGACCTCGGCCGGGACGCGGAAGCACTCAGACCGCGCCTGCACGCCCCGGTCGGCCTGCCGCTGGGCGGTCGCAGTCCCGAGTCGGTCGCCCTGGCGATCGTGTCTCAGCTTCATGCCTTCCTGCATCGCGGGTTGACGGAAGCCGGCGGCCTCGCACACGAGCCGGCATCGCCACGCACGGCCGGCACATCGGCGTAACCTTATCGCCCGGAGGGGGTGCCTGGAATCGCCTGAAGCCGAGCCCACGTGAACGAGATTCAACTTATCCGCGATCAACTTGCCGCCGAGCGTCGGCACGCGAGCGCTGTGGCCCGTGCCTGCGCGGTGGCGGCCCGCGGAGAGTTCGCCGAGGCCTGTGTGGAGTACCTGGTTCGCGTCCTGGCGTGGTTCGAGGAGCGCGACCAGCGTGCCACCGACTTCGCGCGGAGCCGCCCAGGCGAGCCCGCGCCGGGCGAGGCGCTCGCAGAGGCTCTCGCCCGACCGGGACGAAGTCGTGAGGCGCTCGAGAAGCTCGAGAGGGCCGTGGCGGGCGGCAGTCAGGCGGCCGCGTCCGATCCTTCGCCGCTGTGGCAGGACTTCGCGCGCTACTTCGATGGCGTGTGGAGCACCCGGCGCGACGCGATCGACGCCCGTCTCGCCGAGCAGTTGCGGCCCGCGCAATGGCGCACCGTCGCCGGCATCGATGCCGACTCGATTCTCGAGGAGCGCCGACGTTTCGCGCGCGTTCGCGCAGCGCTGCCGGCAGGCGTCGCGCTCGCGGAGCAGGCGGCGGTGCCTGCGGCGCTTTAGCGGTGGCCCGCGCTGCCTCGAAGGACGCCTTGCACGCGGTGGTGCTCGCCGCCGGCGCCTCCACCCGCTTCGGCTCGCCGAAGCAGCTGGTGCGCCTCGCCGGAAGGCCGCTGCTGCACACCGCGGTGACCCGTGCGGCGGAAGTCGCCGGACACGCGCTGATCGTCGTGCTCGGCGCGGGAGCCGCGGAGCTCGCCCCGCTGCTGAAGCATTCGCCGGGCTCGATCGTCGTCAATCACGACTGGCGTGAGGGCATCGCCAGTTCGATCCGCGCCGCGGTCGCGCGCCTTCCGGCGACCTGCGCGGGCGTCATGCTGGTGCTGGCCGACCAGGCCGGCGTCAGTGCCGACGACCTCAAGCGGCTGGCCGGCACCTGGCGCAAGCAGCCCCAATACATCGCCGCGGCGCTCTACGAGGGCGTCTGCGGCGTACCGGCGATCTTTCCCCGCAATACTTTTCGCGAGCTCTCGCAGCTGCGCGGCGATACCGGGGCGCGGGTGCTGCTTCGCCGCAACGCGGATCGTATCGTGCGTGTGCCGATGCCGAGCGCGGCGCTCGACGTCGACACCCCGGAGGACCTGCTCGCGGTGGAGGCTCCCCCCCCTGAGGGCTAGCAGTTCTTGGCGCCCGGTGCGCCGGCGAGTATGCGTTGCGCCTGTTCGAGGTGCGGGCGATCCAGCATCCGTCCGTCGAGGCTCACGACACCTGCGCCGGGTGAGGCGGCGAAGGCCGCCAGGACACGCTGCGCCTGCTCACACTCCGCAGGCGTGGGAGAGAAAGCCGCGTTGATCGGCGCGATCTGGTCGGGGTGAATGGCAAGCTTGCCGCTGAAGCCGTCGCGACGCGCACTGGCGAGCTCCTTGAGCAGTCCGGCCGAATCGCGAAAGTCGGTGTGAACGCCGTCGACCGCCTGGATGCCGAGAGATGCGGCGGCAAGCAGGCAACTGCTGCGCGCCAGCTGGAAAGTGAATGTGAGCGCGCCGGTCTCATCGTGAGGTGAGCGGACGCCGAGCGCCGTCCCGAGGTCTTCCACGCCCCAGGTGAGACCTGCGAGCCGGGTGGCGACAGCGGGCATGGCCGCGAGCTCCGCCGGGTACTGCGGTAACGCCAGCAGTCCGCGCGGGGTCTCCGTGGCGATCACCAGCAGGCGGGTACGCCGCACGGGCGTGCCGACCTGTGTCTCGAGCATGTCGAGATATCTCGCGGCCTCCTCGATCTCGGCAGCCGTCGACACCTTGGGCAGCACCACCCCGTACGGGGCGCCACCGGCAAACACCGCATCGAGGTCGGCAGTCATCTGGCCGCTCGATGGTGCATTCACTCTCACCCAGAGTTGCGGACCGGCGGTGCGCTGGTGCGCGGCGAGCAGCCCGGCCACGCGGTCGCGCGCCTGCGGCCGCAGCTGTGCCGCAACCGAGTCCTCGAGATCGAGGATGACCGCGTCGGCCGCGCTCGCCAGTGCCTTCTCCTGCTTGCGCTCGCTGTCTCCGGGAACGAACAGCCACGAGCGCAGCACCGGGGCTGCGGCGACTCCCGCAGACGCCTCGCTCATGCAGCCGGCCTCTTGAGCATCAGGGCCGCCCGCCGGCAGGAGGCAACCTCCTCGTCGCGCTGATTGAAGGCGCGATGCTCGAAGACGACGATTCCGGAGTCTTTACGCGACTGGCTCTCACGCTTCGAGACGACGAGCGTCGCGGCGTGCAACGTGTCGCCGATCAGCACCGGCCGTGGAAAGCGAACTTCCTCCCAGCCGAGATTGCCGAGGGTGGTCCCATAGGTCGTGTCGTAGACCGACAGCCCCACCAGCAGCCCGAGCGTGAACACACTGTTGACGAGCGGCACGCCGAAGGGGGTTCCCTTGCAGTACTCGGCGTCGAGGTGGATCGCCGCCGGGTTCATCGTGAGCGTACTGAAGAGCAGGTTGTCGGTCTCCGTGACCGTGCGCCGCACGAGGTGCTCGAAGCGCTGTCCGACCTCGAATTGCTCGAAATAAAGTCCCGCCACCGCCGCCTCCTCGGAGCCGGCGTTTAGTGTTGCACAGGCTCATAACCCCAGAAAGGGGCAACCCAACCACTCGGTATTTAGCCGCCCCTGCGACCTGAGCCTATATTCGGACGGACCATGTATCGTTACGACGAGCTCGATCAGGCGTTTGTCGATCAGCGGGTCGCGGAATTCCGCGATCAGACGCGGCGCTATCTGGCCGGTGAGCTCTCCGAGGACGACTTCCGTCCGCTGCGGCTGCGTAACGGGCTCTACATCCAGCGCCACGCGCCGATGCTGCGCATCGCGATTCCCTATGGGCTGCTTTCCTCCGGCCAGCTGCGCACGCTCGCGCACATCGCGCGCCGCTATGACCGCGGTTATGGCCACTTCACCACCCGACAGAACCTGCAGCTGAACTGGCCGGCGCTCGCCGATGTTCCCGAGATCCTCGCCGAGCTGGCGACAGTGCAGATGCATGCGATCCAGACGAGCGGCAACTGCGTACGCAACGTCACCGCCGATCATCTGGCGGGCATCGCCCCGGAGGAGATCGATGATCCGCGGCCGTACTGCGAGATCATCCGCCAATGGGCAACGCTCCATCCGGAATTCACGTACCTGCCGCGCAAGTTCAAGATCGCGGTGACCGGTTCGGCCGAGGACCGGGCGGCCTCCGAGGTACACGACATCGGCCTGCAGCTGCGGCGCGACGATGGCGGCGGTATCGGCTTCACGGTGAGGGTCGGCGGCGGTCTGGGGCGGGCGCCGGCGATCGGCGCAGTGATCCGCGAGTTCCTGCCGCTGGCAGACCTGCTCGGATACCTCGAGGCGATTCTGCGCGTCTACAACCGCTACGGACGCCGCGACAACATCAACAAGGCACGCATCAAGGTACTGGTGAAGTCGCTCGGTGCCGCCGCCTTTCGCGAGCAGGTGGAGACGGAATGGTCGCTCGGCCGCGAGCACGCCACTCGCCTCGACCCCGCCGAAGTGGCACGAGTGCGCGCCTGCTTCAGCCTACCGCACTACGAGCCGCTGCCCGACATCGACGTCACGAGTGGACGCGAGCCGGCCTTTCAGGCCTGGTATCGCTACAACACACGCCCGCATCGCATGCCCGGCTACCGCGCGGTCTTCGTCTCGCTCAAGGCGCACGACTCGGTGCCGGGTGACATGACCTCGCAACAGATGGAAGCCGTTGCGAGCCTCGCCGATCGCCTCAGCTTCGGACTGGTACGCAGCACCCACAGCCAGAATCTGCTGCTCGCCGACGTGCCGCAGCACGCGCTTCATAACGCGTGGCAGCAGCTCGCGGCGCACGGCCTCGCCACACCCAACATCGGCACGCTCACGGACATGATCGCCTGCCCCGGACTCGATTTCTGCGGACTCGCCAACGCCGGCACGATCGCGGTTGCCCGCGAGATACAGCAGCGTTTCGACAATCTCGACTACCTCTACGACCTGGGCGAGATCGAAATCAAGATGTCCGGTTGCATGAACGCCTGCGGCCATCATCATGTCGGTCACATCGGCGTGCTCGGCGTCGATAAGCACGGCGAGGAGTGGTATCAGATCAGCCTCGGTGGCTCGGCCAACGGCTTCACGGCGCTCGGTGAGGTGCTCGGACCGTCGGTTCGGAAGCACGAAGTGGCTGCGACGATCGAGAGAATGGTTGAGACCTATCGCGCACTGCGCCGTGAGGAAGAGCGTTTCATCGATACCGTGCGCCGCATCGGGCTGGCGCCCTTCAGGGAGAGCGCCTATGCGCATCCTGCGGCTGCGTGAGCTCCCGGCGGATCCGGCCGCGGAGCCCGCACTGACAATCTCCTTCGCGGCTCTGCGCGCCGAGCCCGAGCGCTGGGGCGGGCATCGCGGCGGGCTCGCAGTACGACTCGCGCCGGCGGACGCTGTCGAGGACCTTGCCGCCGACCTGAGACTGCTCAGTCTCATCGAGATCGAGTTTCCCAACGCGGGCGAAGGCCGCGGATACTCCCAGGCGCGGCTGCTGCGCGAGCGGCTCGGCTTCCGCGGCGAGCTGCGCGCCGTCGGCGAGGGCGTGCGCCAGGATCGGCTGTTCCTGCTGGCCCGCTGCGGATTCGACGCTTTCGAGCTCGCTGCCGGGGAGGACATGCAAGCCGCTCGGCGTGCCCTCACGCGCTACGACGTCGCCTATCAGCCGGGCTCTTCACTCCTCGAGATGCGCCGCCAGCGCTTTCACCGCGGGGGCTCGTCCTCAACGCTGGGGTAGCGGGATGTCCGTGAACAGCGCGCTCACCTCGTCCGCCGAGTTTGCGCGCTGCGCCCGGTCGATGATTCGCCGGTCGAGATGCGGAGCGAGCAGCTGCGCGAAGTCGTACATGTAGCGCCGCAGCAGCGTGCCGCGGCGAAATCCGATCCACGTGGTATGCGCCGCGAACAGATGCGAGGCATCGAGCGCGAGCAAATCGGGATCGTTCTCATCGACTGCCATGTGCGCGACGATTCCAACGCCGAGCCCGAGCCGCACATAGGTCTGAATGACGTCCGCATCGCGTGCGGTGATGGCGACATTCGGAGTGAGCGCAGCCTTGGCAAATGCCTGGTGGAGCGAGGACGGGCCGGTGAAGCTGAACGTGTAGGTGATGAGCGGGTAGGCTGAGAGTGCCCGGAACGTGAGCCGGCCGCCGTCGGCGAGCGGATGGCCGCGCGGCACGATCACCGTTCGATACCAGCGATAGCATGGCAGCAGCGTCAGGTCGGCGAACAGCTGCTCGGAGCCCGTGGCAATCGCGCAATCGATGCGATCGCTTGCCGCCATCTCGGCGATCTGCTCGGAGGTTCCCTGGTGCAGGTTGAGGCGCACCTGCGGGTAGCGCGCGCGGAATTCGCGGATCACGTCGGGCAGCACGTAGCGCGCCTGCGTGTGGGTAGTGCCGATCGAGAGGCTTCCCTTGTTCTCATCGCGCAGCTCGGTCGAGAGACTGCGGATGCTGTTCGCCTCCTGCAGGATCCTCAGGGCGCGCTCGATGACCTGCTGGCCGGCCGGGGTGATCCGGGTGAGATTGCGTCCCTCGCGCACGAAGATCTGGAAACCGAGCTCGTCCTCGAGCAGCTTGATCTGCTTGCTCACCCCCGGTTGGGAGGTGTGCAGCTTGTGCGCAGCCGCGGTGATGTTCAGGCCGCTCTGCGCGACGGCCGCGAGGTAACGCAACTGGTGCAGCTTCATGACTGGACGCCCTTCATCTCTCGCCAAGACTAACTCAGGCGGCAACCATGCCGTGAGCCTCCTGCTGACCGTTTTATAACCGGCGCGCAGTCCCTCAGAACCAATCATTCGCTCCGCGCGCTCGACGCTCGCTATAGTCGACCTCCCATGGACGAGCCGACGACAGGCGAGCCCGAAGCCGACCGTTCGCGCGGGCGTGGCGCCGGCCGATCTGCGCCGGTGACGGCTATCGAGTATCTTCCGGTCTTTCTGCGCCTCGAGTCGCGGAAAGTGGTCGTGGTGGGTGGCGGCGCCGTCGCGCTTCGTAAGGTGCTTTGGCTCCTGAAGGCCGGGGCGCGGCCTGCCCTGGTCGCGCCGGTGCTCCACCGGCAACTCGCGCGGCGCGCTGCCCGCGGTGAGGTGCTCCATCTCGGCGAAGCGTTCGCTCCCGTCCAGCTCGAAGGCGCCGTCGCGGTGGTCGCGGCCACCAGCGACGCGCAAGTCAACCGCGCGGTCTCGCTCGCCGCCCGCGCGCGCAACCTCCCCGTCAACGTCGTCGACGACCGCGAGCTCTCCAGCTTCGTTTTCCCCGCGATCATCGAGCGCGCGCCGATCCTGGTCGCCGTGGGCACGGGTGCCAACGCACCGGTGCTGGCGCGGCGCGTGCGCGCGCAGATCGAGGCGCTCTTGCCGGCGCGCCTCGGAGCGCTGGCGCGCTTCATGGGTGAGCGGCGCGCGGCGGTCAATCGCTCGCTCGCGGCCCTCGCCCGCCGTGCGTTCTGGGAGCGGATCGTCAACGGACCCGTCGCGGCTGCCGTGCTGCGGGGCGATGAGCAGGCAGCGGAGCAAGGATTATCGCGTGAGCTGCGCCTGGCGCAGCTCACTGCCCCGAAGAGCCCGGGCGGCGGCATCGGTGAGGTGTACCTGATCGGCGCAGGTCCCGGGGATCCGGATCTGCTCACGCTGCGCGCGTTGCAGCTGCTGCAACAGGCGGATGTCATCCTCTACGACCGCCTCGTTGGACCCGAAGTGCTCGATCGCGCGCGCCGCGATGCCGAGCTGATCTTCGTCGGCAAGGAATATGGCGCGCGTGGACAACAGCAGCGCATCAACGAGCTTCTGGTGCGCCTGGCGCACGAGGGCAAGCGCGTGGCGCGTCTCAAGGGTGGCGATCCCTTCATCTTCGGGCGCGGCGGCGAGGAACTCGAGGCGCTCGCTGCCCATGACATCCCCTGCACGGTGGTTCCAGGCATCACCGCAGCGCTCGGTGGCGCAGCCGCTACCGCGCTGCCGCTGACACACCGCCGTCTCGCGCGCAGTGTCACATTCGTCAGCGGTCACGATCTCGATGCCGCACCCGGCGAATGGCAATTCTTCGCCGATCCCCACCACACGGTAGTTTTCTACATGGGCCTGGCGCAGCTGCCCGGCATCGTCGCGCGACTGCGCGCCGCGGGCGCCACGCCCGGGCATCCCGCAGCGCTCATCGAGCGCGCGACGCTTCCGCAGCAGCGCATTGTCCGGGGATCTCTCGCGGACATCGCTGCCCGCGCGCTGACCCTCGGCATCCAGCCACCGGCGCTGCTGATCACCGGCGACGTCGCGGCCTTCGCGCCCGGCGAGGCGCTCGACTCCCTGGCTGCACCGCTGACAACCGCGGCGCTGCCGCTGGCAACCACCGAGCCACTTCTCGCGGCCGCACAGGCACCGTTGTGAGGGTGGCGCCGGGCTTCATCGGCGCCATCGGCAACACGCCGCTCCTGCGCCTGCGCAGCGTGAGCGAGGAGACCAGCTGCGAGATTCTCGGCAAGGCCGAATTCATGAATCCGGGCGGATCCGTGAAAGATCGCGCCGCGAGCGCCATCGTTGCCGCAGCCGAGCTGAGCGGCGCACTGCGCCCCGGCGGCACCGTGGTCGAGGGTACGGCCGGCAATACGGGCATCGGGCTGGCGCACGTCTGTAACGCGCGCGGCTACCGCTGCGTCATCGTCATGCCCGACAACCAGTCACAAGAGAAGTATCGCCTGCTCGAGATGCTGGGGGCGGAAGTTCACAAGGTTCCGGTGGTGCCCTATAGCAATCCCAACCAGTACCAGAAGGTCGCGCAGCGTCTCGCCGCATCACTCGCGGGCGCGATCTGGTCCAACCAGTTCGACAACACCGCCAATCGTGAGGCCCACCTGAGGACCACCGGGCCCGAGATCTGGCAGCAGACTGACGGAAAGGTCGACGCTTTCGTCGCCGCGAGCGGCACCGGTGGTACCTTCGCCGGAGTTTCCGAGTTTCTGAAGTCACGGCGCAAGACAGTTCGCTGCGTGCTCGCCGACCCTCCGGGCAGCAGTCTCTACGCCTGGGTCCGCAGCGGCACGCTGGCTGCAACGGGCAGCGGATCGGTCACCGAGGGCATCGGCATCGGCCGCGTCACCGCCAATCTCGAGGGTGCGCCAGTCGACGACGCGCTGCACATCGAGGACGGCGACACGGTTCGCAGCGTTTACCGGCTCTTGCACGAGGAAGGTCTCTTCCTCGGCGCCACCTCCGGCATCAACGTGGCGGCGGCGGTTCGCGTTGCGCGCGAGCTGGGAGCCGGACACACTATCGTAACGGTGCTCTGTGACGGCGGCGGCAAATATCAATCGCGGCTCTTCAATCCTGAGTGGCTGCAGCAGAAGGGTCTCGCAGGCTACGTGGCCGCGCCTCCTGCGCGCCCACGCCTCACTCTCGAGTCCGTCATGCGCGCCTGAGTCTCGCTGACGCGCTCCGCCGACGGCAGCTGCACGCATGACGCTGGCGCCCGAGGTTCCCTGGCTGGTCGGAGTGGGTTTTCTCGCGCAGCTGATCGACGGCTGCGTCGGGATGGGCTATGGCATCTCCGCCAGCTCGATCCTCGCCACACTCGGGCTGCCACCGGCGCTTACCAGTGCCACCGTGCATGCGGCCGAAGCGGTGACGGCCGGCGTCTCGAGCGCCTCACACGCCTGGTTCCGCAACATCGACCGCCGCATCCTGCTGTCCCTCGTCGTGCCCGGGGTCATCGGCGGCGTGCTGGGTGCGAATCTGGTCGCCCGTGTACCGGCGCGCGCCGTGCGACCTTTCGTATGGGCCTATCTGATCGGCACCTCGCTGGTGGTGCTGGGCCGTGTGTTCCTGCGGCGTGAGCGGCTGGCGGTGGGCTCGCAGGGACCGGCGCTCGGCGCGATCGCCGGCTTCCTCGATGCCATCGGCGGAGGCGGTTGGGGGACGATCGTGACCTCTACGATGATCGCCCGCGGGGTGACGCCGCGCTACGCCATCGGTACCGCGAACGCGGCGGTCTTCTTCGTGGCTGTCGCAACGTGTCTCACGCTGTGGGTGCAGCTCGGTACTCTGCGTTACGACATGGTAATCGCGTTGCTGATCGGTGGAGCGGTGGCCGCACCGATCGCCGCCTACATCACCCGTTACGTCCCGCAGCGTGCGGCGGCTGGCGCGGTCGGGCTGGTTGTGTTCGTGCTCGGCGCCTGCGGACTGTACGCGACGCTGCGGTGAGCGCACAGCCATGAGCGGTGTCCTCAGCGCCGCCGAGATCGATGCGCTGCGCCTGAGTCTCGAAGTGGCCGCTCGCAGTGTCGGCTTCAGTCTGCCGCTGGCGGTGCTGGCAGCGTGGCTGCTGACACGCGTCCGCTTTCCGGGGCGCATGCTTTTCGATGCGTTCGTGCATCTGCCACTGGTGCTGCCGCCGGTGGCAGTCGGCTACCTGTTGCTGTTGCTCTTCGGGGTGCGCGGTCCCGTCGGCGGCTGGCTGCGCGCGCACTTTGGCATCGCGGTCCCCTTCACCACCGCCGGTGCCGCGCTCGCCACCGCGGTCATGACATTTCCGTTGATGGTGCGCGCGATCCGCCTGTCCCTGGACGGCGTCGACCGGGGACTCGAAGAAGCGGCGCGCACGCTCGGTGCCGCCGGGCCTGATCGTTTCATCAGCATCACGCTGCCGCTCATGCTGCCCGGTGTGCTCGCCGGCGCGGTCACCGCCTTCGCTGCAGGTCTCGGCGAGTTCGGCGCGGTGATCACTTTCGCGGGCAACGTGCCCGGAGTCACCCGGACGCTGCCGCTGGCCCTCTACACCGCGATGCAGCTGCCGGGCGGTGAGCGAATGGCGTTGCGGCTGGCCATCCTCTCCTTCGCGCTCGGCGTCCTGGGATTGCTGGCCTCCGAGCTGCTGGTGCGGCGCGTGCGGCGCTATCTCGGCAACTGACATGCTCGAAGTGTCGGTGCTGAAGCAACGCGCCGCTTTCTCGCTGTCGGCCAGTTTCGCGGCGCCGACACCCGGCGTGATCGCCCTCTTCGGCCGTTCGGGGAGCGGCAAGACCACTCTGGTGAACCTGATCTCGGGACTCCTTCCCCCGGACAGCGGCCACATTCGCCTCGATGAAACAGTTCTCACCGACACCCGCGCAGGAGTCGCCGTGCCGGCCGAGCAACGTCGCATCGGTTATGTGTTCCAGGAGCCGCGCCTCTTTCCGCACATGACGGTCGCGGGCAATCTGCGCTACGGCGAGCGTCGTGCCGCAGCGAGCGCGCGCGTGATCTCCTTCGAGGAGGTCACCGCGTTGCTCGGGCTCGGCGCGCTCCTCGAACGGCGTCCGCGGCAACTCTCCGGCGGCGAACGCCAGCGGGTGGCGCTGGCGCGTGCGCTGCTTTCACAGCCACGGCTGCTGCTGCTCGATGAGCCGCTCGCCTCGCTCGATGTCGCCCGCCGCGAAGAGGTGCTGCCCTACCTCGAAGCGCTGCGGGAGCGTTTGTCGATCCCCATCGTGTACGTGAGCCATCAGTTCGAGGAAGTGCTTCGACTGGCAACTCACCTGGTACTGCTCGAAGCGGGACACGTAGTCGCCCACGGTGCGGTCGATGAGATGTGCCTGCAGCCGCGGTTGCAGGCTATCGTCGGCCCCGACCTGGTCGGCGCGGTCCTCGAAGGCGTGGTCGCACGCCTCGACCCGCCTCACGGAAGCGCCGAGGTCACAGTCGGCCGCGGCACGCTGCTCGTGAGCCTGACGGACGTGGAGCCCGGAGCGCATGTGCGCCTGCAACTGCTGGCGCGCGACGTCATTCTCGCCACTCAGCCGGTGCAGGGTCTCTCGGTGCGCAACGCGATCGCGGGAACGGTGAGCGCCATCCGCGACGACGGCTACGGCGCGATCCTGGTCAGCGTCGACATCGGCGGGGCGGTCGTGCTGGCGCGTATCACGCCGAGCGCACTGCACGCTCTCGATCTCAAGCCCGGGGATGCGGTCTGGGCGCTCGTCAAGGCCGCCTCGACCCGCGGCCATGCCTTTCGGCTCACGGGCGCGGGCGGTAAAGTACGCTAGGAAATTGCGCCTGCAGCGAGAGGCGGGCGCACACCGACCGGCAAGACGCGCAATTTCGGGGCCCCACTAAGATCGCCGCCGCACAGCGGCTCAGGCTCGAGCGCACCCAGAAGAACATGCAAGCACCACATCCTCCCTTACACGGCTACTACGGAACCGAAAGCGAGCGCAGCGCCTGGGTGCGCGGAATCTTTGACCGGACGGCCGCGGATTACGATCGACTGGAACGGGTTCTCGGCCTCGGCAGCGGCGCCTGGTACCGGCGGCGCGCCTTGCGGGCCGGGGGCCTCAAACCCGGTATGCAAGTCATCGACGTGGGCACCGGCACCGGGCTGGTGGCCTGTGCGGCGGTCGCCGTCGTGGCCAACCCCTCGCTGGTCACCGGCGTCGACCCGAGTGCCGGCATGATCGCGCACGCCCGCGTACCGGGCGGCGTACGGCTCCTCACGGGAAGTGCGGAGAGCATTCCCCTCCCCAACGAGAGCGCCGACTTCCTCAGCATGGGCTATGCGCTGCGGCACATTGCCGACCTGACCGCGGCGTTCGCCGAGTTCTACCGGGTATTACGTCCCGGGGGGAGACTGTGCCTGCTCGAGATCACGCTCCCGGAAGCGGCCTGGCGACGGGCGTTGCTGCGGGCATGGCTCGATGGCTGCGTGCCGCGGCTCGCGAGCGCCCTCGGTCGCGGGCGCGAGTCGGCGCTGCTCATGCACTATTACTGGGACACGATTCGGGCCTGCGTGCCGCCTGCCACCATACTCGCCGCGATTGCGACCGCCGGATTCGCCGACGCGACCCGGATGGTCGAATTCGGCATTTTCTCGTCGTACTGCGGCCGCCGGCCCTCCTGAGACCATCAGCGCGTGGAAGCGCCTCCTGCGTTTCCACGCCGCTGAGGGCGGCGACGCCGTGCCGGGCGGCGCCCGCTCAATCGCCCGGCGGTTGCACCGGCTGCGGCTGACCCGCCAGCCAGGAATTCTGCGGAGCACCCGCGAGCTCGGTTCGAAAGTAGCGATCGAGCTCCTCCATCAGCTCACGCACGTCGTCAGTCGGCTCGAAGCGACGCCCGAGTCGCACGCGGTAGCGGACCGGAAAAGACGCGCGCCGGAACAACGGCCATCCCTTGCTGAGAAACGCAGAGTCGATCTCGATGATCAGTGTCTGCACGCAAACCTTGGCCTGCCGGGCGATGATGCCGACACCGGCCTGAAGCGCGTTGATGGGTGCGCGCGTGGTGCGGGTACCTTCGGGGAACAACAGCACGATGCCCCCGCGACCGAGCTCTGCGACGGCCTCGTGGATCATGCGTCGCGGTGGATCGCTGCGGATGTATCGGGCGAGGCGGGCGCCGGGCCCGAGGAACACGTTGTTCATGAGCGATGACTTCATCACGCACGCCACGCGCGGCTCGTGAGCGATGATCAGCAGCGCGTCGATGATGCTCGGATGATTGGGCGCGAGCACCACCGGCGGCCCATGCCGCAGGGTCCGCAACGCGCGCAGGTCGAGTCGATAGAGGCCCATCACCCGCAGCGACCAGACATAGAAGCGAAAGCCGACCAGGATCCCAAGTCGCCCGGCCCAGCGACCGGGACGCACCGGCAACACCAGCAGAAGGGGCCACGCCAGCACCGTCCACGAAAGACAGATCAGCCCGAGGAGCGTCAGTGACGCATACAGGGTGACCGTCTCGGCGGCGTGGTGCAGATGCACGAGTATGCTCTTCGACCTCACGTCGCACTCGTCAGTACCGTCGGGAGTGTCGGTCGTGCTGCGCATCGGCTCTCATGCGGCGTCGGGTATTGCCTTCTCGCTCACCATGGTCAGAACGTCGTAACTCGCTACCGTCTCGCCGTCCTGGTTGGTGATGAG
>Ga0307476_10000402_pt1 | contig 35096 bp, 27 predicted proteins | sample atmos_gasesECM2C_2_FD_203314 | JGI IMG/M metagenome (GOLD analysis project Ga0307476, IMG submission 203314) | Hardwood forest soil microbial communities from Morgan-Monroe State Forest, Indiana, United States - atmos_gasesECM2C_05 | ecosystem: Environmental > Terrestrial > Soil > Temperate... | reverse complement strand
TGGCGTTTTTCATCAGAACGCGGGAAGGCATCAAGCGGGGATATCCGGACTTCACGATTTTCTACACGGCGGGCACAATCTTGCGGGAGGGGCTTGGTAATCACCTCTACAACTTAGATGTCCAATACAGAGTACAGCAGAGATTTGCCGGCAACATTCCTTTCCGACGAGGACCACTGCCTTATAACCATCCACCCTTTGAAGCGCCGCTCTTCGTGCCCTTGACTCTGTTGCCTTATCCGCAAGCGTTTGCGGTGTGGGATCTGGCGAATGTGGTCGTGCTTTTCGGTGTGGCGGCGCTCCTGCGACGATCCGTTGCTTTGCTTCATTCGATTCCGCCCTGGAAGTTTGTGATTGGGTGCATCGCCTTCAATCCGGTTTTTGCTTGCTTGTTTCAAGGCCAGGATTCCATTCTGATGTTGCTGTTTTGCACGCTGGCGTTCAATGCGCTGAAGAAAAAGTCCGATGTGCTCGGCGGGTGCTGGCTGGCCCTGGCTGCATTCAAGTTTCAGTTTATCGTTCCACTGGTTCTGCTGCTTGTGATCTGGAGGCGAAGGCGCGTGGTTCTTGGGTTCGGGGCAGTTGTCCTGCTGCTTGCGTTCATTTCGGTCATGTTGGTTGGCATGGATTCTTTGCTTCGATATCCCGGGTACGTGCTGCAGATAGCGAGGAATCCACGTTTAGGGGGAGTGCCCCCGCAATTCCTGCCGAACCTGCACGGATTGGCAACGGGCTGGACCGGACCTCTCGCGGGCGCGGCGGGAACCGCATTGGCCGCTCTGGTCTCAATCATTGCGTTTGTGTTTGCCGCTCGGAAGGGGTTGGCATCGGCGCACCTGGCAAAATTAGAGCTGCAATTTTCGTTGGCGATAGTGGTATCGGGGCTGGTCGCCTGGCAGACGAATTCTCATGACCTTAGCCTTCTCGTTCTTCCGCTGGTATTGATTACCGATCATTGCCTCCATTCGACAACTCAAGCGCTGGTTAAGAGATTTGATCTGCTACTTCCTGTTTTGCCGCTTCTGATCAGTCCGTTGTGGATGGTTCTCTGGCTGGCGATTGCAAAGGTGAATCTGATGGCGATTCCGCTGCTTTGGTGGACGTGGAAGATCGGCAGGGAGTTATCCCGTGGCTCGGGAGTTGCCGGGTATTCTGTGCCCGCAGGAGCGAAATGAAGATCGATTTTTCCGCGCCCGGCAGGCAAACCGCTGCCTTGTTTTTTGTGGCTGCGCTGCTGGCAGCGAGTATGTGGTTCTATGTACAGCGCGTGCTTATTCCCTATGAAATGGAGGATGCCGCGGCGCAGGAGCGTCCGCGCGGCAATTTGTCGGATCTTTATCCCCGCTGGCTGGGCGCACGCGAACTCCTACTCCACCACCGCAATCCTTACGGCGATGACATCACGATCGAAATCCAGAAAGGATATTACGGGCGCGCGCTTGATCCCGCCCGGCCTAACGATCCGAGAGACAAGCAGGGATTTGCTTATCCCGTCTATGTGGTATTCCTGCTGGCGCCGTTTGTCAGATTTCCATTTCAGTCGGTGCAGCTTGCCTTTTACTGGGCGTTGATTGCGCTGACCGCCGCCAGCGTTTGGTTGTGGTTACGCGCGCTGCGATGGCGTCTGCCACTGTTGGCGACGGCCAGCTGCGTCGCGCTTACGCTGGGAAGCTTTGCCGCGGTGCAGGGAATCAAGCTGCAGCAGTTGAGCCTGCTGGTGGCGGCGCTTCTGGCGGGAGCCGTAGCTTGCGTGACCAGCGGTTTTCTGTTTTGCGGGGGAGTCTTGCTGGCAGCGGCTACCATCAAGCCGCAACTGGCTTGGCCTTTGGTGGCCTGGCTGCTGGTGTGGGCGCTGCACGATTGGCGGAACCGGCGACGGTTTCTGTTTGGGTTTGGCTTGGTGATGGCGGTGCTGCTTGCCGGCGCAGAAATCATTTTGCCCGGCTGGTGGCGGATGTTCGCTCACGCCCTGGGGCAATATCATCGCTACACCCAGAACCAGTCGGTGCTGCTGCTCCCATGGGAGTATTCGGGTATTGTTATCGCCGCTGCAGTGCTGGCTTGTGGGTTTTTTCTCTGGAGGTTGCGGGGCGAACCTGCTGAGGCGGGAAACTTCGGTCTCGCTATCTCTCTGGTGCTGGCCTTGACCGTGCTGGTTGTCCCCATGTATGCGCCCTACAACCAAGTGCTGTTTCTGCCTGCGATTCTGGTGCTGGTGCGCGATCGAACTTTCTTCACCTCGCGGTCGCGCGGGGTTCGCTTCCTGTATCTGGCTGCGGTTTTTGCATTGGCATGGCAGTGGATCGGGAGTTTGATTTTGAGCGGCGCCTATCTGCTGGGATGGCGAGCATGGGCAATCAGCGCATGGAAAGTGCCTTTCTTTGCGACGTTCAGCTTGCCAGTCTTCGTTTTCGCGCTGATCTTACTGGAAGTGCAGCTTGCGCAGCGGCCACGGCGAATCGAAGAAAGCCGTTAATTGCTTACAGGAGCTTTGACCTGTCGCCTTGTCGCAACATGGACTCGCCGCCCAAGAATAACGCCAGCATGGGAAGGCCAACCAGAGCGTAGACGCCCGCTCTCAGCGCCCACAGATGCAGAGGGGGCAAAAACAAGATTCCCAGCAGGCTTAACATCATCCAGTGCGCAGGCTGCGAAATGCGCGGCGTTTGCTTCAACAAGCGGTTTAGCAGCAGCGCAATCGGCAACAGCAGGAGGCTGAGGTCGTGGGGGTTGAGGTGATAGCTGACCACCAGCGCGAACACCACTGTGTTGGCAAAGGCGAGATCGAACTCGCCGTCCTTTTTCCAGCCCAGCAACGTCTTGATCAACGCGGCTGCGGAAAGGATCGATAACAGAGCAACCGTTGCCGTGGATAGGTCGGCGTGAAAGAACAAGTATACCAATCCGCGAAAGTTTGCCATGGCTTGGGGAACGATTCCGGCGAATGGCTGCGCCTTCAGATGTAGCAGAAATCTTGGATAGACGAGGAAGACCGACCATCCGGAGATGGCGGCCGACAATCCCGCGAGCGCCAGCGCAACCAGAGTGAATCCCTTCGCCAGAGCGCTTCGGGCGTTTCGGTTTTGAGTCAAGACCAGCACGAGCGCGAGCGGCAGTACGAGATGAAACTTGAAGAGTCCGAGAGCCAGCCAACATCCGGCGACGAACGCGCGGTCGCGCCGCAACGCTACGAAAGCGAGCACCACCAACAAGAGCAGGAGTAGTGAATCCTGACCTTGGAGAAGACAGAGCAGCACCGGAACAAAGGTGAGCGAGGCCGCGAACCACACGAGCCAATCCCATGGCGGCGCGAGTTCCTTGGCCAGGCGGCGTGCAGCGACGGTGAGAAACGCCAGGTTGAGCAGCGACCATAGCAGGTAGGCGTATCTCAACGGCAGCCAGGCCATTCCGAGATAAAGTACGGCCTCAAAAGGTGGGTGAATGTAGAGCGTGCCGACCCGTCCGGCGTAGCGCGCCTGGTATTGGCGCTGGAGGTCGGCATCATAGAGTTGGTGCCCGTGGCCCTCTGCCAGCATGCGCGCCGCACAATAAAAGTCTGGAAAATCAGTGCCTTGCAGCGAAGCCGCGACGCGCGTAGCGGCGAAAGCCGCCAGGGCGAAGATAAGAGCAAGAAAAATGAAAGCTTTCATCTTTGCGGCTGAGATGCCGGAGGTACGAGTCCGCTCGCGAGTTGGGTCCGACGAGAGCACGCCGCCGAGTCTACCGAACGTCTGGGGGAAGCGCTACCCGCGGGCGACAAAGCCTCTTCCCGCCGGGGCCTGATTCCTGTCATTATTCTTATTTCGGCAACTTCGGTGTAGTCTTGGGCAGGAAGTTGCGCCACATCCCATGGTCTTAAACGCGATAGGCCGTCCGTCGTCCTCCGGTTCGGGTGTGTTTCCCGGGCTGGTATTGGTGCAGGGCAACGAGCAGAAGAATATCGTCCTGAACCGCACGCCTTTCAGCGTGGGGCGGAAGATCGATAAGGATCTGGTCATCGCCGATCCGCGGGTCTCGCGCGATCACGCGCTCATCGTGTTGGAGGAAGACGGCTTCTTTCTGGTCGATCAGGGCAGCAAGCACGGCACCTTCGTCAACGGGGAACGGATTCAGCGGCAAAAGCTGGAGCGCAACGACCGCCTGGAATTTGGGGCGCGTGATTCCGCATACGCCATTTTCAATCCGGCGCACGGCACCTCGAACACGGCGCGCGAGTTCCTCAGCCAGATTTCCGGGATCCAGATCTCGCAGGAGTCCAATGATCTGGAGAAGTTGACTCTGTTCCTGGAGGCGGCGCGCAAGTTGAACACCGCCGGTGTGCTCGACGAAATCCTGATGACAATGCTGGAGGTGACGCTGCGGTTGACGCGCGCCGAACGCGGTTACGTCTTTCTCAAAGACGACGAAGGCAACCTTCGGCTGCAAGCGGGACGCAACAGCAAAGGCGAGGCGCTGCTGGACGATAAGACCATTTCGCATTCTGCCCTGGAAGAATCATTGCGGTCGAATTCCGAGTTTCTGCTGACGGATACTGGCAGTTCGCCGGACCTCGCGGGCCGGCAGAGCATTGTTGCCTACGACCTCCGTACCGTAATTTGTATTCCGCTGCGGAAGCGGCAAGTGCAGTCCAGAACGCGCGAACAAATGACTATGATCCCCGGCGCCCCGTCTGCGGAAGTGACGGGGGTTCTGTACGTCGACTCGCGCTTTGCGTCGCGGGAATTTTCCGGCGTCGGCCACGACATTCTGCGGGCCATCGCGACTGAAGCGGCGTCGCTGATCGAGAACGCCCGGCTGGTGCAGGCCGAGGAAGAATCCCGGCGCTACCAGCAGGAACTCACCATTGCCGCCAGCATCCAGCAGCGGCTGATGCAGGTGAAGATTCCGGAAGTGCCTTTTGCTAAATTGCGCGGGAAGAATCTGTCTTGTAAAGAAATTGGCGGAGACTTCTTCGACGCGGTCAATACCAAGGAGGGCCTGGCGGTGGTGCTGGCCGACGTCAGTGGCAAGGGAGTGTCGGCGGCGCTGCTGGCTTCCACTTTGCAGGGAATGATTTACTCGCATTTGAGTTCCGGCATGCCCTTGCTCGAGGTGGTCTCAGCGGTGAACCACTTCTTCAGCGAAAAGCTTGTGGGAGAAAAATACGCTACCGTCCTGCTGGTGCGCCTGCGCCGGGACGGCGATCTGGAATACGTCAATTGCGGGCATGTGCAACCACTGCTGGTTTGCGCGGGAGAAGTGATGCGTCCGCCGCACGGCAATGTGCCGGTGGGCTTGCTGCCTGATGCCACCTTTGAGAGCGCACGCTGCCAGCTCAAGTCGGGTGACCGCTTCATTCTGGTGACCGATGGCGTGACCGAGGCGGAAAACGCGATGGGCGATTTCTTCGAAGACTCGCGACTGGAGGCGGCCGCGGCCAAGGCTCCAACGCTGGAAGGCATCTTTTCCGCGGTCTCGGAGTTCTGTGCTGGAAATCCTCTCAGCGACGACTGCACCGTGGTGGAACTCGTTTATTCGTTCACCGGGCCGGCGTCGATAGTCTAGACAACCGTTACTGAATAGTCCCTACCCTCCCAGCGACTTTCTTGTTTCCAATAAAACGTGAAGACGACCTGGCTTCCCGGGGGCAGCGAGGCAGTGGGCAGGTCGAGTATGTGGAGGCCGAGCCCTGTGTCGCGGGTGTTTGTGTCCTGCGAACTTTTCCAGCCGTCAAGGCTCCAATGCACCAGCGCGGGATTGAGCAACTTGATGCGCAACTTCTTGTGGCGCGGAAGCGACCGGGCCTTGTTGTTAATCCTCCAGCCCGAGAACTGTCGGATAGGCTTTTCAACCTGGTAGCGTTGTACTGTCTGCGGCGCTTGGTCGAAGATCTTTCCATCGCGCAGCGAACGGCGCAACTTCACGTACTCGGAATGGGCCCAAACTAACGGGCAGGCCGAACCGGTGGGCTTGCCACGAAACAGTTCGAGGCTGGGAATGTCATCGGCATCCCAGACTTGTTCGGGGAGCAGGCGGCTCTGGCCGACGGTGCAACTCTCCATCATCGTGAGCAAAGCTTCGGCTTCGCTCCGGCGGCCGGCGGCGAGTTCGTAGTGAGCGCGTTCCCCGGCCAGCAGAGGCCAGGGACGGCCGATGCCGGTGCCGTCGAACGCTGAGCCGTCTTTGTGTTCGCCATATCCGTCGCCGTTATAGCGGTACCAGCATGGGCCCTGGGGCAGTTGAACACGCAGCAGAGCGTCGATGACTCGAACTGTATTGAGAATGCGTGGATCGTTGGCCGCGCGCAATCCAAAGCGCACCAGGGCCAGTGAGTCAGGGCTTACGAGGTGCGATGCCTGTTGCAAATTCTCCCCAGGAGGGCGGTTCTTAATCGGCACGAAGCCTAGAGTCGGAGACGCCGCGCCGTCGCTGTCTGGCGGAGCGATGCGCACATAATAACCCTCCACGCCGATTTGCTGAGCGAGATCGCCACCCGTCGCGTAGATCCAGCGCTCGATGTTGTCGTTCCAGGCGTCGGCGGTGTCACGCAAGATAAATCCAGCATCGGCGTGACCCGTGAGGTCGGCCATGTCGGCGGCGGCCAGCAGTGCCGAGATCTCAGCTGCCAGCGTGAACGGAGAATAGCCTGCGTCTTCTTCCCATCGATCCTGCTGCGTGACTGGGCCGTTGCGCAGAATGAAACTCGCAGCGCTGCGCACCATCGGCCACCAGCGCTCCAGCTTGCCCAGGCCAGGCGCACCTTCTCGGCGCAAGAGATCGAGAAGGAGGATGGGGAGAGCGGTTTCATCCATCTGGATGCCGCCCCAGTAAGAGCGCCCGTCGAGCCAAAGATTCTGTCCCCAGTTGCCCGCAGCTTCCTGAGTGGACTCTAGGTAGCGAAGCACCCTGACGGCGTCCCCCGCGGCGCCGGCGGCCAGCAGGGCTCCAGCGGTCTCGACCAGATCGCGCGGCCATACCAGGTGATACCCGCCCAGATCCTCGTCGCCTTTATTGAAGCCCCACGGGATCGAGAGGCTGGCGATGATGCCACCCAGAAAATCCTTGGACTCGTGCGTGCGCAAGACGGCGGTCGAGGCACGATAAAGATCATTCTCGCGTTTCGGTTCGTCGAGCTGGATTAGCGTGTCCTGCCAGTTCCTCCAATGGAAAACATAATGCCGGCGAAGCTCGCCGTAGTCTTCGAGCAGGCTGGAGCGAACCTGCTGGCCCGCCTCAGTCCATCTCGCGCCGAAGCCCAGGGCCAGCACGAATTCTCCAGCGCCGGCGGTGAGATCAATCTCTCCAGTGCAGGCGAGGTTGCCATTTTCTGCGCGCTGATATTCCCACTCCATTTGGAAATGAGCCGAGAGGTCCTGCCATCCGTCGGAAGCCCCCACGAATCCGACGGACATCTTCTTCCAGGGCACCGAGCAGCCCAGGGCCAAAGCCGTACCGTCGTGCTCGGCGAAGAACAGCGGCAGGCCTTTATAATCGCCGACCCAACCTGTGTTGTCGGAACCGCAGTTGGCCAGGTGGGGCGAGAGCAACGCGTAAAGGTGATAGTCGGAGAGCTGTCCCTGCAGCGGTTCGAAGCGGATTTTCTGGAGCAGGACGTTGCGGTAAGGATCGGTGAAAACTTCCTTGTAGATGCGATAGCGGCCGCCGATTTCGGTGTTGATCAACTCAAAAGCTGGGACGCCGGGTTCGAAAGGACGGTTCTCAAAGGTACAGTTGCGCTTTTCTTCAGAAAAATAGGATCGGCCATCGGTGACCAGGAACCCGAGGTCGCGAGTGCAGGCCTGGTCTACCCGGGGGAAGTACACCTCATTCAGAATGCCGTGACTCAGCGTGAACCATACCTTGCTGTGCTGGTTCAACGCCGTGCCAGCGCCGGTTTTGGCGCTTGAGGTCCAGCGGGGCGGAATGCCCGGCCAGCCGGGAGCATAGCGCGTGGAGGAATCGCTCATGAGGTTCTGTCCAGAGGCGTTGTGAGTCCTTGGTAATGGTAGCAGCCCTTTGGCCTGGTTTGGGCTGCGTGCGGCGGCCGGTGATTCAGCTGTGGGTACCGGGCTTGTTCATCAGAAATTCACTCGTCTGTAACCATCCTGTAATATTGCGCCGATAGAACCGAGGATATCGATCTTTAGGAGGATTCATCGAGCGATGCGCAAACTCACCCTGCTTTTGTTGTGTGCTTTTGTAACCTTGCCGGTAGTGGGGCAGACCACGCTGAACGGAGCGGGCGCCACGTTCCCGAATCCCATTTACTCGAAATGGTTCAGCGAATACCACAAACTGCACCCGGATATTCAAATGAACTACCAATCGCTTGGAAGCGGCGCTGGAATCCACCAAGTGACGGAAGGCACGGTTGATTTTGGGGCCAGCGATATGCCTATGACGGACGGTCAGCTGGCGGAAGCTCAAACCAAGCGGAACACCAGAATTCTCAACATTCCCACGGTGCTGGGAGCGGTCGTGCCGGCTTACAACATTCCCGGAGTGAGCGCGGAGGTTAAGTTCACTCCCGATGCCCTGGCAGGAATCTTCCTGGGCACGATAACGAAGTGGAATGATAAAGCCATCACCAGCGTAAATCCGGGCGTCACCTTTCCCGACAAGCCCATCGTCGTGGTTCACCGTTCCGATGGCAGCGGGACCACCTTCATCTGGACCGACTATCTGTCGAAGGTCAGCGCGGATTGGAAGAGCAAGGTGGGCAGCAACACCTCCGTGCAGTGGCCGATTGGACTGGGTGGAAAGGGCAACGAAGGGGTCGCGGGATCGATTCGACAGTTGTCGGGGGCAATCGGCTACATCGAATTGATTTACGCCGTGCAGAATAACATCGAGTACGGCAGCGTCCGCAATGCTGCGGGCGTCTTTGCGAAGGCGTCGCTGCAGGGAGTGACAGCTGCTGCTGCGTCTGCTCCGAAGATGCCGGCGGATTTTCGGGTCTCGATCACCGACGCGCCGGGCAAGGACGCATATCCGATTTCAAGTTTCACCTGGCTGTTGATTCCTGAGCAGTCGAAAGACGCGGCGAAAGGCAAAATTTTGGCTGATTTTCTGAACTGGATGGCGACAGACGGTCAGAAGATGACCGCCGCTCTTTCCTATGCGCCGTTGCCGGATGGCGTTGTCCAAAAGGAGAAAGAGGCAATCAAGCTGGTCAAGTAGGCCTCCTAAACGAACCTGTCTCAATTCGGGTTTCGAGATTCCTAACGGCGCATCGGGCGGCGAAAACAGTACGGTTCCGATGCGCCCGACTTCTTTTGCAGGATACTTACTATCTTCCTTGATTCGCTGTTCTGCCCCCTTCGAGCCGGATGTTTTATACTAGATCGTGGTGAAGCGGTTTCCCGTCGGCAACAAAAGATCGCACGAATGAATCCGTAAAGCCCTCGCAGATGGCTCGTCTTTCGCTGGAAAATCCTGCGTATTATCTCAACCGCGACACCTCGTGGCTCGCGTTCAACCGGCGTGTGCTCGAAGAAGCTCAGGATGAAGGGAACCCACTTCTGGAGCGCCTGAAGTTTCTGGCGATCTCCGCCAGTAATCTGGATGAGTTTTTCGAGATTCGGGTAGCGGCGATGGTGCAGCAGATCGAGGACGGCTACAACGAGGCCGGCCCCGATGGTTTGACGCTGACCGAGAAGCGCGACATTCTTGCGCGTGCCAGTCACAAGTTCGTCGATGACCAGTACGAGTGCTGGAACGCGCTGCGCCCCGCACTGGCCGAGCATGGGATTCGCGTTTTGAGCCTGCACGAGCTGGATGCCGAGGCTCGACGGTTCGTGGACGATTACTGCGAGAAAGAACTGGACCCTCTGCTCACGCCGGTCACAGTCGATCCCACCCATCCCTTTCCGCGGGTGATCAACAAGGCGTTGTGCCTTGGATTTCTCTTGCGCCGCCGTCGCCGCTCCGCGCTCACTTACACGGGCGTCGTTTCCGTGCCGCGGGCATTGCCCCGACTCGTTCGGCTGCCCTCGGATACAACGACTGACTTCATTTTCCTCGCCGACCTGGTTGCTCACCACGCGCAGAACATGTATCACGGCTACGACATCGTTTCCTCGGCTCCCTTCCGCGTGACCCGCAACAGCAATCTTTATCTACAGGAAGAAGAAGCCCGGAATCTTCTCGAATCGGTGCGGGCGGAGTTGCACAACCGGCGCAAGGGTGACGCGGTGCGCATGGAAATTGAGGCCGACGCTGATCCCGAAATCATCGAGCGCCTGCGGACCGTGTTCGAACTCGATCCCTGGCAGGTGTTTCCGGTGAACGGCCCGGTAAATCTTTCGCGGCTGTTTAACGTCTACGAGCAGACCCCACGCCCGGATCTCAAGTATCGGGCGTTTGCCCCGCGCGAGTTGCGCCTTACGGCTAAATCGCAGAATCTTTTTGAGGAGCTGCGACGGCATGACGTGCTGTTGCACCATCCCTTCGACTCCTACGACGCGGTGGTGTCGTTCATCGAGTCGGCAGCGGAGGATGAGCACGTACTTTCGATCAAGCAGACGCTTTACCGCACCAGCGAGCATTCCCTGATTGTGCCTTCGCTCATGGATGCTGCCTCGCGCAAAGAAGTTACGGCGGTGGTCGAGTTGAAGGCGCGCTTCGACGAAGCTCACAACATTCGCTGGGCGCGCGAGATGGAAGACGCGGGAGTGCAGGTGTTTCACGGGCTGGTGGGCCTGAAGACGCATTGCAAACTTTCGCTGCTGGTGCGCCGCGATCCTGACGGTGTGCGCAGCTACGCCCACATCGGAACCGGCAACTACAACGCCACTACCGCGCGAATTTACACTGATCTCAGCCTGTTTACCGCGAATCCGGAGATAACTCGCGCCGTTCACGATGTGTTTAGTTTTCTCACTGCTTATGCCGAGAACCCCAGCTATGACCCACTGCTAGTGGCCCCGCTCGACCTCGCCGAAAAGATGATTGCCCTCATCGATCGCGAGGCGGAGCACGCGCGCCTGGGGCGTCCGGCAAGGATCATTGCCAAGATGAACGCCTTGCTCGACAAAAACGTGGTGCAAGCGTTGTACCGAGCTTCTCAAGCCGGCGTGGAGATCGACCTTATCGTGCGCGGCATCTGCGCCTTGCGGCCGGGCGTGCGCGGCGTGAGCGACCGCATCCGGGTGCGCAGTATCGTGGGACGCTTCCTGGAGCACAGCCGGATTTATTACTTCGGCAATGGAGGCGAGGAAGAAATCTACATCGGCAGCGCCGACTGGATGCCGCGCAATCTCTATGAGCGCGTCGAAGTTCTGGTGCCATTGCGCGACGAATTCCTGCGCGAGCGCGTGCATCGCGAAATTCTCGATGCCTATCTGGCGGATAATCGCAAGGCTCGCATCCTGTTGCGCGATGCCACTTACATTCGGGCCTGGCAGCCCGCACACGGCCAACGCAATCGCAAACCGCCAACCGGCGCAGCCGCCTTCAGCGCGCAGGATTTCCTGATCGGTGTCGCGGAAGGCAAGCAGGCAGCGGACTTTGCGATACCTCAGGCTCCGGCGCCAAAACGCAAAGCTCCCGCCGGAAGAGTACGATAAACGAGAGTCGATACCCCCAGAGTCTAACTGCAAATGATCATTTATTTTCTGCGTCACGCCAGCGCCGGCGAACCCATCGCTAATCCGAAGAAGGACGAGAAACGCGCGCTCGACAAAGATGGCATCGAGCAGTGCGGCTACGTGGGTCGCGCCCTGGCCGCCATTGAGGCCCAGGTGGATTGCATTATTTCCAGCCCGCTCAAGCGCGCCACCCAAACCGCTTCGCTGGTCGGAAACGAAATGGGTTACGAAGGCAAGCTGCAGATCGAGGCGGCGCTGCGTCCTGGGGCGACCTTTGCCGACTTCCGCCGCCTGCTGGAAAAATACGCGCGCCAGGAATCGATCATGGTCGTGGGACACAATCCCAACCTTAGCCAGTTCCTCGGCACGGTGATCAGCGAGTCGGCTTGCGAAGCGTCGGTGGAACTGAAGAAGGGAGCTGTGGCTCGAGTCGATATGCGCCGCAGTTCTGGCACTCTGATGTGGTGTTTAACGCCGAAGGCCTTGCGCACTCTCTACACTGCGGCGGTCGAGAGTTCCCGTCCGAACACTTCGCGGAAATAAGCGCAGTCCTTCTCGATTGCCCAGAGTTCCAAGTCTACTCCCATGCGCCGCCGGGGTACGAGCGTGAGGCGGATCTCCGCTGCATGCTGGCTGACGCGCACTTTCTGCACGGCGCGGCTGCGGCCGAGGTTCAGGGCGCGCGCCAGGCGCAGCAGCAGGATCGCTTTCTGCACTCCGACGCGGTCCGCGGGATCAAGCGCCTTCATGGGGGCTTCTTCCGAAGCGGGGCGCGACTTTCCGAGATAGCGCGCAATGGCCGCGATAATCCGGCGTTGTTGCGGCGTGTAACCCAGAATCTCAGAGTTCGCAATGATGTAATAGGTATGCCGGTGATGGCCGTTGCGGTTCACGTAATCTCCCACTTCGTAAAGCATGGCGGCTGCCGATAGCCACTCGCGGAATTCCGGCGCTAGTCCGTGTACCGAACGCAGCGCGGAGAACAAGAACATGGCGGAGTCGCGCACATCGAGCGCGTGCTTCATGTCGACGTGATAGTGATCGACCGCGCGGGTGATCGACTCCCAGCGTTCCGATTCAATCTGTCTTCCTGACCGCGTGCTGTGATCGTGCTCGGCCGCCATCTGCGCCAGCAGCCCGTCGCGCAGGCCCAGCGGCGAATAGCGGAAACTCTTGAGATGGCAGCGATCGAGCAATTCGTGGTAGACGATTGCGCCGGCCACAATGATTTCCGCCCGTCGCGGACCGATGCCTTCGATCTGCTGCCGTTCGTCGACGGGCAGGCGCGCCAGTTGCTTGGCAATTCGCGTCATCTCCGCACGGGAGACGACCCAGCGTTGCCGACTCACGTTTTTCCGGAGGTGGCTGGCCGCGGCGGCCAGCGCCGCGGCGGTTCCCGACGTGGCAACCACATTCTTAACTTTTGCGGCCACTACGCGCGATGCGATGCGGTTTACTTCGCGCGCCACGAACCCCTGCAGCCGTTTGAGTTCGCCCTTGCGCGGCGGGTCGTGGCTCAGGAACTCATCGGTAAGGCGGACTGCGCCCAAGGGCAAACTCACCATGTCGCGGATGTGCCCGCGTCCGGAAACCGTCAGTTCGCAGCTTCCGCCTCCCAGGTCCACCATTAGTGCGGGCGAGCTGTCGACTCGAAGATTGGAGACCAGTCCAAGATGAATCAGGCGAGCTTCTTCCAGTCCGGAAATGATTTCGACCTTCCAACCGGTCGCGGACCGCACCCACTCCAGAAAAGCCTGCGAATTGCGGGCATCTCGAAGAGCGCTGGTGGCGACGACGCGCACTGGGTCGGTAACAACTTGTTGCGTGGCCCGGTGAAAACGGCGCAAGACCTTCACCGTCTCCGCCATCGATTCTGGAGTAAGAAAGCCGGAACGAAATACGCCTTCGCCCAGCCGCGTAACTTCGCGGTCTTCGTGGATGGAGCGAAGGCGGCCACGCGTAAGGCGCGCGATCTTCAGTCTAACGGAGTTGGACCCGATATCAACGGCGGCAAAGGTCGGCATGAGGCAAGGCCAACAGTTTACATGCCAAATGTCGCCCGGTCATCCGGAGCCGTTCATCAGAAAGTTCATCAGAACTTAGGTCCGCGTCTCGACGTCTGGCAGCTCGGATTCGTTGGCTGGAGACGAGTCGCCGCATCGGACTTGACTGCGGCCCAGCCGGATCGCCATCACATTGATACCGATCGAGGCGCCGAACAGCAGTCCACGCAATCCGTCACTTGCGTCCTTCCAAAAGCTGGTCGCGGGGTGAAAGAGATAGGGCCAAAGAATAGCCACCACCAAGCATGACGAAGCGACGGGAATCAGGGCTGCCGATTTATTGTTTCGATTTCCAATGCGCATTTTTTGTTCCTCCATTTCCATTAATCGGTTATGCGATACCAGGTCAGTACGGTCAGCTTCACGCCGACAATCGTCATGGCGACCGCAAAAAGGTCCCAACTCCAAATATGGTTGATGTAAAAGCGATAGGCGAAAAGACAGATAGCCGTGACGCCCCCGATTATCCCGGCGAGACTCGTGGATTTGAGACGATGGTTCAGGAAGCGCTCATCGATCAACGTACCGACGATGGGAATTTTCATTGTTTGCTCTCCAGCCTAAAAATCTGATCGGTGGAACAACCGAAAACTCGTGCAAATGTCAGCGCCAGCGGCAGGCTCGGCACGTAACGGTCGCGTTCAATCGAGTTGATGCTCTGGCGCGATACTCCCACCGCTTGTGCGAGTTGTTCTTGCGTCCATCCGCGGGCGCTGCGAAGCTCTTTGACTCGGTTGAGGATCTCAGGCATACAGTGTAAAGCTAACTTTCCATACTATAGGTCGGGTTGCCGTTGATGTCAAGTCGGCTTGTCATGTGCTTGGTGTTTCCTCTGAAATGAGGAACTTACACGGGTGGACCAGCGCCATCAGGCCGCTGAGCTTGCGGGGCGGGCTGGCTTCGCCTTCGCTCGAGTGGGAGCGTGCGGAGCGTGTTCGAGGGCAGGGGCAGCGACCAGATCTGCTCGAAGGGGCGAGAGCAGAGAGACCGCGTGGCGAAATTTTGCTCCGGTCACGTTGTGCAGTTCCGCCACTAGGGATGACTCGCGCACCTCGCCGAGATGCTCCGTGGCAGTTTGCGTCAAAGTGAGCCAGTCGTGCCAATCTCCCAGCGCATCCTGGATGCGTTTGAGCCCGGCGATGAACTGTTCCGCTTCGCGGGACGGCTCGGCGAACTCGGCCGCGTAGCGCGCTCGTTTGCTTAGAATGCGATATTGGTGCAGGAGCGCCTCGGTGACCGGCGCTTCGCCGCGGCTAATCCCTTCCAGCATCCCTCGGGCTACGGCCAAGGGATCCCGGCTCGTTTTCGAGTTGAAGTTCTTCCCGGCGCGCTTCAGGCGCTTGCCAATTTCACGGACACTGTCTTCGTCGACCACCTTTTTCAGTTTCTTTTCCTGCTGCGCCCGCAGTTCGATCAGACGGTTCACCAGCTGCGTCTTGCGCCGCGGCTCCTGCGGGATCTTCACACTGCGTAACGCGGCCAATTGCACGTCCAGATCACGCACCTTGCCGGCGCGCTTGCGGATTCGACCCAGCAGCTTCAGAAGTTTCTTGTGGTTCCGGTCCAGCTTGGAAGAGAACTCGCCGAGCAGGATCTGAAGGCGGCGCGTGCCGGTGCGAAAACGGTGGACGTTCTCCGCCCGTGGTTTCGAGGAAAGCTTGGCCAAATCCTGCTCAAGCTTCTGAAAAACAACACGGCAGCGCTTTGGCGCGATCGGCATAACGAAGAACAGAGAATCGAACCGGGAGATGAAAATACAGGCTTACCCGCGAAAAGGCAACCCTGAAAAACCCCTCATTTTAACATCCTGTTAACAGGATTCTGCTACCCTGAGCCACGAATGTTCTTTTCCGCCTTACCTCGGCCTGATATGCCGGTTCCGCAACCTGTTGAAGCGACGAAGGTTAGTGACCTCCATCCCGCTGGCCGCGGGCGGAACGAGCCTTTTCTTCGCGGGGCCCGAGGCGAAACCGGCGACCGGATTTTCAAAGTTGCGATGCTGCTGTGCGGCGTCGCCGTGCTGGCAACGCTGGTGCTGATTGTCTACGAATTGGTACTGCGTTCCGGTCCTTCCTGGCATGCCTTTGGATTTAAGTTCTTCGCGGGTCACGATTGGGATCCGGTGAGCGAGCAATTCGGCGCGATGCCGTTCATCTACGGAACCCTGGTCTCTTCATTGCTCGCTTTGCTCATTGCCGTGCCGTTGTCCATTGGAGTTGCAGTATTCACCACCGAGATGTGTCCCCAGGCGTTGCGCGGACCGCTGTCATTCTTTGTCGAGTTGCTGGCCGCGATTCCCAGCGTGGTGTATGGGCTGTGGGCGATTTTTATCCTGGTGCCGCTGCTCAGCAGCTATGTTGAACCATTTCTGTCCCGCACCTTGGGCTGGACCGGTTTCTTTGAAGGTCCGCCGTACGGCATCAGCATGCTGGCGGCGGGAATTATCCTGGCAATAATGATCATCCCGATTATTTCTTCGATCACGCGGGAAGTGCTGATGGTGGTACCGCAGCATCAACGGGAGGCCGCACTCGCGCTAGGCGCCACACGCTGGGAAATGATTCGGGTCGGGGTGCTTCGTAATGCGCGCGCCGGCATTATGGGCGGCATCATCCTCGGTTTAGGCCGCGCCCTTGGAGAAACCATGGCCGTGACCATGGTGATCGGGAATCGGCCGGAGATTGCGAAGTCGTTGTTCGCGCCGGGCTACACCATGGCCAGCGTGTTGGCGAACGAGTTCAGCGAGGCCACCGGCGATGTCTACCTGTCGGCCTTGATCGAGATTGGCCTGGCCTTGTTCCTGGTCACGATTGTGGTCAACGCGCTTGCGAGATTGCTGGTCTGGACGGTCACCCGCGGCCAGCCTTCGAGGGCGAATGCCTGAGGCCACTCATACTTCCGCGTTGCACGCCGTTCGGCCCATCGCATTGCGGCGGCGCATTACTGACCATGTCATGACTGGAGCGGCCGTGCTGACGGTCATACTCGTGCTGGTTCCGCTGTTCGCGATCTTCGCTTATCTGGTTTATCGCGGTTTTGGATCGATCAACTGGGCGTTCCTCACGCAGACTCCAAAGCCGGTAGGCGAGGCTGGCGGCGGAATGGCCAATGCGATCGTGGGCTCGGCCTTCATCCTCGCCCTGGCCAGCATTCTGGGCGTACCGGTGGGCGTGGGCGCCGGCATCTACCTTGCCGAGTACGGCCGCAACCGCTTCGGGGACGTCATTCGCTTCACGGCCGACGTGCTGAATGGTGTGCCATCCATCGTGATCGGCATCGTGGCCTACTCCATCGTGGTTCTCACTCAGAAGCACTTCTCCGCACTGGCAGGAGGAGTAGCGCTCGCGATCATGATGATTCCCACCATCACGCGCACGACCGAAGAAATGCTGCTGCTCGTGCCCCAGGCTTTGCGGGAGGCGGCGTACGGGCTGGGCATTCCGCGCTGGCGGACAACACTCTCCATCACGTTGCGCACAGCAACTTCCGGCGTGATCACGGGAATTATGCTGGCCTTTGCCCGGGTTGCTGGCGAAACCGCACCACTGCTGTTTACCGCGTTCGGGAATCAGTTCTGGAATCTGAAAGTGAACGAGCCCACGGCGGCACTTCCGCTGCAAATATTCACCTACGCCATTTCTCCTTATGATGAATGGCACCGGCAGGCGTGGGCGGGAGCGCTTGTGCTGATCATTCTCATCGTCACCGCGGTTGCGGCAGTGCGCTTCGCCGTACGCCGTGGTACCTTCGGAGCGGCATAGTCTATGGGCGTTGGAATCCAGGTCGAAAACCTGAATGCCTGGTACGGCAAGACTCAGGCGTTGTATGACATCCAATTGACGGTCGCGGCTAACCACGCCACGGCGCTGATTGGGCCCTCGGGCTGTGGCAAGTCAACGTTCATCCGCTGCCTGAACCGGATGCACGAGACCATCCCCGAAGCGCGAGTGACAGGCAGTGTGCACATCGGAGAGATCAACGCCTACAACGGCACTTCGGCGACCCAGCTTCGCCGCCGGGTTGGAATGGTCTTTCAAAAAGCGAATCCCTTTCCGACCATGTCGATCTACGACAACGTCGCTTCCGGCCTGAAACTGAACGGTTTTCACGATCGAGGAAAACTGGACGAGATCGTGCACCGGTCGCTCGACTCCGCAGCACTATGGGATGAAGTCAAGGATCAAGTTCATAAGAAGTCGGGTGCCAGCCTTTCTGGAGGCCAGCAGCAACGGCTCTGCATTGCCCGCGCTCTGGCGGTAGAGCCCGAAGTCCTGCTGATGGATGAGCCTTGCTCCGCGCTCGATCCTATCTCGACCGGTAAGATTGAGGAGTTGATCTTTCAGCTGAAGGAGCGGTATACCATCGTAATTGTGACGCACAACATGCAGCAGGCGGCACGGGTCGCAGAGTTTACGGGATTCTTTCTTCTCGGCCGGATGATTGAGTTCGATAAGACGGAAAAAATCTTTACCAAGCCGTCTGATAAGAAGACCGAAGACTACATTACCGGAAGATTTGGATAAAGCAGTTTCGGATAAAGCAGCTTTGAAGTAAGGAAGGTTCGGATAATGCGTACGCGTTTTCAACAAGGGCTCGACGATCTACGCCAGCGGTTGCTCCGCATGGGCGGGTTGGCGGAACAGGCAGTGGATCGCGCTCGACAGGCCTACATCGATCGCGATCTCGCCCGCTGCCAGATGGTTCTCGAAGGCGAGAGCCTCATCAACACTGCGGAGCGCGAGATTGACGAGGCCGCTTTCGACCTGCTCGCGATGCAGCAGCCCATGGCGGTCGATCTCCGCTTTATCCTCGCTGTAACCAAGATCAATTCTGACTTGGAGCGCGTAGGCGACCAGGCAGTCAACATCGCTGAGCGGGTGATGGACATGGTGGAGTTGCCCGCGGCGGACTTGCCCGTCGATATCGGGCGCATGGGCGCAGCCGTGAGCGCCATGGTACGCCGGGCGTTGGAATCGTTTATCGAAGGCAAGGCGGAGCTCGCCCAGGCTGTGCTTGAAATGGATAGCGTGGTCGACCGCATGAAGGACGATGCCTTTATCCAGTTGGTCAAGACGATGAACCAGCGTCCGGAAGTAGTGAGGCAAGCCCTCGACGCGCTGCTGGTGGCACGAAATCTCGAACGCGTCGCCGACCACGCCACCAACATCGCCGAGGATGTGATCTTCTGGGTGCAGGGCGCCGATGTTCGCCACAACGCCACCACGGAAGAGCACTCCGAACACTCAACCCACGAAGCACCGACGCGAGCGTCCGGGGTTTAGGAAGCCCAAAGTAGCAATCTCATCCTGACCGGAGCAGATTGATTCGCGAAGCGAACCAATCTGCGGAGTCGAAGGATCCCTTGCACCTTCTCGCTGTCTCATCCCCGCAAGGCGTTCCCATGAGAGCTTGCGATTCCTTTGACCGCCGCGTCCTACCTGAATTACCCTCATCCTTCTTCATCTTGTCGCAGACTAAATTCCGCGGAGGTTCCGTGATTCGATTCTCCCGCATCGTTCTTTTGGCCGCGTTTCTCGGCTTACAGATTGCCGTTCCGCTCGCGCAGGAACAGCCGGTGGCCTCTTCGATCTCGCTGCCCACCAGCAAGACATTGACCATTCCGGCTCCTGGCCGAATCGGAGCCACCAACAGTTTTCCCGCCACCATCGTGATCAGCCCGGACGGCCGCTATGCCGCACTTCTTAACAACGGCTATGGCACGCAGGAAACCATGGCCATCCAGTCGATCGCGGTTCTCGATCTAAAGACCAATCAGATCACTGAATTTCCCGACAAGCGTTTTGGCGAGGACGTGCACCAGAGCTACTTCCTCGGCATGGTTTTCGCCTCTGACGGCAAGCATCTATACGCCTCGGTCGGTTCGATCACCGACCCCACTGGCGAGAAGCCGGGAGATACTGGCAACGGAATCGCAGTCTACAGCTTCACAAATGGCAAGGTCGCTCCCGAACGATTCATCGCCATCGAGCCGCAATTGCTCGCCGCGGGGAAGAAAGTCGCAATCGGTTTGCAGAAGACGCCGCCGGGAACTGCGATTCCTTATCCTGCTGGACTGGCGCTGGTTTCCTCTGGAGGTAACGGCAAAGACCGCCTTCTCGTGGCCAACAATCTCTCTGACAACGTCGTACTGCTTGATGTTGCGAGCGGGAAAGTGCTTGAGCGCTTCGACTTGAGCACGAGCGATCTCGTGCCCTCGTCGTTCCCCTACACCTGCATAGCTAAGCGGGACGGCCGCCGCGCCTGGTGCAGCTTGTGGAACGCATCGCAAGTTGCAGAACTGGATCTCGCTGGCGGCAAGGTCGTGCAGTATATCTCGCTGCCACTGCTGAAGCCACCTGTGGATCCGCTGGCTCCTGGTTCCCATCCTACAGCTCTGCGGTTGAGTCCGGACGAGAGAGCGATCTTCATTGCGCTGTCGAATCTTGATGCTGTTGCCGTTGTCAGCACCACGGGACAAGAGATGAATTGGCTGCGTACGTTTGCTCCGGGCCAACAGTTCGCAGGCAGCGAGCCGGGACCTTTGGCGCTGTCGTTAGATGGAACCCGTCTTTTCGTGGGGGACGCGTCGACCAATGCGCTGGCAGTCTTCGATGCAGCACAGGCTGCCTCCGTGCCGCGCAGTGACAGCACGCTGGAGCCCCTCGGTTTTATCCCCACCGACTGGTACCCCAGCGCCCTCGCCGTCCAAGGCGACGACCTCATCATCGCCACCGCGAAGGGCCAAGGCACGCGCCCGAACAAAGATTCAGGCAAGACTGCCTGGGAGGTCAAACACCACGAGCATCCTTACATTCCGACTTTGCTCCGCGGCTCGATCGCTCGGCTAAACATTCCCTCAACTCTCGGCAAGCTCGACGAACTCACCCGCGTCGTCGAGCACGACAACCTGCTGCACAACGATCCCGGGATGATCCAGTTCGCTGGCGGCAAGAATCCCATCAAGCACGTCATCTATGTCATCAAGGAAAACCGCACCTACGATCAGATTCTTGGCGATCTGAAAGTTGGCGATGGCGACCCCTCGCTCACCATGTACGGGGTCGACATTACGCCCAACGAGCACAAGTTGGCCTTGCAATTCGGCGTGCTCGACAACTTCTATGACAGCGGAGAAGTTTCCGGCGACGGCCATCTCTGGTCTACTGCCGCTATTACCAGCGACTACAACGAAAAAACCTGGCAGATTGCCTACCGCGGCAAAGAACGAACTTATGACTTCCAAGGCACGGTCGCCGATGAATATCCACTCGATCACAACCAGCCGGATATCGATGATCCCGGCACGGGCTATCTCTGGGACAACGTCGCTCATCATGGGCTGTCTTATCGCGACTATGGCGAATATGTGAACGCGGTGTGGTGCAATAAAACCCGAAGGGCAGCAACCCCGAAGCAGGGAACTCCTTCGGCGCAGGAAGGCGCATGTCCGCGCACTGAACTTCACCAAGGAGATCCGCTGCCGCCCAATGTCGGCGATCCGCACGCTGGTCCGAGTCCTTTCCCCTGGACGATTCCCCTGTTCAACGGCGTTAAGCCCACGAAAGCAGTATTGCGCAATCACTTCGATGCGCTGTATCCCGATTTCAACACCGACTATCCCGATCAGCTTCGAGCCGACGAATTCCTGAATGAATTCGCTGCGTTTGCTCGCGCCCGCGAAGAAAACGAGAGCCCCGAGTTTCAGTTGCCGGCGTTCGTTTTGCTCTATCTTCCCGACGATCACACCGGCGGCACACGTCCCGAGCGTCCGCGTCCGGCAGCATCGGTGGCCGACAATGATCTGGCTCTCGGCCGTGTGGTCGATGCGGTCTCCCATAGCCCGTACTGGGACGACACTGCGATCTTTGTCCTCGAAGACGATGCCCAGGACGGTGGCGACCACGTTGACGCTCACCGCTCCATCGCCTTCGTGATCAGCAAGTATTCGCCGGGAACGGCCGCCGAACCTTATCTCGAGCACCGCTTCTACACGACGGTCAATATGATTCACACCCTGGAGATGCTGCTCGGCCTGCCGCCCATGAATCAGAACGATGCCTATGCTCCTGCCATGGGACCGATGTTCTCGGGCGCGGGCGACCAGCCTGCATTTAAAGCCGACTACCGCAATCTGAAGAATGGCCTAATCTATGAGACCAACAAGCGCGACGCCCGAGGCGCGAGCGCTTCGACCAGGATGGACTTCTCCCGTCCTGATGCAGCCGGAGCGGCGAAGCTGAACGAAGTTCTGTGGCATGACCAGAAAGGCGACGCCCCCGTTCCAGCTCCCAAACATTCCGTTTTTCCCGCGGGAGGCGATTAGTCGGTTCCCCGGAATATGTTCCGGGGCGCGGCTCGGGCGCTTCGAAGAGCGAATTATTGAATACCTGCCTACTTAGGACCAGAACGGGAAAATGCAGCGACGGTCCCACATCTGCCCCTACCCACGTGTGAACTAATTTAACTTTTTGCCGATAGATTTGAATGAGCGCTAGCTATGCCCGACTTTCGGACGGCGGTGATGACTTTGGTAGAAGCGTCGTGGGAAGACCACAGTGGAGCTTTGCGGACTGTGCCCGCGCGCATGGAAGACAAATCGAGCGGGGGAGCATGTATACGGATCAATACACCGATCGGAGTGGGAGCAAAGCTGAGAATTCAATGGCGTTTCGAGCAGTTCTCTGGGACGGCCAGGTATTGCCGCAGCGAGGGCAAGGACTACGTCGTAGGTATTCAGCGAGACGCGGCGAACAGTCCCGTCCCCAGCCGGCTTCTCCCCGCGAATGTGCCTCCGTCGGAAGTCGTGAGAAGCAGCAGTCCTCCAGTTCCGACAGCCGGAATCGAAAGCCTGGCGCCCAAGCAAGACAAAAACCCGGACGAGAGTCCGCTGGAAAGTGTATCAATCGCGCAGAGCGCGACCCGCGCGAGCGCAACGGTTCCTCCCCGAGCTGGTCACGAAATCGACAATCACAGCAAACCGGGGTCTTTGCTGTCTCAAGAATTCAATGCTGTTCGAGTTCAAACCAAGAGACCTCGAAAAGGAAAGCAAGCTGGTACGGAAAGGAAACCTATGCGACGCAAATGGCTCGAACTGGCGCCCTGGCACAGTAGTCAGGGTGACCTCAGCGAAGGCGGCGACCCCGACGACGGAAAAAGCAACGGTAAGAGTGAGACGCAGACCTTTATGCCGCAGCTAACTGCAGCCGCGAAAAAGGCTCCGGCGCATTCCGCACGAGAAGTTCCAACCTTCCAGGTCGACCTGTCGCCCATGGAAGATATTTACCGCGCGGCCGGAATCATGGTTCCGCGGAAGGGATACACCATTAACAAGGTGGTCGAAATGCTTGACAGCGAGCACGTCCGCGGGTTGTCGAAAGAAATGAAGCGGGTCGCGCTGCTGATGGCTCTCGACGCCGCGGGCGTTCCTATCGGCGAAGTGCTGCAGGACGCCAAACTCCGCCGTGATGCCCTGGATTCCCACGAAGCCCAGCAAAGAAAACAGGTAGAGGCAGAATGGGCGCGGAAGGAGGAGGAAAACATCCAAATTCAAGCGGAACTGGAGAGCGTAAGGGCACACTACATGGCGCGCATCAGCCGCAACCTGGATGGCGTGGCCCGCGAGAAAGAGACGTTTGAGAGTTGGGTGACCTTGAAGCGCCAGGAATGCCAAAGCATGGCCGAGGCCGCGGAGCTGTGTTTGGAAGCGCCTGTCTCAGCGACCGCCAACGCGTCGCTCCCGAACAAGAGTCCCGCAACGGCGAGCGCCGCGGCTGCTGGGGCCCATCCCGTGTAACTTCATCTTCCGTCAAAGCAGTTGTTGCGGCCAAGAGTCGTGAAGCCGTCCCTACTCACTAGCCTGAAGTGGGTACGGTCTTTCGGCAAAGAAAAGAGCGAGTCTCGCCAGGGACGTCGCCGCCTCATACGCATGCAGAAGGTGTGATTCCATCAACTTGGCCGCACCCTCCCCCCGGCTTTACACTAAATGTGTGAAGATTGCGCTGGGCCAAATCAATCCCACGGTCGGAGATTTTTCCGGGAACGCTGCCAAGATCGTCGAGTTCTCGCGCCGCGCGGAATGGAACGGCGCCGGGCTGATACTTTTTCCCGAGTTGTCGGTGTGTGGCTACCCGCCGCGTGATCTGGTCGAGCGCCCCAGCTTCGTCGCCCGTAATCGCGAAACTGCCGAGAAAATTGCCCTCGAGACCCGGGGCATCGCCGTCATCTGCGGCCTGGTGACTCCTGCCCATTCGGAAACCGGCAAGTCCGCCATGAACTCGGCAGCGCTGTTGCAGGACGGCAAAATCGCCTTTCTGCAATCGAAGATGCTCTTGCCCACCTACGACGTCTTCGACGAGATGCGCAACTTCGCGCCCGCCAAGAGTCAGGACCTGTTCTCCTTCTGCGGCAATCAAATGGCGCTCACGATCTGCGAAGACGCATGGAACGACAAGCTCTTCTGGCCCAAACGCCTGTACACGGTCGATCCTATCGAGGCGCTGGTTCGTGCCGGCGGCAACTTCGTGCTCAACATTTCGTCCTCGCCATTCTGGATCGGCAAGCGCGAGCTGCGCCGCGACATGCTCGCCGCCATCGCTCGTCACCACAAGGTGCCGGTCGCGCTGGTCAATCAAGTGGGAGGTAATGACAGCCTGGTTTTCGATGGTTCAAGCCTGGTGCTCAATCCAAAAGGCGAAGTTGTCGCGCAGGGGAAGTCGTTCGAAGAAGATCTTGTCTACTTCGATTCGAAGACCTTAATCGGCGAGATTCACGAGCAAATCGAAGGCGAGGAAGCAAGCGTATACGCGGCGCTGGTCCTGGGAACCCGCGACTACATGCGAAAGTGCGGATTCCAAAAAGCCATCATCGGCCTGAGCGGTGGCATCGATTCGGCGCTCACTGCCGTGATTGCAGCCGACGCCGTCGGAGCGGAGAACGTCATCGGCGTGGGAATGCCAGGTCCGTACTCTTCGCCGGGCTCGATCGACGATGCCCGCGCGCTGGCAAAGAATCTTGGCATGCGCTTCGAGTTGCTCTCCATCAATCAGGTATTTGAATCGTACCGGCAAACCCTGCAGAAGGTATTCGCCGGGCAGAAGGAAGATGTCACCGAAGAGAATATCCAGTCGCGCGCCCGGGGCACGCTGCTGATGGCGCTTTCGAACAAGTTCGGCGCCATCGTGCTTTCCACAGGCAACAAGAGCGAGCTGGGCGTGGGCTACTGTACACTTTACGGGGACATGGTGGGCGGTCTAGCGGTCATCTCGGACGTTCCGAAAACGTTGGTTTACCGGCTTTGTCATTACGTGAATTCGCGCCGCGTGGTAGTTCCGCAGGCCACGCTGGAGAAGCCGCCCTCGGCCGAACTGCGGCCCGGCCAGAAGGACAGCGATTCGCTGCCACCCTACGAGATTCTGGACGCGGTGCTCGAAGATTACATAGAAGACGCTCATTCCGCCGAGCGCATCGCAGCTGATCGCGGTTTCGACCTCGAACTGGTGCGGCGCGTAGTCAGAATGGTCGATCGCGCCGAGTACAAGCGTCAGCAGGCTGCGCCGGGCGTTAAGATTTCTCCAAAGGCTTTCGGCTACGGCCGCCGTTTTCCCATCGCTGCAAAGAGCGAGGTTTGAAGGGGGATCCCCAAGAGATTGTTCAGAGAATCCCCGTGTGTCGTGCTACACAACAATTGCTACTGAAAGGAAATCATGCGCAGTTTTTTCAATCTGATTCTCATCCTACTCGTGACGTGCGGTTTGGCCGCAGCTCAGACCTCGGCAACGGCCAAGCCTGCGGCCCCGAAGGTCGCGGATAAGCCGGCCTCCAGCGCGGCTATCACTCTTCCCTCGGAAGCCACCGTCGACTCTTTCATGCAGCAGACCTTTGGCTATGAGCCTCAGGTGAGTTGGAAGATCTCCGTGATCAAACCGGCGCCGGTGCCGGGTCTGGCGCAGGTCGACGTGATTCTGGCGAATCCCCAGGGGCAGCAACTCAGCCGTTTCTACGTTACGGCCGATGGCGAGCACGCCGTGATTGGCGACATCATTCCATTCGGAGCCAAGCCGTTCGATCCGGCCCGGAGAACGCTCGAGAAGGGTATCACAGGCCCGTCGCGAGGTCCGAAAGACGCCGCAGTCACGATTGTCGAGTTCGGTGATCTGCAATGTCCGGCCTGCAAAGCGGCGCAACCGGTAATCGAGGGGCTTGTCGCGGCGGAACCCAATGCGCGGTTCGTCTTCCAGAGCTTTCCCCTGGAGATGCACAACTGGGCGGCAAAAGGCGCGGCATACGCCGACTGTGTGGGGCAGGCATCGAATGAGGCGTTCTGGAAATTCGTCGCCAAGACCTACGATACTCAAGCCGACATTACGGCAGAAAACGCCGACGAGAAGTTGACTGCCCTGGCAGACGGCTCGGGTGTGAAAGGGACGGATATTGCAGTGTGCGCCGCCACTCCCGCGGCTAGAGCCCACATCGATGCCTCGCTCGCGCTAGGCAAAGCGGTCAACGTGACGGGAACGCCCACTCTCTTTATCAACGGTCGCGTCATCGGAAACATCGATCCGCGAATGGCCGATGTCTATAAGGGTTTGGTAGATTTCGCCGCGAAGGAAGGAAAATAGCAGACGTCAGACCTCGGACCTCGGACCTCAGCCCCCACAGACGACCTTCAGCTAAGGAGCCGATCGTAATCGCGGAAAGGTGATATCCGAAGTCTGACGTCCGACGCCCCGCTCTTAGCTACTCGCTCATCCAGATCTCATCCGTGGCGCGGTGGCGGTTTTCCAGCACGTGCGGCGTGATCAGAATCAGCAATTCATCTTCCTCTTTCATTCGAGTGTTGTCGGTCGCGGCTTGATTTAAGCCGGGAATGGCAGCAATACCCGGAATGCCAGCCATGGAGAGCTGATCGTTGGTGGTGATTTCCCCCGCCACCACGGCGGTCTCGCCATCGCGCAGGCGGATGCCGCCCTTGTATTCCTGGTTGGCAATTACCGGCACACCGTTCGAGCTCTGCCCGGTCAGCGAGCGTACTTGCAGTTCGAGAGCTACGCTCACGTCTCCGCTGCCGTGAATGACCGGCTTCGCCTTAAGGCTCAATCCCAGGTCCTCGTAACTAATGGAAGGAAATGGCGGGACATAACTCTGGTTCCCCAGCACCGCAGAAATCGCCGAAGAGTTAAAGACAGGCGCGTAGGATGCATTCAGAATGGGATATCGTTCCCCGAGGTGGAAAGTTGCTTCGTTGCCCTGCGACACGCGCAGAGTAACGCGGCTCAGGCTGCGGGCCCACGACTCATTGAGAGAAAGAGCGGTAGTAATGTGATCGAGGCTCACGCCCGAGAAGGAAAGCCCGTTACCGAAAGTTGCCAAAGGCTGGCTGAAGATGCCGCTGGTCTGGTTCTGCAGTTGCGCCAGCAGCCCCGACAGCGCCGAACTCCCGGCGGCATTAATGCCTCCAGAAGAAATCAGTTGGTTGGCGAGCGACTGGAGGTTCTGTCCGCCGCCGAGCGCTGCCACTGCCGCTGCCACCGCCGCCACTGGGATGTTGAAGACGTTGAACGTATCCGGAATGTGCATGCCGATCTCGCGCGTGAAGTTGTGGCTGATCTGGTAGATCTCGAGATCGAACGCCACCTCCGGGCGCTCGTTGGTCAGCTGGTGTAGAAGCTTGGTACACGCCCGCAGCGTCGCCTGCGGTGCGCGCACTTCCACGGTTGAACCTTGACCTAAACTAATCTTCTGAAAGTCGCAAATCGTTTTGAGAGACGTGACTAGTTCCGTGGTCTCCTGCTGCGAGCTTGCCCCGGGCACCGCAAAAGTGGCCAGCGACATGCGATCATACTGTTTGTGATTCTCCGCGGTATCCGCCGCGATGAGCACCTGGCGCAGGTCGAGCGCCGTCCACATCGTCTTACTCACTCGACATGCCAGGTGGAGGGCGGTGAAGAAATCAACATCGTCCACATAAAAGCGAACCGTCTTTGCCGCATTTGCTTGAACGGAGTCATCAAACTCCGTACTGATGCCGTAGGCTGAGCCTAGCTCGCTAAACAGGCCTCGAACGTCGCCGCGGTAGTGAAACGTTGCCCGCTCCGCCTTGGGCTGAAGATCGATTTCGCCGGCATCGGTTAGCGTCGAGGAAACTCCGTCCAGCCTTGACGCCGCAGGATCTCGCAACGCTTCGGTGAGACGTTCCTCCACATAGGCGTTGTCGGGATCGAGCTTCAGCGCGGCGCGGAACTCAGCCGCTGCCTTCGCCGGCTGGGCCTCGGCAAGGAGGGAGTCGCCGTGCTCGGTGTGCTGAAACACCAGCTGCGACTTCGTCATCTCCCGCGCCGAAAGAAACCTTGCGTCCTCCGGCACCAGTCGCAGGGCCTGGTCGAACTGGGCAAACGCTTCTTCCATCTGCTGATGATCTTGCAGTTTCAGTCCGCGTTCATAAGCGGTGCGGGCTTGCTTGAGATCCTTCTTCGAGGGAGCGCAGTAAACCCCGCCAGGGATGCCGTTGCCGCAGGAGATGATCGGAGCGTCGACCGGAGGCTCGTTCGCTGCAAACGCCGGGACGACCGGCATTGTCGCCAGAAGACCAACCGCCAGAATGGACCACGCGCTTCGCATCGACTCTGATTCTAACCTGCCACCCTGCTCCCCGCCGAGACGAATAGTTCTGGTACCTTCGGTCTTGGGGGGAATAAGGCCGAACCTACAGCAAGCTGAGAACGGAGAAGTTTAGCTTTCTTGCAGAGACGCCGGCTCAGCTTAGCATCAGGCGCTCAATACCGCGCGCTTTGCCGGTCTTCTCGTCGCAGTCAATTACCACCGCGCACAGCCGAACGTCACCCGTGGCTGGCTCAAAGCGCACCGGCATCCCGTTGAGAAACCTGTTGACTACCAACTCTTTCTTCACACCGATCACTCCGTCGTAGGGGCCGGTCATGCCGACGTCAGTGACATACGCAGTTCCATTGGGCAGAACCCGTTCATCGGCCGTGGGTACGTGCGTGTGCGTGCCTACCATCGCAGTTACGCGTCCGTCGAGATACCAGCCCAGAGAAATCTTTTCCGAGGTAGCCTCGGCATGGAAGTCCACGAAAATCACCTTGGCCGAAACCTTCTGCAAGAGCTGATCGGCCACGCGAAACGGATCGTCATTCGAAGCCATGAATACGCGTCCCTGCAGGTTAATCACGGCATAAGGGGTTTTGCCCTTGTGACCCTGATACAGGCCCCAGCCGGGCATATCGGCGGGATAGTTTGCCGGGCGAAGCACGCGCCGTTGCGGGCCGTGACCGTTGCCCTCGGCCATCTGAAAGTAATCGAGAATCTCGCGCTTGTCCCAGACATGGTTGCCGGTGGTGATGACGTCAATGTTCAGCTCAAAGAGTTCTTCGGCCAGCGCTGGAGTGATGCCGAAACCAGCCGCCGAGTTCTCCCCGTTAGCGATGACGAGGTCGATGGCATGATCGCGAACAATGCCTGGCAGCCGATCCTTAACGATGGTCCGTCCCGGCCGTCCGAAGATGTCGCCAATGAAGAGAATCCGCATGGTAGCGCCGGCGTGCGACCGGCATTTCGCACTCGTCTGCGAAGATTGATGGTAACACGCGAAATCAGGCAGGCTGTTCGTCGATTGCCATCACTTCGCCAGCTGCGCCGTGCGCAGGAAATCGTAATTCCCCGCTGGATTCAATTTCAGATTCACTACACGCTTGTTGTGCACTAAGACATTATCCAGATACCAGAGATCGATGTAAGGCAGGTCCTCGGCCAGAATGCGCTGTATCTCGGCATAGATCGGCTGGCGTACATGGGGATCGACTTCGCGGCGGGCCTGGTCAACCAGGATGTCCACTTTTGGATTCGAGTAATGACCCCGATTCGCACCGTTCGGCGGAAACCTTGAGGAATGAAATACGTAAAAGATGTCTGGATCCTGATTGCCTCCAACCCAACGCAACCCGTAGAGCTGAAACGCTCCGTGAGTTACGTCGGCAAAAAAGGTAGCCGACTCGAAGCTGCGAATATCGAGCGCAATCCCCACCTCGCGCAGCTGCTGCTGCATCACCGCCACCATCAACCGTGTGCTCTCTGTGGTGGAAGTCTTCATGGTGATGTGAAAACGCACGCCGTTCGTCAGAGGATAGCCCGCCGCATCGAGCAGCGCGCGAGCTTTATCGGGATCGTGATCATACGCAGGCACGTTGCCGTTGTAGGCCCAACTTTGCGGCGGAAGAACGCTGCGTGCCGGTTGCGCCTCCCCGCGCCACAGATACTCGATCATCGGACGGCGGTCGATCGCGTAGGCGATGGCTTGCCGGACGCGCACATCTTTCAGGATGGGATCGCGCAGATTAAATCCCAGATACTGAACCTCGGTGCCGGGGGCACGTTCGACGGCAAGAAAAGGTTCGCGCTCGAGCGTGAGCACAGTGTCCGGCGTTAGGAAGTTGCTAGCGATGTCACCGGTCCCTTTGCGCAGTTCGAGGGCCGCGGTCGTCGCGTCGGGCACCACCGCGAAACGTACGCGTGCCAGCTTCACTTTCTTGCCCCAGTAGGCGTCGTTGCGCTCGACGATGACCTCTTTGTCGGTTTCGGCGCTGACGAACTTGAATGGCCCAGAGCCTATCGGGTGCCGCGCAATTTCATCTCCGCTGCCGAAGGGCACGATGCCTACCGCTCCGTCGGTCAGGTTCCACAGCAACGCGGCGTCCGGTTCCTTCATGTGAAATATAACTTTGAAATCCTCCGGTGCATCGATGTGATCGACAAAACGATACGCTGCCGCCCTCGTACTGCGGATCTTTCCGCTAAGCAGGGAATCGAAGGTCCACTTCACATCGCGCGAGGTCAGCGGACGCCCGTCATGGAACCTCACGCCCTGATGAAGATAAAAGATGTAGGTCAGCGGGTCGGGAACCTCCCAGCGGTCGGCTAGTCCAGGTGTGGCGTTCAGGTCGGGGCCGCGCAAGACCAGATAGTCGAAAATCAGACTGTCAATGCGTTCTGATTGCGCGTCGACCCCCACTCGCGGATCCAGATTCGTGGGGCTTGATTCGATTACCATCACCAGCGTGTCGGGATCAGGTTTACTCGAACAGGACAGCAGCGATGCCATCAATGCCAGAGCAGCGAAAACAGACGAAACCCGGCGCATCAGCGGCAGTCCCGGCACATCTGGTCGAGGCTGTTGACGGTTTTCCAGTTGCGCGTGGTCGTGACTACAGATAAAACACCATCAAGTGGATGCTTCCACAAACTGCTGCCGGATACTCCATTCGGAAAATAGAGATAAACTTCCCTGCCGAGACAACGAGATTGGTCCGGCTTCAGTGTGAGCTTCGCCAGCTTGTGCAGAGCCGATGGTGCAGGAGCCTCCGACAGGAAAGCGACGTGAAGTTTCTCAGGATCGATTCCTGACTGGTTGAGGAAGGGATTGTTCTTAATCGTGCCTGCCATTTCTTCCGCGGTCCTCGAAATCACAGAGGCGGAAAAACCAAAGTCGCTGAGGATTCTTTCCTCAATTCTCCTAGACAACGCGGCCGGAGAAAGTTTTCCGGCCTTGAAAACCACGTTGCCACTCTGAATGTAGGTCTTCACCTGCTCGAAATCCAGCGCCTCGAACGACTCTCGAAGCTGGTCCATTTTAATTCGCTTGTGGCCGCCCACGTTGATTCCGCGAAGCATCGAAATGTAAATCAGCATAGATAAACCAATCTGCACCCGGAGACTTGTTCGCTTAACAGCTAAGGATACGAAATCTTACCCAGCACCGCGGCGCCCTTCGCACCCGTCGCGGAAGGAATATTCGAAGGCCGCCGATGCCAGGTCTCATACGCCAGAACCGCAAAGGCCACGGCTTCTTTCGCCTCCGAAGGCAGGCCAAATTCGTCGGAGAATCGTAGCCGCAATCCGAGCGGAGCGAGTTCGCTGGTCAGCATCGAGACGAGTGCACGGTTCTTAGCTCCCCCGCCGGAAAGAATCAGTTCCTGAAAACCCAGCTTCCGCGCCGATCTCGAACTCTTTAAGACGAACCGCCGCACCGCATCCGCAATTGACTTTGACGTCAGCGCTGTAGCCGTTGCAACAATGTCTTGCTTTGGGGAACGTCCAGAGCTGCGCAGGAATTCAAGCACAAACTCCCGGCCGAATTCCTCGCGTCCCGCGGTCTTAGGAGGCTTTCTTCGGAAAAACTCGAGCTTCAACATTGCGTGGACGGCGTTATCCAGAACCTTCCCTGAAGCTGCGATCTTCCCCCCGCGATCAAACGGTTTCCCGAACAACTTTTCAGTGACGGCATCGATCAGCATGTTACCCGGCCCAGTGTCGAAAGCGATAACATCACTTGGCGCAGCGCCCGCAGGAATCGCAGTGAGGTTCGCGATGCCGCCAATGTTTTGCACGATTCTTCCCACACGTGCGTCGCGAAAGAGCATGTAGTCGAGGAAGGGAACCAGCGGCGCGCCCTTGCCTCCGGCTGCTATATCCGCCGGACGAAAATCCGAAACTACCGGAACGCCCACCCTAGCCGTGACAATCGCCGCCTCACCCGCCTGCCACGTCGCGGCCACTTTGCGCCCAAGAAAAAGTTGTGCCTCGCCTTGATGATAGAGTGTCTGTCCGTGGCAACCGACCAGATCCGCTTTTATCCGGAACCGCCGCTCGGTGGCCAGCACTGCGTCAGAATAAAGCTCGCCCAGCAGGAAATTCAGCCGAGCAAGGTCGGCCACGCTCGCCTGCGAGGCATTCATCGCGCCCAGCACAGTTGCGCGAACCCTCTTGGAGTAGGAGTACTCCGCGTGTCCCAGCAATTCAAACTTGTTGTTGGATGCTCGACGCGAACTCGAAACTCGCGAGTCCATTCGCACCAACGCCACGTTGATGCCATCGGCGGATGTTCCGCTCATCACCCCGGCCACGATCATGTCGCGCTTCATCATGCCCGCGGCCGCCGCTCTTTGTCGCGATAATTCTTGTCGCGATAATTCCTGTCACGATCATTCTCCGATCGAGTCAGAGCTTGCAGTCGGACCTGCTCGCTGAATTCCCACAGCTTTCTTGAGAGCTTTTCAACGGCCGCGGCCGACGGAGCATTCGTCCTGCGCAATATGTTTGCTGATTTCTTCTTAAATGCCAGAACACGCTGCACCGAGTCTTTGACACGCTGAGCAAACTTGGGGTCGCGCTCCGCGGTCTTTACCAGCTCTGCGAAAGCAAGCGCGACATAATCCGCGCGATGGCAGATCAGGCACAAATCTCCGCCAGCCCGAACGAACTCAACCGCGGCTTGTCCCACTGGGGCGGCCGACAAGACGCCGCCCATTTCCAGATCGTCGGACACAATCAGCTTGCGGTAACCTATACGTTTGCGCAGGACGTCTCTAATCCAAACCGTCGAGAGGGATGCCGGGCTCCGATCGTGCGTTACCAGCGGATAGGCCGCGTGCGAAATCATCACCAATGGCAGCTGTGCGCGGAGCATGCGGTAAGGTAAAAGATCCTCAGCCCAAAGCTTCTTCATCGGCTTCTCGATCACCGGCAATTCGTGATGGCTGTCGAGTGTGCCCTCGCCCAGGCCTGGAAAGTGCTTGCCGCATCCCAGCACGTGAGCTGCACGAAGCCCGGCGAGAAACTCTCGCGCGAAAGCGACGGACTCTCGCGGATTCGAAGAGACCGAGCGTGAACTCATCACGCTGCGCGAGGCCTCAAATGCCAGGTCGAGCACGGGAGCGAAGTCAACGTTAAATCCCAGAGCGCGGCAGTTCTCTCCAACCACCTGCCCTTGCCCGCGGAAAAGTTTGCGATCGCCAGTGGCGAACACTTCGGCCGCTGCAGGAGTCGGGCCCAACACGTCGCGAAAGCGGTCCACGCGGCCGCCTTCGAGATCGACGCAGGTAAACAGGGGTATCGAAACGCAGTTCTGGCAGTCGCGCAAGAGTCTCCAAGTCTGCTCGGCACTCTTTATGTTACGAGCAAACAGGATCACCCCCGCCGGCTGCAGCCGCTCGAGCAGGGAACTGAGACGCGGCGTCATTTCCGCGCCATCGAAGCCGACGATCAGAAGCTGACCGATCGAGCGGTAAAGATCGAGACTTGCTTTTCGCATTGGCGTCAAAACCAAATCACTGGTGACGGGGCTCTTTCCCGATGATTAGTTTAACGGCTGATCCATCCGGCAATTTTCTCGTTTGAAGGGCAAGGTCGGCCTTTAAACGCATTCCCTCGACCGGATCGCCCACCCAGAGATTCTCGATCGAATATTCGCCACCGAGGAAGAACGGAACTTTCGGCATAAGCCTCTTTCCGGTCGGAAGAGGCCCATTCTCGGCTTGCCATTTGGCTGCCAGCGGCCTTGAGGTTTTGGACTCGTAGTCTCCCAATATGTTTTCCGCCCATCCTTCGAATCGAATCAGACATAACTGCAGTCTCCCCTGTCTCTGAGAAAAAGCACAGGACTCCATCCGCTGAGAGGCAAAATTGGTTCTGAACAATGTCCTCCGCAAAAAAGAGAAGGCCTTCGGCTAGGTCCTCGTAACCATTGCGCCAAAGAGAGTCGGCGTTCCATTCTTCCAGGCTCATCCCAACCGCTGATGTGAGCGGGAAGACGTGTAGCGCTGACTCAAAGGCATAAAAGCCATTCTTGCATTCCAACATATGAAAGAGTTCGGGACCGATCGGGTAAGACTCAAGAATTTTCGCCGGAGCCTTAGGCCTGGGCGCCAACGGCTCCGAACTGATCGAGAGAAGCTTTTCTACAGGCGTCATAGGCAACAGCCTCAGTCGATCTGCCTCTTCAACTCCGCCAGCAAGTTCAGCGCCTCCAGAGGCGTGAGCCGATTCAAATCCACCTCGCGGAGTTTCTCCAGCACCGGCTGCGACAGCGGCGTGAAGATGGTCAGCTGCGTTGCCGGCGGCGAGGCTCCGGGAGAAAGATGTCCCGTCGCTAGTCGCTCGACGGATTCGTGCTCTGCCAGTACCTCGCGTGCCCGCGTGATCACCTCATTCGGCAAGCCGGCCAGCTTGGCGACTTCGATGCCGTAGCTGCGATCAGCCGCGCCGGGCTCAACCTTGCGCAAGAAGACAATCCCGCCGCCAGATTCCTTCACTGAGACGTGATAATTCTTCACTCCGGCAAGCTGTTCAGCCAATTCCGTCAATTCGAAATAATGAGTGGCAAAAAGAGTCTTGGCCCGCACGCGGGCGTCCAGATACTCGATCGCGGCCCAGGCAATCGCGAGGCCGTCGTAAGTCGAGGTGCCACGGCCAACCTCATCAAGCAGGATCAGCGAACGCGCCGTCGCCGTATGCAGGATTGCCGCCGTTTCTGTCATCTCGACCATGAAAGTCGAGCGCCCGCGCGCCAGGTTGTCGCTGGCACCGATGCGGGTGAACACGCGATCGACCACGCTGAGCCGCGCTGAGCGCGCCGGAACGAACGAGCCCATCTGCGCCAGAATTACGATCAGCGCCG
>Ga0307476_10000401_pt1 | contig 35137 bp, 30 predicted proteins | sample atmos_gasesECM2C_2_FD_203314 | JGI IMG/M metagenome (GOLD analysis project Ga0307476, IMG submission 203314) | Hardwood forest soil microbial communities from Morgan-Monroe State Forest, Indiana, United States - atmos_gasesECM2C_05 | ecosystem: Environmental > Terrestrial > Soil > Temperate... | reverse complement strand
ACCAGGATAAATAATTCGGGTTCGATGGGATGGCGGTAGCGCGCATGAGGAAACACGAAGTAATAAACCGTGGGATAAGTTGCCACCAGTCCGGTGAAAAGCCATGCCCCGGGCCGTTTTTGCCTCAGGGTAGAAGCCGCCATGACGCATCCATCGGCCGAGGAACAAGTTCTTGCGCGGAAGTTTATAGCCGCTCACGGCGTTCGGGCTGGCGATGGCGGCTCGAATCTCTTCGGCCAGGCCCGGACTTACCTCCTCGTCGGCGTCGAGCAGCAGCACCCAATCCTTGGTGCACAGCTCGATTGCGTACTGCTTTTGGGCCACATAGCCGCGCCACGGTTCGACCGTGACCTGGGCTCCGTGTTCCCGGGCGATCTCGCAAGTGCGATCCTCTGATCCGGAATCGACGAGCACGATTTCATCGGCCCAACGCACGCTAGCCAGGGTGCGGCCGATGTTGGTCTCTTCGTCCATCGCTACGATGGCCACAGAAATGGTCATAGGGAGTTGCTGGTCGTCGATTCCTGATTGATGATTGCAACCGAAGTCAAGCAGCTTTTCAATCGTCGATCTTCAATCATCAAGGAAGCATCAAGAATCAACAATCTCTCGCGTGGTGCGACTGCGAACTTCGCACAACAAAAATACCACCAGGATAAATAATTCGGGTTCGATGGGATGGCGGTAGCGCGCATGAGGAAACACGAAGTAATAAACCGTGGGATAAGTTGCCACCAGTCCGGTGAAAAGCCATGCCCCGGGCCGTTTTTGCCTCAATGCGCGGCCGAGTCCCCAGATTGCCAGCACCGACGAGGCGAGGAAAAGCGAACTGCGGAAGTCCCAAGGGGAAACGCTGTCCGTGGGCCGTGGGACGCCGTTCCAGTAATAAAAAAAACGCTTCATGCTGATCAGAGCGAACTGCTTGGGGTTGGCGCGGATCCACTCGAATGCCAGGCGCCTGCAGTCAGCTTCATAGGCGATTTCTCCAAGGCGCTGAAACTTTTCTAACTCCAGCTTGTTGAGATTGGGCTGCAGGGTGGCGATGAGCATCCCGTCGGCCATCTTGTTGTTGCCGAGACGGAACTGCAGTCCGAAATCGTCACGAATAAAGACGAAGCGACCGAAGACCTCATAGTTGCGAATGAGCCACGGCGAAAGAACAAGAAAGAACACGAAGGAGGAAAGCACCACGCCGCTGAGCGACGGCAGACCGCGGCGGTATCGCTGCCGCCATACCCACAGGCCGCAGAAAGGAAGAAATGACAACATCGCTGGATTGGCCAGCGCTCCTAAGCCCCACAATAAGCCGAAGAGCGCCCATCCGCGCCAGCCCGGCCACTGCTGCAGTTCCAGAGAAAGCAGAAAGATCAATGCCAGCATCAGCGGAGTAAAAGTCGTGTCCCAGATCCAATGAACCGACCAATACCAGACGTAGGGATTGAGCGCCCAGGTCCTTGCCGACCAGAGTGCGACGCGCGGGCCGAAGGTTCTGTGCGCAATCAGAAAAACCGGAATGGTGGTGAGAGCGGCGAAGAGGCTGTTGATCGCAAGCAGGACCCACGCCGCGGAGTAAGTGTAGATGCCAAAAACTTTAAACACTGCGCCAATCAGATAAGGATAAAGTGGCGGCTCCCAGGCGGTGGGGCCGGTATTGCCTCCGTAAGGATTGCTGAAACCCTCCCCCAAGGCGACAGAGCGGCCCACTCGACCCATCTCAAAACCGAAGCCGAAGTTATCTTCGCCTGGGCGGGTGCGGTATTGGCGGAAAACTCCGATCGCTACCAGCTGCAGAACGAAGGAGAGCAGCACCATCCAAAACACAGATCGCGGGATGGCAGGCAGGGCGGATCGTTCCATCACGGGGGAGTTTATCAGGTCTTAAAGAAACCCCGGCGCGGGCTTGATCGGTCGAGTTCGGTCAGGGCAAGCTCCTACCCGATGGCCGAGGGGGGTTGTCCTGGCGTCACAAGGCGTGAGTTAGGGTTGGCCTCCCGACGATTGGGGTGACTGTGAAGATGGAGATGGACCAGCTGGGTTTAGATCTTGCCGCGGCTCCACGTAAGGAACCTTGGGCAAGTGCGTGACCTGGCCGCGGGTGGCGTCGGCTATGTCGATGCCAGAGTGATCGAGCAGCAATCCGGTGGCGCGATCAAGTTCAACGCGCGATTTCTCATACGCGGCTTTGGCCGAAACCAAATTCGATTCGGAAGTGGTTAGAACCGAAGCATCCTGCAGGATCGCGGTTGTGGTGGTGAGTCCGACTTTCAGCTTCTGTTGATCGGCGTCGAGGGTCTGGCGGGCAAAGTCGACGGCGTACTGGGCCGCCTGTACGGAGGCTCGGTTCTGTTTCACGTCAAATTGCGCGTTACGCACTTCGATGCGCACCTGATTCTCCAATTGGTGCAGCCGGACCTGGGCCTGGCGATATTCCAGTTCCGCGCGCACCTGGTTGGCCTGGGCTTCGCGATTGCGGAGCGGGATCGAAAGCGTGAGGCCGATGCCCTTGTCGGGTGCCGTAGAGTTGACGAGCTGTTTCAACGTGCCGCCATAGCCTACTGTGTTTGTCGTCTGGAATGGCGGTGGCACAGTTGTGAAGCAAGTGGGGGAAGCCGTGCCGGCTGGGCAGGCGGGGAGAGCTACATTTCCGCCGACGCCAGATCCGCCGTAATAAGCAAAGGCATCGAGTGTAGGCAGCATGGCATTGCGCACGGCCTTACTGCTCAGATCACGAGAATTGAGATCGATACGCGACTCGACCAGTTCGGCGCGATGAGCGAGAGCTTCATTGATCAATTCTTGAATGGGAACCACCGCTTCCTCCTGCGGAACCTGCATGGTGGAGGTGGGAATCACGTCAGCTTCAGCCAGCACCGGATCTTCGATGCTGCGGCTGAGTGCGTTCTTCACGAGCAACTTCTCCAGTTCCAGATTGTTCTGCGCCAGGATCAGGTTCTGCTCGTCGGTCGAGACCGTGCTCTGCGCGCTCACTACCTGAATGGGAGGCACGGTTCCGACTTGCGCCTGCTGCTTGGTATCGGTGAGTGCCTTCTGTGCATAAGTGAGCGCTTCCTGCTGCACACGCACATTCTCATAGGCATACACCAGATCCCAATACATATCCTCGATCTGATCTACGGTAGTGATGATTTGCAGGCGGAAGGCGACGTCGGAGATCTCCCGATTGTTCTTAGCGATGTGGACGAAGCGCAGGTTGGGAAGCGAACCGAAGCCTTGCAGCAGGTTCTGCGTGATCCTGAACTGGAAGTTTGAGGCCAAGTCTGGAGTCAGCAGGCTGGTGGGGCTGTTGGTAGTGACGTGGGTATTATTGAATCCGACGGACAGGGCAGTGCCCCACTGGAAACCCTGAGTGTAGGCGAAGTTGGCGGTATAGGTGTTCTGAGCAAGGATGGGCACTGGGGCCAGACTGCTGACTGATTCGGAATCATTCTTGTCGAGTTGCAGCGTGCTGGTGACGATGGGGTCGAAGCTAGTGATGGTGGAACCGATGCCGAGCGTGGAACTGACCAGGCCGTTGGTGCCCGTGCCCACGCCGCTGGGGGCTACGGTGGTGCCTCCGGTGCCGGAACCCACCGTGCCGCCGAGGCCGCCCACGCCACCGCCGGGAGTATTCTGCACGATTCCGGCGTTGACGCCGAGAATGCTGGCGCCGGACTTGGCTCGCAAGTAATCGGTGTCGGCGATGTTGAGGTTGTAGCGCGCGATGTCGATGTCGAGATTGTTCTCCAGAGCGAGAGCGACGGCGTCGTCAATCGAAAGATAAACCTTGCCGTCGCGCATAAGAGAGTCGATGCGCGGCGCGTTGGCCAGGTTCGGCTGGGCTACCTCCTGCGACTGGTAGGGCTGCAGGAAATGGGGGAAGGCCGAGCGTGGCTTGGAGTAATCCTGCAGGTGAACCTGCTGCGGCTGGGCGGGAGGCGGCGCGGCCTGCGGCGTCGGGGCCGCGGGCACATCTTGCGCACACAGCAACCGTGAAGACTGAACGCAGGCAAGGATCGCCAAGGCCGTCCACAGCAGGACGGCGCGGCAGTTGGTCGCGGTCATTCGGGGCAAAGACAAAGACATGGTTCGTCTCCTTGGGTTAATAGCGATGCTGCATCCGGTTCAAATGAGAATATGGATTTCGAGACTTGGATGCGGGAAGCATAAAAGCATTCATCCATCTTAGCGGGATAGAGCGGATGAAGTGGGCGCAGATTGTAAAGAATTGTGCGGAAGAAAAATAAGGCGCGGCGTGCGCCGCGCCCGTTCTGTTCGCAAGCTGCTACTGAGGCTGCGGTTGAGCGCCGGCCTGCGGTGCCGGCTGGGTTAAGGCAGGTGAATCCTTGCGCGGCGCGATGTAAGGTACGTTCGGTGTGCGCGTGACTTGTCCCCGAGCCGCGTCATCGATGTTGATTCCGGCATGGTCGAGGGTTACGCCAGTGGCACGATCGAGCTCGACGCGCGACTTTTCATACGCTGCCATGGCCGACATCAAAGTGGACTCCGCTGTGGCGAGAGCGCTCTGGGTCTGCAGCACCGCGGTCGTCGTCGAGGTGCCGAACTGATATTTTTTCTGTTCGGCATCCAGCGACTGCCTGGCGAAGTCGACCGCCGCCTGAGCGGAGGCCACACTGGCGCGATTCTGTTCGACTCCGAACTGCGCGTTTCGGACTTCGATACTGATCTGGTTTTCGATTTGCTGCAGTCGCATTTGAGCCTGCTGATATTCCAGTTCCGAGCGAATCTGCACGGCCTGGGCGGCGCGGTTGCGCAGGGGGATGTTCAGCTGGAGACCAACGCCCTTGTCTGATCCGGTGGAGTTGATGAGCTGGTTGAGAGTCCCGCCGTAGCTTGTGGTAGGGGCGACAGGGATGAAGACCTGTCCCGGAGGGACTGAGGCTTGGTTCGGTCCCGCGCAAAAACCCTCGGCCTGCTCGGCCACCGGTTGGTTCGCGCACAGATTCGTTGGGTTCTGCACACCACCCAATCCCGTGCCACCGTAATAAGCAAACAGGTCCAGCGTAGGCAGCAGGGCATTGCGCACGGCTTTGTTGCTGATCTCGCTGGTGTTGAGCTGAATGCGGGATTCCACCAGATCGGCGCGATGACGTAGTGCTTCGTTGATTAGATCCTGGGTGGGTTGGACGGGTTCGCTTTCCGGAACTCCCATGGTAGAAGTGGGAATCACTTCGGCTCCCGCGAGAGTCTGATCGCGCAGGGTGCGGCTGAGCGCGTTCTTCATCAGCAACTGTTCCAATTGCAGGTTGGTCAGGGCAACCGTCAACGCTTGCTGGTCCTGGGCGACGGTGCTCTGCGCGCGAACTACTTCAATAGGCGCCAGGCTGCCGATTTCCACCTGCTTCTTAGTATCGGAAAGCGTCTTTTCCGCGAACGCCAGCGATTCTTTTTGCACGCGAACGTTCTCGTAGGCGTAAACCAGATCCCAGTACATGGTCTGAATCTGGTTCACGGTAGTGATGACTTGCAGACGGAAAGCCACATCGGAAAGTTCGCGATCGTTCTTGGCGATACTGATGAAACGATTATTCGCAGCAAAACCGAATCCCTGAAGCAGATGCTGAGTAAGCTGAAACTTGAAGCTCGAGTTGAGCTGCGGACTTAGCGTAGTGAAAGGGGCGTCGCCGGTTGCGATGCGGGTATTGTTAAATCCCACCAGCAGATTGGTTCCCCAGGAGAAGCCCTGCGTGTAAGCAAAGGTTCCAGTAGCGGTGTTCTGGGCCGATTCGGGAGTAAAAGTACTGGAAGGGAGAATATGAAAACGGTCCTCCTGCAGCGTGCCGGTAAGAACCGGATCGAAGCTGGTAATGAGCGATCCGAGGCCGAGCGTGGAACCGACCAGACCGCCGGCTCCCGCACCCGCCCCGCCTGCGCCCAGACTGGTGCCCCCAGTGCCGGAACCGACCTGGCCTCCAAGACCGCCAATGCCACCGCCGGGAGTATTCTGCACAACTCCGGTATTCACGCCGAGAGTCGGGGCGCCGGCGCGCGCGCGCAGCACGTCGGTGTCGGCAATGTTCAGGTTGTAGCGGGCGATGGCGATGTCGAGATTGTTCTCCAACGCGAGGGCGACCGCATCATTCAGCGACAGGTAGAGCCTGCCGTCGTGCATGAGGGCATCGATGCGCCCAGTGTTGGCCAGGTTTGGCGCGGACAGGTGTCGCGGGGTGTAGGGCCCGATCGGGTTCGGAAAATGCGATACCGGCTTGGCGTAATTCAGCACCGGAAGCGGCCGGGTCTCCGGCGTGTTTTGCGGGACCGGCGCGGCGGGCGCGTCCTGGGCCCAACCTGCCATAGTCAGGGTTCCAAACAAAACTGCGACGGTGGTTAGCCGGATGGTCGAGGTTAAGCGTGCGAATGGCATCTGCTCATCTCCAGTGGTTAAGACCAGTTGATTAAGACCTTGCAACAAGAAACCTGGTTGTACGTGAGGCAGCCGTATTTGCCCTAAAAGAAAGTTCTACTCAGTCATTGGTACGAAAGCGGCGGCATTGGGGTTCCGGAAAAATGCGAGCGAGACGAAAGCCTGGTGAAACGTACCAGTATATCCGACCGGTGCGTATCTCTCGGGAGCGCTCTGGGAACTGAAACTGATAGAGTGCTGACGATGGTCGATCTCCCTGGAGGAAACACAGCTTCGCGGCAAACCCGCCCCATGAGATGACTTGGATGAAGCGGGGCGGCTGTGGGACTCTCGGCTGCGAGAAATAAAAGATCGGATGCGCAATCTCAAACTGATTCTCTCCTATGACGGCTCGGAATTCGGCGGCTGGCAGGTGCAGCCCGACGCGGTGACTATACAGGGCACGCTGGCCTCAGCCATTGGACGAGTTACGGGCGAAAAGGTATTGCCCCAGGGCTCGGGGCGAACCGACGCGGGAGTGCATGCGCTGGCGCAGGTGGTGACATTTGTCACGGAGTCTTCGGTCCCCACGGCGAATTTCGTGAAGGCTCTGAATGATATTTTGCCGGCGTCGGTGCGGGTTTTGGAAGTGGAAGAGGCCGCGGCGGATTTTCATGCGCGCAAGTCGGCGCGGGCGAAGACTTATCGATACCGGATTTATCGCGGGGCGATCTGTCCGCCGTTCCTCGCCAGGTATGTCTGCCACTATCCGTTTCCTTTGGAAGAGTCCGCGATGGTGCGGGCCGCCGGGTTGGTGGAAGGCGAGCACGACTTTACTTCGTTTGCCGCGGTCGATCCGGAGCGTAGCGCCGGCGTCCCGCCGGCTTTCGCAGGCACCGAGAAAGCACGAGGCCGCGAAGGGCAGCCGGTGTCGAACGTCCGCCGGATTTTTTCTTCGAACTGGGAGCGGCAGGGAGATGAGTTTGTATACGTCGTGAAAGGGTCGGGCTTTCTGCATCACATGGTGAGAAATCTGGTAGGGACGTTTATTCTTGTCGGAAAGGGAACACTGCAGGCCGAGGATCTGACACGGATACTGGAGGCGCGTAGCCGGTCTGCCGCAGGAGCGACGGCGCCGGCCAGCGGATTGTATCTGGTGAAGGTGGAATACTCAGAATAGGCAACCTCGCACGAAAGAGGGGTGCAACGCGCGTGGAAGAGATGGTTCCGGGCGGGAGTGGACGGCGCGACAGCATGTGGCTTGTCGCGGCCGAGTTTGCCATAGTGGCAGCGCTGTTTGTCGCGGATGTTTACCAGCACATCTTTTTCAGCAAGACGCCCTACCTTTTCCTGCTGGGATGGGTGTCGCTTCGTCTGCGCGGGATGCGCTGGAGAGACGTTGGCTTCGCCCGGCCGCGCAGTTGGAGCACTGCGTTCCTGGTGGGAATCGTGGCCGGCGTTTGCATCGAAGCGTTTGAGCTTTTTGTCAGCCAGCCGCTGCTGGCCCGATGGCTAGGGAAGATGCCCGACCTTTCGAATTTCACCGCGGTCCATGGAAATTTGAAACTGACCCTGATTTACCTGCTGCTGACGTGGACGCTGGCCGCCTTTGGCGAAGAACTGGTTTATCGGGGTTATCTGATGAATCGCGCGGCCGGGGTGTTTCGTGGCACGCGGACGGCGTGGGTAATAAGCCTGATCGCGGTCAGTATCGTCTTTGGATGTTCCCACATCGGTCAAGGAGCCACGGGGATGATGGAGAATATCTGGGATGGGCTGCTGCTCGGAGCTTTGTACCTGGCTTGCGGACGTAATCTGGCCGCTCCGATTATCGCGCACGGTATCACGGATACTGTGGATTTGCTCCTGATGTATGCGGGGAAGTATCCGGGGATGCATTAGCTGAACGGGAAGGCGAGACGCAGCGTGCAGCGTCGATAGGTGTGTTGATTCATGGCGTCTGACGTGCAGATCGCGGTGCGGAAGGTTTCGTCGGTGAATCCGGCGACGGGCGCGGTTCTGCGCGAGTTGGAATGCGCAAATGAGAGCGAAGTTCGTGCGGTAGTGGCGCGCGCGCGCGCCGCACAGTCGGCCTGGGCTGCGACGGGAGTGTGGAACCGGATCGCAGTGCTGCGCGAGTTTCAGCGCAAGCTGCAGGAGAAGAAATTAGAGATCGCTGAAGCCATCACGCGAGAAGCTGGCAAGCCCGTAGCCGAAGCTCTTACCACCGAAGTTCTAGTGGTGCTGGATGCGGCGCGGTTCCTGATCGACAATGCCTACCGATTGCTGCGCGACGAACCGGTTCCGCACGGGAACCTTGCCACGAAGCTTAAGAGCGGGCGGCTGGTGCGCGAGCCTTATGGCGTTGTGGGGATCATTTCGCCGTGGAACTATCCGTTCTCGATTCCTGCGACCGAGACACTTGCGGCTCTGGTGGCGGGAAACGCGGTGGTTTTGAAGCCGTCGGAATTTACTTTTCTCGTTGCTTTGGAGTTGCGCTCGTTGCTGCACGCGGCGGGCGTGCCCCGGGATGTTTTCCAAGTAGTGGTCGGTGATGGTGGAACCGGGGAGGCGCTGATTCGTTCACGGATTGACGAAGCAAAGACTTGCGAAGCGAAGATCGACAAACTGGTCTTCACCGGCAGCGTGGCCACAGGCAAGCGCATCGCATCGGCTGCGGCAGAACAGCTGCTGCCAGTGGTGCTGGAGTTGGGCGGCAAAGATCCAATGCTGGTGCTTGACGACGCCGACGTCGACGTGGCCTCGAGCGCGGCGGTTTGGGGAGCGTTCGTTAACGCTGGTCAGACTTGCTTGTCGGTGGAGCGCTGTTACGTGCATCGCAGCCTGTATGAAAGGTTTCTTCGTGCGTGCGCCGTGAAGACAAACAAGCTGCGTGTGGGCCACGGACTGGATCGCGAGACTGATGTTGGGCCAATGATTCACGAACGGCAGTTGCGGAGTGTGGAGGCCCACGTGGAGGACGCCGTGGCGCGCGGAGCGCGGGTTCTGGCCGGAGGGTCGCGGCTTCCGGATCTCGGGAGAAACTTTTATGCGCCCACTGTGCTGGCGGATGTGACTCATGAGATGAGCATCATGCGCGAGGAGACATTCGGTCCGGTTCTGTCGGTGATGGCATTCGACAGTGACGAGGACGCGGTGCGGCTGGCCAATGACTCGGAGTATGGGCTCGCAGCAAGCGTATGGACTCGCGACCGCGCTCGTGGCGAGCGCCTGGCGCGGCGCATTCAGGCGGGTACCGTCATGGTGAACGATGTGGTTTCCTGTTTTGGCATCAGCGAAGCACCGCACGGCGGCGCAAAGTCGAGCGGTGTAGGGCGCGCTCACGGGCGTTTCGGCTTGGAAGAGATGGTGCGCCTGAAGTATTTGGATTCCGACCTCGTGCCCGGAATGAAAAAAGTCTGGTGGTACGGGTACGGCGCAAATTTTGCGCGGCAGATGGAGGGGTTCATCGATTTCCAGTTTGCGCGGGGCTTGGGCGAGCGCGTTCGCGGCATCTTGCGCGCGGCAGGCGTCGTTGGACGGAAACAGTTGTGAGCAGACAGTACCTAGTATTGAAAACTGAGAACTCAGAGGTGATTCGTGAGTCATTCTTCGAAAACAGATCCGACAAAAACTGATCCTTCTAATTCCGATCCGAAACGCGAATTGCTGCGGCACACTCTGGCTACGCTGGCTTATCGCGGCGGCAAGGCCGTCCGCGACGCTCCTGAGGGGTTTGCCCCATTTCATATCGATGAAGGTGTGCGCGCGCCCGGGCAGATTCTCGCGCACATTGGCGATCTGATGGATTGGGCCCTCTCGATGGCAAATGGAAAACGCGAATGGCATGACTCCAAGCCGCTTGCCTGGGAGAAGGAAGTCGAGCGATTCTTCGCCGCGCTGAGGAACTTCGATGATTACCTGGCTTCCGAAGAGCCTCTGCAGGCGCCCGTGGAGAAACTTTTTCAAGGGCCCATCGCCGACGCGCTGACTCACGTTGGTCAGATTGCTATTCTGCGGCGCCTGGCGGGAGAGCCGGTGAAGGCCGAGAACTTCTACAAGGCTGAGATCGTGATTGGACGCGTAGGCGCGGAGCAGACACCGCCGAAGAAGGAGTTCTAGTTGCTGGTCGGAAGCGAACTCTGGTTCTTCAACGGCACTTGTGCGCGGTAGATGGCCTGCCAGCGGCCGCTCTTGAAGATATAAATCGAACTGCCATTGATGTGGACTGGCATTTTCTCACCATTGCAAGTCGCATACTGCTCGGCTTTGTAGGTGAGCAAGTACGCGCCTGTAACGAGCGGAAGCGCTCCGAAATCTGAGAGGCCGTAACCTTCCACGGTGCATGTTTCCGCCGAGGTTTGCTGCTCGGCAAGTTGCTGCTCGCGCGAAAACGTGCCGTTCTCGCCCCAGAAGATTGCGTCCCCCGGCATGTGCTCGCGGAAATAGGCTTGGTCTTTCGTCTTCCAGGCCTCGAAGAAACCGGTCTCGGTGCGCACCAATTCCAGTTGGATGCTTCGGACGTCGTTTGGAGCATCGTTCTTATGCGTGGTCTGGGCGCTGGTTGGACCGAACAGCAGGGCGAGGGGGACAAGGATTGCCGCGCCAGTCAGGAAAGCCTTCTTCGCGGAAAACAGATCACGGTTCATAAGGACGCTCACTCAGGCGTTGGATTGAGGGTACGAGATTAGGCCTAGCATACGACATCGGGCGTCTTGGCCATTGCCTTTAGCCTTCGAGTACAATGACGTTCGTAGGGCCGAATACGGCGGCGCGAGCGCCGCGCGAACGAGGGTAAGTCCTTTGGCGACTGGCGAAATCACTACTTCGGGCACGCAAACTCCTCCTCAGCTTCCCCATCATAAGGTCAAGATCAAAAAGAACGGGCAGCGCGCCTGCAACGAGAAGAACGAGAAAGGCAAGTTCTGCGGCGGCCATTTGAAACGCTGGTCCTACCGAACTGACGTGATCGAGCAGGCCTGCGGCGACGTTGAAAAAGCCTGGGGGCCGGACGCCGAAGTTTACCGCTGTGAGCACTGCCAGACACTTTATTTGCCGAATCCCGCGGAAGCCAAAGTAAATGTGGCCGGGCAGGGAATGATTTCGGTGTTCGGGCTGACCTTGCCGCCGAAGGAAAAGTAGTTGCGAATGCCCAGTCCCCAGTAGCCAGCCAGAGAAGAGTGCGGGTTGACTCGGTACCGGGTAGTCGATAGTGGGTACTCGCCCATGAACACTTCCGAACTTATCTACGACTGGAACAAGAATCATCCGCCGGGGCTGAAGACGCCGGGACCGGTGCTGCTGAATGATGAGAGCCTGCGCGATGGACTGCAGTCGCCTTCGGTGCGCGATCCTTCGATCCCCGAGAAAATTGAGATTCTTCATCTGATGGAGGCGTTGGGGATCGATTCGCTCGATCTTGGCCTGCCTGGTGCAGGAGAGCGCGCTGTCGAGCACGTGACGGCGTTGGCGCGGGAGATCGTTGCACACAAGATGAAGATTCGCGCCAATTGTGCTGCGCGCACGCACGAGAATGACATACGTCCTATTGCCGAGATCGTGCAGAAGACCGGCCTGCGCATCGAGGCCGCTACGTTCATCGGTTCCAGTCCCATTCGCCGTTTTACGGAAGGTTGGTCCGACGACTTTCTTTTGCAGACCACCGAGAAGGCCGTCAAATATGCAGTTTCGCTCGGGCTCGATTCGATGTACGTCACCGAGGATACTTCGCGCTGCGATCCGGAGACCGTTAAGCGGCTCTATTCGACGGCGATCAGTTGCGGCGCGCGGGCCATTGTGATCTGTGACACTGCCGGGCATGCCACACCGGTGGGTGCGTCCGCACTGGTCAAGTTTGTGATTGAGGAAGTGGTGAAGCCTTCCGGCGAAAAGATTCGGGTGGACTGGCACGGGCACAATGACCGCGGCCTGGCGATTGCCAACTCGATTGCGGCAATAATTACCGGGGCAAACTGCGTTCACGGATGTGCGATTGGCCTCGGCGAGCGCGTGGGCAATACGCAGATGGATCAGATGCTGGTGAACCTGAAGCTGATGGACATTTCGCCGTGGGCTGAGCAGGATCTGACCAAGCTGAAGCAGTATTGCCAGGCGGTTTCGCGGGCTACGGGGGTGCAGATTCCGGCGAATTATCCGGTCATGGGCGACGACGCTTTTCGCACGGCTACGGGCGTGCATGCGGCGGCGATCATCAAGGCGTATCACAAGAATGATGAAGTGCTGGCCAATACGGTTTACTCGGGCGTGCCGTCGCATGTATTTGGGTTGGAGCAGATCATCGACATCGGTCCCATGAGCGGGAAATCGAATGTGCTGTTCTGGCTGGAGCGGCGCGGTATTCCGGCGACGGACGATGTGGTCGAACGCATTTACCAGCGCGCAAAGGCTAGTGATCATACGCTGAGCGAAGTCGAGATTGCGGAGTGCCTGCCGGCGGCGGGAGTGAAGCGGAACTAGTGAAGCAGAACCGAAGTTAGAGTGAGGTTGAATGCCTGAAACCACGCGACATGCGATTCTCGGAGCTGGCGGCGTTGGAGGGTTGATTGGCGCTTGTCTGGCGCACGCGGGAGATTCCGTTACGCTGGTGGTCCGGCGAGAGGCGCTGGCGCAGTATCCCAAACAGCTGCAGCTCGAAAGTCCTTTTGGGAATTTCACGGTGAATGTCTCCGTCTCTGCTGAGGTTCCCGCCGTCGACGTGCTTTGGATTACGGTGAAGGCCACGCAGTTGGAGCCGGCGCTCGTTGCTCTGAAGAATCCTGATGCGGTGCGGGCTATCGTTCCCCTGCTCAATGGCATTGAGCATATCTCGCTGCTCCGCGGCCGGTACGGCTCTGGGCGGGTGATTCCGGCTACGATTGCGGTTGAGACCGAACGCGTTAATCCTGGGCACATCGTTCATCGTTCTCCTTTTGCGCGGCTCAATGTTTCTTCCACGGGGCGCAGCGTGCTGGCGAACACTCTTGATCGGTTGCAGCAGATCGGGTTTGAGTGCCGGTTTGTCGACGACGAGCCGACGCTTATGTGGAGCAAGCTGGTTTTTCTGGCGCCGTTCGCGCTGACCACAACCGCGTCGGATAAGACCACTGGCGAGATCCTCGCTGATCCCAATTGGGGGCCGCAGGGATTAGCGTGTCTGAGGGAGGCATGTGCCGTCGCTGTGGCCGAGGGCGCGAAGGTTGACGCGGATGCTGTGATTGCCGGGGTAATGAAGATGCCGGGAAACATGCGCAGCTCGATGCAGAAGGATGTGGAACATCATCGGACTCCGGAGTTGGAAGCGATCGCGGGGCCGATTCTGCGGGGTGCTCAGCGGCATGGGATTGAGGTTCCGGCTACCAAGAAGCTAGTGGCTGCAGTTGAGGAGCGGGCTGGGCTCGAAGAGCGTCGTCTGGCTTAGATCTGGATCAAAAAAATCGCAGATCGGTTGACGTAAAATATCTCGAATCAATCACTTAGAGATGCGGTCCGCTCCGAAGTCCGCCTAAAATATTGATTGTAAATGACTTGCTTGTAAAATCCTTACAATCAACGACTTAGCCACGCCCGGTTCTTCCTAAGTCCTTTGGAATCAGTCAGTCGCTACCGGCAGAGCTGCTGGTTGAGCCCTAAAATCTGGTGAGCTAAGGAGTTAGCCGCGGGTTGTTCAATTGTCAAAGAACCTGGGGCCCTAACCAAACACAGGGTGCGGCACTGCGTCCGCCCTCACTATCATGTCCCGGTTTGACAGGGGCGGCAAGGTTAGTTGTCACATCGGGTTGTGGAAAAACTTGGGTCGTGGTTTTCCTGCTTCTCGAAACCGCGACTGACGGATTCGACGACAATGGAAAATCCCCACTTCTCGCAAAGAACGCGAGAAATGGGGCACCCGGCGAGGCCAGCGTGGGTTTGCCGTCCCGGTGGGACTCGATTCGTCTCACTCGCGCTTTCCCCAGCACTAACGTGCTGGGCTAGTGAATGCCGTCGCTTTTGCGACTCAGATGCTTTGGGGGAATGGAGACATTCCTAAATGTTTACGTCGCGTCCGATTGGATTTGTGCATAGTCCCTATAAGGACACCGGAGAGGTTCCCAAGGGGCTTGGGGCTAAGCACGAGGCGGGTGGCGTGCTTAAGATCCTGCCTGAGTTTGAGCTGGGGCTTACTGATATTGAGGGCTTCTCGCATCTGATCGTTCTCTGGGAGTTTGACCGGGCGCAGGGGTTTGATCTGCTCGGTACGCCGCCTTCCGACAATCGGCCGCATGGGGTGTTTGCTACGCGGTCGCCGCGTCGTCCGAACCCGATTGCCTTGACGATCGTCGAACTGCTTCGGCGCAAGGGTTGCGAGTTGCATGTTCGCGGCGTCGATATGCTGGATGGGACAGCTATTCTTGATATCAAACCTTTGCTTTCGGCTATTCCTGCTGAGAGGCTGCGACGGGGGTGGCTGGCGGAGGCAGAGGCACGGCGGAAGGGTTGATGTTGCGGCGGTTCGCTCGGGAAGTCCCCACTTCTCGCAAAGAGCGCGAGAAATGGGGCACCCATGACCACCAGGGCTGAAGCCCGTATTCGTTGTGGAGGCTTTACGCGGCGCTTGAAGCGCCGCTCTTCCACGTCACTGCCTGCATTCCGGACTTTTCGGCGGCCCACGATACGCATAGTCGTGGAAGGAACTCCCGGAAAAGCCGCAGGTGCTGACGTGATGCAAGGGATCCTTCGACTCCGCCGCTGCTTCGCGTTCGCGAAGCAGCGGCTCCGCTCAGGATGACAAGAAGTTACTAACGTCCATCTTTTTCCGATCCAAGAGATGAGTCTCGCCGCGTCGACGGCATTGTGCGGTTCCCGTCCTAGGTAATCCCCTTTCGTTGCTATACGTTGTAATATGGGCCATAACCCCCATGAGCCCCGTTCCCCCACGTGCGGACATGCCGGACGTTGCGCCTACGGTGCAGCAGGATGTGGCGCGTCTGGCGGCCTCTCCCGAGGTGCGCTCGGCTTATAACTGGCTGCGGACGCAGGAGCCGCAACTGGCGCAGTGGCAGATGGAGATGGCGCGGATTCCGGCGCCTCCGTTTGGGGAGTCGGCGCGTGCGGCCTGGCTGGCGGAGCGCTTTCGCGAAGTTGGGCTCGACGATGTTCGCATCGACGATGTGGGCAACGTGTTCGGCATTCATCCTGGATTTGGGCAGCGCTATGTCGCTCTCAGCGCGCACATCGACACTGTGTTTCCGGCGAACACACCATTGAATATCCGGCAACAGGGCAGCCGGTTGTATGGGCCCGGGGTTTCCGACAACGGCGCGGGTGTGGCGGCAATGCTGGGGATAGCCTCGCTGCTGCGGGCGGTGCGGCTGCGACATGCGCTGCCGTTCGTGTTTATCGGCAACGTGGGCGAAGAGGGCGAGGGTGACCTGCGCGGGATGCGGCATATTTTTTCGACGCCGCGGTGGAAGGATTCGATTGCCTACAGCGTGGTGCTCGACGGGGCGGGCGCGGACACGATTGTGGCGGAGGCTCTCGGAAGCCGGCGGTTTGAAGTGATCGTGCGCGGTCCGGGCGGGCATTCGTGGAGCGATTTTGGCGCGCCTAATCCCATCGTGATTCTTTCGCGTGCTGTCGATACGTTTACGACCACACCCGTGCCTACGGCGCCGAAGACTACTTTCAACATCGGAGTGATCCGCGGCGGAACTTCGGTGAATTCGATTCCGGAGTCGGCGAGCATGAAGGTGGATATCCGCTCGACTTCGATGACGGAGATGGAGCGGCTGGAGCAGGCGCTGCGGCTGGCGCTGAATCGCGCTGTGGAAGATGAGACGCTGGCGGCGGAGATGCGGTCAGCGGTGCAGAAGCGGCCCTCGGGAGTGAATTGCGAAGTGGTGGCGATCGGCAATCGTCCGGCGGGAGAACTGGCGGCGGGCGCACGGATCCTGCATGTGATTCGCGCGGTGGATACGCAGCTGAACAACGCGGCGCAGGTGCAGCGGGCTTCGACTGACGCGAATATTCCGCTGTCGCTGGGGCTGGAAGCGATTGCGATCGGCGGCGGCGGTTCGGGCGGCGGCGCGCATACCTTGCAGGAGTGGTTCGATTCCAATGGGCGGGAGTTGGGGTTGAAGAGAATCCTACTGACGATGATGGCGCTGGCGGGTGCGGGGGTGGCGGAATGATGAGAACGTTCGCGACCTCGGGGGCTAAAGCCATCTACACAGGGAAATGTTTTTTTGCAGCGCTGAAGCGCTGCGGCACCGACAAGCTGCATGCGGCAGTGGAATCCCACTTCTCGCAAAGGACGCGAGAAATGGGGCACCCGGTTTTCTTGATTGTATTTATCGCCGTCGTCTGTACTGCGCAGGTGGCTGCGCAAACCAACCGACCGGCGCCCGCCCCGAGTAGCGCGTCCCCTGAGAAGACAGATACCAGGCCGCGCGCGGATGCGATCTACTTCCATGCCAATGTTTACACCGGCGTGCCTTCGAATACGGCGTTCAGTTCGATTCTGCGCGAGGAGGCCATCGCGGTGCGCGGCGACCGCATTCAGGCAGTGGGCAAGAATTTGGACGTGATGAAGCTGAAAGGGCCGCAGACGGAAGTTGTTGATATGGGCGGGCGTTTTGTAATGCCGGGATTCAACGATGCGCAGGTGCACCTGGCGGATGCCGGGCTGCAGAAGTTGAGTATCGACGTGACTGGGGTGAAGACGCTGGAGGAATTTCGCGAGCGCGTTAAGGCCGCGGTGGAAAAGGTCAAGCCCGACGAATGGATTCTGGGCGGAGGCTGGGACGAGACGATCTGGCCGGTTCCGACTCTGCCCAGCCGATGGGATCTGGATCAGGTTTCAGACGGGCGTCCGGTGTTTCTGGATCGCGTGGATGGGCACCTTGCCGTGGCTAATACGCGGGCGCTGCAGTTAGCCAAGATCACCGTGGCCAGCCGCGATCCGGAAGGCGGCAAGATTGACCGGGATGCGAACGGGCAGCCTACCGGGATTCTGCGGGGGACGGCGCAGCAGGCGGTGCGGGCGGCGATTCCACAGCTGACGCGCGAAGCACGGCGGCGGGCAATTGAAGCAGCACTCGCGGACCTGGCCGAGCACGGTGTGACCTCGGCGCAGGATTATTCACCGGAATTTGAGAGTTTCCAGATTTACGAGGAGCTTGAAAAAGACGGCAAGCTGACGGTGCGGATTTCCGAGTGCTTGCCTTTTGATGATCTTGTCGATGAGTTGAAAGTTAAGCGCGGGTTGCATCCGCAATCGGATTTGATGTTGCACACGGGGATGGTGAAGGGCTTCATCGATGGCTCGCTGGGCGGGCATACGGCGGCGCTGCTGGAGCCGTATGAGGACGATCCCAAGCAGTCGGGCCTGACCCAGTATGACGCTGCGAAGTTGAATGAAATGACCAACGAGCGCGTGCTGGCTGGCTTCCAGATTGGGTTGCATGCCATTGGCGACAGAGCCGTCCAGATGGCGCTCGATGCGTTTGCCGAAGCCGAGAAGGCGGCGAAGGAAGCCAAGGTGAAAGGCGCGAACGGCGGCGACGATTATCGCTTGCGCATTGAGCATGCGCAGGTCACCACACCCGCACAGTTTGCGCGGTTTAAGGAACTGAAGGTGACCGCCTCGGTGCAGCCTAGTCATTTGCTTACGGATATACGCTGGGAGCAGGACCGCTTGGGCCCGAAGCGGGGGGCAACTGCCTACGCGTGGGCGGCGTTGGTGAACAAGGGTGTGACTCTGGCCTTTGGAACGGATTATCCGGTAGAACCGGTGTCGCCGTTCCGCGGGCTGTATGCGGCGGTTACACGGAAGAGCGAGAACGGCAAGCAGGAATTCTTCCCGGAGCAGAAGCTGACCATGGATCAGGCGATTGCGGCTTACACCACTGGGTCGGCCTTTGCCGAATTCGAGGAGAAAGAAAAAGGCAAGCTGGCGCCGGGGATGCTGGCGGATTTTGTGGTGCTGGACCGCGACATCACTGCGGCGTCCGCCGAGAAAGAGTTGGCTACCAAAGTTCTGCGGACCGTGGTGGGTGGGAAGACGGTGTACGAGGCGAAATGAGCTAAAGGACACGGCAAAATTGCGGCCTGGTATCGGGGATTGCGGGTTCCGCGTGCAGCAGCTAGTTGTTTCCTATTATCAATGCTTTGCAGGAAGTTATTTCTTCTCATCCCATAAAACGAAAAGCCGGATTCGTGCGTCTAATATCCTGAGGTCCGTACGAGGATCGCATACCCAGAGGCGGTCTTGGAACTGAGGCTGAGGCTTCGGCAAACGGGTATAATTAGAGATTCATAGAGGATTCGGAGGGAAGCAGGCATATGGATTCGCTGGCAATTTGGGTGCGTTTGAAGACGCACCGGTGGGTGTATTCGTTCAGCATTGTAGCTACGCTGGCACTCGGTATTTTGATCGGCACGGTGGTTTCATCCGGGGTGAAAGGCAAGGAGGGGCAGAAGGGCTCCGATGCGACTCCGCTGTCGGTTCCGGCTCCGCAGCAGCTTTCCAATGCATTTTCGCAAATCGCAAAACAGCTGGGGCCGAGCGTGGTGAACATCAACACGGAATCGACCATTAAGACGCAGCGCCGGCGACGTGGCGGGCAGAATCCTGATGACGACGACAACGGCGGCAACGGGATGGATGACTTCTTTAATCATTTTTTTGGAGGCCCTGGCGGGCAGGGTGGCCCGGGTGGAGGCGACGGCTCGATTCGCGAGCGTTCGCTGGGTTCAGGCGTGATCGTCGACCCGAAGGGCTTTATCGTGACCAACCGGCACGTAGTCGAGAAGGCGGACCGCATCCGGGTGCGCTTGCAGGATGATCCGCCGGGCGTGCAGCATGACGCCAAGGTAATTGGAGAGGACTCTGAAACAGATCTCGCGGTGATCAAGATTGATATGGATCGACCAGTGCCTTCGGCGAAGCTGGGCAATTCCGACGGCATGGAGGTTGGCGACTGGGTACTCGCTATCGGCAGCCCGTTTGGGCAAGTTGGTACCGTGACGGCGGGTATTGTTTCCGCCAAGGGCCGAGATATCGTGCCGGGCCGGCAGTTCCAAAGCTTCATTCAGACCGATGCGGCAATTAACCCGGGGAATTCGGGAGGGCCGCTGGTCAACATGAACGGCGAAGTGATTGGCATCAACACGGCGATTCTGAGCGAGACCAACGCGTATGCCGGGGTGGGCTTTTCACTTCCTTCGAACACGGTGGTTCAGGTCTACAACCAACTCATAGGACCGGAGCACCGCGTGTCGCGCGGGTCAATCGGAATTCAGTTTGATGCGGTCGAGAACCCTGCGATCAACCGCGTGTATGGCGCCGGGAGCGGCGTCACGGTGGCGAGCGTGGTGGCCGGGAGTCCAGCGGATCAGGCCGGATTGAAAGTAGGAGACACGATTACTACGGTAGACGGAAAGAAAGTCACAAAGGGAACCGAGTTGGTGGCGGAGATTGCCGCGCGTAAGCCGGGAGCGAAAGTGCAACTCGGCTTCCTGCGCAACGGCAAGCTGCAGGAGACGACGGTAACCATTGCCGACCGTGCCAAACTGTTTGCCGCGCGTTTAAACGAGGACGATAGCGGCAACGACGAAAGCGCCCCCAAGCAGAGCAAGTTCGGCATTACGGTGCGCAAGCTGACACCGGAGATGGCGGACCGGCTGGATATTCCGTCCGGCAAAGGCGTGATCGTGCAGGACGTGAAGCCGGGGTCGTTTGCCGAGGATGTCGGTTTGGGACGCGGCGACGTGATCCTGGAGATCAACAAGCAGGCGGTGAACAGCGAAGACGACTTTGCCCGGATGGAGTCGGGCATGAAGAGCGGCCAGGATGTGGTGTTCCTGGTGCGTCCGCGTGGTTCGTCGCGCCAGGATGGAACCGCATTTTTGGCGGGGACACTTCCGTAACCTGAAACCAGCCCAGCCGGAACTGGCATTGCCTCCTGCGATGGAGGATGATTAGAATGCCAGTTCCAGTTGGGTCTTTTTATTTTTGCGGCTAACTTGTTGCTTATCTCTCGAAGTGCGCGCGTTCCGAGCTTTGAGAGTTGGGTTGAAGAACATGCAGAGGCGTAGTGCGAGAATGCGGAGATGGTTGGGCGCGGCCTGCGCTTTGGCGCTGGTTTGTGCCTGGGCATGGCCGCGGCCGGCGCTCGCACAGGTGGCTGCTACTGCCGTGAAGCCTGCTTCGAATTCTGGCGGCGACAAGGCTGCGCCGACGGCAAAGTCAAAAACCACTGTTGCCCACAAAAGCAACTCGAAGCGCTCAAGCTCGCACCGGAGCGGCAAGAGAAAGGCGACGGCGCGGGGACAGCAGAAGATCGATCCCCAGCGGGCGCAAGAGATCCAAGAAGCTCTGATTCGTGAGCATTACCTGGGCGGAGAAGCCGCCGGAACCTGGAATCAGTCGAGTGAAGATGCCATGCGGCGCTATCAGGCCGATCACGGCTGGCAATCGAAGACGGTTCCCGATGCGCGTGCACTGATCAGCTTAGGACTGGGGCCGAGCCACGATCACCTTTTGAATCCGGAAAGCGCGATGACTACGGAGCCGGTTACGCATGCGGCGTCTTTGACCCCGGTGTCGCGCAGCGCCGATCCGGGAACGCACATGAATACAACTCCGGCGACTCCTGCAGCGCCCGTCACGACTCCCCAGTCGGGACCGCAGTAGGCAGCAATTAGCATTCAGCAATTAGCATTTATCCTTCCAGCTTCTTCTTCTTAGCTCAAGAATCTACAAAGCAGGACCGCTCGGCTAAATGCCAATTGGTGATTGCTCTTATGCGCCCGACGTCCTGCGGTAGCTCCCGAGCACTGGGCGGGGAAAATAGGGAAGCGGCTGCGAATGAAGGATGGCGGCCGGGTTCGCGTCGACGAGGGCGTCCGCGACTTCGTCGCCGCAGATTTCCGCGGCGGCATCGCGAGCGGTGGAGAGTACGGGGATCCGTTTCTCGGTATCGTGGGCATCGGTTGCCAGCACGTGGACGGCGTCGTGCTCGAACAGCCATCGGGCGGCGCGTCGCACGCGATCTCCCCAGAATCCGGTGAGCGCGGAGCCGGTCACCTGGATCACGCAACCCTGCTCCGCCCACTCCAGCACAAGCTGTGGACTCTCGCGCAGAATTGGGTTGCGCTCGGGATGGGTGATTATGGCGGTGATGCCGCGGTCGCCGAGCTGCGTAAAACAATCCGTAGTTTGCTGTGGGACGCTGTAATTACTTAACTCGACCAGCATGTAGTGGGTGCCGTCGATGGCGTAGCGGGCGGGATTGGCGAGGACATCCTGCATATTGTCGTAGGAGAGATGGAAGTCGCAGCCCAGACTGAGCTTCAGCGCATCGCCTACCTTTTGCTGCAATTGGGCAACCAGGGTCTGAAGATAGTCGCGGTCGTAGTGGTAGCGATCGTTGGCGTGTGGAGTGGCAACCTGGTGCGTGATGCCGTCGGCGGCGGCCATGCGGCACATGGCGACGGAGGTTTCCCAGGACTTGGAGCCGTCGTCTACTTCCGGAAGAATATGGGAATGAATGTCGACCACGATTTATAGAAATCTAGGCGCGCGCTGCGGGTTTGCGTCTGTTTTGATTTAAGCAGATTCGTAGGGAAAGAGAAAGTCGTGGTGCTTGGCGAGGAGGACGCCGAGAATGCCAAGGACGCCGGAAAAAATTGACCAATGAACCACGTTTACCAGATGGTTGGAACCACGCGCGAATTCCGGATTTGAGCGTCCGCAGTCACGAGAGTAAGTCCTTCGACGAGTGCGGTCGCACCGATAATGCGGTCAGCTGGATCTTTCGGGTAACCGGCGGGAAGCGAAAGCGCGCCCACGCAAATACGGGTGGTAATTGGCAGAACTACAAACCGCTGTTCAACTTCGGATAGAAAGGATTCCGGGCTGATCGCCAGGGTGAACTGTTTCTTGCGGTACAAGGTCGACAGCTCGTAAAGCGTGAAATCGGAAATAGCTAGTCCTTGTTCAGTTTGCCGAGCCTCATCTACCGCAGTTTTCGCCTTGCTCGAAAGCCTATGCTCCTCGCCTGCCAGCCAGACGACGACGTGCGTATCCAGGAGAATCAATAAAGGTCTCCCCATTCTTCAGGAGTCAGCGCGGGCGACACGACATCGCCAACAACCTTCACCTTGCCTTTGAGAAAGCCGAAGATATCGTCCTTTTCTTGTTCGACGGGGACAAGTTTGGCCACTGGCTTGCCCCGCTTTGTGATCAGCACAGCTTGGCGTTTTGACTGAACTTCATCCATGACCGCCAGGCAGTGGACCTTGAACTCTCCCGCCGCCATCTTCTTCATTGAAAATCCCCTCTCGATCATGGTCATTATACCATGGTCATCCGGGGATGGCACATTCCCATCTCACCGAGAGCCAAATCTTAACTTTCGGTGCCACCAGCATTTTTGTCGAGAGCGTCGCGGCTCTTATTTGGTGCCGTCCAGTCAATCGGTTTCGGTGGCCAATAGCCGGTGGGGGTGTCTTTATCGTCGAAGGTCTCATCCAAGCTGCCCAGCACGATCTGGCAGATTAGGAACACGGCAGCGGCACTGCCACACGCCAGGACTAGCGTCCATGTCCTCAACGGGCACAGGAGAAACACCACTCCCGCTATTCCTGCAATGCCCTTGACGACGCTCACCACTATTCCCTTCACTTTGCCGGTTTTATGCTTCTACTTACAGCCAGTGTTATCAACTTAATTGCACACCCGCGACGAATCAGGCATTTCCATACCGCTCCCGAATGAACTCCGCGACCCCCGCATAAGCCGTGCTCAGCGTCTTTTCATCCGGCAGGAAGACGATGCGGAAGTGCTGGGTGCCGGGTTTCTGGCCGAAGCCGGAGCCGTGGACTACCATGACGTGCTTCTGGCGGATTAATTCTTTGACGAAGACTTCGTCGCTTTCAGGGATGTCGATGCGCGGGAAGGCGTAGAACGCGCCGCGCGGAGCGACGCAGCTTACGCGCGGCGTAGCCTCGCACCACTTCTGGGTTAGATCGCGGCGGGAGCGTAGTTTGCGTTGCACTTCGATCAGATGGTCCTGAGGTCCTTCGAGCGCGGGCTTGATGGCGTATTGCTCGGGATGGTTGGCGCAGAGGCGGGCGCGCAGCAGGCGGTGAATGCCTTCGGTGTAGGGCTTTATGGCCGCGGCGTCGCCGGAGACGATGCCCCAGCCGATGCGCCATCCTGGGACTAGATAATTCTTCGACATTCCGCCGAACGTGATGCAGGGGACGTCGGGTGCGACTGCGGCGAAGGCGATGTGCGGAGTGACGTCTCCGTTCGAATCGGGAAGAATCAGTTTGTCGTAGATTTCGTCGGCGAAGACTACCAGGTTGTTGCGGCGGGCGATCTCGGCAATCTGCTCGAGCATTTGCCGCGAGCACAATGAGCCGGTGGGATTATTAGGATTAATCAGCACGATGCCGCGGGTGCGCGGCATTAGCTTGCGTTCGATATCGGCTAGTTCGGGTTGCCAGGCGTCGCCTTCGTTCAGGTCGTACGCATTGAGCGCGATGCCGAGCTTGCATAGAACCGCCGAGTAGAGCGGGTAGTCGGGTTTTGGAGTGAGAATGTCCTCGCTGGGATTGACCAGCGCGCTGATGCAGAGGTCAACCGTCTCACTCACGCCGGAGGTGACGAAGACATCCCGAACGGTAGTGATGCCTTTGCGCGCGGCTTCTCCGCGAATTGCTTCGAGTGCTTCAGGAATGCCGGGAGATGGGGCGTAGCCGTTCTTGCCGTCGCGCATGGCCTTGTAGGCGGCTTCGATGATGTGCGGCGGAGTCTGGAAATCAAAGTTGAGCGGATCGCCGACGTTCAGGGGAAGAACTTTGTGTCCCTGCTTTATGACTTCATCGGCTACGCACGCCAGGTCGCGAATGGCGTAGCGGACATTTTCGAGACGCTTGGCGGCTGTGACTTCGCGGGCTTGCGTGATGGGCATGATATTGGCTGCCTTGATTCTACTCAGAAGCGTTGGCGTCGCCAACGTGCCTCGTCGTCCCTTTGAACAGGGGCCGAACGCTGTCAAGACGTGACAAAACGTTGACAACTCGGTGACACGCAGTGTCGGGATCGAATTTTAGAATAATTGCAAGCTGCAGATTGCAAAAATACATATAGGGGTTTAGGTAAATGAAGACATCAAGGATTGTGGTCCTGACTTTCAGCTTGCTCGCGGTGTTTCTACTGCTTGCCGAGGCGCGGGATTCGAACGGCACCGTGGCGGGCGTCCACGAAATTCCCGTGACGGCGAAGAAATACGAATTCACTCCCAACTCGATCCATGTGAAGAAGGGCGAGCATGTGAAGCTGCTGATTACCGCGGTCGATCATGACCACGGATTCAAGCTACCGGCGTTCGACATCGAGCAACAGCTTAAGGAAGGCGAGACCACCACGGTCGAGTTCACACCCGACAAAGCGGGAACGTTCCGCTTCGCCTGTTCGCATGTCTGTGGATTTGGACATCGCGGAATGAAGGCAGAACTTGTTGTAGAGGAGTAGCCAGGAACCTCGCCGAGCTTGAGCGGCAGAACTTCGTGCCGCTGCTGAAGGAATTCTGGGGGTTGCGCGGTCAGTGAGGGGTGAAGCTGAGAGAAACATCCTCGGTGGTTTGCGAAGCGGCGGGAGCGTATTTCCACCTCTTGACGGCCGCGGCCGCATTTTCGGCGAGGATGGGATTGCCGCCTAGAACTTCCACGTTGGTAACGGTCCCATTCGGGAGGACAGTGGCTTTCAGGCGGACGACGCCGCCAACTTGCGCACGCCGCAGAATGTCAGGGTAATCCGGCTTGGTGATGACAATCACTTTACGATCGGACTTCGAAGCCTTTTGAGCGACGGAAGTGGGAACGAAGGCGGTTATCCAGCAGAGTGCCAGCAGCAGAGTCGCGGAAGCGAGTCTTCCTGGATTGCTCCTTCTGAATTCCGAAAACAGACAGTTGTGAAGTGTGAGACCCATCACCAAGCTTGAACCCCAGCCCTGACGGTAGGGCCTGGAAGTACTGCGGGCAAGATTACCAAGGTACCCGCGGAAATCAGTGGTCAGTAGTCAGTGACCAGTGGCCAGTAACATCGCTCGACACTTAGAGCCGGGCGCTGATCATTGATTACTGACCACGGGGATTACTGACCATTGGCCGCCGTTTAGTCTGCTCGATCGATCTGGGCCTTCTGCAGTTTGTCCGAGTAATCGACGTAGATGGATTTCCATTCAGTGTAGAAGTCGATGGCGCCGATCCCGCCTTCGCGGTGGCCATTGCCTGTCGCTTTCGTTCCTCCAAAAGGAAGGTGCACTTCGGCGCCGATGGTCGGTGCGTTGATGTAGGTGATGCCAGCGTAGAGGTCGCGAATGGCGGCGAAGGCCTTGTTCACGTCCTTGGTGTAGAGCGCGGAGGAGAGGCCGTATTCAATTCCGTTGGCGATTTCGATCGCGTCTTCGAGGTCGTCGCAGGGGATGATGGAAACGACGGGGCCGAAGATTTCTTCCTGCGCGATGCGCATTTTTGGGTCGACGTCGGAGAAAACGGTGGGCTGCATAAACCAGCCGTATTGGTAGTCGCCCTGGTCGAGGCGATTGCCGCCGCATAGCAGCTTCGCGCCTTCGTTTTTGCCGATCTCGACGTAGCTGAGGTCGGTCTGGAGTTGCTTTTCGTTGATGGCTGGACCCATCTCGGTGGTCTCGTCGAGGCCGTTGCCGACTTTCAGTTTCTTGGCGCGGGCGACGTAGCGTTCGATGAACTCACGGTAGACGCCTTTCTGCACGATGATGCGACTGGTGGCGGTGCAACGCTGGCCGGTGGTGCCGAATCCGCCCCAGAGGCCGCCTTCGATGGCGAGGTCGAGGTTGGCGTCGTCGAGCACGATCATGGGATTCTTGCCGCCGAGTTCGAGCGAGCAGTGTTTGAAAGTCTTGGCCGCGATGCCGCCGATGATGCGGCCGACGGCGGAGGATCCGGTCAGCGAAACGGCGCGCACGTCAGAGTGCTCGGCGAGCGGTGTGCCTACCTCGGCGCCGAAGCCGGCGACGACGTTGATTACTCCCTTGGGCAAGCCGGCGTCACTCAGGGCGCGAACCAGATTGAAAGTGGAGAGTGGAGTGTCCTGCGCGGGCTTGATGACGCAGGTGTTGCCGCAGACGATGGCGGGCAGGAGCTTCCAGGAAGAGATCGCCATGGGGAAATTCCAGGGCGTGATCATGCCGCAGACGCCGATGGGCTGGCGCACGGCCATGGCGAACTTGTTGGGCATCTCGGAGGGGACGGTGGGACCGAAGAGACGGCGTCCTTCGCCGGCGTTGTAGTAGGCGGCGTCGATGGCTTCCTGCACGTCGCCGCGGGTTTCGGCTAGCACCTTGCCCATTTCGCGGGTCATTTCGCGGGCGTACTCTTCCTTGCGTTCGATGAGGATTTCGGCGGCGCGGAAGACGATCTCGGCGCGGCGAGGAGCGGGGACCAGACGCCATTTGGCGAAGGCGCGCTTGGCGGCTTCCACGGCGGCGTCGACGTCGGCCTTGGCCGACTTCTGGAAGATGCCGACTACGTCGCGGGTGTCGGCGGGGTTGCGGTCTTCGAAGGTTTCTCCGGTCGAGGACTCGACCCACTCGCCATCGATGAAGTTCTTGAATACTTTGGTGGGGTTGTAGCGCAGAATCGCGGGGGAAGTTAGGGTGTCGGTGGCCATGATTGCTCCTGATTCTTCTTATGAATGCCTGGATATTGATGCTACAGCGGGCGGGGAAGGTGCGGCAAGGTGATGTGGGGTTTCGGGTTGCAGGGGCTGGGAAAGCAGGTTCCTCCACTCCGCCGTCGCTGGCGCTCCGGCTCCGGTCGGAATGACAACGGTTTGAGGTAGTTTCTGGAAGATCAAAGTCAAAAGTAGCGGGCGGGGGCGCCCGCTCTACACGAGCCAAACGAAGGTAACGTTGCTGGGAGATTACTCATTTTTAGCGCTTACGGGCTTGTGATAACTTTGAACTACCGCTTATTCCATAGGCTTCAAGAAGGTTTTTAGGTTCACGTGTCTTCGTCGACTCGCAAACCGGGCATCCACGTGGCGTGGAAAACGGTCACGTATCGCAGTGTGGCGCTGCTGATTCTGGCTGGTGCCGTAGTGTTTTTTGTCGCGGTACGCTTCACTTTCCCGCAGTTTACGGATAGCGGAATCAAGGCGGCCAGCGGGTTTGCCAGCCGGGCTTTGGAGCGCGTGGCGGGCATGGCTCCGGCAGCGGGGAGCGGCGTTTCTACGGCACAGCAGGCGCACTTTACCGCGCTCGATGGCACGGTGCGGGTGAAGAAGGGCAACGGCAATAGCTGGGTGGCGGCGGATTACAACATCCCGCTGGAAAAGGGCGATGTGGTGCAAACTGCCTCGGAAGGTATGGCAAAGGTGGTGTTCAACGACGGCACCAGCTATACCGTGAAGCAGGATTCGCTGATCGTGATTGAGGAGAACTCGGCCAACGATCAGCAACAGACGAACGTGGCGGTCGCGGTGAGCACTGGAACTGTGGATCTTTCGACCGCGACTTATTCCCAGGGGTCGAAGTCGCAGGTGATTGTGGCGGGAGCGACGGCTTCTCTGGCTCCGGAATCGACGGCGCAGGTGCACAACGATCCCAAGGCGGATCAGCACGAAATCCTGATGAAGAAGGGCACAGGCGAGGTTTCGCGCAACGGAGAAACCGTGCAACTGGCCAACTGGGAGAAAGTGAGCTTCCAGGCGGCAGAAACACACATGGAGAAGGCGAAAGGGACGGGGCCACCGACGCCGATTTCTCCCGCGAACATGGCGCCAATCTTCACTTCCGGAGAGGCGACCAAGGATGTGGAGTTTTCGTGGACGGCGATGGCGAATGCGGTGGGATACCGGCTCCGAATCTCGAGGAACCCGTATTTTTCGTCCACCCTGGTTGACAAGAAAGTAAACACGGCGGATGTTACGGTTACAAGCCTGGGCGAAGGAGCGTACTACTGGGTGGTACAGTCGTACGAAGCGTCAGGGAAGGAATCGGTGGAGAGCGAGAAGAACCGCTTCACCATCATTGCCAAGGGCAAGCAGACGGAAGCGATTGATCTGGAACTGGACCCCTTTATTCAACATGGGCACGTCATTGAAGTGACGGGGAAGACGCAGATCGGGGCACGAGTAATGGTGAATGGGCGGGAGGTTCCGATGGTGTCGACTGACGGGACGTTCCATTACTTTACGCCGCCACTGACGACGGGGGAAGCCGTGATTACGGTGACGGCACAGACGGCGCAGGGCGGAGTGAATACGCAGCAGAAGAAGATCATTATTCAGTAGGGTTGTCGTGGGAGCAGTAGCGCGGCCGTAATAGGGAAGCGAGCCAGACGCGCGAGTATTGCGCCGCAAGGAACGCGGCGCGTCGCGCGGCTCGGCCAGATCCTTCGGCGGGCAAAGGGCGCCCGTCTCAGGATGACAATCGAAATGGGGTTCCGGCCAAGAGTACGAGGAACCTTCGGTCCCGGCAGGGTTGCGGAGACTCTCATAGTATAGAGAGAGGATGCAGCAGAGCCGGATGGCGTAAATCGGGTTCGCCCGGCAACAATGCGATCAATGTGGATCGCGAGAAGAGCTTCGTCAATGTCAAAGAACGGATTTCATTCGTCCCATTCACACAACCTCAGGTCCCTGTTCAGCTTGTTCTCAAGCGACCTGGCCATCGATCTGGGCACGGCCAACACTCTGGTCTACGCGCGCGGCAAGGGCATTGTGGTCAACGAGCCCTCGATTGTCGCGATCAACAAGAACACGGGCGAAGTGGAAGCCGTGGGCAAAGAGGCGAAAGAGATGCTGGGCCGGACGCCGGGCAACATCGTGGCCATTAAACCCATGAAGGACGGCGTGATCGCCGACTTCAAGGTCACGGAGAAGATGCTGAACTATTTTATTCAAAAGGCGCACAACCGGAAGATGCTGGTGCATCCGCGGATTGTGATTGGAGTGCCTTCGGAGATCACGCAGGTGGAAAAGCGCGCGGTCATGGACTCGGCGTACCGCGCCAAGGCGAGTGAAGTGCACCTGGTGGAGCAGGCCATGGTAGCGGCGATCGGAGCGGGACTGCCGATTACGGAGCCGAGCGGCAACATGGTGGTCGACATTGGCGGCGGCACCACCGACATCGCAGTGATCTCCTTGAGCGGCATCGTTTACTCGCGTTCGGTGCGGATGGCTGGGAACCAGATGGACGAAGCCATCATGAATTATCTGAAGCGGAAATATAATTTGCTGATCGGCGAACGTACCGCCGAGCAGATCAAGATGGAGATTGGCTCCGCGCATCAACTCGACAAGCCGATGACCATGGAGATCAAGGGGCGCAACCTGATTGAAGGTGTGCCGAAGACGATCACGGTGGATGACGGCGAGATTCGTGAGGCGTTGAGCGAATGCGTTTCAACGATCATGAATGCGATTCGCGTGGCTCTCGAACGCACGCCGCCGGAGCTTTCGGCCGACATCAGCGACCGCGGGATCGTGCTGACTGGTGGTGGTGCACTGCTGAAGAATCTGGACAAGCGCATCCGGGAAGAAACCGGGCTGCCGGTATCGATTGCCGACGATCCGCTGTGCAGCGTGGTGCTGGGCACGGGAAAGATGCTCTCGGACTTCAAACTGCTGAGAAAAATTTCGATCGAGTAAAAAGGCAGGGGTCAGGGGCCAGGGATCAGGGGCCAGAAAAAAGCTGCCTTGACCCTGATTCCTAGTCCCTGACCCCTGATGTTATGGAATCCATGCTTGGCCGTTACCGTAACCTGACGATTCTGGTGGGAGTTTTGTTTCTGCAGGTGTTGGGGCTGGCGGTGCAGGTGAAGCGCAGTGCGGATGCCGAGAATACGCGTCTGATCCGCGTCTGGGCGGTGCGCGCGATCACTCCATTCGAGCGCGGGGTGGTCTGGGTGCAGAACGGCGGACGCAATGTCCTACACGACTATTTCTTCCTGCGCGGGGTGCGGGCCGAGAACCGCCAACTCAAAGATCAGATCGAGCAGATGAAGCTGGCGCAGGCGCGGCTCAGCGAAGACGCGATCCAGGCGCAGCGGTTGCAGTCGCTGCTGGCGTTTAAGGAGCAGTTCATCTCGAAGACGGTGGCGGCGCAGGTAATCGGTTCGAGCGGCAGCGATCTCTCGCGGTCCATTTACATCGACAAAGGGGAAGACGCCGGGCTGAAGCCGGATATGGCCGTGATTACGGCGGGCGGCATCGTGGGCAAGGTGTGGCTTGTATATCCTTCGACTTCGCTGGTGCTGATGATCAACGATCAGAGCAGCGGGGTGGGCGTATTTCTGGAGAAGTCGCGGTTGCAGGGTGTGCTGCGCGGAACTCCCAATGGCGAGTTGGTTCTGGAACGGGTGATGAATGATGAGCAGGTCACTCCGGGAGAGGCCATTTTGAGCAGCGGAGGCGACCAGATCTTTCCCAAGGGATTGCCGGTGGGGACGGTGAGCAAGGTCGGTCCGGGGAGAGAGATGTTTCTGAGCGTTAAGGTGACTCCGGCGGCCGACCTGAGCCGACTGGAGGAAGTGCTGGTCGTGACTGAAAAGCAAGAACGGGAAGCGGTTGCGGAAAGCGGCACAAGGGTGCGCGCGGCGGATATTCTGGCGCGGCGGCTACCTTCGGTGCCGGACAAGCCGGCCGTGGTGGCGGGTGCGCCGCAAAATGTTTCTGCTAAGTCCCAGCCCAATAGCGCGAACGCGGCCGGGCAGCCATCCACGGGCGAGGGTGTGAAAAAAGTTGTGCCGAAGCCAGCTTCCGGCGCTGCTGGCACGAAGAGTGCGACTGGGAGCGCGGGCTTAACCGGAACTACGACCGGCACGGCAAGCGGCACTGTGAGCGAGACTCCGAGTTCTGCGAATTCTCCCGCGAAACCAGCGACGGCGCAGCCCAAGCCCCCAGCACCCAAACCCGCCCCGCAAACTGCTCCGCCACCCGCCGCAACTGAAGATAGTCCTCACTAGCGTGCCCATCACTTACACATCTGAGGAGCAGATTGAGGTCTACCGGTTCAGCATTCCGGTGACCGTGGGTGTGCCGCTGCTGGCGCTGTTCCTGCAGGCGTTTCTGCCGCGGAGGATTCCCTACTTTTCCTATCTTGACCTGCCCTTGCTCATAACGATTTACTTCGGCATGGCGCGGCGCAACCCGATTTCCGGGCTGCTGACGGGAGCGGCGATCGGACTGGTGCAAGACATGATGGGGCCCTATCCGATTGGAATCTATGGGATCGCCAAGACAGTGGTGGGGTACCTGGCGTCGTCGTTGGGCGTTAAGTTGGACGTAGAGAATGCCGGCACCCGCCTGCTCGTGACGCTCGGCTTTTATCTGATTCACGCCGCGGTCTATTTCACGGTGGCGCGGGGCATGGTTAACTTGACCCTGAACTGGAGCTGGAGTCGGGGAATTCTGGCCGGTCTGGCGAACGCCCTGGTGGGCGTGGCGTTGTACTTTGTGCTGGACAAGTTCAAGCAGAGGACTTGAGCAGTGGTCAGTGGCCAGTGGTCAGTGGCCAGTGAAATTCGGTGCAAGCGTGACTTCCGTTACCCGCGTCGATACTCCAGAGACTCCGCTGAAGATTACAATAAACCTGAAAGCTCCAGTACATTCAACTTTGAGATTGTGACCGACAAATCTCGGAAGAGGTTTGACTGGTCACTAGCCACTGCCCACTGATTTATGTTCAGCCGCGACGACAAAATATCCGGGATACGCCTGACGGCGGCGCAGTACGTAATCCTGGGGATTTTCCTGATTTTGGCGTACGGGCTGTGGAAGCTGCAGGTGATGGAGAGCGGTCACTACGCCTCGGCGGCGGAAAAGAACCGCATTCGCAACGTGCCGATTCTCGCGCCCCGGGGCAAGATCCTGGACCGCGAAGGGCGCGTCATCGTGGACAACTATCCATCTTCTACTGCCCTGTTGCTGCGCGACTCTGCCCGGGACCTGAATGCTGACGTGGATCTGATTGCGCAAGGCTTGCACCTGGATGCGAACGAAGTGCGTACGAAGATCCGGCACTTCGCCGCAATGCCGCAGTACCAGCCGATCTTATTGAAAGAAGACATCACTCCGGATGACCTGGCATTCATTGATGCTCATCGCAACGAACTGCCGGAACTGGACACGATTACCGCGCACCGGCGCCTGTATCCGCGCAACGGGTTTATGGCGCATCTGATCGGCTACGTGGGCGAAGTGACAGAAGACATGTTGAACCAGCCGCAGTTCGAGCTGTATAGCCCGGGCGATGTGGTGGGAGTATCGGGCGTAGAGCGGCAATACAACAACACATTGATGGGTACGAATGGAGCGCGGCGCGCGCTGGTGAACAGCCATGGCCGCGAAGTGGGATTGCTGGGAGAAACGGATGCGATCCCGGGAAAACAGTTGAAGCTCACGCTGGATATCGATCTGCAGATCGCCGCTGAAGAGGCTCTGGAAGGGAAGAACGGAGCAATTGTGGCGATGGATCCGCGGACCGGGGAAATCCTGGCGATGGTGAGCCGGCCGACGTTTGATCCCAATGATTTTGCGGTGCGGGTGTCGCGCGATCAGTGGAATGAACTGGTGAACGACCCGGACAAGCCGCTGTTAAATAAAGCAATTCAGGCGCAGCTGGCGCCGGGGTCGACATTCAAAATCATCATGGCTACGGCAGGCTGGCAGGAGGGAATTGCGCAGGCACTCCACGTGAACTGCGCGGGCAGCGCTGAGTTTTATGGGCGACGGTTTGGCTGCTGGGTGAAGGGCGGACATGGTCCCGTCGAACTGGAGAAGGCGATCTACCAATCTTGCGACGTGTTCTTCTACACGCTGGCGGAAAAGCTGGGCATCGACCGCATCGCGAAATACGCTACCGCTCTTGGCCTGGGACAGAAAACCGGCATCGACCTGCCTAACGAAGTGAGCGGTGTGATGCCGTCGGAAGAATGGAAGATCCGCAACTTCAAACAGAAGTGGTTTGCCGGGGAGACGATTTCGGTCGGGATCGGACAGGGGGCGGTCGCGATAACACCGGTGCAATTGACGCGTGCCATCGCGGCGATCTCGATGGGTGGACGCATGGTTGTGCCCCACGTGGTCGACCCGGCGGGGCTTCCCAGCGGATATGTTGAGACGAGTCATGTTGCTGAGACGAAAAACATTCCGATCGATCCGGTGGGGTGGAACTTTATCACGGACGCGATGTCGCGAGTTCTGCTGCCGGAAGGCACAGCGCCCTCGGCACATGTGCCCGGAATTGACATCGCAGGAAAGACGGGATCGGCGCAGATTGTCTCGCTGGCGACGCGGGCGAAATTTAAGAACACTGACGATCTGGCACAGAACGGTTGGTTCGTAGGATTCACACCGCGGCGGAATCCCGATGTCATCGTCTGCGTGCTGTTCCAAGGGGGCGAGCACGGGAGACTGGCGGCGCGGGTGGCGACCCAGGTGATCAAGGCGTACGTCGACAAGCAGCATCGCACGCCACAACAGAAGATGGTCGAGAAACCGAAGGGCGATGGCAAGGTCGATATGGGAGCGCTATGGACTGCACCCAACGGCGACAAACTGGAAGGCGGGCGCTTTGTTTTTGATCTGTCGAAGAAACCGCTGGTAGCGGCGGCTGCAGCGCCGGGAGTGCGGTGAGTGACTCACCGTAAAGAAAACGCCTTGCCGAGCCTGCGGCAGAGATGAGCGGTAAGGGGTCCTTCGACTCCGCCTGCTGCTTCGCTTCGCGAACCAGCATGCTCCGTTCAGGATGACAGTGTGAGAAGGGTGACAAGACTGAGAACTGGGAACTGAGAACCGAGAACTGATGTCACGCTACGTTTCATTTCGCGATTTTGACTGGCTGCTGCTGATCTTTGTGTTGATGATCTGCGGGCTCGGGGTGATGGAGATTCACAGCGCCACCATGCACACCAAGTTTGCGGGGTCACACCTCCGGCAGGTTTACTGGATTCTGGGTGGCCTAGGGGCGATGTTCCTGATCAGTGCCGTGAATTACCAGGTGCTGCTGGAGCGAATCCACTGGTTTTACATTGCGGCGGTTGCTTCGCTGGTGGCAGTGTTGCTGTTCGGGCAAAAGTTTCTCGGGGCGAAGCGCTGGATCAAAATGCCGGGAGGGAATCACTTTCAGCCGTCCGAATGGGTGAAGCTGATCCTGATATTGGCGATGGCGAAGTTTTTCGCCGACCTGCGGCACCGCGAACTTTCCTGGCCGGACTTCATGAAAGCCGGGGCCATTGTTTTGATTCCGATGCTGCTGGTCATGAAGCAGCCAGACCTGGGCACGGCCCTCACCTATGTGCCCATCGCGGTGATGGGTGTCTTTCTAGGTGGGTTGCAGTGGAGGCAGGGATTGGCCGTAGCTCTGCTGGCTGGGGTTGCGGTGATCGCGGTGTTTTTCGTCCCTCAGGTTCACATTTTGAAGTCTTTCCAGAAGCAGCGACTTACCAGCTTCCAGCACCCGGAAGACGATCCGCAGGGTTCGGGGTACCAAGTTGAGCAATCCAAGATCGCGGTTGGTTCGGGGGGGCTGTGGGGCGGGAAAGGCTCGCAAACACACGGTGCTTTCTTACCTGTCCCACAAACGGATTTTATTTTTGCGGCGTTTGCCGAGGAGCACGGATTCGTGGGCGCGCTGGGGGTTCTGCTGTTATACTTCATAGTGCTGATGCGTTTGACCCAGAACGCGCAAACCGCGCCCGACCGCGCAGGCACGTTCGTGGTGATGGGTGTGGTGGCTGTGCTTA
>Ga0307476_10000400_pt1 | contig 35152 bp, 30 predicted proteins | sample atmos_gasesECM2C_2_FD_203314 | JGI IMG/M metagenome (GOLD analysis project Ga0307476, IMG submission 203314) | Hardwood forest soil microbial communities from Morgan-Monroe State Forest, Indiana, United States - atmos_gasesECM2C_05 | ecosystem: Environmental > Terrestrial > Soil > Temperate... | reverse complement strand
AATCCACACACGCCGGGCAGCTACCACTCCATTCAGGTTCGGGCGTTCGACGGGTCCAGTCAACTTCGCGTCGCAACTCGCACCGGATATTATTCGGGGAACACAGGAAGCCCTGAGTCACACTAGCCTGAGTCACACTAGATCGACACGTCTTCAGGCTGAAAGGCGTTCACTTGAACCGCAATGTTCGACGTGCCTTGCCGAGAGCGAAAAGAGATCCTGGCGGACTCGGTCGGTTCAGTATTGGATGATCCAATATTGCATGATCGGGAGTTTACGGTATTGCGAGCCAGCGACTGGAAACCCTATGGTGGGGAAGGACAGAAAACATGTCGTAAAAGAGGGAGCCGATGCCAGGGAAAAAACATCTTCGAGGTGTGAGCGCAAAAGAGCAGAGGGAGTACGAACACATCAAGGAGAGCGCGCAGCATTCCGGACGGTATGGTGGCCGGGCGAAGGAAGTGGCTGCGCGAACCGTGCTGAAGAAGCACAAGGCCGCAGGTCACAGCAAAGGACATTAGAATACTGACAGGGAATGCTGGCGGCGGCTTGCGAGCAGCATGTGGCCCGCTACCAACATCGAAAATCGAAATCAACTTTTCAAACTCCGGACCTAAGGAAGTGCCGATTGGTTCGAATTCTGGTGGTAGACGACAACCCGGCGGTCCGGCATTATCTTCGAGCTCTGCTGGAGCAGCAAACAAGTTGGCAAGTTTGCGCTGAGGCGCGAACTGGGCAAGAGGCGATTCAACGCGTGGAGAACAATCCGCCCGACATGATTTTGTTGGATTTCCAGATGCCGGACTTGAATGGGCTTGATGTTGCCCGGCAAATCTCGAGATTATTCCCCGAAATTCCGATTTTGATGGTCACGATTCATCTGTCCCGACAGTTGGCGGAGGAGGCCCGAAGGGTGGGGATCCGGGGAGCTTGCGCCAAATCGGATGTAGGCTCGATTGTCGAGGCTGTCGACGCACTCTTGCATGAGAAAACCTATTTCCCATCAATGAGTTCCGTCGATAACCTGTAGGATTCCCGCTGGCCGGTCCGGCCGTCGAAAATACAGGATTCCCTGTATTCGGGGGGCTGTAGTACCGTGATAGCTTCGCTATGCTGTACTTAAGGAGTTGCCTTTCTGCATAGTACGAGTAAACTCCTGCGCAAGGAGCGAGGCACAAATGAAACCAACGCCAGCCGTGAAATTGTGAGCTTGGGACCCGCAGGACTACCTCAGAGAGCCAACAACCTTATGGCAGTCCGCATACTCCTGGTGGATGATCATCCCGTCGTCAGACAAGGACTACGGACTCTGCTGGAAGGGCGGCCGGGGTGGGAAGTGGTCGGAGAAGCCTCCGATGGGATCGAGGCTTTAGAGAAGGTCGAAAGTTTGCAGCCCGACGTCGTGGTGCTCGATATCACCATGCCTCGCATGAACGGCCTGGAAGCCTGCCGGCTGATTCAGCAAAAGCCGAAAACCTCCGATCTGGAGGTTTTGGTAGTCACCCAGCACGACTCTCCACAGATGATGCGCGAGGCTCTGGATGCAGGAGCCAGGGGGTATGTCGTAAAGTCGAATGCCGCCCGTGATCTGCTGGAGGCTGTGGAAGCGGTGAGCCAGCACCGGATATTTACCGCCATGGCGCGTGGTCCGCAGGCTTAGTGTCGAATTTCTGGGCCGATAGCATTTCCGGGCCGATAGCAAGGGTCCGAGTAGATCTTAACTCTCAGGCGGTATGTGGAGGATGCCATGAAACTACGAATTTTGTTGGCCGACGACCATGAAATTGTGCGTCGAGGCTTATGCGCGCTTCTTCAGAAACACGAAGGGTGGGAAGTGTGCGGGGAGGCATCCGATGGCCGCGAAGCGGTCGAAATGGCAAAGCGATTGAAGCCGGACGTCGTTATCGTAGACGTGGGCATGCCACATCTCAACGGCCTTGACACCACACGCCAACTGCTGCAGCATGACCCCAACTTCAAAGTCATCGTTCTGACGATTACCGATTCCGATCAGATTATCCGCGAGGCGCTTGACGCCGGGGCACGTGGCTTTGTGCTCAAGTCCGATGCAGCCCGCGATCTGGTGTCGGCAGTTGAAGCCTTGCAAAGCAAACGAATGTTCTTCACACCCCGGGTGAATGATTTGGTATTGGCGGGCTTCCTCGAAAAGGGCCATGCCGTCTCCCGAAATGAGCCTCCGAACTTACCAACACTGACCGCCAGGGAACGCGAAGTCACTCAGCTTCTGGCCGAAGGAAAGAGTTCCAAGGAGGTGGCCACAGTCCTTAATTTGAGCACCAAGACCGTGGAAACGCATCGCAGCAACATCATGCGGAAGCTGAGCCTGCACTCCATCCGCGATTTGGTTGTTTACGCCATCAAGAACAACATTATCCAGATTCAGATGCCGCCTCAGATCCATCGCGGAACCGAGACCACGGTGGTCTGAGCGTCGTCACGGCTCGCCTCGGACGAGAGACGCCCGGCAGGTTCTTGGCACGAATGGCCGAACCTTCCTGTCCTGCAACAGGGAGCATCCAACTTGCACTCGGCCGAGAATCCCAGGTTTTACATTATTTGACACTGTTTGACATTACATGTTCGCCGGGGATGTGTACCGGTGCTACCAACTGCCCACCGGGATGCTCTCGTGGGAAAAACTTACATCAGATTCCGTATGCAGGCCCTCACTAAGGTATTGGAATTCAAAGAATTCCAGGTTTGGCAACCTCCTTGCTTGTCGAATCACGTTCGCCCAAAGAGAAAAAGAGAGAAGTGTTCAACTAGCGCGGCTACGCTGCCGACCTGTGCTTGTCGTGGTCGCAAGTCTGAGGCCCGAAGTTGGGCTTCGATGAAAAATCATGTCTTGTCCTTGTTTGGAGGTGAAGCTTGAGCGATCTTCGAATCCTGATTGCGGATGACCACGAAGTGGCCAGGAAAGGAATTCGCTCCCTGCTCGAAAGTCATGCGGGATGGGAGGTTTGTGGTGAGGCCAGAGACGGCCGTGAAGCTGTGGCGCTTGCCGGACAGTTGAAACCAGAAGTTCTATTGTTGGACATCGGTATGCCGAACCTGAACGGGTTAGATGCGGCTAGACAAATCCTCACGATCATGCCGGACGCTCGCATCATGATCCTGACCGTACACGATTCGGACCAGGTGGTACGCGAAGTACTGGCCGCAGGAGCACGCGGTTTTTTGCTTAAGTCCGATACCGGCCGTGACCTCGTGGCTGCTGTGGAAGCTTTGCAACACCGTCGTACTTTCTTCACTTCGAAAGTTGCGCAGATGATGCTGGAGGGTTATCTGCGTCCGCACAGCGAGAGCGAAACTGGCAGCCCATGTGTTCTGACGCCGCGGGAACGAGAAGTGATCCAGCTGGTCGCAGAAGGAAAGAGCACGAAAGAGGTTGCCACAGCTCTTAGCCTCAGCGTGAAAACTGCGGAAACTCACCGCACGAATCTTATGCGCAAACTAGATTTGCATTCGATTGCGGATCTCACGCTCTATGCCGTGCGCAACGGAATCGTTCAGGTTTATTGAGAGTGAGAATGCTTATTGAGAAGATTTAAAGAGTTAGAGTTATTGAGAAATCAGATTTTCCAAGAACGAACAACCCGCCTCCTGTCGCGATCCTCTGTCGCCGCGGTATTCCTCGTAAGTAAAGCGAGATAGCCTCTCGGCTAGGGCCTTTACTCGATACCTGGCGCCATATTGCCTCGGTAAACTTTCTGGAGTTTCCAGCTGCAAGGAAACACAACAACGTCCACGAAAGGAGTACCGATGCTCTGGACTATAGCCGTTTTACTGTTGATTCTCTGGCTGTTAGGCATGGTCAGCTCGTACACAATGGGCGGATTCATTCATATTCTGCTGCTCTTGGCGGTGGTTGCGGTCTTGATCCGTCTCATCCAGGGGCGAAACCCGATAGCCTGACTTGGCTGCTCGGCAGAACGCAATGCGAGAATATTGCTTTTTCAAGCTTCGCTTTTCTGTGTGCGACAGAAGCTTCAGGAGGAGTCTAGCCATGAATAAAGATCAAGTCGAGGGCAAGGTTAAGGATGTTGCCGGTCGCATCGAGCGTCAGGCGGGCGAATGGACCGGAGACAAAGAGAAGCAGGTCGATGGAGCCGTAAAGCAGGTTGAGGGAAAAGTACAGAATGCCTGGGGCAATGCGAAAGATGCCGAAAAGAAAGCGGTCAACAGGGAGCGAGACCTGAAGAAAGAGCCGGTCGATGATTCGAGTGAGGATGAGTCGACTGAAACCGCAGAGATTGATGTTCGCTCCCGACGCAAAGTCAGCTAGTAGTTTCCTTTCGTCCATAACCGTTCACCGGTGATCTCATGGTCGCCGGTGAATTTTTTTTTGGCTCGGTTATGGCGAAATTCGGTCAAGCTCTCCACGCCCGCTCATACCCTCCAAAGCTGTGCCAGCGCTCGAGCAGCGTCCTTCAGAGCGCGCTCTTCTGTGTCCGCTTGGGAAATGCCGCGCTGAACGATGGGGGTGCGATACCACAATCGTTTCTGGTCAGCCGCATCATGGAGCTTGGACATTGCTGAATCGAAGACGCGTTTCAGATCATCTGGCGAGACCGACCGAGGCGGTTCTATGAATCGTGATGCAATCTTGGGTGCCATTTGGGAGGACTCAACTTTCTTACACGCCTCGACTCTAAAATGACTTTCCCGGTCGGCGAATACTGTTGAGTCCTTGGTGACCAGCTATAGTTTCCCTATTCGTCAACTGCACAAGATGTAAGGTTCCGTAAAACCACAGCCTGCCTGTCGTCCAGGCCTCCCAGGTTCCCTGACAGGACGAACGAACGACGCCGTTAGGCCGCACGGAGATGCAAGCAGCTCTGGAGCGCTCGCAAAGCATACAGCGCATCATCCAGCGCCTGGTCTTCCTCGATCGTGTCTGCGGCTGCCGAAAACAGTTCGCGTGCCCGGGCCACGATTGCTTTCTCGGCGTCGGCAATTCGCGCCGGAATCCGCATCGTATCCGTCTCAAACAAAGCAGCGCTGTAAAGCTCTCGCCAGCTTCCCGGCGTGGCTTGGACTGGAGTGGTTTGGCTTCTCATAGATACCTCCGAATGTGCAAACAAATGCTGTAAGGTCCAATGCAAAAAGGACTCTAGTCAACGATGCCTGAGACCGCTATACAGTGAATCCTTTATTTAGAGAGTTCAGGCGGTAGAAAAACCCAAGGATGTTGGCGGCCAAGGATGGCTTCCAAGCCGGTCAAACTGCAAAGGCCCCGCTCGGGCCACCGTGTGCAGTCACTCCTCCCGAAAAGGACGTGGCCGCCAACAGCGACTGGAACTACCCGCCGATTGTGTCAACATCCCGCCTCACAGTGAATCCGGTTGCTCATGTACGAACCTGGGGATTAAGCCCCGATCCCTCCTGTCGCACGCCTTTTAACGAGCTCCGCTCTACGGTAGATAGCCAGAAATAACCGCGCTGGGGGCGCGAGACTACATTGAAGCCAAGTGGCTTATTGAATCAGAATGGGTCGCCCCTGAGGACTGCGCGGCAGTCCGCTTCCTCAATGTGTCGAGTTCGTCCTGCAATTTTCTCCACTCTTTAGCGTTCTTCTTGGTGGCAATTGGCGCCATCGGGTCGGAATAGAATTGAAGCAAGTTGTCGCGAAGAGCGGAACTCCAGGAATCGGGATTCTTCTTAGTCAGTTCATCAGTCAAGTGGGCATATGTCTCGTCGGCGAGGGAGTATTCTCCGGCACGGGTTTCGGCGCCTGTATCGCAGTCGCGGTTCGGCAGGTCGAGTTCTCCTCTGCCTTCTGCGCGCAGCAACCCGGCATAGGCCCCAACTGTGGCATCCACACTCTTGATGTACATGTCCTCGGTTTGTTTGGTAGGAATCTTGAAGTTGACCGCCTTGAACGGCCCCACCTTCGGTATCAATCGCAGGAATACGGCGAGGATTCTGGTTCCAACCCCGGGTTTCTGATATACCGTGCCCCACTCGTGCTCGTAGTTGCTGCGAGACAGGTAATAGAGAAATTTTTTCTTGTCGAAATTTGGGGTGTCCTTCACGATCTCGTCCCGGCGCGAAACCAGCGCTATCCGGGTCATTTCTGGAATTAGAATGCTTACGCTGCGCCGGTAGCTGCCGATCGCAAGATCTACGTTTCCGAATACATCTCCCAGCCTTAAGCCATAAGTTTCCTGGAAAGCCCGTTCCAACAATGGCTTAGCAACCTCAAACCCGATCATGTCGTGATAACGGTCCGAGGTGTAGCGGTTCTTCGCTACCTGGACCATATCGAACCCAAATTCCGTGCGAATGTGTTGTTTGGGATCGTCGGCATAGGTCACTGTGTCGCCATACTTCTTTCGCAGCTTGGGAAAGTCCAGAGCCACCACGCGGTTAATCGTGGGATGACCGCTGTTATCCGAGGCATAGTGCGAGAGCGCGCCCAGCGCGAACGCGTACTCGTTCAAATCGGACGAATCTTGCAGCAGCGCTTTAACGAAATCCCCGGAGCGCACGTAGTGAACAAGATCGCTGAAGAATTTGCTCCCAAACGGATAATAGCCCATATCCTGCAGCAAGGAACCACCATAGGCATAGGCGTGCGCCTTGCGCAGATCCTCTTCGCCGGCGCCCGGAAAACGCTTCAGCAATAGCGGTTGAAGCTGATCCTCCCACATCAGGTCCACGACTTGTTCATGGGTCAGCACTGAATAGCCCGCACCTGGACTCGGAGCGGAGGCTACCAACAGTACTACCGCGAGCCCCGTGATGAGATGACGAGATATTGACCGCATAACCGAACCTATGATGCGGGGTTTGGGATACTGGAAGGACAAACTGGCGATCACAATTATATGCGGCGTTCTTGAATCTTTCGTTGTTGGCCGTCAACAAATTGTGGGCCGTCAACAAAATGAAATCCCGGCCGAAGCCGGGACTTCCGATTGACCATTTTGATCATTGCGTCGAAAAGAGAACCTACGAAGCGCGACGTTGACGATCACGATTCTGGTCGTCTTCTTCTTCGTTGTTCTCAGGGCGGCCCTGGCCCGGCTTTTTCGGCTGGTTCTGGCTAGATTGATCGTGGGGTTGGTTCTGGCCATGCTGCCCAGACTGACCGCCTTGCTGACCTTTCTTCTCCATATCGTCTCCCATAAAAACCTTCCTCCTAGGAAAGGCGTGCGAAACTTTTCGGCGCCTTTCAGATTTTTCCCTACCTAAGACTTAGTTGCTGCAAGGGATTGCTAAGGTTGGGAAGGATCGGTCATGCAATTGGATCACATTCAATTGCTGGCTTGATCGATTCCCTTGATCGATTCCATGGCATCGATCCTGGATTGACCGATCAAGCCAAGACCTTCACAGCACGCGACAAACGCGGCCGCGCGTCGTCATCCCGAAGATTTCACCCTGCATCTAGACTCCGCTTCCTCGGCGCGAGAGATGGCCAATGAGCGAAATCAAGAACAGCGCAAGAAAAATGACAAACAAAAGCTTCGCCACACTTGCAGCCGCTACTGCAACGCCAGCAAAGCCCAAAACTCCAGCAATCACTGCTACCACCAGGAACACTATCATCCAGTAAAGCATGATGCCTCCTTCCAGATTGTCTGTACTGTAGGAAACCGTAGCTCTGAATCGCGGGGCCACGAATCCGCTCAAAGCTGTATTTCGTGCTTCCAGGCTGTGTAAGCAATACATCCCTGAGAGGGAGCAGATGCCGGTTCTCCCAGTGAACCAGCACCTGCTCGTTGGGGCGTCTGTCGAGTAGAACCCGAGAATAGTGCAGAGGGGAGAGAAATGCCTATACGGTAAACCTCGTATTTTTTACAGGGGAAATCACACGCGGATCTTTTTCGTTGAGTCGATAAACAGTTCGTGCGAAAGATGATGCGAGCTTCGTTTTACAGGAAATGATGTATGGCTCCTCATGGCAGCTGCGAGTAGAAGAAAAGAGCGGTCACGCGAAGGTTTCTACTCCCGATCGTCATCGCTGCGCAGGCACGATGAGGCCAGCGATGGAATGCCAATTGCTCTGTGTATGCTGGGTCGCTTCGTCTTTCGGAGGTGTACTGTGAAACGAGAGACTAGCTCTTTAGCCACGGTGGTTTTCCTGTTAGTGAGCCTGCCCTTGATGCTCGCACAGGATCCGCAGATCCAACCGAGTCCTGCGCTTCCGTCCAGCATTCTGGGTCCGCAACTCATCGCCTGGTCGCAACTTCAGAAACCGCAGCCCGCACCTCAGCCGCTGCCGCCGCCAGACCGGCCAATACCACAGCCAGACCAGCAACAACCGAACCCGTCCGCCCAGCAGCAGCCACCAGCAGCACTGACTTTGATGGGCACGATCGTAAAGGACGGCACCCGGTACATGTTGAAGGTATCCAGTAATAGCGTGTACCAACTCGACGACCAAGACAAGTTCAAAGAGTACGAGGGTAAGCAGGTAAAAATCGCAGGTAGCCTGGATGCTGATGGCAAGATTCTTCACGTCACCAGCATAGAACTGGTCTCCTAACATGCTCACAAAAGGGACGGCGGGAGGATCGGTTCAGGTAGTGCTTGCGCCTCGATCACTCTTTTCGACGAGAGCGCTCTTCTGGTTCGAAACCATTGCTTTAACCAGCGTCATCGCCTGCGCACTAGCGTTGGCAATTGCAATTCTAGGATTTCTCGCGGGGGCAGCTGCAGGAGAAACGGAGTCAGGTCAATCGAGTTCGTTGTCCCCTGTCCGGACCTACGAGGGCATGATTGCAGACACGCGCTGCGGTGCCCGACATTCTCCCGCAACCGGCCGGACGGCTGCCAACTGTACGCGAATTTGCGTGTACGCTGGCGAGCAGTTCGTTCTCGTCGACGGCGAGACAACCTACGTTCTCGACGGGGACGTCGTCGCTCTGAAACGAGTAGCAGGCCAGCGCGTTCGGATTGTTGGCACGCTGAACGGAAAAAAGATCTCAGTTACATCCGTCGTAAACACTTAGGAACGCGGAGCCACGCCTTGCGACGTCAACTCCTGCACAGGAAATAGCCACCTGAGAGGAGCAGAGGCCCAGGCCCCAGATCGTCAGATCTGCGTTGGATCTTCAGGATCGGGCTCGCGTACAGGAACATCCGGATTCTCCAACGGGTTGGGCGGTTCATTGATCGGAGCCGGATAAGGTTCCGGCGGAGTGCGGAAGTATTGATCCACAGGCCAGGGCACCAGCAATCGCTGCTCAGTTTCAATTGACATGGCCATCTGATGCCAGAATTACACGAATGGAAGCCGCTGCCTCGCTGCCAAGCGAGGTAGGTTGAAGGCGGCTCACCCATCAGTCACCACGGGCAACCACGCCTATCGACATTGCTGTCGACAAATCGACCTTGCTGTCCACAAAACAGGAGCGTTCAAATTCGCTTCCGATCGTATATACCCCAGGACGTGAAAGTACATCTAACAACTAAAGACATCTGCAAGTTTGTGCGCCCTCGAAATGTTCAATCGGAAGGAGACGATTCATGAAGAGCTTATTCATTCAAGTCCTCTCAGGAGTGTTGATGTACGTGGTTTCCCTGACGCTGGGCGCATCGGCACAGCAAACAGATGCGCCAGCGCAACCGACCCAGCAGGTTCCTACAACTCAATCTGATCAGGCTCGGCCCGATCAATCGAACCCCGGTCAATCGAATTCTGGTCAATCGAATCCTAGTCAATCGAACCCTGGGGCGCCGACCGGGGAACCGCGGATCGCGCCCGGCAGTGTGATCCCGGTGCAGCTCACGAAAACCATCGACGCCAAGAAGTTAAAGACGGGTGACGAAATCGAAGCCAAGATCACACAAGATCTCAAGTCAGGAAAGGGCGACGTAGTGTTGCCAAAGGATACAAAGGTGATGGGGCATGTCACAGAAGCGCAGGCCCGCAATAAGGAGCAGAAAGAATCTGAGGTCGGCATCGCCTTCGACCACGCTGTCATGAAGAATGGCGGAGACGTGAAGCTGCCTATGTCGATACAAGCGATCATAGCTCCACCGAGTTCCAATGTTGGCAATAGCGATGCCGGCGGAAGCGCAAGCCAGGCTCCTTCCCCCCAGGGTGGGGGAATGCCATCCAGCGGTGGCGGCCGGTCTGCAGGGATGGGTGGCGGAACGCCGTCACAAGCGTCAGCCCCTCCTGTAGCCACGGGGCAATCGTCGACCAAAACCGAAGCAACCAATCAGCCCATCACGGCCAACACCCAAGGCGTGGTAGGGATATCAAGCCTCCGCTTGTCGGCGGCAGCGAACGCCACGGAGGGTTCGATTGTGAGCTCCGAGAAGGGCAACGTGAAGTTGGAGAGCGGCACGCTAATGCTGCTGCGGGTGAATCAATAGATCACAGTTCCGACTTTTTGAAAGAAATCAGCTTGCGGGCCTGAGCGCCGGAGGCGATGGGTTTAGTGCGCGAAACTGTCGCCGCTTTTCCCGTCGCCACCATTTCTGAAGTGGAAGTCTCACTTCTAGGACTTTCTTCGTGAGTATTCACCCTGGAACACTGTCTTCCAGTTTGCGCCATTGTCGGTGGACTTTTCCCATAGTTGCTCGATCTCGTCCGAGGTTTTGCGTATCACTTTGATCCGGTTGAGTACGGCTTCCCCATTGGGTCCGACGCTCGGCCCTTGAAACTCCGCCACACCTGATGTCACTTTGCCTTCAAACATGTGCACTCGCCCTTCGTTATCGGCGAACATACCATGCCAGATCTTGTCATCGGCGCTATAGGCGAGCATATTCTTGCCGCTGTGCCCGTGGCCTCCGTCCCAGTTTTCGACGATCAGGCACTTGTCGAGATCCAGGCTGACCATGCTCGTTGCGCCGGATGTGACACCCGGATATGCGACGGCCCAGTTCCCCAGCCAGAAGTCAAGTTCCCGATTGGCCGGGTTTGTGGAGCATTCCCCAGAACTCGCCGCAGCCAAGGCCGGGATTGCCAGCGCGGCCGCAACGAGCGCCATAACAACCAAGAACAACGAATGCCGAAACGATCCGGGTTTTCCATCCACGTTCTGCTTCATAAAGATGCTCCTTCATTTTCGCTAAGAGTCCACTGCGCTCGCAGCCGCGGATTGCGCGCGCCAACGTCCGAACCTTGGCTCTTACCCTAGCGGTTGCCAGCTCTGCGCACCTTCGATAAAGTGACAATCGATGTCGCAGAAGCGACAAAACGGAACTTACGATCGCTCGGCTGATCGTCTCTCTGCGATCACAACTCTCACACGAGACTATCCAGCCGATCACCTAATACCGCTCCATTTCCACGATCGAGATCAGTTGGTATATGCATCGCGCGGGGTGATGACAATTCGTACCCGCGATGGCACGTGGGTGGTCCCACCTAATCGTGCAGTCTGGATACCGGCTGAGATATCCCACACAATCACGATGTCAGGCGCAGTGGCGATGCGAACTCTGTACTTGAAACCGCGGATCGCAAAGGACCTGCCACGACGTTGCTGTGTGCTCAATGTCTCAACACTGTTGAAAGAACTCATTCTCTACACTTGCACGCTGCCAGCCCTGAAGGGAGCGGTCAAATGGCAGGAGCACTTGATTGCAGTAATCCTTCATCAATTGCAAGCGGTGCGAATGATCCCATTACAACTGCCTCATCTGACAGATCCGAGGGCGGTCCGCGTTGCAGAGATTCTTATGACGGACCCCGGTGACGGTAGAACGCTCGCTCAACTCTGCAGGATGGCCGGTGCCAGCAAGAGATCTATCGAAAGAGTTTTCCAACAGGAGATCGGAATGACTTTTGGGAAATGGCGGCAGCAACTCAGGCTCATGCAAGGCATGCGCCTTTTAGCCGGAGGCGCAAAGGTCACGCATGCGGCCCTGGAGTCGGGGTACAGTACACCGAGCGCCTTTATTTCCATGTTTAGGAAGGCTCTGGGAACAACTCCGACCTCCTACTTCAGGCTGAGATAGCCGACAAAACGAATTACCGAGACGCGCGAACTCTAACTATTAATTTTATAGTTGACAATCAGAGATAGCGTGCAATATAAACTTGTAATTATTAATTACTTAATTGTTCGTCCCAGGAGGCAGCGTTGGCGCGAAAAAAATCACCGAACTTGACGGAAGGTGAACTGCGGCTGATGAACATAGTATGGCAGGAAGGGCGAGCGACCGTGGGTGACGTAGTGGCAGCATTGCCGGCCAATCCGCCGCTTGCGTACAGCACCGTCCTGACCACGCTGCGCATTCTCGAGACCAAAGGCTATTTGCGGCACACGAAGAGAGGACGCGCTTTCATTTATGAACCTGTGATTGCGCACGAAGAAGCCAGCCGTACCGCGCTGGGCCATCTGGTGAACCGCTTCTTCGGCGGCTCGCGCGAACTGCTGGTCGTGAATCTACTGAAAGAAGAAACCTTAGGCCGAGCCGAATTGCGGCGCATCAAAAAGATGATCGCGGAGAGCGAGTAAGGAGAGCAGAAGTGACCCATACTAATTTCGCCATAACAACTCTTCTGAACGGAATCTTTCAAGGCACAATCCTAGCGGCCGTGATGTGGATGCTATTGAAACTCCTTCCGCGATTGAACTCAACGACCCGCTTCACCGCTCTATTCCTAACCCTGCTCGGTGTCGCGGTACTTCCTACCGGCCTGATCTCGCCCAGAGTTCGCGCTGCTGGAGAGGCTCGGCGGGATCCGCTTGCGATTGCAGCAGCGAGCGCGCCTGTGCCCACGAGTTTTACTCAGGTTGAAATTCCGCACTCGGAATTGAGGGTCGCCGCGAAACCCGACTCACATCCTGCCTCAATTCCTGGATCACGCCGTGAATCTGCATCCGATCGAGGTGTCGAATCGCCAAGTTTCGAATCCGCGCTGCAAAACACGGTCTCCCGGACTTCATCGACAGCCACAGAGGCGGTTGAGCATCCACTGATTCGCATTCGCTCTCGGAAGGTTCCTACCGCGATCGAAATGCTCTGGGCTCTTCTGTCCCTGGTGATGCTGGCGAGGCTGGCAGGTGGATACTGCGAACTGCGAAGATTGAAATCCGGCGCGATGCTGGCTCCGGACCGCTGGCAGTCGCGGTTGCGGCGCCTGTGTGCTGCTAACGCCGTTCGGCGGCAAACGCGATTGCTGGTCTCACGAGAGGTCGCGGGCCCCATGTCGCTCGGATTCCTCGATCCGGTGATCCTGATCCCTTGGGCATTTCTCGACACGCTTTCCGATGCAGAGCTCGACCACATCGTGATGCACGAACTCGCTCACTTGCGGCGCCGAGACGATTGGACCAACCTGGCGCAGAGAATCATTGAAGCCATACTCCCGATTCAGCCGGCGCTCTACTGGCTCGGCCATCGGATGTCACTCGAGCGTGAGTTGGCATGCGATGACTGGGTAATCGCAGCAACTGGAACTGCGAAGCCCTATGCGGCTTCGCTGACGAAAGTGGCGGAACTCTCGCAATTTGGCCCCGCGGGAATCCTGGCCGCGGGCGCGGCGGGAAACCAATCACAACTCCGCTTGCGCGTCCATCGCATGCTGGACAGGACCCGGAACGCGGCGCCGAAGCTTGTCGTTGGTCCGCTGGTAGCGGCGGTTGCCGCGGTTGTCGGATTGATCTATTTGGGCGCGCGGGCTCCACAAATGATCGCGTTCGCGCAGAATCCGGAAAACGAAAACAGCCAACGGCAGGTTGCGGTCACAAAAGTACATTTACTGCAAGCGCCGGCAGCGCCAAATTCCAGCGCACCCTTGGCCTCTCACGCATCGCCGGCCACGGTCGCCGAGCTCGCTGCATCCGCGTCGGCAGCGCAGTCTGGCACTTCGCCGCTGTCACCACCAGCGCCTCTCGCCCCTCTCGCGCCCAGTTCTCCGTTATCTCCCACGGCGCCGGTAGCACCCCTGGCGGCCGTAGCCTCGCAGCAGAGTAGCGAGACTCATATGGAATTCAAAACCCAGAATGGGTGGACGTCATTGACAGTGAAGATCGACGGCGCAATCGAATTCACTGACGACGATCGCGACGTTAAATCATTGCCACCCAATGGGCATTTCAGGCTGGAAGAAGGTAGCTGGTTTTCCGGACGCGAGTATGACGTAAAAGCGGATGCCACTGGAAATCTTACCAAGACTTACTCGGTGGGCAGGACCTCGAAACCTCTGGACGACGAGGGCCGTGCGTGGCTAGGGCGCTTGCTCCCGCAGGTGATTCGCGACACCGGGATTGGAGCAGAAGCCCGCGTCGCGCGCATCCTCCGGCAAGGTGGTCCGCCGGCTGTGCTGGCCGAGATTGGGTTGATCCACAGCGATGGATCGAGACGCGTTTATCTGGAGCAACTCTTCTCCCAAGCGACACTGACTGCCGAGCAGCTCAAAGATTCTGCAAAATTAATTCGGGGAATCTCGTCAGACGGTGACAAGGCTCAAGTGTTGATTACTGTGGATGACAAGTACTTCGCCGGCGACCTTCGCTCGTATCTTTTTGATGTGGCCGAGAGCATTCATTCCGATGGCGACAAACGACGCGTGCTTTCCGACATCGTTAAGAAGGATGCCGCAAACACTGAGTCGCTGGTACGCGCATCCCGGGCCGCAAGGCACATTTCCTCCGACGGCGACAAGGCAGAAGTGCTGGTCGAGATCGCGGATCCCTATCGTGCGAGCGATGAACTCCACATGGTGTATTTCGAGGCGGTGAATTCGATTTCGTCGGACGGCGATCACGCCCGCGTTCTATCGAAATTGTTGCAGGCGCACGGCGACGACAGCGACACCCTGGCTCGGGTCTTGCGCTCAGCGGAAAAAATCTCCTCCGACGGGGACAAGGCTCGCGTTCTTAAAGAAGCCGTTTCCAGTTACCGCGATGATCAGGCCACGCGAAAGGCATTCTTTGACGCGGCAAATTCGATTTCGAGCGATGGCGACCACCAGCAAGTGCTGGTAACACTCGTGCACAGGCCGGGCATTGCGGCGGATACGCTGGGAGGAATCGCGAATTCCGCGCAGCGAATTTCGTCGGACGGGGATAAAGCGCGTGTCCTTGTAGACCTCGCCGGCGTGAATATTGAGTCGGTAGGCGATGCCTTCTTTGCTGCTGCGGACACTATCCACTCCGATGGAGACCGCTCCCGCGTTCTGACAGCTGTGCTCGACAAGTCGGGCACTTCGAGCGCAATGGCGATCGCGGCGATTCAGTCGGCCACCGGTATTTCGTCGGAAGGGGACAAGGCGCGTGTACTGCTGGACGCGGCTAACCGCTATTCCAAAGACTCAGCAGTCAATGCAGCTCTCCGGAAAGCCGTCGATAGTTTGCACTCGGATGGCGAATATCGCGCGGTGATGTCTGAAATCGAGCGGCATCGCGGAAACCTCTAGGATGGATGCCTCCGCCTGAGCATTGGACTGCCCAAGCGGAGGCTATTGTGCCATCGTTCAGTACTGCCAGTTAACGTTCACAGACCCTGTGCCACTGCAGGGAACTGTATACGAATGATTCGACCCGTTTTCCCACACGACACTGCCGCTTGCTTGAATATCGATGAATTTGAACTGAATGTTCTGGCAGGCTGGAGCAGAAACATTCAGAAACCAGTTTGGATAATTGGGATCGAGCATGGGACCAACTGCTGTCGAAAACGTTGTGCCCCAGTCGCCAAGTTCAACCGTGCTGCCAGTCAGATAAATATAGTCCCCCGTGTTCGTGGGATTGGCGTTATTCACCGTAAAAGTCACTGGAATCAGCTTCGCCGTGAGCACTGTGAATTGAATGGTGTTGGCGGCTTGCCCGGAACTGTTCTTGAGTTGGACTTGGTATACGCCGTTAGAAACGCTGGGGACGGTGAAAGTAATCGAGGTACTGGACCACGAATTAATAGTCGCGCCTGTGGCGCCAAACAAGACACTTCCGGTGGAAGTCCCGAAATTCTTGCCGGCGATCGTTACCTTCATTCCAGGTTGCCCGATGGTTGGCCCAATCGATCCGACTTCCGGCGCCGTTGGCGTAGAACTGGAAACCCACACAGCCACCGCATACGCCGGCAGAGTGAAATTCTGTACCGGGTCATTGCCGCCGGTCCCGGAAGTTACGGTAATGCCAAAACCTCCAAGTAAGCCGCCCAAATAATCGGAGTAGCTGCCCGCCGGCAGCGCCGTATTCAGACCAGTAATTGCGTAACCCGTGCTCGTATTTTTGTTCATCGCCACCAGGACCACATCGCCAAAGAATTGCCGCTCATAAATGTAGACGTCGCTGTTCATCCAGCGCTGCGTCTGAGTCCCATAAGCCAGAGCGTCATTGGCACCAGTCCTGAGTGCGGAGAGCTTGCTGATCAACTGGTAAGCGGTTGTGGTGGTACTGAAGGAACTCATCCAGTTGCGGTTGTATGGTGTCCCGCCGCCCCCCGTGTCATTGTGGAGATACTGCTCGTCACCATAATAGATCGTCGGGATACCGCGGGCCGTCAGATCGAAAGCCAGAGCCTGGTTGAGACGATTGTTGTCATTATCCATGCTGAGCAGCCGCGGTTGATCTTGATTGTCGACCCAGTCCACCAGGTCGTTTGGCCACGTGAAGTTACTGTTTTCAGTGCTCAGCGTGCTGTCAACTTCGGTGAAGCTGTTGCCGTTGCCGAGAACATCGCGCAGCGCGAGCCCCAGAGGATAATCGTAAAGCGGCATGCCGCTCTTGTTCGCGAACTTGACTGAATCGGCAAATAGCGTATCGCTGGTGGTTTCGTACCACTCTCCGAAAACAAAACTCGGGGCATTGGTGAAAATCGAATTCGCCTCACTGTACTCCCACCCCCATGTCGTGTGTTTCACCGCATCCATGCGGAAGGCATCAGTTCCATTCTGCTGAAACTGTTGCAGCGACTGCTTGAGATAACCGTCGATGGTCGAGTTTTCCTGGTTCAGATCGCACAGGTCCTCAAGCGTGTAGTACTGAAGCTGGTACCGGTCCTCGAAGTTGCCGATACCTGGATTGTGATGGAAATAGCCGTTCGGATCGTTGTTGCAGGCCGCCATGAAAGTGCCGTTGTTATACAGCGAGCCATATTCACCTGCGTCCTGCTGGTTGGTATCGTTTGCCGGAAAATCCACAATGATTTTGATCCCCAAGGTATGCGCCGCGGAGACGAGATTGTTAAAGGCGGTCCAGGTCTCTGAGCAGTCGCCAAAAAAGTTATCGATCTTCATGTAGTCGTCGGCCGAATAGCCGTGATACGGCGCGGTGGGGTTTCCATTGCCATCCGGAATGTTCACGTCAATGTTCTCAACCGGCGGAGAAATCCAGATGGCGGTGATGCCCATTCCTTGCAGATAGCTGAGTTTGGCCTGGATGCCGGCTAAGTCTCCTCCCCAATAGAGATTCCAGTTTGTTTTTGTGGAGTCGTAAAGGCCCGCGCCCCGGCTGCAACTGTCATTCGCTGTATTACCGTCATTGAAGCGGTCTGTAACGATCTGATAGATTACCTGCTTTTTGAAGTCCTGGGCCTGAGCGTAAGTGGAGACTAACGCGAAAACGCTGGCGCAGAACAACGCGCGACCAAGGAATCGAGTCATGGTATTGTCCTCCTTCAGGAAATATCCGTTGCCAACACATGTCACCATGCGGGCGGGGACGAAGTGGGTTGCCGTGGAGGTTAGGTGACGTCGCTTAAGCTCTGGTCAGCTGTGGCGCATAACCAGTTAGTGGCACCGTAGCACGACTTATGCTCGCCACCTTCCAATCGGCGTGGAAATTTACGAAATCAGGAATTAGCAACCTTTGCCCGGAACGTGAGAGACAGGCCTGAGAGCCTAAGCCTCGCCAAAGTCGCCCTCGACGAGGTCTGTCGATCTCCCGAAGCTCATTTCCGAATAGCTTCCTGGTTACAGAACCCGTCCGAAAATTCAGACGTATCAAGGTCAATATCTGTCTCAATGAGCAGCTTGGCTCGTACTCAAGAATTGAAAACGGTGGCGGCAAGACAAACATTCCTTTGGCAGCGGTTCAGTTACTCGGCCCTCAACGCTTCAACTGGATCGACTCCAGCAGCGCGGCGTGCCGGCACATAGCTTGCCAGCGCAGCCGCGGCGGCCAGGATGACGGGCACCGCGAGAAACGTCAGGGGATCGAGGGGGCTGATGCCGAAGAGCAGAGTTTTCATGAGTCTCATGAGTGCAGCCGCAGCTGTAAGGCCAATGACGACTCCAACTCCAGTCAGCGCGAGCGCGGAGCGAACGAACATCCATCGCAGCACCCTCTTCTGTGCCCCGAGCGCAAGGCGGATTCCTATTTCCCGAGTGCGCTGCGAAACTGCGTACGAGATGACTCCATAGATGCCGATCAGACTTAGCGCAAGCGCCATGGCTCCGGCAATCGCCAGCATGACGAGTGTGAATGAGGTGCGAGCCAGCGACTGGCTGTAGATCTCCTGCATGGTGTTCACCGCCGCGAGCGGCAGGCTTGAGTTCGCTGACCAGACCGCTTGTTGTACCTGCTTGAGGAAGCTTTCGGTCCCGCAGCGGTTGCTGCGAATCGCGAAGGTCATGGCGCGCGGCGCATCAATGGTCGGCTTCGGTGTGTACGGATCGTTGAGCATCGCCGGCCAATAGATGGTGGCAGGCGCCGCTTCGTCGACGCCATGTACGCGCACGTCTTCGACGACACCGATGACTTCTTGCCAGGGCGAGTTCGAGAATTGGCGGAGACGCTTGCCGATGGCGGCCGAGGCCGACCCCCACGACTCCCGCGCAAAATTCTCCGACACCATCACCCTGGGCCGCAGGTCATAGATGTCACTCCATGTAAAATCGCGACCTGCCACCAGACGAGTGCCCATAGTATTGAAATACGCTGGTGAAACGAAGTTGAAGAGCCTGAGTGGAGGTTCCCCGCCTTCATAAGTTTTCCCTTCTACGCGAATCTCGTCCCAGTTGGGATCGTTGTTCTCCATGGGCACGGCGCCCGCAAAGCCAACTGAAGTGACTCCTGGAATGGCTGCAACTTGGTCGGCGATGTTGTTCTGAATGTGCGTGACCATTTGCGGATCGGCGATCAGCAAGTCGGGAATCCAAATGTGCATGGTCTGCACATGTTGCGGATCGGCAAAGCCAGGCTCGACGTTGCGCAGCGCTGAGAATGTGCGAATCATAAGCACGGCGCTTACCAGGAGAACGAGCGCCATCGATACCTGCGCGATCACCAGCACATTGCGAGCGCGCAGACGCGCACGACCTGTGCTGGCCGTTCGATTTGTGCCTCCTATGATCGCGGAGGCTGGCGTCCGGGCATATCTCAACGCCGATAGAGATCCGAACAACAATCCCGAAAAAATCGAGAGCGCGAGAGTGAAAGCGAGCGCGGGCGCATCGAGAGAGATTTCACTCAGGCGCGGCAGATCGGTTGGACCAATAGCCACGAGAAGACGCAAACCGGCCAAGGCTACCCCAACGGCAATCACGCCGCCCATGAGTCCGAGCGCGACGCTCTCGATCAGCAGTTCGCGTGCAATGCGCATACGGCCCGCGCCTAACGCGGCTCGAATGGAAAGCTCCTGGTGGCGCGACTCCGCGCGAACCAGCAGGAGATTAGCGACGTTGGTGCACGCAATCAGCATGACCAATCCCACGGTCGCCATCACTATCCACAGCACTCCACCGATGCTGCCAATGACCTGCTGCTTCAAGAAACGGAAGCCGGGAGTAATTCGCCAGATCTCGTAATAATGCGGATTCGTGCCCGGCCCGTTCGACCAGGAATCCATCCATACTGGAATCAGGCGCGCAATGTCGGCGTCGGCTTGGGCCAGCGAGACGCCGGGTTTGAGACGGGCGATTCCGGAGTAGCCAAAACCGGCCAGCTTCTGATCGGCACGATCCAATGCCAGCGGAACCAAGAGATCGAAGTCGCGATCGACCAGCCGGAAACCGCGCGGCATGACGCCGATAATCTCCCTGCTCTGCGAGTCCACTTGAATGATGCGTCCAATTACGTTACCGTCTCCACCAAAACGCCGCTGCCAATAGCCGTAGCCCAACATGATGGTCTTTCCGCCATGTGGATCCTGATCGGATTGACCAAACCAGCGGCCGACCGCCGGAGGAACATTCAGCGTCTGCAGCACGCCGTCACTGATCACTTCGGTTCGCACCTGCTCCGGTTCAGCCACGCCCGTTACGCTGGCGTTGCTTGGCGTCCAGATGCCCATCGACTGGAAGGTTCGGGTCTGTTCGGAGAAGGTAAAGTACATCGACACCGAAAGCTGCAGGCCACTGGAAAAATTCGCCAGGCCTCCGGCGCCGGGAGCGTTCAGCCACAAGGAGACAAGCTGTCCTGAATCGGGGTAAGGCAGGGGCTTTAAAAGCACACCGTTGACCACGCTGAAGACCGCAGTGTTGGCGCCGATGCCGATGGCTAGCGTGAGCAGCACAGTCGCGGCAAAGCCCGGCGATTTTCGCAGCCGGCGGAAGGCGAACTTCAGGTCGGCCAGAATCGATTCGAACGCCGGCCACTGCCAGACTTCCCGGCTGCGTTCCTCAAGAAGAGTCACGTTGCCAAATTCGCGCCGCGCTCTCTGCTCGGCTTGCTTGCGCGCCATGCCATCGGCCATCAATTCTTCAACTCGCTCCTCGATGTGCTCCTGGATCGAGATGGAGATGTCCTCATAGCGGCGACGCACAGAGAAAAGCCGGGCGAACCACCGCATCGTAGGCCTCCTTATACTTTGGCGAAAGTAAGCACGCGCGTGATACCGGCGAACATCTTTTCGAAGCTGACGACCTCTTTTTCGAGGTGGCGGATGCCCGCGTCGGTAAGCCGGTAAATGCGCGTCGGCCGCCCCTTGGCCGAAATTCCGGTTTCCGCTTCCAGCCAGCCTTCCCTCAGCATCCGCTGAAGAGCTGGATACAGAGAGCCTTCTTCCACCTGCAGCAGGTCTTCGGAAACTTGCTTGATGTGCTTCACCAGCGCATAGCCATGCATCGGTTTCAACCGCAGAGACTGGAGAATCATGATTTCCAGCGCGCCGGGGAAAAGATCGCGATGTTCAGGATTATTTGCCAAGAAAGAGATTCTACACCGAGAATACCTATTTTTAGAATAGGTATTTTGAGATATTTAAAGCGACAACTCCAGCTTTGTTCCGAGCGGTCCGATCGAACCCAGCACTGCTGCCGCGTGTCCAAAGTCAGCGAACCCACCGTGGGCTAGTATTCTGAAATGTGATTGAAACGCCAGGCACGCCGCCCCCCAACACTCCGCTTCGTAGGAGGTTTCTCCGCTCCTTCGTTCGATGGCTTGTCATCGGTGTGGCGCTGGTTTGGTCGTTCGCCGCGCTGATGCTTCTGGCCGCCCGGTGGATCGACCCTCCGTCTACCGCAGTGCACATCCAGCGCCGTATGCAAGCCTGGATTAGTCACACTCCGTATCATGAACGCTACAAATTTGTTCCGCTCAGCGAAATCTCGTCCGATCTCCAGCACGCCGTAATCGCCGCCGAGGACGCGCGTTTCTACCAGCACCATGGCTTCGATTGGCACGAAATCCAAATCGCCGCCGAAGACGATATGGAAGGCGGTCGCAATCGCGGAGCGTCTACCATCACGCAGCAACTGGTAAAGAACCTGTTTTTCGGAACGGGCCGCTCCGTCCTCCGCAAGGGCGCGGAGGCCACCCTGGTACCGGTGGCTGAATTCGTCCTCGGCAAACGGCGTATTCTGGAGATCTATCTCAACATAGTGGAATGGGGCCCTGGCATATATGGTGCAGAGTCGGCGTGTCGCTACTACGATGGCACCGCGGCGCGGAATATCGGCCGGGAACAGGCGGCGCGGCTGGCCGCGATTCTGCCGGCGCCCCTCAAGCGACGCCCCGAGCGCATGAATAAATACAGCGTGCTCATTCTTGAGCGGATGCGTGAAATGAATTGGTAATTGCGCGCCACCGGCTTCTGCGACTGTCAGCGGCTAGCTCGGCATATTCCATAAATCTCCGGCTGTACGGCGGCTTTCATCAGACCTGGAGCACATCGCCCTCGTCGGCAACCATCTCGTACAACACAGGATTGACGAAAAATCCGATGAACAGCCGGGAGATGAGGCCAGCGACGATGACAATCGCGAAGGGCCTTTGAGTATCCGATCCGATGCCCGTGGAAAGAGCCGCCGGCAGCAATCCCAGGCAAGCAACCAGCGCCGTCATCATGATCGGGCGAAGCCGTAAGAGCGAAGCTTCCCTAATAGCCGGGCGGATCCCCATGCCTTCCTGGCGCAGTTTGTTGATGTAAGAGACGAGAATCACAGCCGTTTCCACCGAGACCCCAAGCAATGCCAGAAGACCCAGGACGGAAGACACGCTGAAGGGAGTGTGCGTGAGTTTCAACGCAACCAGCGCGCCCACCGGCTCAGTCATGATCACGCCCAGTGCAATGGTTACGGGGAACTTGAAATTTCCGTAGAGCGCAAACAAAATCATGAAGATCAGGACTATGGCGAGCGGACCAATAAAGTACATCTGCGACTTGGCGTCGAGAAACTGGCTGTATTCCCCGCCCCATTCCATCCGGTAGCCCTGCGGCAGTGTCACGGCCTTCTTTACAGCCGCCTGTCCGTCTCGCACTGCTCGCTCCAAATCACGCCCCTCGACGCTGTACTGCACGCCAATGTAGCGGGAGTTATTTTCGCGATAAATAAAAGACGCGCCGTTTCCCTGCGTAATATTGGCGAGTTGGCTAAGCGGAATCTGTTGTCCATCGGGCGTGCCCACTAACAAGTTTCCAATCTCATGGGCGCTGCTGCGGAATTGCGGCTGCATGCGGACAACCAGATCGAACAGCTTTTCGCCTTGAATCACCTGGGTGACGGCTTGCCCACCCACTGCAGCCGAAATTACGGCTTCTACATCCGCCACGTTGATCCCATACCTTGCAATCTTGTCCCGATCGACATCGATCAACAGGCTGGGCTGCCCAAGTTCGCGCACCACCGTGAGGTCGGTGAAGCCGGCAACACCGGCGAGCGTGTTCTTAATCTGTATCGCTTTGTCTTGAAGTACGTTCAGGTCCTCACCATATACCTTGACCGCCAAAGAGCTTTTGAGGCCGGTCAGCGCCTCGTCCACGGCATCTTCCGCGGGCTGCGTATAGTTGAAAATGATCCCGGGAAAAGCAGTGAGTTTCTTATTGATCGACTCGATGAGCCGCTTCTTGTCACTGACTTCGCCGGTCCAGGACTTGTCCTTATATGGCTTCAGGCCGACGTAGAACTCGCAGTTGAAAAAACCGGTTGGGTCCGTGCCATCGTCCGGACGCCCTAACTCTGAACCCACCACGGTGACCTGCGGATAGGACATAAGAATGTCGCGTATCTGAGGCGCGATACTCCCGGCCTCCTCAAAAGAAATGGTATACGGCATGGTAGCCCGCACCCAGAGCGCACCTTCGTCGAGGTGCGGCATGAACTCGCCGCCGATAAAGGGTACCAGCAGCAGGGTTGCCCCGAAGATCAGAGTCGCGATCAAGATTGTGGTCTTAGGCCGGTCGAGTGACCAGTCCAGCTGGACTGCGTATTTGCGCTTCATCCATTCGAATGCGCGATTCGGTTTCTCACGCACGCCCTTCTTGAACCAGTAAGAGGCAAGCACAGGGATCAGCGTAAGCGTCAGGATGAGCGCGCCGACCAGGGCAAACGACATGGTTTCAGCCATGGGGTGGAACAGCTTTCCCGACGGCCCGCTGAGCGCATAAATCGGCAGATATCCAGCGAGGATGACGGCCACCGAGTAGAAGATGGGACGATCCACATCTTTCGCAGCCGCCAGAATGACTTCGTTCAAGTTGTATTGCTGTCCCTCGCGTAACGCCAATTCGCGGTAAATATTTTCAATCATCACCACGGTGCCATCGATGACAATTCCGAAATCAATGGCGCCAATGGAAAGCAGATTCGCCGCGACATCGTGCGCGTGCAGCACAATGAAGGCAAACAGAAGCGATAGCGGAATTGTGAGGGCAACAATGACCGCGGCGCGGAAGCTGACCAGGAAGAAAATCAGCACAACTAAAACCAGCACCATCCCGCGAAGCAAGTTCGCTTCCACCGTCTCGGTAGTCAGGTCTACTAATTCACTGCGGTCGTAATATGGATGAATCTTGACGTCAGGCGGCAAAATCTGGCGGTTCAGTTCCTCCGTTTTTGCTTCAACTCCTTTGAGAACGTTCTGCGTCTGCTCCCCGCGCAGCATGAGGATGACGCCTTCAACGGCGTCATCATTCTTTTGAAAACCGAATTCCCCCAGACGCGGCGCGTGCCCGATAGTCACTTCCCCAACGTCACGTACCCGGATAGGCACACCTTTGTTGGCGCCGACGACGATGTTTCCAATGTCCTCTGTGTTACGCACCAGCCCGATGCCGCGAACGTAGTAGAACTGTCCGCCTTGAGAATAGAAGCCGCCGCCGGCATTCGAGTTGTTGGCCGCCAGAGCGGCAGTGACTTGCGGAATCGTCAGGTGATACCCGTAGATGCGCGCGGGGTCGAGCAGCACCTGATACTGCATCACCGTCCCGCCAAAGCCTGAGTCGTCCGCCACGCCGTGGACCGAACGATAAGCTCGCTCAATCACCCAATCCTCAATCGTTTTCAATTCCTGGGGGCTGCGGTCGGGACTTTCCAGAACATAGCGATAGACCAGGCCACTCGGGCTGAACAGAGGCGCGAGGCTCGGAGTTACACCTGTCGGCAACGTGGCTTGAGCGAGTCGCTCGAAAACAATTTGCCGCGCAAAATAATCGTTGGTGTTGTCTTCGAAGGTCAGGATCAGATCGGACAGCCCATACAGCGAGATGGACCGCATCACGATCATGTGCGGGACGCCGTTCATCTCGAGTTCAAGAGGAAGGGTGACCAGCCGTTCGACTTCTTCGGCGGCATGGTCCGGCCACTGTGTGATGATTTCCACCTGCGGAGGCGAGAGATCGGGATAGGCATCCACCGGCATCCGTTGAAAAGACAGGATTCCGCCGACCGTGATGAAAGCAGTCAGCATCAGCACCAGGAACTTTTGCCGCAGCGCCGCTTGGACTATTCGGTGGATCATTCAGATCGGTAGTTCATTCAGATCAATGGTTCATTTCAGATGTCGTGACACTATCCTTACTAGAGCTTAGAAATGCTTCTCAAAACCTTCCCGATCCGGCTAACGTTGCAGCGAGTTCGCAAATTGCAGGAACAAGCTGCCATTTCCGACGACTTGGTCACCCGGTTTCAGCCCGCTGAGAATTTCCGTCTTTCCATTCAGGCTTTCACCGAGCGTAACCGAGCGTCTGCCAAACTGGTTCGCAGATGCCGCGGCATAAACAAAAGGCTGGTTCTCCGTATCGCGCAGGACCGCTGCATCCGGGAGCGCAATCGCATTTTGGATCGAACCCGCGTTGACAGTCGCAACTACGTACATATCCTTCTTTAGTTTTTCGCCGGGATTATTGGTCTCGATGCGCGCCTGCAACGTGCGCGTATTCGGATCCAGCGAAGCTGCCACATACGCAATGCGCCCATGGAACACTTCAGGATAAGTATCCGTCTGAATTGTGACCTGATCTCCTACGCGGACATAAGGCAAATCCTTCTGATAGACATTGACCAGCACCCAGACGGTGCTGACATCAGAAATCATGAAACATTGCGTCGTGCCAGGTTGAATAAATTGCCCCGCGGAAACATCTTGCTCAACCACTAGTCCGCCAATTGGCGCCTTTACCGGAACTTCAAAAGAAGGAGGCGCTTTCACGAGCGCGTCCGGATCAGTAACTCCCATGACTTTTAACGCGGCTTGAGCCGCCACCAGGTCGCCGCTAGCCTGCACCTCGGCCGATTGCGCCTGCTCTACATTCTGTTCAGCGATCGCATGATGCTGATACAAATCCTGGGCTCGGGCGTTGGCCTTCTGTGCCAAGGCATAGGCATCTTTGGCCTTCAAATAGTTGGTGCGAAGCTGCGAGTAATCCGGACTCGCCACGTACAACATGGGGTCGCCCTGAGTCACTTTCTGTCCAGGAACCACCACGACTCGGCTGACCGGCCCACTCACCTGCGTGATGACTGGCGTAGTGCGAAAACTGTTGTACGCGACGGCTCCCGTCAGCCGAAGCGATCGCGTCAGCGTCGTAGGCTGCACGGTCAGCACCTGCACATGCGACATCTGGTCCTGCGGAATGGTAAACAGCTCCGGGTTGCTTGAGTTGTTCGCGCCGCCGGAGTTAGCGGCAGCATTGGATCCCGCCCCCTGGCAGCCTGCAAGCGCTACCACGATCACCGATAGAGCGGCCAGTGCGGCTAATCGCGGCCAACGATGGCGGACGTTCATGGCAGGTTTCTCGTTCCCACCGCTTCCTTCAGTTGTTCCAGAGCGGTCATATAAGAGGCCAGCGCCTGGCGATATGCCAACTGAATGGACCGGTAACTGCGCTCGGCATCGAGAAAATCCAACAGGCTTGCAGCGCCGCGTTTATAAGCATATTCGCTGATGTCGCGCGAATCCTGTGCCTGCTTGAGGTACCCGGAAGTATAGAGTTGCACCACTTCGTCATTGCTCCTCACCGCCTCATAGGCATTGGCAACATCGGAGAGAACCGTATCGCTGGCCGCCTGCTGCTGCTCCTGGGCCTGGGTGAGCGCATAACCCGTGCGCGCAATTTCTCCTTGATTCCGGTTAAAGATCGGCAGCTCAAAATTCACAAAGATCGAAGCCGTGTTCTCACCAGAAACATGCGTAAAGTCGTACGTGCCATTTACGTCGACTTTAGCGTTCGCTTTGGCCAGCAGGATCTGGCTCTGTGCGGCCGTGATCCCCAGTTCCGCGGCGCGAAAATCAGGCCGCTCGCGCAGTGCCTTAGTCTGCAAATCTTCTACGTTGGCCTTGAGTGGCTCGTACGCCAGATCGCCAATCACGTCATAATCGGCCGGCACCGCGTTATAACCCAAAAACTCGCGCAGTCCGACCAGCGCCTGCACCTTCGCCAGGCGGGCAGCGGACACGTCGGTCTGAAACTGCAGAAGCTGCAGTTTGATCTTAAGATAATCGCCTTCCCCAATGTAGCCCGCCTTGAGTTGTGCTTCGCCGATATCGACGGTCTGCTGGAAGCCCTTTAGGTCTTCCAGCGCGAACTGAAGAGTGGATTCCGCCAGTAAAACGCTGACAAACTGCTGCCCCACGTTGAACGCCAGCGTTCGTTCTGCGTCGCCGACCTGGGCGCGTGTGACCGATGTCTGATCACGGGCAGCCTGCAGTCGCCGCTGGCGCTTGTGGCCACGCTCGAACAAGTATCCGATTCCGATATCGAACTGCTGAGTTTCGTTCAGGTTGTCTCCGGAAAAATCTTGCGGACTGAAGAACGGCACGAACTGCGTATCAGCTCCAAGAGTCGGATTAGGGCGCAGGTTCGCGGTAATCTCCTGCGCCTGATTCTGAAGAATCAGCGTTCGCGTGGCTTTGATGGAATGGTTGTGTGCCAGGGCCAGATCAATCGCCTGATCGAGACTGATCAGCGTCGAATTTTGCCCATTCCCCATGCCCACGAGCACCAGGAACAACATCCCGGCCGGGGCGAATGTCCGAAAGTACCTGGAGCGCATAAGGATTGAAATCAAGCCGCACTGACTGTGGCGCAACAGGGAGGCTCAATCTTAACGAGCCCTTCGCCAAGCTCCGTCGTCCGCATCATCCTTCTGGGCAAGACTGCGACTCCGGGCGCAACGCATGTATTCTAACTCTAGCCTGCCGGCAACGTGGTCTCCAGCATTCATAGTTTCATTTTCGACGAAGTATCCGTGTCCGGCCACTGCCACACTGCTGCCTGTGTTTCGGCGTCAATATTCGTTCGACCGGGCGCGCCGCCGTTAGTCGAATGCAACCTTGTGTCGAGGGCCGGTTTCAGATGGATGCGCCGAGACGCCGATGGGGAGGTAACAATGACGATCACCTGCGTGATTCGCTACGAAATCGATCCGTTCCAGCGAGATGGGTTCAAAACATACGCTGAGAATTGGGCACACGTCATTCCTCGATGGTGAATGATATGTTGACGCAAGCTGAAAAAGGAAACATCTTTCGCGCGCTGCACCAGCGCCAGAGCGCATTCATCATCCCCAACCCTTGGGATGTCGGGACCGCGCGACTGTTAGCCCACCTGGGCTTTGAGGCTCTCGCCACCACCAGCGCTGGCTATGCCTTTTCAGTGGGGCGGCAGGATGGTTCGATTCAACGTGACGAATCCATAGCCCATGTAGCCGCTATTGTCTCCGCCACCGATCTGCCGGTGAGCGCCGATCTGGAGAACGGTTTTGGAGACGCCCCTGAAATTGTTGCCGGCACCATCAGGCTCGCCGCGGCTGCGGGAGCTGCCGGAGGTTCCATCGAAGACAGGTCGCGAGATTCAACCCATCCGATCTACGCGCACGATCATGCGGTCGAGAGAGTCCTGGCGGGGGCAGAGGCTGTGCGTGATCTCCCGTTTCCGTTCACCCTCACAGCACGCGCAGAGAATTACCTCGCCGGTCAGCCCGACCTCAAAGATACGATCAAGCGACTGCAGGCATATGAAGAGGCGGGCGCGGATGTTCTTTACGCACCGGGGCTCAAGACTAAGGACGAGATTATTGCGGTCGTCAGTTCACTAGACCACCCAGTGAACGTCCTGATGGGGCTGCAAGGCGTTCAGCTGAGCCTAAAAGTTCTGTCGGAGATTGGGGTCAGGCGCGTCAGCGTCGGCAGCGCTCTTTCTCGGGCTGCTCTTGGCGCTTTTCTACGCGCCGCGAGAGAGATGCTGGAGCAAGGTACGTTCGCTTTCGCAGACGAGGCTGTAAGTTATCGGGACGTCAATGACATGTTCAAGACGTAATCAGTGCTACCGCCCCATGCCATTCCTGCGAGCAGTGCGACAGCCGGCCGAACAGAGCACGCGTCGCAAACTCTTCAAACTTGCAGTCCGAATCGAGTGAGCATCTCGCGTCGACCCAAACTCGTAATGTCTAACGCTCTGCTGTCGAGATCCTGGATCACCCATTTTCTTTTCAGGGCAACTTTCAACAAAGCTGCCCCCAGCGCGCCCCCGAGGTGCGGTCGGCGTTCGCTCCAGTCCAGACACGGGCAGGCAAACCGGCGCCGCAAAGTGCGGACGGCCTCGACTTCAATACCCAGAGTCTCCAGCGCCCTTGCTCCATCGGCGGTGAGTTCGTAATTGTTACCGCGGGCATCGACGCTAGCAGAAAGCCATTTCAGTACTTGCAGGCGATCATGCAGCAAAACGCCGACGACACCGGCCATATGATCATAGCAAGTCCGTGCCAGTCGTAGACGGGTCGGCGCATTGGAGACGGATCTTTCGCGACGGCCGCCAGCGAGCACGCTCAGTCCTTCGAGCACGCCGGCCACATCAGGTCCTGCCAGGCTGTAGAAACGGTGTTTGCCTTCTACCACCACATTGACCAGATGAGCATTCTTGAGTCTGTCGAGATGTACGCTGGTGGTCGATGGACTGACTTCGGCGACGACCGAGAGCTCTGTGCTCGTCCGCGCATGGCCGTCCACGAGACAATAAAGGATGCGGGCGCGCGCCGGTTCTCCGATTGCTGCCGCTATTCTTGAAACCGCGGCGTCCGCATGCTGTTCCGCATTCCTAGTCCGATTTTTCATGAGACCTGTTCGAGTGCGCACAAGAATTGAACGGCCGACGTCCGGAAATGTACGATGTATCTGCCAACGACAATTCGTCATACAGCGAATTATGAAAGTTCCATTGTCGCGCGCATTCTACGTGCTTCTTATCATCAAGGCTCTGACCCGTCTCAGCTTTTTTGGACATAATAATTTGATGGTCGACAATGGCCCATGGTGCAAATGCCCACCGGTCAGACATCAACACTTTTACATTCAACGAAGTTTCGTGGAGAGTGAGAAGATACATTTCTATCCAGAGCAAGATGAAACGGACCAGTCTAAACGGCGACCTGAAACCGTGGGCTGATTTTTCCGAAAGATGCGACCCCCAGAAAATTCGACGGCGTAGGCTGCGCGGTCGCCCGCTTCCCTTTCTTCTGCTGAGTGCGGCAGCCATGTCGTTCTGCACTTTGCCAACCCTAAGCTGCCTCCATGCTAGTTCCGCGTCGAGCAGGGGAATCTACGTACCTGGACCCGGAACGCGCCCGCAACTAATGTTTGCGTGCTGCGGTCGAGGAAAAGACGCACTCAATGCATTGTTCGCCGATCCCAGCGTGTTTGCCGACCTGAAGGAACTACACGCGGGGCTTGCTATTCCGATAGATGTACTGAGTCCCGATCGAGCAGAACTGATACATCGACTAAACGACGCGGGCCTTCCGGCTGTCGCGGTGATAGGGCTGCCGGGTGACCAGGGCTACTACGTGAACGCGAACCATGCTCCTCAGACCCAGCTCTGGTTTGCGGAATTTGAAAAGTGGAGCAAGCAGAACAACCTGCACTGGGATGCTATTGCACTGGACATCGAGCCAGACTTCAGGGAGTTCCACTGGCCAAAGTGGCGACTGGCGTGGACACTGCTGCGGCGAGCTTTTGACGCCGAGCGGGTGCGCGGCTCTCGGCAGGCGTATGCCGCGCTCATTCACGAAATGCAAGCGCACGGCTACCGCGTCCAAACCGTCCAGTTTATTTTTCTCGCGGACGAGCGAAAGGTACACTCCACGGTGCTTGAGCGGTTGTTCGGGTTAGTGGATGTGCGGGGCGACGAAGAAGTGCTCATGTCGTACAGCAGCTTTAACCACAAGGCCGGAGGGGCCGTGGTGTGGAGTTACGGCCAGGATACGCAGGCTTTGGCGATTGGGATTACGTTGGGCTCGGGTGATTCCGCGCTGGATGCGAAGTACGGTCCTCTGAGCTGGGAGGAGTTTTCGCGGGACACGATTGTGGCAAGCCATTTTTCACGGCAAGTGGGCATATTCAATTTGGAAGGATGCGTGCGCCAGGGGTTTTTGCCGCGATTGAAAACGATGGACTGGAATCAGGGAGTGGAGATCCCTGCTGCGGCGACATCGCGAATGTTCAGATTTCGCGTCGTGGTGCAAGGAATCCTGTGGACTGCGTCGCACCTCTTTTATTTCGCAGCAGCGCTTCTGATTGCACCGGTCTGGTTGCTTCGGCGGCGGATTCGCCGGAAACGATTGTCGATGAATGTCCAGTGACCCAGTTCGCGCAATCACACCATACTAAGCGATTGCCCAGTCGTCAGTTTTTCGACCAGGGCGGTACGACGCCGGTCATGCGCGCGTATGCGATCAGCTGCCCCATGTGCTCGTTGTTGTGAACGATGAGCCGGAGATATATTCCATCCACCGTCGTATGCACGCCGTCGATCTCTACTTTGCGCGTGAGATCGCCCGGTTTCACGGCGAGATGAGCCTGTTTCACGGCCTCCAACGAGCGTTTGAGCCAATCGATGACTTCAACCTTGGACGTAACCGTCTTCCCCATCCCCATACTGACTCCTGCCGGCGGCTTCTGGCCGATCAGGCTCAGCATATAAAAGTTCGCCGACACAATGTGCATATAGACTTCGCTGGTCGAGCGCACTCCCGTCCCAGGGCGCCAGCCGAATTTGTCCGCAGGCGTCGCTTCGGCGAGCGCAATCAACTGCGACGAAACATGATTCCACTCGCCATCGTATCCGCCCCATAGCCCTTCGCCGACATCTTGAGAGAACAACATGGGCGTGCACAACAAGAACCCCAGCAAAATTGCCTTCAAGATGAGCACTTTCACAATAGTCCCCGTCAGGTGGGTTTAGTTTCAGAAACCGGATGCCACTTCCTAGATGGACGGTTCGCGACCCGGTCGGTTAGCGCGTGCCGTTGTGGAATCGTCGGCAACGCGGCGAGTCAGTTCGTGTGCAAGATCACGAACGAAATGCGGGAGACCCATTCCAAAATGATGCAAGACGGAGCTTGCCGAAGCCGAACGAATTTGCAGCTGACTTTCGCTCTCTAAAGAAAAAATGGCGGAAGCGAATGGGAGTCGAACCCACCGGTGACAGGATTGCCTGCCGCCCGCCGGTTTTGAAGACCGGGATAGTCACCGGACTACATGCGCTTCCAACTTGTTGATTACAGGTTGTTTAACTACCAACACCAAAGTACCATTGACTGCCACTTAGCTGACAGTTAAGCTTTCTCCATGAGAAAGCCACGGCATCACGATGGGGTTGTGTACCAGGCCGCAGATGCATTCTACATCCGGCATTGGACCACGAAGACAGTGAACGGGCAACCCAAGCGCGTGCGCGTCTCACACCGTCTGTGCAGGATTGACGCGAAACATCACAGCCTCACATGCAAGCCGGTGTTGAACCTCGCCCGGTCCTTCATGGCAACCATCAACGCAACCACCGGCTCAGACGTTGGTGTTGCTCCTGCACTCATCTCATCCTATTGGCGCGACATTTATCTGCCCTTCGTCACGAAGAACCTCAAACACTCAACGGTTGAAGGTTACACCCAAATTTGGGAACAACATTTGAAGGAGCACTTCACCGAGCGCAACTTCCAAGAGTATGAAACCCATCATGGCAGCAAGTTGCTTAATGAACTCGTTGATGGTGGTTATGGTCGCCGCACCGTTGCCCACGTTCGTAGCTTGGCCTCTGGTATTTTCACACACGCAATCAACGACGGTGTGTTGAAGTTCAACCCATGGAGCGAGGTCAAGACCAAGACCAAACCGAAAGCCCCGCCACCAACGAAGGCGTACACCCTGCCGGAACTCATGGACATCGTTAACAACAAACTGACCCGCACCGATGCGCGGTTGGTGATCTGCCTTGCCGGGATGATGGGGTTGCGACCTTGTGAGATTGTGGGCCTCGATTGGCAGGATGTTGACCTTGATGCCGGTAGGGTGCGCGTCAGGCAAGCCGTTGTACGTGGTGTGGTGGGCACCACCAAGACCGATGTTGATGAATCACTGCCGATGATTGAGCCGTTGTTGGGATTTATGAAGGCTTGGCACAAAGAGAGTGGTGAGCCGAGCAACGGTTGGGTGTTCCCCAACCGCAGTGGTGACCCCATCAACATCAGGGATTACGTTGCCGGTGTGTTGAAGCCTGACATTGGTGATGGCTGGAAATCGCTTTATGCCTTCAGACGTGGCGCGGCGAGCATCTTGACGCAACTGACAGGTGATCCAATCGCAGCGAGTCAGTTGTTGCGACACAAGAACATCAGTGTGACGATGACGGCCTACATCAAGGCCGACAGAAGAAAGCTTGTTGATGGGATGAAGATGTTGGAATCGAAGATCAGCGAGTAACAGATGTGCGATCTTTACTCTTCAGGCTGTTTGAAGACGAACAAGTATGTTTGAATACCTTCGTCTTCTTCTATGAGAACGTTAACTAGCTCCCAACCCATCTCACCGTGTTTGTCCAACGCACCGATGTGGACCTGATCTGGAAGCAACCGCAATATCTCGTATCGCCACTTTGTCATGATCGGCCACGTGACCCCGGAGTGAAATCATCTGTAAGCCATCGCACGAAATTTCTTGAGTGTGTGGTGTAGGTGTCCTTCGTTGAATCTGCGAGGTCAGCAGCAATCACTTCATCAAGGTACTTCTTCATCGCGGCTTCAACCTCACGCAATGCTTGCGTTGAAATCTTCGGCACATTCTCAACCATGGTCGGTGATTGTAACGCTGCCCACCTTGGTTGAAAAGCAACATCGTATTCCTTGCACGTTGTTAAACTTTGAGTACCGCGAGGCTTTGAGTATCGACGTGATCTTGCCTCTTTTTCCCTTCTGAGCGAAGCTGATCGTGTTGGCGGAAGTCAAATCCGATTCGATGGTGAAACGACATGGTGAAGATGACGGAGCAACAGAGACTCGAATACAAGCTTTATCGCAGAGCGTGCAAGATCAACAACGTTGAGCCGGTGCTTGCTGACTTCCTCGCAGGTGACATCAACTCGGGTGTCATTCACCACATGGAGCTAGAGCAGAACGAGTTGGAATACGATCGAAGGGCGATGGCAGCGCATGCCTAATACAACTTCAACATAAGACCCTAGCCGTCAGGGGCGACCTGACGGCTTTCGTTCGTCTGGTACGAGCTAATGAGCGCCGTTGAGCCGTCCAAGGTCGATATTTGACCGGACCAGGCCACCCGACCACGATCTGACCTTCTCCAAATCATCGCCCCGGTTTCAGCAACCGTAACACGTCTGTAAGTCATTGATTCTAGGAAGTTCACTGTCACATAGCTGACACTTAACACAGCCTGAACCGTATTTTCAACGACTTATAACCAAAGTAACCTGGTTATTTTTCGGCCCTTGGGTGTGCGCTGGCACGTCTCATTTTGAGACACGATGGTGATCCACCGAGGTCAGAGGGGTGACACCCATGGGGTGTGGGCTTAGTATATATATTGTTTGTTTTCATATATATATACAAGGCTCAGGCTGTGACCCTAGCCCCATTGACCTCAGTCACTAAGCTCAAGGCTCACCCTGTGGGTGTATGACCCCTGTCCACACAATTTGACCTCAGTCACTTGGGCCAGAATGTCGCAAGTTTTTTCACCTCTGCGTCAAATAGTCCCAACCCCATCACCCGAGCCGGTGGCTCGACCTGGTGACAAGGATTTTCAAAACGTACCGGGAATTCCACCGACCGCCGACGTGATTTCTCAAAAGACTTGCATCACCCCATCGACGGAAGGGGCAACAGAATTCCCGCTCGGCATCGTCTGTAAGTCATTGAAACGCTCTCCAAAATCCCTGTGGTCACCGTCTTGCTTTTACCTTCAGCATGGACAGATCGACCAAAGATTCTAGCCCAATAAGGGGAGGGGTATTGAGAAAAACTGTAACGGAGCCTGATGTTAAAGTTCGGGATTACTTAGCCGAGTCTCTACCCCGGACGGTTAACGAGCGTGTAAGTAAGCATCGGCTCAAACAAAGAGCACTTAGAGATGGATGTTCGCACCCTCGATTGAAGCAGTTCACCTTTACCGAAGGTAAGGCCCTTGATGGTTCTATCATCAAGAGTAAGACCATCAAGATGTGTCCCGACTGTACAACGTTTGATGCTCGGAGACATAGTGCTCTGTGCAAAGGTCAAGCATTGAAGACGTGCACAACGATTGAGTCACCCATCATTAATGAGGAG
>Ga0307476_10000399_pt1 | contig 35227 bp, 31 predicted proteins | sample atmos_gasesECM2C_2_FD_203314 | JGI IMG/M metagenome (GOLD analysis project Ga0307476, IMG submission 203314) | Hardwood forest soil microbial communities from Morgan-Monroe State Forest, Indiana, United States - atmos_gasesECM2C_05 | ecosystem: Environmental > Terrestrial > Soil > Temperate... | reverse complement strand
CGTATTCACCACCATCCCCGCGATGATCAGCGCAAAAAATACGATCCCGAAAAATAGCAGCACACCCTCGCGCCAATTGAGAATGATCCAGCCGACGTTGAGGGCAACGGCCAGCGCCACCAGGCCCACGCCCAGGCAGAGAAAAAATACGATAGTTCCGCGGCGGCTCGAAATGCGCATGGAAGCTCAGCAAGATTTTACCGCTTCTCGGGAACAGTCTCGCGGTCAGTTGACTCTACAAAGCTACTGCCGTATCGTTTGGCGAAACCCCCGGCGAAAGCCGCGACTGGCTTGAATTCCAAACAAGGTAGGCTTATGAGCGACGATTCGAAGCAGGACCAGTTTTCACGACGCGGATTCCTGGGAGTGGGGTCAGCCGCGCTGGCGGCCGGCATGCTAACCGCAGCCGATGCCGCGGGCCAGAACCAGCAATACGGCCAGGACCAGAAAGCATACCCCACCAAGGGCGACAAGAGTTCCAGCGCTCCGGGCCCGGGAAATGCTGCGATCGACGCCCAGAATCCAGACTCCTTCCTGCCGCCACCCACCGATGCCGGCGGAGTACAGACGTTCAAATATCCCTTCGGAATTTCTCACAAACGGATGCAGGAGGGTGGATGGTCGCGCGAGGTCACAGTGCGCGAGCTTGCGGTTTCGAAATCAATTGCGGGCGTCGACATGCGTCTGACCGCAGGAGGCATTCGCGAGCTGCACTGGCACACCGCTGCGGAGTGGGCGTTCATGCTCTACGGAAATGCCCGCATCACCGGCCTCGATGCTGACGGCAAGAGCTTTGTCGCCGATGTCACCGAGGGCGATCTCTGGTACTTCCCCACTGGCATTCCCCATTCCATTCAAGGCCTGCATCCCGATGGCTGTGAGTTCTTGCTGGTATTCGACGACGGAAATTTCTCCGAATACGAAACCGTTCTGCTCACCGACTGGATGGCCCATACCCCTCACGATGTGCTCTCGAAGAACTTCGGCGTCAGTGAGCAGGCCATGCAGGCCATGCCGCGTCGGGAGAAGTTTATCTTTCAGGCCGCAGTTCCCGGTCCTCTCGCCGCAGACCTCAAGGCGACCACTGGATCGCTCGGCCTGTCGCCACAGGATTTCGCCTTTCGTACCACCCAGCAAGCGGTCACCCGCCGCACCAAAGGCGGCGACGTGCGCATTATCGACTCCAGCAATTTCAAAATCTCGACTACGATCGCCGCGGCCATCGTCACGGTTCATCCCGGCGGCATGCGCGAACTGCATTGGCATCCCAACGCCGACGAGTGGCAGTACTACATCAGCGGAACGGGAAGAATGACCATCTTCGCGACCGGCGGCCGCGCCCGCACCATGGACTTTCAAGCCGGAGACGTCGGCTACGTCCTCAAAACTCTGCCGCACTACGTGCAGAATACCGGCGACACCGACCTGAAATTTCTCGAGATGTTCAAGAGTAGCTTCTATCAGGATCTGGCGCTCTCGGAGTGGCTCACCCACACGCCGCCAGAACTCGTCTTGGCGCATCTCGGCATCGATAAGGCCACGCTCGATGCCATGCCGAAAGACGAAGTCGTCGTGATGCCCAAATAGCGGGCAGTCTCATCAGACGACAGAACCCGCCCTGAGAGGCGGGCTCTGCCGAATCACTCTCTCGCCGCGAGCGCGATCAGAAAATGAAGCGACTACCGATTGTCGGAGCACAGTTGTTGTTGTAGTTATAAGGCACGCCGGGACCGTGAGGAATCGCGATGCCCAGACCGCCGCTCACCCAGGAATACGCAATTCCAACAAAGCTATCGAAACGCTTGGTGAAGTGATGATCCAAATAAAGTGACCCCTCGTTGAGCGTGCCCGCGCACGAACTGCGGAACCCGGCCGTAGCCGAGCAGGTGGGCGGACTACGGAAGTCGTTCTGCCGTTGCTGATACCAGGCGAAAGTAAAGTCGGTTTTGCTGCGGTAGGTGTACTTCACGCCCATCCACCAGATGTTCACCAACTTTTCAGAATCAAGATTGTTATCTTCGACCCCGCTCATGAAATAACCGCCCTGGTCCGAGGCGCCGACACCCAACGGGTGCGACGGATTATTCTGCCAGATGTATTCGTAGCCCACAAACAACTTGATCGGATCCCACGTGTACTTGGCGGCGAACATAACTGCGTTGTTGTCGGTCACGATGCCATATACAGTGTTGTTCGGGTCGATCAGATTGGGCCCCAAGCCGGGCCCTCCGTTGATGGGGTTGGTATTGATGCTGTCGGTGGTCGACTGATATTGTCCCGCCGAACTCAGACTCTGAGGTCCCAGCAAGGGGTTCAATACGCTGATGGCCTGATTGTACTGTTGAAAGACGAGGTCGGCGGAAAACTTGCCCGAGCTTCCGCCTAGGTCGAATCCGAAAGCGTTGTTATGCGCCTGTTCCGGCGTGCAGTTGGCCGCAGTCCATCCCGCGGTTCCCGAGTAGCAGCCGGCAGAACCATCGGCGAATTTATACATCGCCCCGAAATGAACCGGGCCATACGCCACTCGATACTTCACGGCATCGTCCCAACGACTGTTCTCGGTGTCGCCCCCGCCCGCCATCGTGCCGTTATACCCGATGTAGGAAAACGCATAGCCACCGCCGACCGGATCGTAAAGCAGCATCGCATCGGTGCCGAGCGCACGCTGACGGCCGAAAGTCATCGTGCCAAAATTCTTGGACGATACACCGGCATAGTATTCATCGTTGAAGGGTTGGCCCGCGCGCGCGCCGTCGATGGCGTACGAATAGCTGGCCCTGGGCAGCCCGTTGTTGATGATGTCGGTTTCGGACGCGTTGGCAAGCAGGCCAGACTGCGGATTGATTCCCGATGAAGCGTTGAACACAACCGACCAACCCGGCAAAAACTCTTCTTTGCCCCTGACGCCGAAGCCCGTCTGCGACAGGTTGTTCGGTGCGACGACGAATCGATGCTGGTAGCCGTTTCGGTTCACCAGAGATGCACCTTCATAGTTGTAGCCGTTCTCCGGCAGCCCGTGGCTGACCCAGCCGACACCGACGTCATATGCACCGTAGACCGTGATGCCGTGCCAGCTCAGCGCGCAGTCGGTGGTGGCAAATTCGTGACCGTTTGCGCACGGATCGGGGGCTTTTTCTTGTGCCGACCCACACATCGGCGAGAGGCAAAAAATAAGCGCGACGAAAAGAAGGGCAACGCGATGCATCCAAACCTCCCAAAGCGGTTTAAAAACAGAAGCACAAGTGTATATGAAATACGGATATGCCGTCTAAAGCTACACGGTTTACTCCACTCGCTAGCCGATAGTGGCCGCTCACTTTTGGCGGCAGCCCCGCTACGATTGACCGCATCCCAAGTTGTCGGTAGGATTTCGTTCGGATGCCCAGAACCACCCAAGCCCCGGGAACCTCAGAAGGCATGCTCCAGCTGCGCGACGCCGCTTTGCAGCTAGGTATCAGTTTCCCGACCATCAAGCAGTGGATCTACAAGAAGAAGATTCGCAGCGTCCAAACCGCCGGAGGACACCACCGCATCCCACAAAGTGAGGTCGACAAGCTATTATTTAAGACAATGGGAAAAACGGAAAAAGAACGCAAGCAGGTTGCGCGCCGAGTCAGCGGGCGCAATCAATTGGTCGGACGCATCGATTCTGTTCGCATCAGCGGCCTCATGGCGGAAGTCAAGATTTCGATCGGCGGCCAGCAGATCACATCAATCATCACCGCAACCTCCGCCCGCGAAATGCAATTGAAAAAGGGGCAAACCGCCGCAGCCCTGATCAAAGCCACCGAAGTAATGATCATCCGCGCGTGACCAACTTCGTCCAAGGACTTTGAATGGCGTTGTCTTTGGGGAATGGCGTTGCTTTTTGGGTAGCGCAGCGCTTTCAGCGCTGCGATAGCGACTTTCTATCTCGAGGGCTTCAGCCCCTGAGGCAACCTCGGCCAACTGTCCAGGCGAAGAAAAAGCCCCAGCCAACAAGGCCGGGGCCAATCGAACTTTAAACTGAAACGCCCGCTCAGTCGCCTGCGACAGAAGCTTCCGGCACCGCGGCCGTAATCAACCGTCCATTCGGCGTCGGCACCAGACCGCGTTCCACTTCGTCCAACTTTACCCGCTTGATTTCCCAGGCCAGACCCAGAGTCTTGAGCGCCCAGATTCCATACCAGTTCATATCGACTTCATACCACTTGAAGCCATGTTGCGCCGCCGTGGGATGCGCATGGTGATTGTTGTGCCAGCCTTCGCCAAACGTGAGCAGCGCAACCCACCAGCTGTTGGTCGAAAGATCGCGTGTCGCGAAACGCCGCGTTCCCCACGAGTGTGTCGCCGAATTCACCAGCCAGGTCGCATGCAAACCAACCACGGTGCGCACGAACGTTCCCCAAAGCAGCAACGGAAGCCCGCCAATGGCGAACAGCGCAATGCCGACCACAATCTGCGGAACGTAATGATATTTCGTAATCCAGACGTGAAATTTATCCTTAGCCAAGTCGGGGACGTAGCGCGCCAGCGTCGTCGTGTCATGATGCATCGACTTGCCCGAGAGAATCCATCCCATGTGCGCCCACCACTTGCCTTCGATCGGCGAATGCGGATCGCCATCCTGATCCGAATACTGGTGATGAATGCGGTGCGTCGCCACCCAGAAAATCGGCCCGCCTTCAAGCGCGAGCGTGGCGCAGACCGTCAGAAAATATTCCACCCACTTCGGAGTCTTATATCCGCGGTGCGTCAACAGCCGGTGATAGGCCATCCCGATGCCGAGGCTTCCCGAAACCCACCACAAAAACATCGCGACCAACAATGCCTTCCAGGTAAAAAAGAACAGCGCGGCCACGGCGCCAATGTGAAATGCCGCCATAAAGATCGCCGTCACCCAGTTCACTTCATCTCTTTCCGCTCGTCGTTTTTCCAGATCCTGCAGGTCCATATCCAAGGAAGGTCCCCGTTTCGTGGTCGTTTGAGTTCGATCAGCCTCATAGCTAACCTACCAAGGGGACGGGGAGACTGACTGTAATACTTGTGTAATAACGATTTTTCCGGCATTACCAGAGTAACGGGAAGGTACCCTTGTTGGCTTGCTGAGGCTGAATCAGACATTCGGGAAGCTTCACGGTCGCTAACATTGACCGTCGCGGAGAGGACAGGCCTAGACCCGTGGCGATGCGAAGGGGCTTTGAAAAGCGTACCCGGACGTCGCATTCCCCAGGTGAGCTAGCGCACTCATCAGAAACGGGCCTCCGAGGAAGTACGCTAAACAGTGATACCAGCGCGCGTTTGCTTCTTACGCGGCCTTGCCCTTAACCTGCACGCCCGCCCACTTTTCGAGCAGCGTCAGCGTGGCCGCGTAGTCCAGATCCTGGTGGCCATCTTCGGTCGCCATCTCGTAAATTTCTTCCACGGTTTCGAGTGCCGGCAGCTTCACCCGCGCTTCCTTCGCCGCTTCCAGCGTCAGCTTGATATCCTTGTGCATCAGCCGCAACGGAAAATTCGGCGTGAAGTCGCGCTGCAGAATGAACGGCCCTTTGTAATCCACCACGCCCGACCGCACCATCGTAGCGTCGATGAGCGACAACAGTTGCTGCGTGTCCACGCCCAGTTTCGTGGCCAGGGTCAACGCCTCGGCGAAGCCCTCAAAAATCAATGCGATCTGCAAATTCATCGCCAGTTTCGTGGCCTGGCCTTTGCCGGTTTCGCCCATGCGGAAAATCTTTTTGCCCATCGCCGCAAATAACGGCTTGAGTCGCTCCACCGGACCTTCGCTTCCCCCCACGATGAACACCAGCGTCCCGTCGCGCGCGCCAATCTTCGACCCGGTCATGGGCGCATCAACCCAAGCCACACCTTTCGCCGCCACGCGCTCGGCGAACTTCACCGTAGCCGATGGAGAAATCGTGCTTGAATCCGCAATAATCATGCCGTCTGTCAGCGATGTCTCCGCACCCTCCGCACCGAAGAGTACGCTCTCCACCGCATCGGTATCGGATACGCACATCCACAACACCTCCGCTCCCTGTGCTGCCGCCGCCGGAGTCGGAGCAACTCCCGCACCCTCCACCAGTTTTCCCGGCGTGCGATTCCACACCGTCACTTCGTGGCCGGCCTTCACCAGGTTCGTCGCCATCGCGTGCCCCATGATTCCCAACCCCAGAAATGCAACTCGCATGCGGACTTCTCCTTCTTTCCTGAAACGTCCCTGAAGAGAACTCGAAAAAGACGCCCTCGAATTAGATATGACCAATGCGATTAAGGTCAAGCAATTGATGCCATTGCGCGCCGCGTCAAGAACAGCATTCTCCGTTCTGCCACATTACCGCGGTCACGGCACCAAAACGAAAAAGCAGCCCGCGCCGTCTCGCCTTCATCTAAGATTAACGACAGATTAATTCAATCCGCCGCATCGTTCTTATCACTCTGCTCTTGCGGCGATAGGCTTTAGGATGAGGGACTGACGATGCTTCCGGTTCGTCCCTCGGGCTCTGCCGCAGGATGATCAAGCAAACGCTTCGCAATCCGGCCCTTCGCAAACGCGCCACTCAGTTTGGACGACTCGTGCGCCGCTCCGCGGTGACTCCACGTTGCGGTGAAACCTACAAACCGCGCCTCGCCACCAACGGCGAACTCGGGGTTACTTTCATTGGCCACGCCAGCTTTTTCGTACAAATAGGCGGACAGAGCGTCATGATCGACCCCAATTTTGCGCGCTGGCTTTTCGTGTTAAAACGCCTGCGCCGTCCCGGCCTACGGATTGCCGATCTGCCGGCTATCGATCTGGTGCTGGTATCGCACGCCCACTTCGATCACCTGCATCGCCCGTCGCTGCGTGCCATTGTGCAGAACAACCTCCGCACCCGCGGAGTTGCTCCCTCGATTATTATTCCGACGCACGTTTCCGATCTGGTCTCTGACTTGGGCTTCGCTGAGATCATTGAACTTGACTGGTGGAAGACTTCGCGCCATCGCAACCTGTCGGTCACGCACGTACCATCGCGCCACTGGGGCGCGCGCATCCTGAAAGATTCACACCGTGGATACGGCGGCTTCGTGCTGAAGGCCGGCAAGCACTCGGTCTATCACGCAGGCGATACCGCATATTTCGCCGGCTTCAGCGAAATCGGACGCCGCCTCGCCCCCGAACTCGCTCTGCTTCCCATCGGCGCCTACAATCCGCCGCAGTTCCGCAACGTCCACGCCAATCCCGCCGACGCCATGCAGGCTTTTCTCGACCTCAAGTCCCACTGGATGGTCCCCATGCACTACGGCACCTTCCGTCTATCGCACGAACCCGTCGACGAGCCGCTGCAGCTGCTCGACCAGGAAGCCCGCGCCGCCGGCACAAAAGACCGCGTCGTGGTCATGGAAGAAGGCGTGACTCGCTTTTTCTAAACTTGCCTAGTGTGTTTCTGTTTCATCGTCCGGCTTAAGTTTTGATCCTCAGCCTGTTTTAATCGTCCTTTGACAATCGGAGCTCGGATTTTGTTGTAAACTTCCTCCCGAAAATTCCGCAACGAGGAGATCTCATGCCCGTAAAACCCGTTCCCGACGGATACCACACTCTCACCCCAGCTCTCACTGTGCGCGACGCCGCTCGCGCCATCGAATTCTACAAGCAGGCATTCGGCGCCAAGGAACGCGGCGTTATGAAAGGCCCCGATGGCAAGATCATGCACGCCGAGCTGGTGATCGGCGACTCGATCATCATGATGACCGACGAATTCCCCGAATTCGGTTGCCTGTCGCCGCAGTCCATTGGCGGCTCAGCTATGAGCCTGCACATTTACCTCGACGGCGTCGACGCCGCATTCGATCGTGCTGTCAAAGCTGGAGCCGAAGTCGAAATGCCCGTCATGGACCAGTTCTGGGGCGACCGCTACGGCAAGCTGAAGGACCCCTTCGGCCACAAGTGGTCCATCGCCACGCACACCAAAGACCTGTCGATGGATGAAATGAAACACGGCATGGACGAGGCGATGGCGAAGATGCAGAAGACCGCCTGAGCAGCGATTGTCATCCTGAGCGAAGCGAAGGACCTATGCGTTCGGCCGGGCGCATAGGCCCTTCCTAACAACGAATCAATACGCCAGCAAGATTCTCAGATCTCGCAGATTATTCCCCGTCGGTCCGATTTCGATCGCATCACCAAGCGCGCTGAAAAACGGATACGCATCAAACTTTCGGAGCGCATCGCTTGCATCCATTCCGCGGCTTCGGGCTCGCGCCACAGTCAAGCCGTCCACAATCGCGCCAGCCGCGGGACTGTTTCCATCCACTCCGTCCGTCCCGGCGCTGAGCACTGTGATGTTCTCTCCTTTGATCTTCTCCGCGCACGTCAGCGCAAACTGCTGATTGCGTCCGCCTACTCCGCCATTCGCGACTCTCACGGTAACTTCTCCGCCAGAAATCAGGCACACCGGCGAAAACTGCTTTCGCAACTCGCGCACGCGCTGCAGTAAATAGTCGGAAGCCTTTTCGTAATCCCAATCGTCGCAGGAATTGTCCACATGCACGATGAAGCCTGCACGCTCCGCCGCCACGCTGGCCGCTTCAATCGCCGTCTGATTCGAGAGCACGGTCCACCAGCGCGCGCGATGAAACGCCGGATCGTCCGACTTCGGCGTCTCCTCCAGCGAATGGCGTTCAAACAGTTCGCGGGTCGATTGCGGAAATTGCCGCAATAATTCGTACTTCTCGGCGATGCGGTAACAATCCTCGACGGTGGTCGAATCGGGCATGGTCGGGCCCGAGGCCAGCGCATCCGGCGTGCTGTCTGGCACATCGGACACCAGCAGTGAGACTTGCTGCGCGTGGGACGCCGCCAGCGCGAGACGTCCGCCCTTCACCGCCGAGAGATGTTTGCGCACGGCATTGATCTCGGCGATGGGCGCGCCGGAATGCACCAGGGCGCGATAGGTCGCGATGAGATCGTCGAGCGCAATCTCGTCATCGATCGGCTTCTCGACAATCGAAGAACCTCCGCCGCTGAGCAGGAAAATCACCAACGCTGACGCTGGCTGGGACGCGAGCGCTCGCAGCATCGCGCTCGCCGCCTGAATGGATTCGGCGTTTGGCGTCGGATGTCCGCCGCGAAAATAGCGGAACCCGTGAATCTGTGCCGCGGGCTCAACCGAGCTGGCGACGATTCCTTCGAGCGATGCTCCGACCTGAGCCGCCAGCGCTTCGACCATGGTGTGTCCGGCTTTGCCCAGCGACATAACCAGCACACGCGAATACGACTGCAAATCGTAAAGATCTTCGCAGACGCGTAACACGCCGCGCTCGCAATGCACGTGCCGCGCGAAGCCATTTACGATCGATGCCTCATCCAAGGCCTGCGTGAAGATTAAGCGCGCCGCTTCGCGCATCTCGCGGGACTTGGATTCGATGGCAGAGTCGGGCATGCGGAGTGAATTATAAGAGAGGCATCGACTCTCAGATGACAGCCTCCTTCACCCAGGCTTCGATTGCTTCCCGCATCTCGCGCAGGCGGCCTTCGAAGAAATGATCCGCGCCTTCGATCAGAACCAGTTTCTTCGGCTCCGGCACTGATGCAACCAAGGCTTCCAGCTTGGCACGCGGACCGAACTGGTCGCGTGCTCCGCTGATGAATAATTTCGGCTTGGCGCAGTCTTGCAGAAATTCGAACGTATAGGTGCGCGGCACTTCGCTCTCGGCGACGACTGGGTCGACTGGCGTTCCAACTCCGACGACGGCGCGAACCCGAGTATCCGGACAAGCTGCGCGCAGACCGACGGCCGCTCCGAAGGAAAAACCGGCGAACAGCAGCGGCAAGTGATACTCGGTGTCGAGCCAGTCGAGCGCGGCGCGGACATCGTCGACTTCTCCGTTCCCATCGTCGTGTTCGCCTACACTCAATCCGGTTCCACGAAAGTTGAAGCGCAGCACGGGAAAGCCAAAACTGTTCAGCGCCTTCATGGTGTGGAACACGACTTTGTTGTGCAGCGTCCCGCCGAATAGCGGATGGGGATGGCAGACCACCGCGGCATGCGTGGCGTCGGCGGCTCCAGCGTTGAGCAGCGCCTCCAGGCGTCCGGCAGGACCTTCGAGAAACAGAGAGCGGATAGTTGGGCTCGAAGCACTCACGTTTCCAGAGTACACAAAGAGCGGGTCTTCGGTCTTGGGCTTGAGGTCTGACGTCGATTTGCCTTCTGCTATTCTCTCCTCCATGGATGCTGTGACGCTGACGCGGCAATTGGTGGACATCGAGTCCATCACCGGCAACGAAGCTGCCGTGGGGAACTACCTTTACGGAGAACTTTGCCGGCTTGGTTATCAGACGAAGAAGATGCTGGTCGAAGAGAATCGCTTCAACCTGTATGCGACTTCGGCGGAGCATCCGCATCCTGCGGTCGTTTTCTCCACGCACATGGATACCGTGCCACCGTTCATTGCTTCGTCGGAGGATGCGGGACGCATTTACGGGCGCGGGTCGTGCGACGCCAAGGGAATCATCGCGGCGCAGATCGCGGCAGCGGAGCGACTACGCCAGCAAAATATCTATGTCGGGATGCTGTTCGTGGTGGGCGAAGAGCGTGACAGTTTGGGCGCGCAGATGGCGAATGAATATGCCGCGACGGAATCCGCGGCGAACGGTCGGGAGTCGCGTCGTCGATTTCTGGTTAATGGCGAGCCCACTGAAAATCGTCTGGCGCTCGCCTCGAAAGGGACGCTGCGGGCCGAGGTGACTGCGACGGGGCGCATGGCGCATTCGGCTTATCCGGAACTGGGCGAGTCGGCGATCGACAAGCTGATTCCGGCGCTCACGCGGTTGCGCGCGATGCCGCTGCCTTCTGATCCGGAGGTTGGGCCGTGCACGCTGAACATTGGGTTGATTGAAGGTGGACGCGCGCCGAATGTGATTCCGGATTATGCGCACGCGGATTTGCTTTACCGGCTGGTTGGACCGTCGGAGGATTTGCGGCGACAAATTGTTGCCACTGCCGGCGATTCGGTGCAGGTGACGTTTCCGTTGGAGCTTCCCTTTCTTCGTCTGCGCACCGTCGACGGATTGCCCACGATGATCGCGGCCTTTACCACCGACATTCCGAAGCTGACCAATTGGGGCGAACCGCTGCTGATTGGTCCGGGATCGATTCACGTGGCGCATACTGACGGCGAGTTCATTGAGAAGCGGCAACTGGCGGAGTCGATCGATTTGTATTGCGAGATCGCGAAGCAACTTCTCGCCTGACCTTCGGAATCGATGGTCCTAATATTTTTTTTGCTCCTGCCTCTTAAGATACTGATTTCTAATGACTTGCGCACTCGGGATCGAGTGATTGCGGGTATAATCTTGAGCCGCAAGGCTTTACGGCTAAAATATTGCGGAGCAAGGACTTACGTTCGGGCTGAACGCCGCTTAGGGGACCGAACTTGTACGGAGAACTGGCGCACATGTAGTTAGCTTGCGCTTCTTGAATTTCTCAGTAAAGGTTGTCCGTCACACAAATTGCGATTTCTTTCTGTGGAAAGCTGTGGAAAAGGACAAGGGGCATTGCGGTAGTGTCCTAACAGTGCTGGGACACCACCCAATTTGCGGTAGTCCTAATTTCGTCGGGTGCACCAGGGCAGACCTCAGGCGCTAAAGCGCGGCTGATTCTGCGGAACTTAGCGGCACGACTGAAGTCGTGCCCTTCCCAAAACGTGTGCCAAGAGCAGTTTTTCGGTAGCCTGCTCGGCTCCGATTGCCCGCCGGCGTTTCTCTCTCTCTCTGCTTTACTCCCTCTAATCACTGCGGGCTCCAGGTCATCTCTACGCGAATTGGAATTTCGTTCTTCACCGGGAGGGTCAGGAGCGAGGGGGGATCGATCTTGAAATCGGTGAGAGTGGCGGGGATGATTCCGGTGATCCGCGTTTCGTTGCCTTGCGTCGCCAGTTCAAAAGCTACTTGCTGGTAGTGCGCGATTTGGCCGGCGAATTGGATCTCGATGTCGGCTTTGACGGTTGGCGACGTCGAGGCCGACTCCGGCAGGCGGGTGCGAACCGTGACCATGGGATATTCCGCGCCGCGCGTGACCTGGATCATGTGGAGGTCGCGGTTGCTGTCGCCGGAGTCGAAGGTCTTGACCGGGACGGCGATCAGGAAGTCGCATTGTCCGTCGTGGCAAATGCCTTTGCCGCGGGCGGCGTGGCTTACGCCTTCGCTCTGATGCAGCGGGTGCGAGACGTGGTAGGTGAGCGTGCTCTGCTTGAGCACCCATTGGTGGTCGGCGGCGAAAAGATTGGACGCGGCCAGCAGCAGAAATAGCGGGAAGATTTTCCTGGTCTTCTTGTTCATAGCTTCTCCATCTTCGAACCGAGCTGGCCTCAGCGGCTAAAGCCGCCGTCCAGTGAGCAGCTTACGGCACGACTGAAGTCGTGCCCTTCCCGGTTGTGCCGAGCTCGAGGTTATCGTGGTGCCCGAGTTCGACATTATCGTTGTGCGCGAGCTCGACTTTATCGCGGTGCCGGTTTCGACATCGCGGTGCTGGTTTCGACGTCGTCGTGCTGGTTTCGACGTCATCGTGGTGCTGGAGCTCGAGGTCATTCCAGAATCCGCATTAGAATTTCAGTGAGACTGATATCAGCGCGGCGCCGAAGGCTCCGGCGGTTACGATGGCGACCGGGCCGTGCGCCTGGGCGATGCCGTGGACTTTTTGCCCATTGTTTTTTTGTTCGAAAGCCATCGCGCCCAGAATTGGAGTCAGGATCATTCCCGGGCCGTGAATCCAGGCCATGGCTTCGTGGAAACGAATCGGGCCCCGCTTCTCGGTGCCTTTGATTCTGGGGGCGCGGATCGCGTACCAGGCGGTAATGCCGTAGAGGTCGCCGGTCAGCGAGCCGAGCGCGACGTGCAGGTCGCGCGTCGCCGTGCCTTCACTTTTACCTCCCGCACCGGGCCCGAGAATCACGGTCGCCACTAAGGGGATCGTCGTGATGAGTCCCATGCGCTGGTGGATCTTCAGCATGCGAGTGCGCTTGTCGAGCAGAGCCTGCTGCGCGGTGTTGCTCTGCGTTTCGGACTTGGAGAAGCCTAGGTCTTCGAGGGAGGGCTCGGTCTTTATACTGGACGACGTGCTGGATGGGGCATTGGGAAGGGTCTCGGTGGGTGCTGGGGTGGTGGGAGCTGGCGCTTCGGGCGGCGGCACAACTTCTAGAACCAGGTCGACTTTTTGGCTGGCCCCGGCGGTCAGCGTGACGGGCTGCGCTTTGGAGCCCTCGGCTGATGAAACGGAGACCTCATAGTCCCCGGGCGCGAGGTTCGAGACCGTGTAGAGGCCGTCGGAGTTGGTTTGTATGTCGGTTGATTGGCCGGTGGATACATTCTTGATCGAGACCTTCACGTCGGGCAGGGCGCGACCGGTGTGATCCGTGACAGTACCTGAGAGTGTCGCGGTTGTCTCTTGTGCGCGGAGCGCTTGCGGGCTCAGCAGAAGAGTATTGAGAACAATCAGCACCAGACTAATAGAAAAGACCACTCCCGCCGCTTTTGGTTTCATTCTCGGTTCCTCTGGGAATGCTGAGACTGGCTACTATTGTACATAGTAGATGCAGAGGGAAATGTCAGGGGATGTACGGTTTTCTTTATAGATATGGGCCACGGGGCTTCAGCGGAAAAGAAAACGCCTTTCTGGTTTTCGTGGGAGCTGCGAGGTGCAAGGGATCCTTCGACTCCGCGGGAAATGCGCTTCGCGCACTTCCCCGCTCCGCTCAGGATGACAACACTTGAGTGGGCCGCGTTCGATGACAGCACTCGAGCGGGGCGCGATAGACTGGAAAGATCATGACTACTACCAGCGCTCTCAATTCTCTCGCTCGCGCTTCGTCTGCTTATTTGCGGTCTGCCATGCATCAGCCGATCCAGTGGCATGAGTGGGGGGCGGAGGCGTTTGCGGCGGCGCGGCGGGACAACAAGCCGATGCTGCTCGACATTGGCGCAGTGTGGTGCCACTGGTGCCATGTGATGGATCGGGAGTCGTATGACGATCCGGAGATTGCCGCAATTGTGAATCAGCATTTCATTGCGGTGAAGGTGGATCGGGACGAGCGGCCGGATATTGACAGCCGGTATCAGGCGGCGGTGCAGGCGGTGAGCGGGCAGGGGGGATGGCCGCTGACGGCGTTTCTTACGCCCGATGGGAAACCGTTTTATGGCGGGACTTACTTCCCACCCCAAGACGGTTACGGGCGTCCTAGCTTTCGGCGGGTGCTGCTGAGTATCGCCAACGCTTACGCGGAGAAGCATGGCGACGTGATGGATCAGGCGAAGATGCTGGAGTCGGCGATTGCGCAGGCGGAGTCGTTTGCCGGCAAGGACGGTCGGGTTTCGGGGGGCGCGATTGGGGCGATTCAGACTTCCGCGGTTCGGATGTTTGATCCGCAGCATGGAGGGTTTGGGCAGGCGCCGAAGTTTCCGCATCCTTCGGCGCTGGATTTGTTGATTGAGAGATATGCGCAAGAGTCAAAACCCCCACTTCTCGCGCAAAAAGACGTGCGAGAAATGGGGCACCCAGAGCTGGGCAGTCTGATCGTCACTACTCTCTCGCATATGGCGAATGGTGGCGTGTACGACCAACTGGCGGGCGGGTTTCATCGGTATTCGGTGGATGAGCGCTGGGTGGTGCCGCACTTCGAGAAGATGTGCTACGACAATTCTGAGCTGCTGAAAAATTATGTGCATGCGTATCAGGCCACGGGGCGGGAGTTTTTCGCGGAGGTGGCGCGCGACATTATTCGCTGGATGGATGAGTGGCTGAGTGACCGCGAGCGCGGAGGGTTCTACGCGTCGCAGGATGCCGACATCAATATGGATGATGACGGCGATTACTTCACCTGGACGCTTGAGGAGACACGCGCGGTTCTGACCGAGGATGAGGCGCAGGCCGCGGCGCTGCATTATGACATCAACGAAGTCGGGGAGATGCACCATAATCCGGCGAAGAATGTGCTTTACGTGCGGGCTTCGGTGGAGGAGATTGCCGGGCGTATGAAGCTCACGACCGCCAAGGTCGCGGAGTTGTTGGTGTCGGCGAAGAAGAAGATGTATGCGGCACGGTTGCTGCGGCCGACGCCGTACATCGACAAAACGGTTTATGTGGGGTGGAACAGCTTGTGCGTTTCGGCTTATCTGGAAGCGGCCAAGGTGCTGGGTCTCGACGACGCGCGGCGGTTTGCTTTGCGATCGTTGGATCGGGTGCTCGGGCAGGCTTGGAAGCCGCAGACGCACGAGCAAAAGAGCACGGGCGAGTCGCCCGCGGCCACACGAGCCGGGGTGGCCACACCGTCCGGGGCGCTGCTGCACGTGGTCGGTTACTCGGATCCTGCGGCTCCTCTGCGCGAGGTTCCGGGGCTGCTTGAGGATTATGCATTCACCGCTTTGGCCTGCCTTGACGCTTACGAGGCGACGGCCGAGCTGAGATATTTCAAGTTTGCCCGCGAGATTGCGGATGCCATGATTGCGCGCTTTTACGACGCGACTTCCGGGGGGTTCTTTGACAGCGAGCCTGCGGCCGAAGGACAGAGTCTGGGTGTGCTGGCGACGCGGCGCAAGCCGCTGCAGGACTCGCCTACGCCGGCGGGAAATCCGATGGCGGCAATTGCGTTGACCAGACTGCATCATTACACCGGAGCGGCCGGGTATCACGACAAGGCGGAACAGACGCTGGAAACTTTTGCCGGCGTGGCCGACCAGTTCGGGATTTTCGCCGCGACGTATGGAATTGCGGTGGCTCATCTGCTGGAGAGTGCAGTGCAGGTTGTCGTGATCGCCGAAGACGGCGACACGGAGACCGCGAACCATTTACAGGCAGCGGCAGTCTCTGATTTTTCTTTTGGCAAGACCGTGCTGCGGCTAGGAACGAAGCAGGCGGTTCGCGAGAATCTGCCGCCGGGGCCGGCGGAAACGATTCCGAATCTTCCGGCTCTGGGCGCGAGGAAATCGTTCGCCGTGCTGTGCTCAGGGTCAACTTGCCAGCCGCCGATTTTCGATGCCGTCGAGTTGCGGCGAGCGGTCGAAGCGGCGATTGGCGGTGCATAGGAGATAGAAGCCTGGAGCTAGGCATTTTCGAGAGGCAAGAAACTGGGCGAGCAGATTTCTATGAATCCCGGCAGATCCGAGATCGAGCTAAGGTTCGGAAACGATCCGCACGGCAGGAATGCCGACGCTTCGGCTTGAACTCGCCCCGCTCGCAGCGGCAGCCGCCTGCGCATTCTCCCGCGGCGGGTCCTGGTGCACGCGAGAAAGAGCGCGATCGACCATGCCTTCAAACATGGGGATGAGCGAGTCGGCGGGGAGCGGGTGTTGAATATCGGAAAGGCTCTGCTCCCAGCGCTGGGGCTGCAGAAGTGAGTGGGTGGAATCACGCGCCGATCGCTTCACTGAGACATAGCTCAGCCACACTATCAGACTGCTGTTGTAGGCGGCCATATTGAGGATGCTCATCCAGGTGCCGCCCAGATGATTTCCGATCCAGGAAGAGATCAGGACGAGTTCGAGCACGGCGAACGAGCCGAATCCGAGGGAGATGCCGAAACTGTGCTGGCGGCGGCTGACTCCCACATAGTGCGAGAAGAAAAGCAGGAACAGAATCATTCCGACCTGGATGATGCGCACGCAGCGCTGCGAGGTGATGATGGCCTGCATCCAGGGCGCGGTGTCTGATGTATTGCTGGAAATCGAAACCACTCCGGCCATCAGCAGCATGACCAGGCCCGCCCATTTGAACAGCACCGTCCCCAGGTCGCGCAGGATCTGAAACGCGCGGAATACATCGACAAAGACTTCGTGGATTACGGCGAAGCCGAAGAACACGCTGAGCGCGTCCAGCGTCCAATAGAGATAAAAGGCGGCAGAGTAACTATGACGAGTGGCGAGAAACAGTACTACGAAGGTTGCCAACTGCACGAGCATGTAGCCAAAGAAGAATCTAAACTTGCGATGCAGACCACGCTGGAGCATGAACGCAGCGATTCCTATCTCGAGGATGGGGTGCGCGATCCAGAGCGCGTAATAGAGATATTGAATCTTCTCGCTCATTCTTCTCGCTTACCGGCAATCATCACAGGGCTGACTTGGCGACACCGCCGGTCGACCAAGCCCCTGTGCATCCACTGCAAAACTCTGTAAAGAAACGTTAGCCTTTTCCCACCATGTGTTCAATGTACTGCAGTAATCCAAAGTAACGTTACTTTTGAAAGTCTCTCGGACACAAGGTTACCTTGGTAACCAGGCCGGGGAAGGCCGTGCAGATTGAGCTGGAAGGCTGGCCAGAACCGCGGACCAGAGTCGTGAGCAGGGTAGTGATCGCAGGCATGCCGGCGCACGGGCCCCGAGAGTGTGACGGCGCCCTGCGAGCAGCTTCTAGGCGTCGGGCATCGAGTGGATGTAGGCGCGCATCATGCGCACCTCGTCATCCTTTTCATCCAAATCGTGCAGCAGGATGTCGCGCAGCGACACCATCCCGATGAGCTGTCCGTCGTGGCAGACAGGCAGGTGGCGGAAGCCGTGACGCCGCATCAGGGCCATGCAGTTGGCCAGATCCTCGTTCATATTGATGGTGAGTGGGTCGTCAGTCATGACCTCAGCCATGCAGGTGCTGCGGGGGTCGCGGCCTTCGGCCACCACGCGCCGCATGAGGTCGCGTTCGGAGAAAATGCCGACCAATTTGCTGTTGTGCAGGATGGGGACGGCGCCGATGTTGCGCTCGACCATGGCTCGCACGGTTTCGAGCACGGTGTGGCCCAGTTCCCCTTGATATGTGTCCTGATGCTTGATCAGGTCGCAGATACGCATTTGACACCTCCCGGCATACAGAGTTCCGAGCAGTCCAAGAGCATCTACCGGGCCGCGAGTATATGCCGAAGAGGAGATGAAAGGAAAGCGAAAAAAGGTTGGCGGGAAAGGAAAGTTGGCCCGAATCGGGCGAGTTCCGAATGCTTATGCTGGAAGTCATATTCCCGAATTGACGACGGGTGTAGAATTCGACTCATTTCGGAGCCGGTGACGAACCAGCCCTGTTCTGGACTTGAGATCGTGGGCTTGAGTTCGGGGACCTGAGTTCACAAGGAGCGCGCCATGCTGATCCGGGCAACCGCCCACACCACCAAACTGCTTGCAACTTTCGCTCTATTGTCCGCACTGTGCTGGCCGCAGCAACAGATGTCGAGCATCGAACGTGGCCGGGCCCTGGAAATCCTGCAGGTCGTTTCCGCCGACGTGAAAAAACACTATTACGATCCTAAGTTTCACGGAGTGGATATTGACGCGAAAGTCGCCGAAGCCAAGCAGCAAATTGAGAAAGCGAACTCCTTCAACATGGCGATGTCGCACGTGGCGGCGGTGCTGGGCTCGCTGAACGATTCGCACACGTTTTTTGTGCCGCCGCAACATGCCTACCGGCACAGCATGGGAATCCAGTATCAGATTATCGGGAACCTCTGCTTCGTAACTCAGGTCCGCCCCAAGAGTGACGCCGACGCAAAGGGCGCGAAGCCGGGGGATGAGATTCAGAGCGTTAACGGTTTCGCCGTCAACCGGGATGACCTTTGGAAGATGCAATATGTTTTCAACATCCTGCGCCCTCAACCCGGATTGCGGTTCGCGCTGCAGGATCCGGCGGGGACTCAACGTCAAATCGACGTGATGACCAAAATCCGTCCGACAAAAAGGGTCACTGATCTGACCGGAAGCGATGGAGGCGGGGATATTTGGGATATGGTGCGTCAGGAGGAAACCCAAGAGCACCAGGTGCGCGCGCGTTCGGTTGAGTACGGAGACCAGTTGCTGGTTCTTAAGGTACCGGAGTTCTTTTTCTCCGCCAACGAATTCGACGCGATGCTGGGAAAGGCACGCAAGCACAAGAATCTGATTGTGGATCTGCGGGGCAACCCCGGGGGCGCGATCGATTCGCTCAAGTACCTGCTGGGCGGCCTGTTTGACAAGGAAGTGAAGATCGGCGACCGTTTGGGCCGAAAGGACAGCAAGCCCGAGATCGCCAAGCCAGTGCACAATCTGTTCACCGGCAAGTTAGTGGTTCTGGTGGACGCCAGATCCGCCTCTGCCGCGGAGCTGTTTGCACGCATCGTCCAACTGGAAAAACGGGGCGTGGTCATGGGAGATAAGACGGCGGGCGCGGTTATGGAAGCCAAACGGTACGACGAAAAATCCGGAGCCGACACGGTCGTCTTCTATGGGGCTTCAATCACCGAGTGGGATCTGATCATGACCGACGGCAAGAGCCTGGAACATGTAGGGGTTACGCCCGATGAGCTTCTACTGCCGACGGCGACCGACCTGGCTACCAGACAGGATCCAGTGCTCGCTCACGCTGCGGAAAGTCTGGGTGTAAAAATCACTCCCGGAGAAGCGGGAAAAGCATTCCCCTACGAGTGGCAGGCGGAAGAGGACTAGCTATTCCGAAGGCCCCTTGAACGTCGCGTCCTCGTCGACAAATACAAAGTAAGACGAGTTCCACAGTGCCGTGGGCAGGCTGCCGCGGGGGCGGGCGGTGACCATGATGTTGTATTCATCGGGTGCACCCTGGTTCATCTCAAGCACGGCATCTCGGGCGGGCGCACTCTTCTGCGGTTCGATCATGCCCGGTTCGACCACGGCCAGCCAGGCCAGAAACTCGTGGAGATCGCGGGTGCGAGGACGGCCGGGAATGGCGAAACTCACTTCCGCCTCGTGGTTGGAAAAATGCCAGGCCAGCGACGCCGTCAGATCGACGGCCTTTTCATAGGCGCGCTCGGAGATCAGTCCCGGCTCAGGATTGTCGAAGGAGATGCACAGTTTGCGTTCGTCTTCGCGGGCGAACTCGCGAACCTTCAGCGAGCCAGACTTAGCGGTCGCCTTCCAGTCGACGTGGCGGGCCGAATCTTCCGGGGTATATTCGCGGATGCGGTAAAGCTCAGAACCGCGGCCGCGGACAAAGCTTTCCCACTCGCCGCGCACCAGCGGCAGAATTTCAAACACTTCGGTGGTCGGCTCGATGCGGGGATAGACCAGCACCTCGCGGGGCAACGACACGTGCCGCGTCTTGGTGAGAAATGCGAAGGGGAAGCGCGTCGCCAGTCCGAAGCTGTCTTCGCGATAACGGCCTCGCTGCTCGAAGCTTAGTTCCAGATCTGCGGACAACTCCGCTTGCGGCGGAACGAACGGGAAGTAAGCCATCCCCTGAAAAATTCCGGGAGGCGGCGGCACTACGGTGACCCGGCGCAGGCGACGGTCGGGCAGACGCAGCCACTGCTGGTCCACCGGGCGGTTGAAGGGGAACGCGAATGTGGTAGCTTCCCACTTCCATTGCTTAGTCAGCTTTTTTCTTTTCTTGCGAGTGGAAACCACACGAATGGAAAACGACGGCAGGTAGCGCCGCGGATTGTGCAGCACGATGCGTCCGGCCACTGGACGCCCGGCGAAAACGTGCTCCGGCAGGCGGACATCGAGTTCGAGCCAGCGCAGCACCCAGGCGGAGACGACGCCGGAAACCAGGATCGCCGCCAGCATGGCCGCGACCACAATGTAGAGAAGATTGTTGCCGGTGTTCAGCGCGGCGATGCCGATGACCAGCGTGACGATCACGTACACGATGCCGGCGCGGGTAACGTCGTAGTCGAAGGACTCGCGCATGCGCTCAACCGCCACGCGGCGGGCGAGATAGGGCACGGTGACCAGGCCCACCAGAGTCGCGAGCACGAGCGAAGTCGAGGCCAGAATGATGGTGGCCCAGAGGTTGCCGGCGTCGCGCGAGACGGTGGAAAAAAGCGCCGCGGCGAAGGCCAGTCCCAGGCCCACCAAGGCGAGCAGGAATTTGATCCATACTTCGGCTGAGGCCGACTGCACCCACTGGCCCAGGCGGTTTGGAATGGACCGACTGGGGGTCGAGGAATTCGATTTCAACGGATTGGCGTACGCAGAACCCACGTCTTTCGAGCCTAGCATTCCCCGGTGGAACGGACAATCAAGATCGGCTTGCAGGAAAAGCGTTCGTAACCTGATTCGCCCGGGCTAGGTTTCGTCGCGATGGAGAGCGTACAGAACCAGGAGGAAAATCACGGCCGCGGAAATAAGGATGATCGAGCCCACCAGCGAAAGTCTTGACACGTAGTCTGCGTCAGAGGCCTTAGTGGCCACGAGATAAACGAATTCGTCGAGAATGAGACCTGAGCCGACGCCGAGGGCAACCCGCGCCAACACTCGATACCGCGTGCCGAAGGCCAGCAGGAACGCCGCTGGAACCTCGATCAGCAGGCCGAGAAAAAGATGGTGCACTAGATATCCACCGGGGTAGATGTGCTGGACATGCACGAGATGCAGATAGAGCCGGAGGGTGATCACTGTGGCCAGCATCGGCACCACGATCAGCAACAGAGTTTGTTTGGCGGGCAGCGGTGGGCGGGGATCGGGCATGATTTGTCTGCTCATGAAATTCTACACACCGGAACCGACGGCGCGGGCGTCCGGAATGTCGAGTAGGGTCGGTTTGAAAGTCGTCATTCCGAAGCGCGGTCTTATCGCACGAGGAACCTGCTGTTTGCCCGGCGAACAGCGGGTTCCTCACCGGGCTTTCAGCCCGATTCGGAATGACAACGATTCGGAATGACAATTTCGGAATGACAATGATTCGGAATGACAACAATGAGATTTGCTCGAACTGAACCACTACCGAATGGCGAGGGTCCTTCTGATTCGGATTTTCTTGTGCTACTCTTACTCGCCTTAGAGAACATCGGCCTCGCAACTTGCTTTTTCCATCGCGAATCATTGTGAACGACAAGGAGATTCCCCATGCCCATCGGTAAACGCGCAGCAGCGGAATTTTTTGGAACTTTCTGGTTGGTGTTTGGGGGATGCGGGGCGGCCGTGCTCGCCGCCGGCTTCCCTACCGTCGGCATCGGATTCGCCGGCGTGGCGCTGGCCTTCGGACTCACGGTTCTGACCATGGCGTTCGCCATCGGACATATCTCCGGATGCCATTTGAATCCGGCGATCAGTTTGGGGCTGGTGGTTGGGAAACGCTTCCCTGCTTCAGAGTTGTTGCCTTACGTCATCGCGCAGGTGGTGGGTGCGATTGCGGGGGCGGGCGTGCTCTACATCATCGCGAGCGGCGTGCCCAGCTTCGACGTGCATGCCGGATTCGCCCTGAACGGATACGGCGAGCATTCTCCGGGCGGCTATTCCCTGCTGGCGGGCTTCGTTGCCGAAGTCGTGCTGACCGCGTTTTTCCTGATCGTGATTATGGGCTCGACCGACAAACGCGCACCCGCCGGGTTCGCGCCCATCGCTATTGGGCTGTGCCTGACGCTGATTCACCTGGTCTGCATTCCTGTGACGAATACTTCGGTGAATCCGGCCCGCAGCACGGGCCCGGCCATCTTCGCCGGCGGCTGGGCGCTGCAGCAGTTGTGGATGTTCTGGGTTGCTCCGCTGATTGGCGGAGCGCTAGGCGGGGGCATCTATAGCATGCTGTTCGGGGAATAGACATCATCGCGTAAACAATTCCATGTCATCTTGAACGCTGGCGAAGCCGGCGGGAAAAGCCCTCACTCAGCAGTCATAACGCAGCGGACGGGATCATCGCAGCGTGCATGCGTTCGCTTCGGATCCCTGCGGCAGGGGTGCCTACGTCCGCCGACGTACGGAACATAACTGCGGCTTCGACTCGGCTCGGAGTGACAAATGCGCCGCGTCGATGTAGCCCGCGGTTTCCCCGCAATGCTTGGACTCTATGCAGATGGGCTCACGATTTGTGGCGAGGCTCGTCTACCCATTGCAGTCGCCGCTGTCAGTGGTCTTCTGAAAGGGAATCAATGCGTGTTTGGCTCGTTCTGTTCCTTGCCGTAATCGGTACATCCATCTGTGGTTTTGCCCAAACAAATTCTCAGGGGGGAAATCAATCTGACGCGCAGCGTCGGCTGGACGAAAGAGTTCCCACCTGGCTGAAGGCATTTCACGTCACTGGAGTTGGAATCGCATACATTGAAAACGGGAAAATTGTCTGGACGTCCTTCTACGGCGATCAGGTTCCCGGAGGTCCGCTCGCCAGCGAAAAAACCCTCTATAGCGTCGCCTCTCTGACCAAGACGATAACGGCAGAAATGATCTTGCGGTTGGCATCGGCTGGGAAGCTGTCTTTGGACGAATCGATTGCCGAATACTGGATCGATCCTGATGTAAAAGACAACGCATGGAACCAGCTATTAACACCTCGTCTCTGCCTGTCTCACCAAACAGGGTTCCCTAATTGGCGGTACCAGACGAAGGGCGTGCTGCAATTTCAGTGGCAACCCGGAACGCAATTCGGATACTCGGGCGAAGGTTTTGATTACGTCGCCCGGTTTGCGGAAAAGAAGACAGGGATCCCTTTTGAGGAGCTGGCACAAGAGTACGTTTTCGATCGCATCGGAATGAAAAATACTTCATACACTCCCCGAGAATGGTGGGCGGGCCGGCAGGCCAAACCGGTGGAATCGGACCCGAGAACCAAATGGTCCGCAGCTGACCTCCTGCGTACGACCGTCAGGGACTATGCGACGTTCATGATCAGCGTCATGAACAACGAAGGAGTTAGTCAGGAAATCGCTGCTCAGCGCCAGAGCATTACACGCAACCTAATCACTCCTGAAGTCGAATCCGTGCTGTGCGAGGATGCGGCAGACCCTGCGAATTGCAAGGTAGCCATGGGCTTTGGACTGGGTTGGCGGATCGTAAAAATAAACAATGAGACGATTCTTGACCACACTGGTGCGGACAGCGACGTGAAAACCTTCGCATTCTTCATCCCGAAACGCAAGACTGGCGCCATCATCTTCACGAATGGTCCAGATGTGGGACATCAGATGATAGACAAGGTTCTGGGAGTTCTCTACCCGAACCGGATCTATGACGCCGCACTGTGGCAATAGAAGAGAAAATAATGAGGATCGAACTTCGTCCGCGAGCTAACGCTGGAGGTAAATGCAGCCTATCTCTGCCAACTGCTCTTCAGTACTCCGACAGTTCCTTCATCGCCAGGAAAAGATCGTTGGGTTGCGGCAGGATTGCGTCTTCGAGGATGGGCTGGTAGGCGACGAAGACGTCTTTCGCGGCTACGCGGCGGATGGGGGCGTCGAGTTTGTCGAAGAGCTGGTCGGCGAGGCGGGCGGCGATCTCGGCGCCGTAGCCCCAGCTTAGGGTGTCTTCGTAGGCGACCAGTGCGCGATTGGTTTTCGCGACTGATTCAGCGACCGTGTCCCAGTCGAAGGGATTCAGGCAACGCAGGTCGATCAGCTCAACTTTCACTCCCTGCTCGCGCTCGAGTTTCTGCGCGGCTTGCAGGGCGCGCGGGACTACTGCGCCGTAAGTGATCACGGTCAAGTCAGTGCCGGGATGCACGATCTTTGCTTTGCCGAACGGGATCATGTAGTCGGGGCCGGGATAGGCGGCGCGGCCGAAGGATTCGCGGTAGAGGCGCTTGTGCTCGAGAAACAGTACCGGATCGTCGCAGCGGATCGCAGTGCGCAACAGGCCAGCGGCATCCTGCGAGTTCGACGGGAAAACGACGCGCAGCCCGGGAATATGCGTGAACACGCTCTCGCCGCATTGCGAGTGGTAGATGGCGCCGCCGGTCAGGTATCCGCCGATCGCGACGCGGATTACGACGGGGCAGGAGAATCCGTTGTTCGAGCGCCAGCGGATCACGCTGAGTTCGTCGCGAATCTGCATCATCGCGGGCCAGATGTAGTCGAAGAACTGAATTTCGACGACCGGCTTCAGACCGCGTGTAGCCATGCCGGTGGCGCGGCCCACGATGGCGGCCTCGGCCAGCGGAGTGTTGAACACGCGGTCGGGCCCGAACTCGTTTTGCAGGCCGAAGGTGAGTTTGAAGACTCCGCCCTTGCCTTTGACCAGCTTGCGCTTCAGATACTCTTCGCGGCTGCAGTCGGCCACGTCTTCGCCGAAAATGATGATGCGATCGTCGCGGCGCATTTCGTCGCGCAGCGTTGTCGTGATCAGGTCGGCCATGGTTTTCGCGGCGGGCTTCTTGCCGTCGGCGGGAACTTCTGGCGCTACGGGTTGGGTGTCGAACGCGGACGATGTGGGATCTATGTCCGGCGAGTAGACAAATTTCGTAATGCTTTCGGGGGCAGGAGGGAGGGCCTCGAGAGCCAGGTCGACGGCCGTTTGCAACTCCGCTTCGACTTCCTTCTCGAGCTGATTGATGCCCTTCTCGTCGAGGATGCCCTCGCGCAACAGAAACATCTGGGTGCGGGTGACGGGATCGCGCTGGGCGTCGCGTTCGCGCTCGGAGTCAGGACGGTACAAGCGTTCGTCGTCGGACAAGGAGTGCGAATACGGACGGATCACGTGCGCATGCACGAACGCCGGGCCGTGGCCTCCGCGGCAATGCCGCACGGCGCGATGGAATGCACCGTAGCTGGCTATGGGGTCGGTGCCGTCGACTTCTTCGAAATGAAAATTGGGGAATCCGGAAACCAGGCGCGAAATGCTTCCGCCCGCGGTCTGCACTTCGACGGGCACTGAGATCGCGTAGCCGTTGTCTTCCACGCAGAATACTACTGGCAGTTTTTCGAGGGCGGCGGCGTTCATGGCCTCCCAGAATTCGCCTTCGCTGGAAGTGCCGTCGCCGAGAGAAACGTAGGTGACTTCATCGCCCTGGAAAGTGACGTTCTTAAACTGGCGGTAGTCGTTGAAACTTGAGTCCGGAACCGGCGCAGCCTTGGGATGGCGCGCGAAATAACGTCCGCCTTCGGCGCAGCCGACGGCTTGCAGAATCTGCGAGCCGGTCGGCGAGGACTGGGTGACGATGTGCAGGCTGGGATAGCTCCAGTGCGAGGGCATCTGGCGGCCGCCGGAACTGGGATCGCTGGCGGCGCCCACGCCCTGCAAAAACATGTCGTAGGGCTTAACCCCCAGGGCAAGGCAGAGAGCGCGGTCACGATAGTAAGGATAAAACCAGTCGTAGCCGGCTTTCAGCGCCAGGCCGGCGGCTACGCCGATGCCTTCATGCCCCGCGCCGGACATCTGGAAGTAGATTTTCTGCTGGCGTTTGAGGAGAATTTCCCGGTCGTCGACGCGCCGGGAGGTGTACATGACGCGGTAGGCCTGGATGAGCTGGTCGCGCGTAAGTCCCTCATAAAGCTTGGACTTCTTCGAGGTAGCGCCGTTGGCCGCTAGGGCCAGCTTGGGGTCGGTCTTGGTCGTGGCCATCCGGTTCGTGGGTCCTGCTTCAGTTAGATTCCTGACAGCCGCGCTTCGATTCCATGCAATTGCATGAGAGCCTGTTGGATTGTAAATGGAAATCAGAGGTTGGTGAAGCAAGGAAATTTCATTTCGGGAGGTAGAGGTTGGACCATGTGACCGCCTCGACGGAGTCTGCGCGGACGTCTTTTTACATTTTTACGCTTCGCCCGGGAAGGTTCGCAGGTAGTCACGAATCTCATCGCGAACTTTGCGGAATAGCGCCACACGGTCTTGCTCGGAGCCCTTGAAGTCGGCAGGATCGACGAAGCTGTGATGGATGGTCTTGGTCTTGGCGGGAAAAACTGGGCAGGCTTCGCGTGCATGGTCGCAGACCGTCAGGACGTAATCGAAATTCTGGTTGGTGAATTCGTTGACGTGTTTTGAGCGGTGCGCGCTCAGATCGATACCGAGTTCCTGCATGACGGCGACTGCTTCAGGACGGACTTTGGTTGGATTCATTCCTGCGCTGAAAACTTCGAAACGATCGCCCGCATCGTGGCGCAGCAGGCCCTCGGCCATTTGGCTGCGGGCGGAATTGCCGGTGCAGAGGATCAGGACTTTCTGCTTCATCACGCTGCCTCTTTACTTGCCGCGCTCAAGTCGGCGGGCGCCAGCCATCGAAAACAGATGGCGGCGGCGACCGTGGCCGCCAGTTGGGCCGCGATGAATCCGGGAACGTCGAGCGGACGAATGCCGGCAAATGTGTCGCTGGCCGCGCGCGCCAACGTCACCGCTGGATTGGCGAACGACGTGGACGCGGTGAACCAGTACGCCCCAGCAATGTAGGCGCCCACGGCAATCGAGACCGCGGACGAGCGGCCGCGGGCGCATCCCCAGATCACTAGGAGCAGGCCGAAGGTGGCGATGAATTCGCTCCAGAGCAGCGGAATGCCAGAACGGGCATGATGGGAGGCGAAGAACGGCGGCAGGCCAAACATCAGGTGGGCTGCGGCCACGCCAGCGAATGCTCCTACGATTTGTGCGGTCAGGTATCCGGGCACTTCGCGCCATGCGATGCCTCCTTGCATGGCATTGGCGAGCGTGACTGCCGGATTGAAGTGCGCGCCTGAGATCGGACCGAGCGCCAGGATCAGCGCAACCAGGGCTGCTCCAGTTGCGATTGAGTTGGCGAGCAGCACCAGCGCTACATTACCGCCGGCCAGTCGTTCGCCCATGATGCCCGAGCCGACGACCGCTATCAGCAGAAATGCCGTGCCCAGGGCTTCAGATACAGCACGTTGGACCACAGCATGCCTCCGGAGCGAGTTTTGGCTGAACGAGATCTGGCTGAACGAGTTTTGGTTTGACGGCGCGAATGAAGGCGCTGAGAAACTTGCCGTCGACTTGCGGGGCGAGGGCGTCGACGTCGATTCCCTGCCCGGAGAGAAATTCGCGGGCGTCCTCGGCGCGGTAAATGCGCGTGGGCTCAATTTCAATCTGGGTGAAGCCGGCCGCTGCCAGCTTGCTGCGGTAGTCGTTCTCTTCCAGCGCTCCGGCGATGCAACCGACCCAGGCCAGGACGCTTTGGCGGATTTCGGGGAGAATCTCACCGCGGGTTACGACATCGGAGACGGCGAAACGGGCGCCCGGCTTGAGGACGCGGAAAGCCTCGCGCAGAACTTTATCTTTGTCGGCGGAGAGATTGATTACGCAGTTGGAGATGATGACATCGACCGAGTTGTCGGGCAGCGGGATGCTTTCGATTTCGCCTTTCAGAAATTCGACATTTTCGACGGCGGCCTTACGTTTATTTTCATTGGCGAGCGCGAGCATTTCGTCGGTCATGTCGAGGCCGTAGGCTTTGCCGGTGGCGCCGACGCGGCGAGCGGAAAGCAGCACGTCTATGCCGCCTCCGGAGCCGAGGTCGAGAACGGTGTCGCCTGGGTTCAACTGGGCTAGCGCCGTCGGATTGCCACAGCCCAGCGAGGCTAGCAGAGCCTCTTCGGGAATCTGTCCGGCCTGCGTGGCGTCGTAGAGATTCGTGGTGATGGGATCGCAGCAGCCTGTGCTGGCGGTCGCGCCACAGCAGGAACTCCCTCCGGACTTCGCTCCGGACTTCACGCGCAGGGCGGCGTCGCCGTACTTTTGTTTGACTACTTGCTTGATGTCGGTGGAGTTGATGTCGGTGGTCTCAGCGGTGCTCATGAATTACTCCTACTTGCAAATCTGAATAATGTCTTGCGGCTTCAGAGCTTTATTGCGGGTGCAGCACTCGGCATATAGGAAGCCGAGCAATTCCTGCAGGGCGACGGTGTTGGCCGTGTAGCGAAGGAAAGTTCCTTCGCGCTGCACTTCGACCAGGCCCTCGGTTCGCAGCTTATCCAGGTGATGAGAGAGCGTCGAGTTGGGGATGTCTAGTTCGCCTTGGATGTCGCTGACTACGAGACCCTCGGGATGCGCGGTCAGCAGCAGTTGCATGATGCGCAGGCGCGGCTCGGTGCCCATGGCGGAGAACATGTCGGCGTATTTGGCGACTTGCTCGAGGGACTTGCTGGGGGAGGGGCTTTTCGTGGTCGCTGCCATATTTCGATATTACTAGAAATATAGGATCGCGGCAATCCCACGACATTGTCATCCTGAGGCCTGCGTTTTCTTGCAGGGCGAAGTGCGCACCTTGTTGGCAGCGTCGATGCGCTCAGCAATTGCACGGGTCCTTCGCTTTGCTCAGGATGACAGTCATCTCCTACGTTCGCCAGGCTGCTGACGGGTGAGTGCGCTGTGCTTTATGCTGGAGGCTGATGATTCGGACTCTCCGCGCTTTCGACCCGCATTCGATCAAACTTGTTATTTTCGATCTGGATGGCACGCTGATTGACTCGCGCCTTGATCTGGTGCATTCAGTGAATGCTGCGCTGCGCCACATTGGGCGACCGACGCTGCCCGAGGACGTAATCGCCAGCTATGTGGGCGACGGCGCGCCCATCCTGATTCAGCGGGCGCTGGGTGGCGACACGGTTGATGAGGCGCTGGTGCGCAAGGGCCTGGAGTTTTTTCTGTCTTACTATCGCGAGCACAAGCTCGACCACACGACGGTCTACCCGGGAATTGCCGAGACGCTTACGGCAATTCAAAATTCGGCCAACGGCATGCCGCGAAAGATGGCGGTGCTTACGAACAAGCCGGTCAAACCTTCGCAGGCGATTGTCGAGGCGCTGGGGCTGGGAAAATTCTTCTCACAGATTTACGGAGGCAACAGCTTCGCAACGAAGAAACCTGATCCCGAGGGCGCGCGCAAATTGCTGGAAGAGAGCGGCGTGCGGGCTGAGCACGCGGTGATCGTGGGAGACTCGCATACCGATGTCGAGACCGGCCGGAATGCTGGCATGTGGACGATTGGCGTGACCTACGGCTTCGCTCCGCACACGCTGGCGGACGCGCCGCCTGACGTACTCGTTGACCACGCCCAAGAACTAGGCACAGTTCTTGCCGGAGCGGCCCAGCTGTGAGCCCGAAAATAACTTCCATCGCAAGAAAGAATCCCGCACGACCGACCATGACTTCAAACGACTCTGGCCTCACAAACAGCTTCACTCCGAAAGAACTGCGCAAGCTGCGCAGCATGAAGAATCCTTATGGCATTCAGAAATTTCTCGATGACATGCCGTATCACCTGGAAGACACGGCGTGGTCACCGCGCAAGGTGCTGGCCGAGCAATCGTCGCACTGCCTGGAAGGCGCGATTTTTGCGGCGGCGGCGTTGCGGGCGAACGGATACCCCCCGCTGCTGTTGGATTTCGAGGCCGAGCACGATACTGACCACGTGATTGCCGTTTACCGCGAAGATGGCTGCTGGGGCGCGATAGCCAAGTCGAATTACTCCGGATGCCGCTGGCGCGAGCCGGTCCATCGCAGCCTGCGGGAACTCGCGCTCAGCTACTTCAACGGTTACTTCAACATGCGGCGTGAGCGTACGCTACGGCGGTACTCCAGCCCGGTGAATCTGAAGCGTTTCGACCGGCAGCACTGGATGACCACCGAGCGGCCGGTGTGGTTCATTGTCTATCACCTGTTCGACATCAAGCATTATTCCCTTCTAACCAAGGCGCAGGAGAAAAAACTGCACCGCATCGACGAGCGGCTATTCCAGGCTGAATGTTTAGGCAAAGCGTACAAGGTCAGAGATTGACCGGTGGAGCAAGCTAAAGTTCCGGCAAGATACCGCCGATGTCTAGTACGGACCTTTGCGCTTGCTTTTCGCTACACCCAGACGCAATCTGGATGGACGCAATCTGGATGAGCAGTCCGGTCGAGCGAGGCCTCTGGTCCGGGAGGGTCTCGACATGGATGCGAGCAGTCACTTCGGAACCGACGAGAGGTTCGAAATGGTGGACGCCCGCCGCCATCCCCGGTTCAAACTGGAAGTGGACATACGCGTGTATCCGCGGGACTGCCCGGTGGTTCGAGGGCATACCGTAGACGTCAGCGAATCGGGGCTTTCCGCCATGCTGCGCGTGGAGGTTCCCGTGGGCGAGGTAGTTCGCCTGGAGCTCACACTTCCCGAAGGGGACGTAGAGGCTCTCGCCATGGTTCGCCAGCGCAATGCCTTCCGCTATGGCTTCCAATTCGTGGAAGTTGGTTCGTCCCAGGACATTATTGGTCGCACCTGCAGGCAGCTTGCCGTGGAGCAGGCCGGGCGGGAAGAACACGGGGCCGGGGCTTAGGGCTTCAAGCACTATAAATGTTATGTATTTGGCTCGACGCCGAAAGCCCAACACCTCAGACCCAGAACTCTAAGGCAGCTTCCATCCCGAACGAAACTTCTCTTGCTCTCATGCGTTAAGGTAGAAGCATGAGAATTTGGCATCTGGGCTGGTTCATTCTTTGCTGGTTCATTCTTTTCTGCGCTCTGCTAGCGTCCGGTCAGGAACAGCCATCCGCTGCGTCGCCGGACAAGCCGCCCGCCGCAGCGAACCCGACGGGCACGCCGATCCCCGATCTCACGCCCGGACCCGACGGGAAGCTCTCGCAGGAGCAGATGCGGCAACTACTCCGCGTGGTGGCCGATAAAGACATTGAAAACGACAAGCGGCAGCGCGATTACACCTACATCAATCGCGAGGTCCAGAACACGCTCGACGGCAAAGGCCACACCAAATCCACCGAAATAAAAACCTACGAGGTTCTGGAAATTTACGGCGAGCAGGTGCAGCGGCTGATCGAAAAAGGGGACAAGCCCCTCGACGCCAAGGACGCAGCTAAAGAAGAAGAAAAGATCCAGAAGATAATCGACAAGCGCAAGAACGAATCGGACGAGGATCGCAAGAAGCGGGAAGAGAAAGAAGCCAAAGAGCGCGAGGATGGCCGCAAGTTCGTGAAGGAAGTGGCCGACGCCTACGACTTCAAACTCGTGGGAACGGAACAAGTGAACGGACGTGACGCCTGGATGATTGACGGCGAACCACGGCCGGGTTATGAGCCGCACATGAAGGATGCGAAAGTTCTCTCCAAAGTTCACGGGCGGGTGTGGATCGATAAAGGTGACCTGCAACTGGCGAAGATGGATATCGAAATACTCGACACCGTTTCGTTCGGTTGGGTGCTGGCGCGCATCCATAAAGGCACGCGAGTGATGCTCGAACAGACGCGAGTGAATGACGAAGTCTGGCTGCCGCGGCACGTGACTTTCAAGGTGGACGCGCGCGTGGCATTGCTCAAGGGCTACAACCTTGACGGCGATCAGGAATATCGCGACTACAAGAAGTTCCGCACAACCTCGAAGATTGTGGGCATTCAGGAAATAAAGGAACAGGAACAAAAGCAGAAATAGAGATCGAGCGTCGTCCGGGATTAGTCGTCATTCCTTTCAGGTCGTCATGCCTGAGCGCAGCCGCGGGGCGGCCGCCAAGACCCGACCACGCGGAGTCGAAGCATCCCACCTTAGACTGACTCGCGCCGCGCTCTTCGGCCTTATAATGCGAAGTCCCGAGCGAAGACGCTTTCGGGCGCGAGACAGGCTTGCAATCTCGACTTCATCCTTGAGGCGCAGAATGACTGATCTTCCCCGTTCCCTCACCCGTCGCGATCTTCTTCGTTCTGGCCTCGCTTTGTCCGGCACAGCGTTAGTGGCGGGTTCGGTGGAGCGCGCACATGCGCTGCTCGCTGGCGATCCTCCTCTTGCTTTTGCTCTCGACGGCGGCGCGACGCTGGCGGAAGCGCAGTCCGCTGTCGCTCCGCGGGAGCATCTGTTGTTTGACTATGGCTGGAAATTTTTTCAGGGACACGCTAACGATCCCTTGCGCGACTTGGGATTCGGCATGGGCCAGGGCGATTTCGCAAAGTCCGGCGAGTTCTGGTTTGCTACCGCGAAGTTCGACGACTCCAAGTGGCGCGACTTGAATTTGCCCCACGACTGGGCGGTCGAGCTGCCGTTTGTGCACGACGAAGAGCAGAACAGCCACGGTTACAAGCCACTGGGCCGCCGCTATCCCGAAACCAGCGTGGGGTGGTACCGGCGGACGTTCGATATTCCGAAAGAAGATAGCGGACGGCGCATCAGCGTTGAATTTGATGGAGCGTTTCGCAGCGCTCTCGTGTTCTTGAACGGATATTTTATTGGGCGCAACGACAACGGGTATGCGCCGTTTCGCTTCGACGTGAGCGACTTTCTCAACTATGGCGGGAAGAATTTTTTGATGGTGCGCATGGACGCTGGCTTCGGCGACGGATGGTTCTACGAGGGCGCGGGCATTTACCGGCATGTGTGGCTGACTAAGACTGATGCGCTGCATCTGCTGCCATGGGAAAGCACCGTACAAGCCGCAGTCAGAGACAAGTCGGCCATCTTGACTCTTGGGGCCATTGTGCGCAGTGACGGTAGTGCCGCCGACACTTGCCGCGTGCGCTGGCAGATTGTCGATGCAAGTGGGAAAGTGGTTGCGACAGCGGACTCGGCAGCGAAACCGATCATGCCCGGTGCGATCGCGATATTCGTGGCCAGCGCCACCGTACCAAATCCTGCGCTGTGGTCACCGGAAACTCCCAACCTATATTCCGCCATAGTGTCGGTCGAATCCGACGGCAAAGTTCGTGACGCCGAGCGCATCATCTTCGGCGTGCGCGACATCAAGTGGGATGCCGACAAGGGATTTTTCCTCAACGGCAAATCCGTCAAGATCAAAGGCACCTGCAATCATCAGGATCACGCCGGCGTGGGCGCTGCGCTTCCTGACCGCATGCAGTCCTACCGGCTGGGCGTGTTGAAAGAGATGGGCGGCAACGCCGTACGCACGTCGCACAACATGCCGACGCCTGAACTGGTGGAAGCTTGCGACCGGCTCGGCATGATGATGATGTGCGAGACCCGGCTGATGAGCGCGAATCCGGAGGGCATGGCGCAGCTGGAGACGATGGTGAAGCGCTATCGCAATTCGCCGTCGATTATTTTGTGGTCCATGGGCAATGAAGAGTGGACCATGATGTTTCAGCCGCAGGGCCCGCGCGTGATCGACGACATGATCGCCCGCACTCACGAACTGGATCCGACGCGGTTGTGCACGGCTGCGATCAATACTGCGTTTCAAACACCGTTCCCGGAGCAGCTCGACGTGATGGGCTTCAACTACAACCCGAAGGAGATTGACGCGTATCACGCCAAACATCCGAAGCAGCCGAGCGTGGGATCGGAAACCGCCAGCACGGTTTCGACGCGCGGCATTTACTCGACCGACAAGCTGCGCAACTGGGTGAGCGCTTACGATCTGAACCATACTGACTGGTCGCAGTTGGCCGAAGAGTGGTGGAAGTTTTATGCGGCGCGGGAATGGCTCTCGGGCGGCTTTGCCTGGACGGGCTTCGATTATCGCGGCGAGCCGACTCCTTACGGCTGGCCGTCGATCAACTCGCAGTTCGGCATCGTCGACATGTGCGGCTTTCCCAAGGACAACTTCTATTACTACAAAGCGTGGTGGGGATCGGAGCCGGTGCTGCATTTGCTTCCACACTGGAACTGGGCCGGACGCGAGGGCGAACCGATTCCGGTGTGGGTGCATTCGAATCTCGATTCCGTCGAACTTTTTTTGAATGGCAAGAGCCAGGGATCGAAAAAAGTAGAACCGCTGACCCATCTGGAATGGAGTGTGAAATACGAAGCGGGAGTGCTCGAAGCGCGCGGGACCAAGGATGGCAAAGTGGTGCTGACGGACAAACGCGAAACGACGGGCGATCCGGTGGCGATCCGGGTCAAGAGCGACCGAACCGAGATCAACGCCGACGGCGAGGACGTGGCCGTGTTGACTGTAGAAGTGCTCGACAATGCAGGCCGCGCGATTCCGACGGCTCATAATATGATCAGTTTCAAAGTGACGGGCGAGGGCGCGCTGATTGGCGTGGGCAATGGCGATCCGAATTGCCAGGAATCCGATAAAGAACCGAAACGCAGCCTATTCAACGGCCTCGCGCAGGTGATTGTGCAGTCAACGCGCACTCCCGGGACGATTACCGTGGAGGCTTATACGGAACCGTATCCGCGTCCGAAGTTGCCGTCGACTCAGGTGACCATCACGACGAAGAAAGTCGAGCTGCGGCCGTCAGTCACGTAATGCAGCTCGGTCGGCGATTCGGCCCCGCCAGTCTGGGTTTCGCGGCAGTTTTTATTCATTTGACTCGCGGCAAATTGCGGTGTATGTGTATGTCGCCGCTATGTCGAAGGGTAATGTTTTAGCATTATTGCTTGTGCTGGCTGCGCCCGCTCTGGCCCGGGACAAGGCTGAGACTTGGACTGAAGTGCGCAGCCCGCACTTCGTGGTCGTCACCAACTCCAACGAAAAACAAGGGCGCCGCGTCGCCGATCAATTCGAGCGCATGCGAGAGGTATTTCACGCGGCGTTTCCGAAGCTGCAAATCGATCCCGGCTCGCCCATCATCGTGTTGGCCATCAAGGACGAAAAAGATTTCAAGGCGCTCGAACCCGAGGCCTATCTGGCGAGAGGATCGCTGCAGCTGGGTGGACTTTTTCTGCGGGCTCCCGACAAGAATTATGTTTTGATGCGG
>Ga0307476_10000397_pt1 | contig 35529 bp, 58 predicted proteins | sample atmos_gasesECM2C_2_FD_203314 | JGI IMG/M metagenome (GOLD analysis project Ga0307476, IMG submission 203314) | Hardwood forest soil microbial communities from Morgan-Monroe State Forest, Indiana, United States - atmos_gasesECM2C_05 | ecosystem: Environmental > Terrestrial > Soil > Temperate... | reverse complement strand
TTGCGTAGCCGGTGCCTCCGCCGTTGGTCATGACGCCGGGACACCCTGTGCCCTTCAACGCGGCCCCGCCCCCGGAGGTGGAGTTCAGCGCGAAATTGAGCCCCGCAAGCGATGTATACGGGGACGCAGTCAGGGTGATGGTTCCAATCCCAGGGTTGAGGCCCTGCGTCTGCCCGCTGGTGTTGTTAAAGAAGGCGTTGTTGCATAGCAGCGTCGGTAGTGCGGTGTTGGCCGCGCCCGATGTGACGCCGAAACTCCCATTGGCATCGAATATCGAGTTTGAAACTTGGATGCTGGGAATCAAGGTCTGCCCCACCACCAGGCCGTTAGCGGTGTTGGTAGAGAAATCGGAATGGTTGATAATCGCGATGGGCGAACCACCGCCGATAGCCGCAAGGGTGACCCCCTGACCTCCGTTCTTGTAAAAGATCGAGTTTTCAATCGTCCACGATGACGAGCTGGCAGTAGCGCCCCCGGACCAGTCCGCGCCGTCTCCGGTGCTGTTATCGATCAAAGACCAGGATATGTACGTGGACCCAGAGTTGACCAGCCCCACTCCGGTCGAAGCCGTGATTCTGGAATTGACGAGGTAGAGCGGAGCGAAAGCCCAATTCACGGTGAAGTTTCCCAGGATGGCATTCAGGAACCCAGTGAACTTGCAGTTTATGACGGAGATGTTGAGGCTGTTCCCCGAGGACAAAGCATTGAGGCCCGCCGCTCTAGTTCCCGCGGTGTTGCTGAACAGGATGTTTTGAAACGTGACGTTATTCGCGGCGGTGAAATCGACCAAATCAACTGAGTTGGTCGCCGTGGTCCAGGAGAACTGCCCGCCGTCCCCCCGCGTGGTGGCGTAGCCCGTGAAGCTGAGGGGGATATGCGGCGTGGTCCCTGAGTTCAGCGTTACAGTCATCGCGCTCGTTACGGTGTACGTTCCCGTGGCCTTGATCCACACGGTGTTGCTCGCAACCGAGTTGGTGTTGGCATTTGCAACTGTAGCCAGAGCCCCGCCCACGTAGTAGGTGCCACCTGAGGCCGCGGCGGAACCCGCGGAGCGGTCAAAGGTCGCAGCGCCCGCCGCGGCGGCGGTGATTTCGTAGTATCCGGGCGTGAAGTTCGTTCCCGCCGTGATGTGGATGCAGTTCCCAACATCCGCGGCGACAAAGGAATGGGAAACAGAAGTGCCTGAGGTTCCCCCGGCTCCCAACACCAGATCGGTGGCGTTGTATTGTGCGGCGTTCTGCTGGCTGTAGTCCGTGCCGGCTTTTGCGGAATCAAAGCAGCCGCTCGCAGTTGTGTCGCTGCCGACTGTGGGGCGAACCTCCCAAACCGTGGTTGAGGGGAGCGCGGCAAAGCTGGGGACCGCGAACGCCAGACAGACAGCTAAGGATGTACGCCGGAGGTAACCTATGAAGCGTTGCATTGTAAAATCAGACTCGCTTTCGTCGCCAGCGACACCGTGTTGATGTCGATCCCGAAAATGTCATTCGCCCCAACGCTGGTGGTCCACCCGGTCAACGTTGTCGAGTGAACGGCCGTCCCCGATGAAATTGCCGGTAGCGCAGCCGCGGTGATGGTGTTGGCCACCGTGGGAATTGCGGTTCCACTCGCGACCTTCCACACGTCGAAAGTGATCGTCCCCGTATCTACCGTGATGTTCCACGCTGCAATCGTGCAGGCAAAAGGCACCGTGAAATACGTGACCGCTCCGGAACTCAGTGCCGATCCCCCGCCGTCGAACCCTCCACCGATCGAGCGTATCGACTGGTTTGTCGTCCCGCCTCCCGGTACGTTGCACACCGTCACAGGCGCTGAGTCCGAACACGAGATGCCCGAGCCGGTGAAGTTGAGCGTTGTCCGCTGTGCAAGGGCGGAGCTGGCGTTCTCGATGGTGTTGTAGGCCGACTGGGTGATGCCTGAGGCCCACGAGATGGTAGATGGCCACATGATGCAGAGCGTAGCCATGGCCACACCCCATAAAATCAGCAGGTTCTTTTTCATGCTTTGCCTCCAGCTCAGTTGAGCCCGTAAACGACTACCGTCCCATCCCCAGTTGGCACCCACACCCGCCCCGACACAATCAGCGGAGAGCCCAGTTTCGCAAGAGTCCCCAGCGTGTCCGCTCCCGATGTCGTACTGTTGTAAATCTCCGCCAGTGTCGCCGGATTGAACGCCCGCAGAATCCCGGCCTGAGGAGTTGCGTTCGATGGGTTTACGCAGGTGGTAGCCCAGAGGATCGCATTCGCCGTTCCATTCGCACTCACAGCCATGCGCGCGCCCGGGTGGCCGAAAGTGGCCGAGGTTGTCACCGGGATCGAAACGGTAACAGTCCCACCCCCAGCGCCAGAATATGGATACCGATAGATGGGCCCCGAGTTCACAGGAAGGAAAATCGTCGAGTTGAAGAACACCCCGCCGAAGATCCCCTCGTGTCCACTTCCCGGAACAGTCCAGATTTGATTCGTGCAGGAATTATTCGACCCCTGCAGGTGCCCCATGCAGTTGGTGTTCAACAGGAACTCCCGGTAGTCTTTCCCACCCGAGATGATGTTCCCGTCTCCCAGCAGAATTACCCGGCCCGATGTCACGTCGAAATCGTTACTCTCAAGCGATGACCAATTCGAAGGTGTGAACCAGTCCACCACCTGCAGAGACGAACTTAGTTTGATAACCGAGTTGGCGAAGTTCGAGGATCCGTCATAGTCACCATTGCCGGTGGTCGCATAGAGATTGCCTGAAGAGTCAACCGGCAGGGCATTGCCAGTCATCCAGATCCCGCCGTACTTCCCGTTGGGCGTAGTGCAGAAAACCGCAGCCTGTGAAAGATCGGACTCGTTATACCCGAACACCCAGCCGTGCCACGGGGAAGAGTCTCCATAGCTCGCAAACGCGAAGTAGATCACCCCGTTGACGATAGTGAGCCCGGTGCGCTGCAAGTGTTGACCCGCTTGAAATTGCACCTTCCCGGAAACAACGGTGTCCCCGCTCATCCCCGTTCCCGGAAACTGCCCGGTGATCGTCTTTGATGCGATCGTGCCTCCCGTGGCGATGCTCAACTCGTAAAGCGTCCAGGTTCCCGAAGGAGCGGAAGCGCAGACGACAAACAGCACACCGTTAGCTCGATCGACAACCGGCGTACTTGCACACCCCACGTTTTGCGCATACAGCGCATCATCCGCTCCGCCCCGGCCCGGATAGTTAACGTACGGAGAACCCAAACTCACCTGCCAGAGTTGAGAGACTGCATTGGCGTCGAATGCAAACACCGAATCATTCAACGTGGCCACAATCACCAGGTCATAGGTCCCTGCCCCGATGGTCACTCCCTGCACGAAAAGCGGCTGAGCGTAAATCTGTTGTCCGTCGAGGGTCAGGGTGAACTGCTTGTGAAAAGCGTTGGTTGCGACGTTTGCCGGCGTCAGGGTTAGTTCCTGAAAGACTCCGGATCTTGACTGCCCCCCGGCGTACTCCGGCTGGGTCTGCGGAATTGGCAGTTTCGCCCCACTGATAAACGACGCGAGAAACGCAAACAGGAGTCTAATGCTGCCCATACACCACCACCCCGCCGCTCGTGACAGACCCTCCGAAGTGCAGGCAGATGTCATTTCCTGCAACGGTTGAATGGAGCGGTCCTTGGTTCGTGAAATCCAAAGCTAAAGCTACGACGTTTTTGTAAGGCCCGGCGATTGTCAACGGCAAGGTAAGACACGTTGTCCCGCTGCCCTGCCTGATGGTCACGTCCTGCGAAGAGTCATCGGAGAAACTCAGACTTCCAATGTACGTGATCTTGCCCACGTTCCCCGGTGCTATCACAACATCTGTTCCCGCAGAAAGCGTGATGGCTACTTCATCCGGGAAGGTATGATCGGCAAGGACCGTGCCGGCATCGCTCAAACTCCCCGTGGTGACGGGGTTCAGTGACGAGCCTCCGACCGCGGCACCGCCTTGAATGTTCACGTCTCCAGAAGAGTCTGTTTTCACCCTTCGAACATCGGTTCCGTCAAACCCCGCAATTCCAACCGGGGGAACTGTGGGCGCGGCGCCTGCGGCGTCGACCCCCTCAACCGGGCAAGGATTCGGACACCCCGAACCGCCTCCGCCCCCTCCGCCTCCGCCTGTTCCGCCTGTTGGTCCGGTTCGGTATCCGTAGACTTCAATCCGTATTCCTCCGACTCCCGAGCCTCCGGAGATTTTCACCTGCACCCAGGGAGCGGCAACGCTTGATCCCGGAGTGGCGGAGAGCACGTTGAAGGTTGCAACGCCGTATTGCCCAGTTCCAAAACTGGCGGAGCTGGCGACTGGGGTTAAGGTTGCGAAGGTCCCCGGAAGGTTGGTTCCTGTGGCGGATTGAAATGCGAGCGTGAATCCGGTGATCCCGCCATCGGACTGATAGGCGACCGTCCAGGTTACGGCCTCAACGGCGCGGTTGTCGTAGTAGCCGTTCGGCCCTCCGAAGGTTCCGTTCCCTTGGGCCAGAATCGGCGGGATGATTACATCAGGGGTCTGGGCGCGGGCGAATGAGCAGGAAAGCAGGAAGGCGACACAAAGCAAGGTTTGCTTCATGTCTCAATAGTCTAACGCTTTTTTGTTACCTCCGGCGTTCGCGCTACCTTCGGGCGGTCTGGCGTTGGCGGTCCCGACGAAAAGAAGATAGGGCAGTGGAGCCATGGGCGCGGAAGGTTTAAGAATTTGCGATGCGTTCACGACTTCGACGTTCAGTTGGGTTGTTCCGCAACCGCCACATCTGTAAAAGAATCCACTCCGGCGGGAACTGGGTTCAATCTGATACTCGGTTCCTAAGCGAATCGACTCGTCCAGAACTGCAAAGCCGCAGTCGCAAATACTCAGGCGTTGCAAGGTTACCGTCAAGCCAACCTCCCCGCCACAATCCCCACCAGCACACCAGCCAGAACATCACCCAGGTAGTGAGCCCCCACCAGCACCCGCGAACAGCAGACCGCAAGCGCAAGCCCGCATGCGAACGGATTGGGCCACAGCGCATAGGCGAAAGCGATGGAAACGGCCGCATGCTGCGATGGGAAGCTCCACGCGCCGAGTTTGTTGAGCAGCTTGCCTCTGCGCCTGATGGGATTCTGCCGTTTCCTTCTGACCACGATCTTGAGCGCACTGCCGATTCCCCACGCGATCAGAAGCGCGGCCGCCAACCGGTTGGCTCCCGGAGTTTCGGTTTCCCGCATCCAGAAAAAGTACGCTGCATAAAGCCAGCCGTCTCCCAACCGCGAAAACAGAATCCATGCCTTGCGCTGTTCCGGCCTGTGGAACCAGTCCGATATTGCGGAATCCCAGTCTTGAATCTGCTTACCGGCGATGTGGCTACACCAGATCGCGAACAGGGGAAGCAGGGTGATGGCTCCGCCCATGTCGAGCAGGAAGGATTTCCAGACTGGTGGTGTTTGGTCTTCCATTCAGCTTTCCTTTTTTGTTGCCTCCGGCGCGCTCGGCTCTGCCCCGTCGCTGGCGTTGGGGGTCCCCGGAATGAATTCGGCATCCAGGTTCGGGTAAGGGACTTTGGGATTTCGGAGTTCAGCAATCAACTCGCGGGCTTCGCGAAGGTACAGCCGCATTTCGCGTTCCAGCCTTCGGCGCGACCCTGGATTAATGCCGGAACGGCCACGGACGAAGCGGTGTCTACGCCGAAAATGCCGAGGGCGTTTCGAGGACTTGCCCAGCGAAACCCCGAAGCCCACCAACAAACCGCCAGCAATAGCACCCCAAAGGAATTTCACGCCGCGATCCTCCCAGTTTCCTCATCGTAACGCCGATTCGCGCATTTCTTCATTGCTCTTTGTTTGCCTCCGGCGTTGTTTTGTGCGCCTTCCGTCTGGCGTTCGCGGTCCCCAGCTTTGCAACGGTGACTCCTGGATGCCCCTTCAGCAGCTTCAGCAATTCGGGTTTGAACTTCTGATATTCCTGTCCGGCTGCGAGGTAGCAATCCACGGCTTCGCGGACGACGGCGCTTAGGAGATGAGCGGCTTCGCCTTCGACTTTGCGGCGCCCAACCTCCTCGATCAGGAGTTTGTAGGTTTTGGGCGGGAGGGTGACGGTCACCTTGCGGAAATCCCCGCGCTCGCCTTTGACGCCGTGGATGTCTTTCACGCTGGCCACCATAACGGGTCACCGGGAATATGCGTTTGTCGGCGCTCGAATCGCGCTACGATGTTCCCCTCAGAATCCATGAAGCGGGCGAACCCTTTGAAGCCAAGCTGTGTATAGGTAGCTTCCATCTCAACAGTTTCGAGATTGAACGGAAATTCGATCACTGCGCGGGTGCTGCACGCCACCAAGAACGCATCTTCAAGAACGTTATCGCGGGTTCCTGGAAGGCATTCGCCTTTCAAAATCATGCGGCCATCCTCCCAGTCTCCAGCTCGTACCGCTCATTGTACTCCCGGATCAGCGCGGCGCGGTCCAGTCCGTAGATTGCCCAGAAGCGTTTCCCCAGGGTGTGAATGGACTGCGATGAGTTCCTGTCGTGGTGCCTCCAGCAGAGCGGGATGCAGGTTCGGTCATCGGCTTTTTGTCCTGTGCCCCGTTGTCCGGCGTGGTGTGCGTAGACCCGGCTCAGGTTGAGATTGCGGAGCTTTTCGCAGACGCAGCACTGCAAGGATTTGATCCACGCCATGTAGGCAAAGTCGCGCGGACGCTGGGCGTAGCTGGTCATGGCCTTTTCTGTACTCCAATGTGATTGCATCGCCTGCAGCCGTTTCCAGCACAGAATGGGCAGGCGATGTACGGCAGGTTCGCGGCTTTTAAAGCTGCCTGTTTGCCTCCGGCGAGACGTTTGGTAGCAACGGCAGAGGCAGCGCCACAACTGAAATGCGAGACGATGCGGGGAAGCAGCACACTGCAATTCTAACCGCCCGTCCCCTGCAAACGCCATAGACCGTTGGTACCAGCCGACGCGGGACGCAAAAACGGCAAACTGCTGGACCTTGCAAACGAGCTGGGTCTGTGGCAGGATTCGGGACGTGTATACGAAAGCTCCGGGTCCCAAACCGCTGCCTCCGAAAATTCGCCGCATTCTGGCAATTGCCGCTGAGGATTTTGGCGTAACCGTTCAGGCGATCCTGAGTGGAACCAAGGTGGGTGAAACGGGACGCGCGAGGCGCGCTGTGTGCCACATGCTGCGCCGTCAGGGCCACAGCCTCCCACAGATTGGCCGATGGCTCAATTTGCACCACACCTCTGTGCTCCATGCGGTGAAGCAACCGATTTCGCAGAAGGATCACACAATCCCAGTGCCGGATCTCAGTGGAGAATGGGCTATCTGACAATGGACCCCGAAGAATTCCTGCATCTACTAACCCGATATCTGCTGTATGTGGTGGGCGTTCTGCTTTTGCTGTCGTTTGGAATCGTGATCGCCAAGGCGCTCGGCTGGTACCATGCCTGAAATCGCGCTCTGCCGAAACCCTTGCGCTGCTTGCGCGGACTTCACAGACATCGAATTGCTGTTGCTGAAGCTGGCGCGGGTGTTGGACATGCACCAGCGGTTTGCTGATGATGTTTTAATCGTACGGCTAGAAACCGCAGTGGCTGAGCGTACTAAGAAACTTTCTAAGGGAAAGTAGCCCTTCCGGTCCATTCCGCCGCGCAATGTAAAGCGTCAAACTTGACACATGACGTTCCCAGACTCCCAACTCCTCCGGCGCACCCTCACAGCCCAGCTCTCAGACGACGAACACGCGCTGTTCCTTGCGGCCTGCAAACGCTCCGGGCTCGATCCCTTCGCCCGTCAAATCTACGCAATGCGGCGCGGCAACCGGCTGGTGATCGAAGCCACAATTGACGGCCTGCGACTTTCAGCGGAACGAACCGGAAAGTACTCCGGGCAGCTCGGGCCGGAGTGGCGCGGGCCCGATGGGGTTTGGCGGGACATCTGGACTGAGGACAAACCACCGACAGCCGCGCGTGTGGGCATCAAACGCAGCGACTTCACAGAACCACTTTGGGGCAAGGCGCTGTATTCTGAGTACGTGCAGGACACAGAGTTTTGGCGCGGTATGCCTACACTTATGGTGGCGAAAGTCGCTGAGGCTCTGGCGTTTCGCAAGGCGTTTCCGCAACAGTTCTCCGGGCTCTACACCCCGGAGGAAACGCAAGCACAACAGGAGGGGGTGAAGCCTGCAATACGCGACCTTAACCGCGTATCCGTAATCGGTATGTCAGTGCCGATAAGCCAAGTGGCGGGCAATCCCCCTGCGATTTCGGGTAGTTCGGCTAGCGCATCCTCCGAAACGCAGCCGCACCGGGACGGAACGCCCGGTGATGATCCCGGACGCGGGGGTGAGCCTGCTCGCATCATCCCCGCGCCTTTGCAGCCGTTCTTAATCGATGGCCGGGTGGGAAGCCATCGCAATGTAAAAGCTGCGTTCCGGTTCATTCAAGGCGAACTGGAAAATGCGCTGGGAGTCCGCGAGGGCGCAGCGACGTTCCGCAAGATCTACATGCGGTTGCCCCGGATCTTCAAAACCAGGGAGGAGTGCAGTAAGGCAACAATAGCTTGCTGGTGTGAGCTGTGGGCTGAGGTTGAACGGGCTGAGAAGCGGGAGGCGGCGGCGTGAGTATTCCCTTGACGCCCAATGAGGGCATTTTGTGGGGGCGCGTTTATGCCTGTGGCCTATCAATCGCTGAGATCAATGGCATTCCCGGAAAGCTCGTGTTCGATTTGGCCTCCGATTTTGCGGATCAGGTGATTCTTAGTGTGCGCGCAAACTCAGAAACGCCGGGGACCGCGAACGCCAGCTCACCAAAAACAGAGCCGGGAACGCCGGAGGTAACAAAAGAATGAAAACTGAAACTGTAAAGCGCTGGTGTGAACTCTGGGCTGAGGTTGAGCGGGCTGAGAAGCGGGAGGCGGCGGCGTGAGCCTGCGTTTACAGCAAGAACGGGATGCTGCTGAGCGTAAGGCTTGGGATTCCTTGGGCCGGTACAAGTTTCTTATGTTCGGCTACTGGGCGGCAATCTGGGTTCATCTGAACCACCTGATTGAGGATCGCGCTGAAAATCCTTTTCGTGATTTGGTGAAAGCCGCACGCATCGCTGCTGCGTACAAGCTCGGACGCAAACTCAGCCGAGAAACCCTGGGGACCCAAGACGCCAGCTCGCCCAAAACAGAGCCGGGAACGCCGGAGGCAACAAAAAAGTGACCACGAAACAGATCCGCACCGAAATCGACAAACTCCGCACGCGATGCCCCTTTTGGGAAATCGCCTACCAGCTCGCCCGGCAAAACGAAATCAGGCTTTTTGAATTGGGACTGGACGAAACCCCGCCGATGTCCGGGACCCAAGACGCCAGCTCGCCAAAAACAGAGCCGGGAACGCCGGAGGTAACAGAAAAGTGAAACTCGATCACCCAGAACAGCCCCGGCGGATACGCGCTCAATTTGCCGGCTGGATCGTCCAGGAGAAACCACCGAAGCGGAATGCACCGCCTGATAAGTTCCCGATGAGTGAGCCCCTGGTGCGGGAGATAGCCGGGCCTTTTACCATCGAGATTGTGTTGGATGCGGTTGGCTACCAATCCAGATACCGCGCCTTGGTGATCCCAACACAGCAGCGGATGCGAAAGACCTTCGGACTGTTCCAGCTTAAAAACTGCAAAGAGTACGTTAGCTCGCAGTTCAAAAAGCAGCTCACCGAATGGGAGGTAATTGAGAAATGATGTACTACGTATCCGTGTTCGTTGGTTGCTTCATCGGTTCGCTTGTCGCGGCAATCCTAAAAGAGCGCGAGTGGGAAAAGAGGTACCGTACCGAGGTAGCCGCATACGAGAAGACCATTCGGCAGCTCGAAAAGCAGCTCAGCTCCCTGGCAGACCATGCGGCCCAACTGGAATGGAAAATCATCCAAGGCTCAGCAGCCCAGAATCCGCAAAATGATCGCCTCAACCCGGTTCCGCTTCCGCACGATAGCCAAGTGGTCGAAGAACCACAGAAGCCCAGCGGCGCTCAGAACGAAAAACGCACAGAAGATTGATGTTGAGTCCATTACGCCCTCGCTGTTGCGATCTGCACCGCAAGCTTAAAAGTCTGGTCAAATCCCGCGTTCGGTAGCCGCATGGTCGCTTGGCCGGCGGCCCAACGCGCTTTGTCCTTGTCGCATTTGAGTGATCGCAGCGCCAGAACGCAATCCGTGAACACCTGGGGGTCTTCCGCCCGGACTGTAATTTTTTCCGGCTGCAGCACCTTAACCTGAGGAACCTTAGCTCCCGAGAGCCTCAAAAGGAATTTCCCGGCCCGCTGCTGGCGGCTGGGCGAGCCCAGCGCCCACAGAACCGAGAACAGGGTAGTGAGTACGCCGAAAACAAACCCGGCCCGTCCTGGTGCGCCTAACGCGGCGGAAATTGAGCTGGCCACGGTGACGGCCCCGACAATGAAAGCGGTGAGGGGTTTAACGAGCATAGGGAGCCTCTAGGAAGCCGAAAACTTCGGCGCGCATGCGGTTGAACCGCTGTTGCTTGTCTGATGTCCAGTCCCGGTCCCGGAAGAAATCTTCCAGGAGTTCGGCGGCTTCCAGGTCTTCGGCTGCCAGTTTTGTTAGCTGTTGGGTATCTTCCATGGATTGATTCTGCCTGATAGTCCTGGGTGTGGGAATGGACCTTTCGTACCATTTCAACCTTAGGCAAAACCTTAGAAAACACACGCCCGGTCGCGTGAGTTTGAACGACCGGTCGTTTATTCTTCCTTATTAAATTGTGATCTCTCTCTTGGCAGCTCTCGCGCGGCGGCTGTGGAAAACTTCAGCCTTGAAACTTGGGGTGGGGAAGAGTAGAATCGAACCTGTTACAAAATCTGCAGTGAGAAAGGAAACGCCCCGGCAGGTTTCGCGACCTTTTGCCGAGGCGTTATAAATGTACAACACCATCGTACATCAGGCGAAACCCCTTGTAAAGACCCCCGACACAATTACTTGGGGTGCTTTCTGATGCAGCCCCAACCACAGCAGTTTTCCTCCCGCGAAATTTCCTCCCGCACCGCCACAGCAGGCTATGCGCAGATTCCCAACTCAGTTATAGAAAACCAAGCGCTTATGACGCCAGCCGAGCGCTGCTTGGTCTTGATCGTCTGCCGGCGCGGGGAAAACACGGTCTCCGATAAGCACTGGGAAGAGTGGACCGGCCTCAAGCCCACGATCAAAGACAACGCCATACGCGGCCTCAAAGAAAAAGGCTTGGTCGTACGGGGCAGGGGAGACAGAGCGAAGTACTACTTTGAACGGGATAAGTGGGATTCCTGGGTGCGGACCCGCCCGAGACACGAGCGCGCACGAACGACCGGTCGTTCAAAATCGGTCACGGCGAAAACCGGAATGCAGATTCATCAGGAATGCCAAGCGCGCGGCTGCGCCAGGTTGTGCGAACCGCAGGTAATTCCTTTTCCTGCAACACAATTTGAACGACCGGTCGTTCAAGAGATTCCAAAATCACCGCCTCATCCACCCCCGAAAACCTTCCCCTTGACCCTGGCCGCAATTCAAACTTACTTCCCCCACGCGGATGAAGCTTTTGTACGAAAGCTTTGTACAGCAGTTGGAGAGAAGACAAAGCATTTCACCGATGCGCAACTTGCCCAAGTCGTCCACGCAGCAAAAAAACGCAATCAGGAATCGGAAGGCCTTTTCCTGCTCACTGTTCCGGCCCGGTACGCGGCTGGCATATCAACCGAGTGGCACCTTACGGCAGAGCAACGCCGTGAACTGAGGCAAGCCCAGGAAGTTCTGGCGAACCCGGCGGAATGGCCGGCAGATGCTATTGAACAAGCGAAAGGGATTGTGAAACGCCATGGACCATGATGAGTTCCATGGAATATTCAGCCAGCAAAGGCAAATGCGCTTACGTGAAATGCGCGAGTTCTTAGACCTGATCGAAGATCGTATCCGATCTGCACGCTTCCGACTTGGCGACGGCGCGGAGCGCGCACAGAAAGAACTGACGCGGCTGGGTGGAAAGGTTCAAGAGGAAATCAGCAAGTTGGAACAGTATTTTGTCTCCAACCAATCGGACGCAGCAGAGCCGTGAAGGATTTCATTTCAGCCCTAATGATGGTGTTCCTGCTATTGTACGCCCTGGCTGTACTTAACCGCCGTGAGCGTTGAGCGCTGCCAACGGGAGCAGGATGAAATCATCGGCGGCCCGAAGGTTGATCCTTGGCTTGTGCTGATGGGCTGGGCTGACTGGGAGATTGAACGAGAGCTGATCCTTCGATCTTCGTTACCCGCTTCTCCAAAAACGTGTGCCGCAACTCCAGAGCGCCCGTGATCTGACGCACCAGTTTTTCCAGTCGCGTCTTGAGCGGCCCAAACGCAGTTCCCCCGTTTTGCTCGTACTCCCGCTTGCATTCCTTTTTGCAAAACTTCCGGTTGGGCTTGGTCTTGGGGAATGGTTTATCGCAGTTGGCGCACCTGGCGCGGCGAATCTTTTTGGGTTCTTCGAGTCTTTTCAAACGTGCGCGGCGCTCCGCTTGGGCCTTTGCTGATAGTGGCATGGCGCAAAGGTATCACGTAGCCGCGTGCGGATGCAATAGTACAGGCGGGCGGGTACTGTTTTACTGTTTCACGCCGCTCAAAGACGGCTCCATGGGGTTGAACACGTACTTTCCGGGTTCTTCGAGCTTATCCCTCATGGATGCGAGCATGCCGCAGAGATTCTTGGTCAGTGTGGGGATGTCGCGCATATCCGCGAGCGTGAGTAGTTGCGGAATGATCTGCCCTACCCATTGCTCGATCTGCGCATCGGAGTAGCGACCGCCCAGCGTTTTCTGATGCAGTCCCCAGCGGTAGAGATCAAACTGCATGAGCAGGTCTTTGTTTTCGGTCTCGTACTCCGATAGAATTCTCCAACCTCTGTACTCCAGCACTCCCAGGTTGATTTCATCCATGGGCTCCCGGTGTAGCTCGACGTGTGAGGAGAGTTTCTCCATGAACTGCATGAGCCTGTTGTTTGCTGGGTCCACGCCTTTTCCGACGATGGCCAACTGCGGCCCGGCGAAGGTCCGGCCACAGGTCCTACACTTGGCGGTCATGGCAAGCTCAGTCATTGGTGCCGTCCCCTTCCTCGATGTTGTCATCGACCGAATCTCGCGCGTCTGCGCCTTCCTCATCGAGCATGTCATGGAAGAACGCCTGAACCGCTTCGGGCGGGGCGAACACGTCCTTGATGTTCTGCGGCGTCATCCCAATAAGCTGGATAAGCAACTCCGGCGTTGCATCCTTCTTAAATGCAGACCAGGTGTCGGTTCCCTTCGATTCGATGAACCATTCCCGGAACTCATCGCCATTGGTCCTTTTGAAGTGATCTTGGAGGAACGGGAAAATGCTTTGGATCAAACCCTTGTATTTAAGGTAGAGTCCTTGTGGTGTCATAGGCTGGGGTATGGACTGAACGACTTCCGCGGGAGCCGGTTGCTGTTGTTGTTCAGGCGGAGCGACCGCGTTTGCTTTAAACTCCCACGGGCGATCGGGGTTTGTTTGCGGCGGCTCTTTTTTGCCGTGTACCGCAATCTCCAAATCTTTCTGCTTTCCGAACTGGTACGCCTGAATAATGAGCGGCGCAAGGTCCGCCCCTTTGTCGATCACCTTCGTAGCGATGTCGCCCAGCGTTGTCGCCAGTGTGTCTCCGGGATTTGACCGCGGCGCGGCTCCGCCTATGTTGACTCCCAGGTTACTCAAGAGTTCAAGCACGGGCTTAACACCCGAGAATGGATCGGGCGGGCCCGCCGACCTCATCGCGCGTAGGTCTTCCTGCACCGATTGAAGTTGCTCCCTGAGGATCTGGACCACAAGAGCCATTGCCGTTTCCCCACCGGAGGAACGCTTTGAATCCGCCATTTCCATCATGGCCCTGGTCAGCTCCAACTGTTTCGTTGGGTCTTGATTCGAGAGAAGCTGAACCAGAACCGCGGTCATGCTGTTGTCTGGCTTGTCTCCGTTCAGCTCTTTCAACTTCAACTGGATGTCGAGCAGGTCACCAAGCGTATTCGATTGCTGAGGTGGTTGAGCCTTGCGGCTCTCTGCTTCCGCCTCAAGGTCCGGCTTGCACCATTGCCAGCTCGCGTTCCGCGGATCGTCGATCCAAGTCCCCATCGGAATCTTGGGCGGGTACTTCATGTCGAGTACGTTTTCGTAAGAGCGGCGGATGCATTTCCCTTTCTGCCCTGGAGCCGGCGGGGTTTCGCACACGTCGATCCGATAGAGGCCCGACCCGTAGTTCTCCAAAATAAAGTTCACGTCGAAAGCTTGAGACAGCTTGGCGATACTGGTAGGTTTTCCGTTGCCGGTGTCGATCAGCGGACCACAACGCCAGAGGTAGGCAATGAGATTCTGCGACCAAGCCTCACGGGGAAGGTTGTCCGTCCATTCCCAGAAAGAGCCTTCACCGAGTGGCGCGGGCTCGGTTGACGACTTCGAGCCGTTTCCATTCGTAACCGGGTGTCCGGCACCGGGCCGCGCACCTCCCGGAGGCTTTTGCCCCGTTGCAACGTGCTTCCGTTTCGGTGTTTCTGGTGCTGAATTGTCGATTGTGGTGACCGCCATAATAGTCCCTATAGTATACTAAGTGCGCTTTCAACCGCCGAAGCATTCAAGCGTACACTGTCACTTGCTTCAATCAGAGGACCGCGTACAGCTCGAACGCTACCCGGCGGCTGAAGACACCGATACCGCCACGTCGCAAACCATCGATTTGATGTGTCGCTACATCCGGGAAAGTTGTGACGATCCGGTGATCCAGCAAGCGGCGGGTTGGACGCATTCACACTTCGGCGGCAATTCCGAAGATCCCGCAATGAAAGCGTGGGCCGCGTTCTGGTTTGTCAAACACCAGGTGCGCTTCTGTGTGGATGAAGCTCCGATGATGCGCTTGGGGCGCCCGAACGAGCAAGATCTGCTGATTGCGCCATCGGTCTTAATAAGGATGCAAGATCCCGCCGGGGACTGCGACGATTTCACGATGTTGACCTGCGCACTGCTCAAGGCGCTCGGTGTTCCGTTCGTGATCGTAACTATTGCCGCCAGTCCTGACGATCCCGGCCGCTGGTCTCACGTGTTTTGCATGGCGATGTTGGCCGGCGGTCCGATCCCGCTCGACGCGTCACATGGAAGCGGGCCCGGCTGGATGGTTCCCGCGGCGCACACGTTTAGGTGGCAGTGCTGGGATGAAAACGGCAAGCCGGTTTCTGTTTCGCGCCCGCGGAAACATTCGCTCAACGGTTGGGAACGTCCGGGAGCTGGATACGGACTCGGGCAAGTTGATCCGAGTATCGATCCGGAATCCGGACTTCCTTATACCGATGTGTACAGCGGGCCGGTAGCGTCGTCGACTTCCTACGATCCATTCTTAATGGGATCGCCCAGCACGTCACTTGCTCCACCCGCGGCGGCGCCCTCAACGAGTTCGTTCAACTGGACATCGTTCTTAAACGGCCTCACCGCGGATGCGACTTCAACGGCCAAGTCTTACATCACAGCTCAGCAGCAAGAGCAGCTCGCACAGACCGGAGCTTACACGGCGTCGAACATTCTTTCCTCTGTGGTCCCGCTTGCCATCGGCGCGCTGGGAATCTTTCTGCTGGTCTCAGTTCTGGGGAACAAACGATGAGCTACGTTTCTTTCCCTGCTCCACAGCGCAGACGTAGAGGGATGGGCCAGCTCTCACCCACGAATCAGACGATTGCGGCCGGAGCTGCTTCCGCGGCATCGCTTACGGGTACCTTAGTTGGGGCGCTGAACAACATCCCGATCGCCGGGCCGATCGCGGCGGCGGTTGCGAGTATCGGAGTTCTGCTGGCCAATGTGTTCTCGGGCTGTGGCAACACCTGCGTCGAAGCAACCAACCTGGCGAACCAAGCCGAACCGCTGCTCTTGCAAAACCTCCAGACCTATTTGAGCGCACCCGTTCATTACGCCAGCCTGCAGGCCGCGGCGCTCAATAACTTCACGCTGACTTGGAACGCTCTTGTTCAGGCCTGTTCAAATCCTTCGCTCGGCTCCGCGGGGAAAGCATGTATCAGCGATCGAGAAAACGGGAGCTGCGCGTACAAGACTTCGCCCGGCGGCTGGGCCAACGGAGTCTATGTGTATCCCGGCGCGAACGGATCTGGGTCGACCTGCTGGAACTGGTTTGTTGGATACCACGATCCAATCGCGAATGATCCTACGGTGGTTCCTGATCCGGTTGGGGGTTCTGCGGCTGTATCCGCAACGGACCTGCTTTCAAGCGTGGGCGTTCCCGCAACTGTGTTCGGCCTGCCGGTTCTTGACCTGATCCTGATCGGCGCAGGCCTCTTGGTCGCATCGGAGCTTTTGTAATGTATCTGGACGTCGTATCTCCGCCGACTGTTCTTCCTGCCGTGCGCGGGCTGGGCCGAGTAATCCCCGTTCCCGGAGTCATGAGAAGACGCAGACGGGGAATGGGGCAGAGCGGCTGTACTTACGGCGGGCTTCAGGCTGCGATGTCCGATTGGCTGTCGTCGCTTTCAAACGAACCGGCAACCGCGGCTGCTGTTGGCTGTGGTCAAGGCGGCGGCGCTCCCTGCCCTGATCCGGTGACTGCTTCACAGCAACAGGCTCAAGCGATCGCGGAAGACTACTGCCAGATCGACGCAAACAACGCGGCGGAGTTCGGATGTCCTGCAGATCCGGCATGCTCGAATCTGAGTTCCTGGATTGGTCCGTTTATCTCGCAGGCGCTCCAACTGTTTCAAAGCTACCCGTCGAACATCTGGGGAGCGGAAGCCGCGGCGGCTGCATCGGGCCAATACTACAACGAAGTCCCGAGCTGTCCGGGCGGAACATCCCCTTCACGTCAGACTGACGGAACTGTCATCTGTTATTCGCTGACGACCGGCGCGGCGGAACAGCCGACGTACGCGCCCGCTCCGGTTCAGGGAAGTCCGGTTGGTCCGTCGCTCAACATTCAAGCCGGTGTCCCCGGCAGCACAACACCTATCGGGGAATCGACGTACCAATATCCAACGGTTCCTACGCCGGCGTCCATCGCCAAGAACAACGCGGCCACGGTTCAAACCACTGCGGCCCCCACCGTGATTCAAGTTCCGGCGACTGCTCCGGCTTCACCATCAACCACCGCACCCGCTTCCACCGGAATGGATTTCTCGTTTCTAACAAACGATCTGGGACCCATTCCGGTTTGGGGCTGGCTTGCAGGCGGCGCGGTTCTTCTGTTTCTGCTGGGGGGCAAGCGATGAGCTTAGGTCAAGTTCCTCTGATCGGGCTCGTTCCCGGAATGGTTTGCCCGCCGGGTGCGCAGTGCTTTCCTCTGGTGGTGGCTTCGGGAACTTCAACCGATGAAGCGACGGGGGTTACTTTCACGGACCTGTCTTCCCCGCGCGGTCCCTACTCGGTCGGGGATCAGTGGACGCTTGAAATCACCGGAACTCCGAACACTGCGGTTACCGGCTCTGCTTCACAGAACGGCGCTGCGAGCTCATCGAGTTCGATGGGGACAACGGATGCAACCGGGAAGTTGACTCTTACCGGAACATTTGGAACTGGGGATGTGGGCAACTGGCAGGAAAGCTATCAGGTGGGCTCCGGTTCCCCGGCGTCTCTTTCGTTCACCGTGCAGGCTCCGCCCGCTCCAGCAACTCCGGCGCCTGCTTCGACTGCGGCAACTCCGGCGGTTGCGGTGAACGCCCCTGGGTTGAATCTTTCTTTTCTAACAAACGATATCGGCCCGCTCCCGCTGTGGGCTTGGTTGGCCGGCGGTCTTGTGGCTTTGATTGTGGTGAAAAAGTAATGGCGAAAGAATCAGGATTCGGCGAAGTCTTCACCATCGTCTTCCTCGGTGGGGCTGCGTATCTTGTCTGGCAGTGGTTCCAAGCGCAGACCATTCAAGGCACGGCAGCCGCGGCAACGGCTCAGCCGGTTGTTCCGCCCCCAACTCCGGGAAGCTACTCTCCGCCCACGGTTGCCGAGCAAATGCAAACCGCGGCCAATTCGAACTCGATCATTCAAGCGCAAGGCGGGCAGGGCGATGCCTACCAGTGGTCCACAATTTGGAACTCTATAGGTCAGAAATCAATCCCAGATGTGAACGCGGTTTTCTTTCCGCAAGGTCTCCCGGCAAACGCGGCTGCTGTAACTGCGGCTGGTGGCAAGCCCAGTCAAGGCGGATTGCCGCTTATGTCTATATCTACGTTCTTGGCTGCAATGGCTTCTCAGGGTCTCTCGGGTGTGAACACGAAACTGATAACCGTCCCGGTGATGCTCGGGCCCCGCCGGACCACCATGCAGGTTCCAAGCGACACCACTCCGGCGAAACTCCAACAGATGTTGAGGAACAGCTAATGTACGTGAACCCTCAGCCTCTAACCTTTGATGACCTGGCGGCGGCGGTGCATCGTGACTCCGGACTTGGGCAGATCGTAACCGATCCGTTCGGCACCTACGATTCCTCGCAATATGTGGACTACGGTTCTTTGTCATCGCTTCCGCTGTCCACGCCGATGAATCAGGAAACGAACCCGGCGGGTTCGAACTATAACCCGTTCACGACTTCACTTGTGGCGGCGGGCGCTTCCGCTTCCACAATTCCTTGGGGAACTATCGGACTCGCGGCGGCTGCAATTCTGCTTATCAGCATGGTGATGGGGAAACGATGAAAGTTCAAATCATCAACGCAACCCGTCAAACTCCGCTCTGCAACTCCTGCGAGGAAGCGAATACGGCGCACAAGCAGCGCAACGGCTTGCTGGGGAAAACATCACTCAACCCCGGAGAGGGTTTGCTCATTCCCTGGTGTGACTCGATCCACACGTATGGAATGCAGTTTCCGATTGACATTCTGTTTTTGGATGGCGCTGTGGTGATCGACTGCGCCCCGGACTTCGCACCTGGTGGCACCGTCAAACGCGACGGGGCAAAAGCAATTCTGGAACTCCCGGCGGGGATGATCGAAGCAACCAAAACCGAGAAGGGCGACTACCTGCAATTCTCTCCGGCTGGAATGCCTTCGAGCTTCGTTCCGGGATGCAAGAGCTTCTTGGAGCTGCTCGAAAGCTACAAAGTGGTGAAGCCCGGAACAACCAAGGCCGTAGGCGATCTGATGGAGCACGCGCAAAAGGTTCATGCAGGATTGCAGGGGGTCAGGCGGTAATGTACGTAGGACTGGGACAAACCGCGTCTCCCGAGCCGTGCGGCCTGCTCGATAGCTGGATGGGAACTTGCGTTCAGAACCCGGAGACGGACGTAGAGACCCAGGGCAGCTATCAATGCAACTGGCTTCAATCCTGGCTGTGGCCCGGATCTTGCGGAAGCGCGGCGACTCCGACACCCCCACCCCCAACGGTCTCAACTGCTCCCACGATTGCGAGTATTGATCCAACCACGGGGCAGGTAACGATGTTGACCCCGCAACAGCAACAGGCGTTGAACGTCGCTTCGATTCAAGCACAGGCGACGGCGAATGCTCCGGTTGACTGCACCCAGTGGTACAACCAAGTGTTTTCCCCAGCTTGCCCCTGCACGGTTTGTTCCGGCCTGACGACTTGGGCCGGGCTCGGCATCGCGGCAACCATACTGATCCTGGTATTGAAAAAATGAGCTACCTTCCAACAGACCCGCAGTCCCCGCAAATCCTGTGGCAGCACGCCCAGATTCCGCCTCAGGTTGTAGCTCCGGGATTCGGAGACTACGAACACGTTGGAGATTGGGGATGGGAATATTTCGGGCCGAACGCTTACGCATGGGAAGCTCCGACGGATTCCGCACCGCAACCGGCCCCGGTTCTTCCGGCCCTTTCAGGACTTGGCGGCTGTGGCTGTGGTGGGACGTGCGGCGGCTGCGGCCACGATCACGGCGTGGGACAGTTTGGAACCGGCGCGGGCTTCCTCGGAACCAATCTGTTCACAACCACCGATATTTCGCAGTGGGGTTGGGGCGAGTGGGCGGTAGTCGCGGCGGGTGTTTATCTGGGCGGTTCACTGCTTGGGGATGTGGGAAGAGGCGCGACTTCGGCGCGGAAGACCTACAGGAGAATCACGAGCTGATGCCCGGCGGAAAGAAGCAAACGAAGTTCGACCGCTGCCTAAAGGCCGGTATCATGCTGCTTTTTGTTTACCTACGGCGAATCATCCAGGGCCTTCGGGCTGGCGTGGGCGGTCCTCAGTCTTGTCCTTGCCGCTCAGCGTTGATGGCTTTGATCCCCGCTAATTTGGCCCGGAAATCTCGCAGTGCGTCCGGGCGTTCCTGGAACGCTTTGACCGCTTGTGAGATCGTTGTTATCCCTGCGGCCTCAAACTCCCGCGCTTCGCGCATTTGGGCTTGGCTTAGATCTTTCGCAAACCGTTTCATAGCAACTCCTCCTGATGTCAGAGTACGGGTTGAATACGCAGAAAACAATAGATCTGTCGTACTAAGGAGCAGCAATGCCTAAACCCCGGCGGCGACCCAAAAGTCAGTGGGAAAAAGGTCCGGTATGGCCAGCGTCGGGCTCGCCTTTTAAGAATGCGCGCCGCAACGCAGTGAGTAATCCGAAAAAGCTGTCTCCGGGCACAAAAGTGTCTGTGTGGTATCAAGGCGAGAAAATGGACGCGGTTGTGATGTACCACCGCGATGGTCTCGTGTGGGTTCGCCTGCATGGTGGCCACGGGCGTGCCGTTGGTTATAAGAGGCGCGACATTCAGGCGGCCAACCGCAACCCGGCCAAGCGCAACTACGATCATCGGACGGGCAGCTTCAGTGATCTGAATAAACAGGGCTTCATGAAGCGCATTTACGCGGTCCAAAAGAAAGAGGCAAAACAAGCAATCCCAATCGGATGGGATGACAATGGCCGCGCGATCTATGCGAAGAAGAAGGCCAAGCGCAACCCTGCCGTGAAGCGCAACCCGGAAGCATCAGCGCGCGCAGCGTACCGCGACTTCCACGGCAAGGACCCGGAAACAGTAATCACCGTGGACACGCCGCGACACTACCACGGGGTTCTACCAGGAATCGGAAAGCTCGATTTCGTGAGCCTCTACCGGCCACAAGGAAGGGCCAAGGGGATCAAGTTCAGCAAAGGGACGTACCTTTGCGAAAACGAAAAGCGGACGCAGCTCTTTATCGTAGGCGGGGATCAATCGGTGAACCTCAAAGACTTCGGGATCTCCCACCCGCACGAAACCGAAGTGCTGGGGGAAGTCTCGGAGATCGGCTACCGGACAGAGAAACTGCACCTGATCGAGAAGGACGGCGGAAAAGGGTTGTACGTTCACAAGTTCTCTGTTCCCCGGCCAACGCTGGTCTACGACGTTCGCAATAAGCTGCTGAGTTTCGCAGGAGGCGGCTACACCATTCCGTCAGAGGGGATCGATGGCTAAGAAACGCAAAAAGGCTGTGAAACGGCGCGCTCCGGTGAAACGGCGAAATCCGCCGAGCAAACGGAAGCAACGCAAGATGGCGGCGCGCGTCCGCTGGGCCGACAAACCAAACCCGCCGAAAATGAAGCGGCTGAACAAGTCCACACCCTGGATTCCCGCCACAGCGGTAAAGATCGTTCGCAACAAGGGCCGGTACGAAGTGCTCTACCGGCGCAAAAGATCCGCAGTCAAAAAACGTCCGGCACGACGAAAAACGGCTAGAAGGAGATAACAGCAAATGGCAATCGCAGTAGCTTACGACTGGCCTGTCGCAACGCCGGGCCAGACCACGCCCCCGGCGTCGAACAACGCCCCGCCCACCAACATCACCAGCTCGGTGAAATACAACCAGGTGGCCGCTCCGCTTACCGGCGACGGTTTCTCGACCTCGGTCACCATCACTCACAACCTGGAAATCACCGCACAAGAGCTTACCCAGAGCTGGCCCTCGGTGAGATTCGAGCCGCAGATTTCCGGCGGTCCCACGGCATGGGTGATTTCGAAGGCAACCAACACGGTAACGGTGGGCTTCAGCGCCACGGTTGCGACTTCGATCGGAGTCTACACCATCGTCCGAATCGAAAGGCCGCAGACCGCAACGCGGTAGGTGATCCGTGGCGCAGACGATCACAAGGCAACGAATCATCGGCAATCCGGGCCGGAGGCGACGTAACAACGCCAAGGCCCGGCGCCGTGCAAGGAATCCGGGAGAAATCCTCGGATTTGTGTTAGGTCCAGCAGCCGGGAACCCCGGCAGAAAGAGAGGCAATATGGCAAAACGTAAACGCAACCGGGGATCTGTGAGACGGAACCGCGTGCACCATCGGCGGCGCGCTCGCAGGAATCCCGGCACAATGCACATGAAACGCAACACTCACAGACGGCGACGTGTAGGCCGTCGAAATCCCGGCAGGCGGATGCATCACCGCCGTCGCAATCCGGGCGAGATGGGCGGCATCGGGCCGATGTTCACCAACGCGGTGTTTGTGATCGTGGGCGCCCTGGGCTCGAAGTTGGGAGCACAGGCGGTCCTCGGCACGAACAACGTGGGAGTTGTCGGCTACGCCGGCAACGCGGCAACCGGAGCGGTTCTGTGGTTCCTGGCCGAAAAGGTCATGAAGAACAGAGCGGCGGCAAACGGGATCATCGCCGGAACCCTGGTGCAGATCCTTCTCAGGGTCATCAACGACTACACCCCGTTCGGCTCCTACGTGGCCAACTTGGGAATGGGCGATTACCAGATGCAGAGCTTCGTCACTCCGCAAATTCTGGTAGACCCCATGCGCAACGCAAACATCCGGGTTCCCCCAGGTTGGGGGGCCGGCCCGGCCATGAGCGCAACCGCGGGAGCAAGGCAGGTACGGGGCGGAACCGCCGCTCTCCCTGCCGCGGCGGGCCCGGTGGCTTCCGGGGTTTCGGGTTACGATTCGAACCTCTACGGTGGCCGTAGCAGCTCCGACCTGTACTAACGCGAAGTACCCGCCCGGTGCGGGGATTGGCTCAGCAGGGGCCGGGTTCTGTTGAGCGCAGCAAAGTTGAAAAGAGACTTACAAGGAGAAATTGTGGCTTACGCATACGGCCCGAACGGCCAAATTATGAACGCCCAGCAAGCGCAAGGGCGCAACACCAACGCAATCATGGCGGACTGGATCGACCGCGGCCCCTGGCAGTACTGGGACACGGTGATTCAAGCTGCTGGCACGCAGTTGCAATCGACCTACAGCGTTTTCTCTGTGCCGATCGGCCAACAGAATCCGCTGGTGGCCAACACCACCAAAACGAAGTTGCTGACCAACATGACGACTTCGAACCAGTTCGCCCCGCCCCGCTGCCTGCTGCTCATGCAGCTCGGCTTCTATTTCGGCGCGCAACCCGCCGGAACCCCCGCGGCGTTCACGCCCATGTTCTTGGACGACATTTCGGCAATCCTCAATAGCTGCTGGATGGAATTCAAGATCGACGAAAAGACGTTCCACGAGGGGCAGTTGTGGCAGTTCCCTCCAGGAGTGGGACTCTCGGGCGCGACTGTGGCGAGTGGACAGCAGAGCTGGACCAACGGCCTGCCGGCTCCGGGTTACGCCCGGCGCTACAAGGACTGGTCCAAGTACATCGCTCCGCTGCAGCAATTCAATCTGACGATCTATTTCCCCGGCACTCCGCCCACCTTGGACGCGAACGGCCCCGGAATGTGGATGCCCGTGTTCATGGACGGGTTGACCGATCGCAGCGTACAATAAGCGCAACACTCCCTCGACTGGTCTCCGCGTTCACCAGTTGAGGCAACGGCGGCGGAGTGTCTTATGGGTATGGGGCGCTCCGCCGCTCAAAAAAGGAAACCAGAATGTTCGTTCAATCCACAGCAGCATGCTCGCTTCCCAACAGCGAAACGCCGATGAGTCAGCAGGCCATCGACGATCAAAATGCTTTTGTGGCCAGCGTAGGAACGGCGTTTGACGCGGGAGACGACGCAATCAACTCCCTGATTGAAACGCTGGGGGGCAACCCGGCTGGAGACACAGACTCCGGCGCGGCTGGTGTTCCCACAACTGGAACGCTCGATACCTCAATACCGGGCATTCCGGTTGTTCCCTCCGCTTCTTATCCGGTCTCTCTGCTTCCGACGCTTTCCGATCCTTCGAGCTGGGCTTGGGCTCCGTCTCCGGCTCCGCCGATTCTGTTACCCGGTGGTGGATCTGGATTCAGATCGCAACCCGGTGAAGTGTGGAACGGCAACCGGCGAAGGTACAGAAACATAAAACCTCCGCAAACTGTGCCCGGCAACTGCCCGGTGGTGGTGCCGCTGGTGACCACTATCCCGATTCCTGTTTCGGTTCCCGCTGCTGCTGCTCCAAGCTCAACACCCGCGGCCCCCGCTCCCGACTGCAGAACAGGAAACTGGTGTATCGACATCCGCAACGGCTGCGTTTTGGATTCGCAGGTGAGCCCGGATCAGCTTCAAGCTTGTGCTGAGGCGGGCTATAACGGAAACCTGAATCTGTTTCCGGCGATAGCGGCCGCTGGTGGAGCCGGAGGCGGAGCGTTCTTCGGAACTCCAGACCCGAACCCACCGCCCTACACACCAGGGATGAGCGGGCTCGGGCAAGACAGCACCGCTCAAGCTTCAAACGCCGGGATTTTCTCGAACGCAATCGAGTACGTGATTTCCGGAGTTGTGGCGGCCATTGCTCTTGGGGTAATCTTGAAAGGCCGCAAAACAAGCTAATGCCTGTCGAAATCACCACTGAGTTGGCGACCCACCAGAACAGGCACCGCTCGATCACGCACCATTGCCCCAAATGCGGTCGCGGCTATGTTTCGTTCGATCCGCAACAGCCCGTTTGCAGAATAATCCGGCACGGGATGGAATGCGGAGGGATCATCCAACCGGGAAGATTAGGGACCGCGAACGCCAGACGGCCCGAAGGTAGCGCGCCCCCCGGAGGCAACGCATAATGGGTCTGGAACTCCTCACGCAAGCAGACTACGTACTGAACTCCTGCGGACGGCCCGTGCCACCCAAGGGCTACAAGTTCGTCGACCTGCCGAAAATCATCCCCTTCCACCACACCCCGCAGTTTTCCCCCGGTGGTTTGGCGATGTCGTTTGACTTCTACCCCACTGGAACGGAACAGGAAAGCTACTACGAGCAGAACGCGGGTCAAGTCCTTCCCCCAAATTCCCCCACCATGTCACTCGTGGGGTCTTTGAACTCTCCGGCCAACAATGAGGCGCAATGCTCTCAGCCCGGACCATGGGTTGAATCACCAACGGTTCGCTATCAAATCCTGATCGACCCCACCGGAAACAAACTGCGGGCCTACATGAGCACCAATCGCGGCGCGACCTGGGCCGAACAGAACGCCGCGGGCGCCCCCACGGTGAACAACAATGCGACGTTTCCTCCGGACTACACGTTTTACGCGGTTGCGCGAAACACCAATCCCGCGGTGAAAGTCGTCTATTGCGCTTTCTGGGACACGGATGAAACGGTTTCGTTCATTTCGTTTTCCTTCGCTACCAACACCTGGGGAGCGAAGGTAAAGAGCACTCTGGCTTACGGCGGAGTTTTCGCCAATATCACCAGCGGGATTTCCGGGTTTGCTGCGATCTTCCGGCCCTCGGATGGTTCTTTTATCATCGCTTTGAACCAACAGGCGACCGCAGGCGGATTCGATCGGGCATACTACGCGAAGTTCAACACCGGAACTTTAACCTGGGATGCGAACTGGACCGCATGCGGAGACACGAATCCCGCGGATCGGCTGAAGTGGTTCCCCACCGGCATGGTTCTGGACGCAGCCGGAAACGTGCATATTCAGTTCGGCGTGGATGGCTTCAACGTCCCCCAAGTCTCCTACATCTATCACCAGGTCCTACACCCGGATAATTCGTTGAGCGTGCCGGACATCGTGACCACGATTCCACAGCTTCAGACGATCTCCGCCGCGGCGTTTCTTGGACGACCGGTTGCGCGGCCCATCCCCGGCGGTGGAACGGAGCTTCTGTTCACCTGGAACCAAACGCAGGCGGTAACAAACAATCTTCTAGCGCTGGTTGCGCGCGCTCCCGCTTCCGATGCTCCGGTATGGGTAACCGAAACAATGGCCGACTTTGCCGGCGCGGTTGCTGACGAGTTCGCGGGCTGGCAGCTTATCAATCTGGGCAACGGGCTCATTGGGGGAGTGGGAATTGCGGCGGAGGTTGGCGGAAACGCCCAATGGTATCTGATTTCAAACTCCGGCCCCGGCGCGGGCTGGACCCTCACGCCGTTCACAGTCACGACCGCTGCTCAGACTGCGGGGAAGAGTAACGGCTATATCGCTCTCGCGCTCTCCCCCGGAACTTTCACCGAAGGATGGCCAACACAGGACACCGTAGCCAACAATTCGAACACGCTTTTCCTGTGCAAAGGTCTGATGTTTCAAACAGACCCGGTTCAGGTGAGATTGCGTTGGCCCAACGGTCGCTACTGGAATCAGACCCCCTCCCCCAATCCCATTGCGGGAAATTCCACAGCGTTTCCGCAAGGGACCGGCGGAAACCTCTTCGCTCTCGATGAAGAGGTAGCAATTGAGGCCGGGGGAAAAGTGGCGATCGAGATGTCCGGACCCAATCCCGGAAACGTCGATGTGTACCTGTGGGGCTATCTGCGGTATCTGTTGCGCGACACAGGCATAGGACAGGGCGGGGACGTGGACGGAAAGACCTGCATTCTGGGCTACCCGGCTCAAGCGCAGTCGCAAGGCCCTCCCTCGTGTCTCATTGGTTATCCTGTGACAGGCCCCGGCCTGCCGGGCATCAAGACAATTCAGGACCCGGTTCAAGTCCTGAAATTGAGACCCCGTTTCTCCTGTTGGCCGAACGGCAACATTTATGCGCCCGAGTTCCGCTTGGGAAACCAGTGCGAAACCGATACGCCCAAGGGCTACGAAGACGAATCGTTTAATTTCCAGTCCGGAATTCCGGCCGGAACTGCGTACGTGATCCCCGGCGGCGGCCAGAACTATTCAAACCAGGTGGGGGTTCCAGGGCAAGAGGACGTTATCCTCCGCAGATTCCGGGCAATCGTCACCTGGTCCGGCGGCGCAACCGGAATTCCTCTGGTGCAACTCCGTTTGCCCAACGGCTACTCATTGACCGGCGGGGATCAGATCCCGCTGAACCTGGGATACTGGATACCAGTGTTTCCCACATTGAAGCTTGCGGCGGGGACTTTGTTGATTATCGACCTCGCGGATTCGCTGCAGGTTGATTCTGGGTCCATCAACGTGGTGATTGAGTTTGACGCGGTGAAGCGGAGGAAGCTGGTATGAGCATCCGCGTAAAGCCCAACATCTGCTACGAGCCCTCAATCCTGTACAAGCCGGAATTCGCCTATGCTCCCCCGTCCGGCTACCGGGCAGAGTCTTTCGTGATCCCGTTTTCGTTCAACGTCACAGCGAACGGGCAGATTCAGCCGAACTTCCCTTGGAAGCTCGACGACGATGTACCCTGGGTCTGGCGCGGGATGCTTTTTCCGCAGTGTGGAACCGCTGAGGCGATCAACGCAGGCGGCTCGGGGGTTGCTGGTTTAAACGGAACCCCGTTGCTTGTCGCGGTGCGGGACACCAACGGCAACTATCTGACGACTTCGCCGGATTCAAACCTTGTGCTCGCGTGGGGAGCAATCGGGCAATCTGGTTTTGACTCGATCAACGCATTCGGGTTTCCCTTCGGCTGCGAGGTGCTCTGCGAACCCGGCGGGGTCATCACGTTCGATTTCAAAATCCCTGCAATCGGCGGAGCCGCTGCACAGGTGCAGGTTCAGGGGACGATGATCGGCTGCAAGCTGTTTAAGGACTGCTGAGTGAAACCAGTGATTCAATGCAAATACACGTGTAGCCGCTGTGGCATCTATCAGCAGATCGTCACGGTTCCCGCTCGTGAAGACGAGGACGTTGTAACGTGGTTGAACGAAGTGGCCGCGGCTGGGATTTCAGCGGATCATTCGCGGCGCTCTCCGCAATGCACCAGTAGAACGATGGATGAACTCCTTATCCCTGTGCCTGAGGGAACAGAGAAGATCGGCGGATTGCCGGGGGGCAAAGCAGCGTGATCGAACGCCATCAAGACTATCTGTTGTCCATCCCCACCTTACCCGTGGGCGGGCTCATTCAAGTTCCGCTGAATCTGGACACGGATGCGCCTTTCGCTCTGCGGCTGGTGAAATCGAGAAACATCGGGCTGAACGGCTGGAACTTCACCGACCCTCGCAGGGCGTACCAGTCGAACGCGCTCAGAACCGATTGGATTACCCCGGTGAATCCAGGGCAAAGCTCGTACCCTTCGCGGGGCGCCGTGATTTACGAGGAAATGGTTTACCCGCCCGGCGGGGTAATCACGGTGGACATCGGCAACACCACAGGTGAGCCAATCTCAAACGCTTCGATGCTGTTTCGAGGTTCGAAGCTCTTTAAAGATGGAACGCTCTGGAACCCCACCTACCCGGAGCGCATGGCTGTTCTGCCGGCTGTTTACCAGGTGATCGTTCCAAAAGTTCCGGTTGTAGGATCGCTCCGCGATAACCAGCTCACGATTCTGAATGACGCGGATTTCATTTACCGCTGGGGGGTCTGCGATGCGTTCACCGTGGGGGTTGTGGGTGGATCGGTTCCCACCGCTGCGCAGTTCAAGTTTCAAAACGTAACCGTGCAGCTCCGGGATGAAGCGCGGAAGCCCTACTCCAACGCTCCCATTAATGCGAATGATTTGTTTGGGCAAGGACTCCCAACACCGGAAGGCGCAGGAACGGATGACGATCAGGTACTTTTCACTCCGGGGCTCATGACTCCAGAGATTTACCTGCCACGGCGCCACTCCATGTACTTCGATGTGTACCGCAACGATGTAAGCTTGGCGGGCGCGGTTCCTGTAGACTTGTATTTCCGGTTTGGGGGAATGAAGGTTTTCCAGCGATGAAGCCTCTGATTGTGAACTTGACGGCGCGATTTATGCGCTTCCAACAGGACATCGCCATGCATATCATCCGCTGGGCGGGCAAGGACCTTGTAGCCCCCCCTCCGAGCGCATTCCCCGATTACGTTACCGCCGATCCCCGTATAACGCCGCTGGTTATCATGGCGGCTTGGCACCACGAAGAGGGAACGGAAGGACGGCAAGCGGAACTGAACGCCTGCATGGAATCTCTCAGGGAGTGCGAAGTCATGCTCGGGGCATCCGTGAGAATGCTCGGGGAGTTGTCCGTTCAGTACGGCGTTCAGGAAGCCTTCGTTCGGATGATGGCGAACCATGTTCTATTGGGAATAAACCTCCAGCGGAGGCTTTCACAATGAAGACGTGCCCCAAGTGCAACCAGCAGACGATGCCCTCGATAGCTCCGGGCTCCGAGGCAACCGCGCGGCGCTGCCAGAACACCAAATGCGGTCACGTGGAAGAACTGAGGACCCAAGACGCCAGCCACGCGGCTGTAAAGCCATCGCCGGAGGCAAAGCATGGCGCGTAGCAGCTTAGCATTAGATTCCTCCTGGGTGGACTACTACGGAGACTGGAACGCATTGGTTGAGCCGCTCATGGCTCCCATTGAAGACTCCACCTGTCACGCCCCGCGCTACGCCCTCATCCCGGACGTAAACCACCAGGTTGTGCCTTCCGGCGGAAAGATCGAGTTCAACTTCCGCTTGGTTCCGGGCTCGATCATCTGGGGATTGCTGCTCAAACCGGGTTTCACCATCCAGCTCCGCGACATCGATTTGGAGCATGATTTCTTTCAGGAACCGCTGGTTTCTGATTTTCTGGTGACCAAGGGCGCACAGTTCGGCAGATTCCCCAGCTACACGCTTCTGCCTTGTCCTCATCCGGTGGTGGGGGATGCGCTGTTTTCTCTTGAGGCTTGGGGAACGGTGGGGACTACGTTTCAGATGATACTCTTGGTTGCGGAGGTGACGGATTGCCCGGTCAGGTAACCTCGATCATCAAACCCGGCGCATCGCTTGCTGAGGCCGCGCGGCCTCTTGCGGGTACCAAGCGCTCCGAAGGCAAGTATCCGTACCAGTGGCTCTACGAAGGGCCCAACGCGAAGTTTGCATTCCCCAGCGGAATTATCCCGCTCGGGGGATTCACGGCTCCGGCAACGCAAAACCTCAATCAGGTTGTCATGAGCTTTCAGGTACCGGAAGGCTACCGCTTCACACTGACCGGGATTCTGATGGCCACGAATTCAGCGCTGTATTCTCCCGGTCAAGGGCTGCTGAACTTTTCGCTGGTCGCGGTCTACTCGACCGGCCCGCGCAACGTGGAGTATTTGAGCAACCTCGATTTTCCGGTGGGTCAGTTCTGCTCGCTTCCGGGGAACATGGTCTCGATCACCCAGCAGCTCCGGCAACGGCTGGAGTTCTCACCCCTCGACGTCCTGCAGATTCAGGTTTCGAACAACCCGGCGAACGTAGCGAACGGCGGAATCTCAACGCCAGCGGCTACCGATGTTGTGCTGGGAATTCTCGAAGGGTTCACGTACCCCAACTCTGAAAACGCATGAGCTGGGTCTACGAAATCTCGCAGCATGGCATGTGGTACAGAGATACGGACCTTCGTGTCCAGTTGATGGCCCAGGATGGGCTGTATTCCGGGGCATTCGGAGTATGGCAGGATAATCCGGCCTGTTGCGGCGACAAGGACCTTGGCCCGATCTTCCCTGGCAACTGGACGATGATTGAACTGATTCTGAATCATCCGGAGATGGGCGAGTACGTTATCCGGTTGGAGCCTGACGATGCAACACGCGCTGCAATCATTGCAGCGGGCCGGGAACCTGACAATTCTTTCTATATTCACGGCGAAAGAATTCCTCCAGCCGTACCAGGTTACGCCTCAAAAGGATGCCTGATCGCACCCCGAACAACCCGCGAAAGCCTGTGGAATTCCCCCGATCACAGCTTGGAAGTAGTAGCATTCAGGTTAACCGCATGAACGCGCAGCTAATCATGAATTGCCCCAACTGCAACGCGCCAGTTGAGCCGGAGGAAGATTTGGAAGTGGGGGAAGCGGTTGAGTGTGACCAGTGCGCGGCGCTATTGGTTGTGACCTCGGTCGACCCGCTGGAGTTTGTCCTGGATGACGACGAAGACGATGATATCGACGACGACGATCCGGAAGACGCGGACAAGTACGATGAGGAAGACGACGAAGACGATGACATTGAGGAGGAAGACGATGAGGACGAGGAATGATCCTTGCGCTTCCAGTCCCGTACTTCGAAGCCCGCGGGTTGGGGACCACCCAGCAAATCCAACAGCAGATCGTTGACGAAGCAAATGCCCAAGGTGTCCCCCCGCAGATTGCTTTAGCTGTTGCGGCCCACGAATCGGCCTTTGTCCCCACCGCTCAAAATCCCAACTCATCGGCTGCTGGTTTGTTTCAGATGATCGCATCGACCGGCGCGGCGCAAGGCGTAACCGATCCCTACGACCCTAATCAGGACATCCCCGGCGGAGTTGGATTGCTCGCCAAGCTCTATGCCCAGTACGGCAACTGGAACACAGCCCTGCAGGCTTACTCCGATGGACAAGGAACAGTTGCAGCCGGGCTTCCCCCCAGCGCTCAGACGCAGAACCTCATCAGCTTCGTAAACTCCTATTCCCCACCAGCAGGGCTTGATCTTTCTACCCCCACCGGTTTGGATCTGTCTTCCATCGGCTCTGGGTTTGATCTTTCAAGCTTGGGAATCTCCATGCCGGACCTTTCCGGCTCCACGCTCATTCCGGGGATTCCGGACTGGGTTACGGTGTTCGGAGCGGCGGGCGTGGTGGTGGGCGGGTTGTTCCTGGTCCAGAGATAGCCGCTAGGGTTTCATTCTGCCGTCTGCGGATGCAGCAACCCGGGCCCCATCGCTGTTTCCGGTGTTCTCAGCTGACATCGCCCAAAGTAGCGATTGCTTCTCGAGAACCGGCATTCGCTGAAGTCTTGCGGCCCAGCGGAGTCTTTTTCGCTTGATCCGCTCCCGCTCCCGGAAGTTCTCCCCCAGGTATCGATAGTCGTGTAGCTCCAGCGGAGGAGGGAAGTTGAACCACAGCCATTCTGTCGCCGTGTGGCCGCCGCGTGTCATCGCTTCGAAGCTGATCGAATTCCAACCCTCGAGCATCCGCGCATAGAGCGATGACCAGTACCCCGATATCATCACCATGCAGGGCAACTTCCGGATGCATCGCAATAACCGGCGGTGGTCGACGTCGGACAATTCGTACTCGTACAGCTTTCGGCCCTTCCGCGTTTCCATCAGGTAGGGCGGATCGCAGTACACCAGGTCCCTCGCCGTGAATGCCGATGCGTTCTCGAGAAGCGCGATCGCGCAACCCCGAAAAAGGCGATAGCGGATCCCGACGTCGCTATCGCCGTTTCTGGCGCTAGAGGCCTCCATCGCCGGAACTGGCGAACGGCGCCGGCGTCCACCATCGCCGGTAGCGATGCTGCCGGCGTCCACGCCGAATCTGGCGAGTTCGGCCGATACCGCCGAAATCTGCGATGCAACCAGGTCGCAGGCAATGTTTTCCCGTGCCGGCCGCTTCAGCCGCAGGACCGCCCCGCCCCCGAGGAACGGCTCAAAGTACCGCTCATGGGGAGGCATCAAGTTTATGATCTTCTGATAAACCCCCGCCCCGTTCTTCCCGCCCGGATAGCTCACTCCTGCAGCATCGCTGATTCCGGCGTGGTTGTCAAGCTCCTCCCATCCGCCAGAAACGCCGGGAGGATCCAACGCGCGTAGAATGAAGTGGAAAGGAGTACCCCACCAGGAGTCTACTTCAACCAAGAGCGAGTTTCCATTTTCGAGGGCCGCGCCATCCGCCAGATGCACGGCCCGAAACAACTTCCCCGCCATCCGCCTCCACTTCATTGGGGGTCCTTCTCATGTTTCCAGGTTTCCTGATCGAGATTCTGATCACGCTCATCATTGTGGGGCTGGTGTTTTGGATCATTCAGCAGATTCCGATTCCTGCCGAGTTTCAGTGGGTGGTCCGGATCATCAAGGTTGTAATCGTGGTCTTCATCTGCATCTGGCTGATTTACGTCCTTGCCGGGATGCTTCCACCTGCCCTCTACCCGCACAGATGAGTGTTACCCTGTTGGGTTGGATGCCACAGCTCGACCCGGCTACACTGGACTCCGCCGATAAAGTGTTTCACATGGTGATCGCCGTAGGGGTTTTGGCGGCTGGCTTTGTGGGCTCCAGAATACGCACAGCGCTCAAGGAAATCCGCTCAGAGACCAAGATTGAATTCGGCAAACTGCGGTCTCAGCAAAGTCTGGAGTTCGGCAAGATCAGAGCGGAGCAGGCGAGCGCAAAATCCGAACTCGTAGAGCACCAAAACGAGATCAAGGAAGAACTGAATCAGAAGCACGCGGAAAACCAGGAAGAGATTCGCGTACACACCGCGCGGGACGAGGTTCAGTTCTCCGCCATCGCCACCACCAACAGCCGCATGGAAACCAAGCTCGATAAGCTGGTGGACTGGATGATCAACGGCTCTAAGGCTTGAGCTTAGGCGGGTTGGCTGTGCTGGGGGCTTGGCTTGCGGCCTCCAATGCTTGCGGGGTGGAGGGTTGCCCTACTGTTCCCCCGGTCACGTTGAAATCCTTGGCCAGAAACCCGAGAAATCCCAGCAGCACGGCCATCTGAAACGCCGGATCATGGATCGCGGCGGAAATGCTCGGCTCGTGAAACCCTTGAATCACTGCAAGCAGCATCGACGCGACCCCAACCACAAAGGTTTTCCAGCTCGCAGGAAGTTTCATGGAAGCATTCTACCAGTACCAAAGGACTATTGCGGGCATTGCGGGGGCTGATAGAATTTCAGGGTGACATTCTCCCTGATACACCCCTCCATCAGACCGCACAAGTGGCGGGAGATCTACGAAGCGTGGATTGCCGCTGCTGAACACCCGCAGGAGGTGGAATACCTGCTTGTTGTGGATGAGAAGTGGGGTTTTCCTAAAAGCGACTATGAAACGATAATGGCTCCGTGGATTGCTGAGCGGCCCGGCAAGACGGGAATCCAGAATATGTGTCTTTGGAACAGCGACGGCTACGTTTCATCGGTTAATGCTGCGGCAAAACACGCTTTCGCAGACGTGCTCATATGCATCGCAGACGACATTTGGCCAGCGAAAGGCTGGGACGCGGCGCTTGAGCGCGCCATTGTGGATAGAATACTCGGAACCACCCAGACAACCTACCCGCAATCCTTTCCTGGCTCCTATGAGTTCGCCATCTGGGTAAACAACGGCGGAACTGCAGAGCGCAGAGCAGCAGCATCGAAAACAATTATGGAAATGCCCGTGGTCTCCCGCTCCCGCGTGGAAAGACTGGGCTACCTCTACTACCCCGGCTACAAGTCGATGTGGGCGGATAATGACCTCGCGGCGCATTGCATGCTCGATGCAGCGGAAGGCCGCTGTTCTCTGATCCGGCTGGAGGAGCCAGTTTTCCCCCACCTGCACCCGGTAAACGATCCTTCGATCCCGATGGACGCGGCGTATCAGTGGCAGAACAGACCGCAAGCCTACGCCGATGGGCGCAAGCTGTTTGAAGCTCGGAAGGCCGCGAAGTTCACGGATGTTCAAATCCCCACGGTCTCAAGTAAGCGGCGCTTGGCTTTCTGCGTTGCCGGGCAGACGTTTTCACTTCCCTGGGTTGCTCGATGGACCGCGCTGATTGAACTGGGGCAGCAATACGACATCGAGATTGTGTTCGCCTACGGGCAGACGAACGTGTACCACATGCGCATAGGGATGGCGCGGAACGTGTTGCGGATGGACCCCCCGCCCTCTTACGTGCTGTGGTTGGACGATGACCAGCTTGTAGATCCTCAGCATGTCTTGCAGCTCATCGCGGATCTGGACGAGCATCCGCAAATCGACATGGTAGCTGGCTGGACCGTGACAGGAACAGACAGCTACGACACGGCCCCGGCGATTTCCTGCGGACTCACAAAGGGCAAGATTGCTTTCGCGAAAGACCTGATGGAAGGGCCTGATGATCTGGTACCTGTGCTCTACACCGGATTTCCGCTGGTGCTCATGCGGTATCAATTGCTTGTGGACGTCGGCGCGGAGAGCTTCTGGCCTCTGTGCGGCGACGAATTCGACAATATCCCACCTGGGGAAGATGTCGCATTCTGTGAAGCGGCCCACTTGGGAGACAACATTCGCGTCGATCGCCGGGTAGGCCCGCTACCCCATCTGAAGTTGCGGGACATCGCGGCGGGGGTGCTCGCTTGCGGAAACTGCGGACGATACGACGGACCAGCCGAGTACGTTGCATCCTCCGGGCTGTGCGTGAAGTGCCACAGTAAACGATTTGCGGCGGGGGTGCTGGGATGAAATTCTGGGTTGGTTCAAACGATGTTGCGCCTCATGGCTTTTCGGGGCTAACGCATATTGATGCGCCCGACCTCGATAAAGCGAAGAAGCTGGCAACGCTGATGTTCGACAAGCTTCCGGTGGACCCACGCCGTCAAGATCAGACGTTGCGCCTTGCTGTGGTTCCCAGCAAAGAGATCAGGAGCATGCCCGGCGGAACATCCCCTGGCGGCTTGCAAGTCCCCAGCAAATACATCGTGGAGATCAAGCCATGACCTCCCGCGACCTAATCCTAGTAG
>Ga0307476_10000396_pt1 | contig 35534 bp, 28 predicted proteins | sample atmos_gasesECM2C_2_FD_203314 | JGI IMG/M metagenome (GOLD analysis project Ga0307476, IMG submission 203314) | Hardwood forest soil microbial communities from Morgan-Monroe State Forest, Indiana, United States - atmos_gasesECM2C_05 | ecosystem: Environmental > Terrestrial > Soil > Temperate... | reverse complement strand
TATGTCGACCAGGGCGCACCCTTAACGGCCACAGTTGTGTGCACGGACCCCACTAGCCATACGGTCTTCTCAGGGATTGGCCAGTGCGGGTCGCAAGGCTCGCCCCAGGCGTTTGTTGGAAATCAGCAAACGGTGAGTACCACTCCGATTTCGCTGAGCACCTCGACGCTTGGAATAAACACGTTCACGGCGATCGCGCAGGACGTGGCCGGGAACTCCTCGACCGCAAGTGTTACGTATCAAGTGGTTGGAACGGACGACCTCGCGGTCTTAATGCTCGGCAATCTGACGGTCAAAACCGGAGGGACTATAACGTACGACATCATTGTGGCGAACGGGGGACCAAATGCGTCCAGCCTGACTAAGGTCACGGACAGTCTTCCTGCAGGCACCAGCTTCGTGAGTGCCGGCTACGCCATCGATTCGGTTACGGTTAGCGGCGGCCAAATCACTAAATGGTCGATCACACCTCCGACGATGTCGTGCGGTAACTCTCCGGCGAATACCTGGCAGGGTTCCTGCAGCATCGGCACCCTACCGGCGTGGACCGGCAAGAACCCGGTCGCAGCAATCGTCCAAATCACGGTGAAGGTGACTGCCGGCGCGGGCACGATTATTAAGAATAACGCCGCGGTGAGCAGCGTCAATGCTGACTCTGATGTGAAATACACCACGTCACCGTGGGCAACGTTGGTGACAAAATAGACAAGCTGGATGGTTCAGCGAAACAGGCCGGGCTGAATAAGCCCGGCCTTTATTTTGAGCGAGCGTTAGATTAGCAGTTAATTCTTGGCGGCTGCGAATCGCGAGGCTTCGGCAGACATGGACTTCACGTCAGATCGATCGAGCAGTTTTTCTGCTCCCGGGTCTTTGCGCATTTCCTCAATCAAACTGACCGCCAGCCGATAGTGTTCGGAAGCGTCGGGTCCGCTTCCGCCAAGCCGAAGCGCTGTGGCGAGCAGATAGTGAATGCGGGCTGTTTGATAACGTGATCCGAGTTTCTCGCTCTTGCCCAGGTCGGCTTGCAGTTCCTGCCGGGCCTCGGCATACTTCTTGCGTTCGATCATGGCTTCGGCCAAGTCAACCGAACCTTCAAGCGAAAGATACTTTAGGTCGCGGGCATCTGCTTCCTGGGTTAGCTTGGGCAATTCCCGGGTGGCGGAGTCAACGGCTCCTGTGTCTAACGCGGTTTCGGCCACGTGCAATCTGCAGAGCAGGATTTCGATGGGGTCCGTACCGCGCGAAGCGGCACGCAAAGCCTGCTCATAAAATGCAGCAGCTGACTTCGAATCACCGCTGTAGCGCTTAACATCTCCCTGCGTACTGAGCAATTCGGCCTGGGCGGTTTCATTTTTCAGGTCATGCACGATGGTTTGAGCCTCGCGCAGCAGCGGCTCGGACTCGGACGCCCGTCCAGCTTGTGCAAGGGCGTCGGCAAGATCGTTGAGAAGTTCGACCATGTCCTCGCTTCGGTCGCCCGCAGCACGATAGCCATTGACTGCCTCCTGCATGGCATTCACGGCTGCCCCGAAGCGTCCCTGATATTGGAATACCAATCCGATGTCGTGAGATTCGTAGGCTGCCCCTCGAGCGTTGCCTGTCTTGCGCCAGAGGTCCAAGGCCCGCATGGAGGTCGCCAACGCCTGATCATACTGCCCGGTACTGCTGTATGCCTGACCCAGACTTGTCAGCGTCTCTGCGATAGCGGCCGGAAGGTTGAGCTTCTCGCGCAATTGTAGCGCCTGCTGAAGGTAAGTCAGGGCGTTGTCAGTGTCACCCTTACCCAAGTAAACGCCGCCTATATTGCTCAGGCACAGGGCCTGATAATTCTCGTCGCCTGTGTCGCGCTGTATGGTCAGCGATTCCTTATAATTCTGCAGCGCCTTGTCGTAATCGCCCTTCGATTGATAAACCACGCCCATATTAATCAGGGTATCCCCAACCTCTTTCTTCATGCCGATTTCGCGCTGAAGTTGAAGGGCCTGGTTATAGTTGGCAAGAGCGGCGTCAACTTTTCCTTGCGTGTTTTCAACGGCCGCCATTTCGGCTAGATTGCTGGCCAGAGCGCGCTTGAGGCCGAGCCGGCGATTGATGGCCATCGCATCCTGGTAGCTGCGCATCGCGTCATCCGGCTTGTTTATCATCCGGTATGTGATTCCCAAAGACTGCAGGATCAGCGCCTTCAATTCCTGCGCGTCCATCTGCACCGCGAGCGACAAACCCTTGTTCAAGGGGTCGAGCGCAGCTTGCGGGTTGCCACTCATGAATTCGACCACGCCCATCTGCCATAAGGCTTTGACGCTCTTTGGATCCGACACCAGAAGTCTGGATAATTGACCCCGGGCCTTAACGTAATCGCCAGTTTCGGTGTACAAGCTTCCCAAAGCCGACTCCACATCGGAGTTGTCCGGCATGCTCTTCGCAAGCAGCTCGTAGGCTTCGATCGCCTTCTTGTTGTCTTTCATTACGCGCGCATGCGTGGCCTGGATAAGGTATTTCTCGGCCATCGGCAACTGCTGGCTAAGATCGACCGCCTTGCGGGAAGCTTGTTCAGCATCGCCATCGTACCCGAGAGCCGCGTCCGCGTCGGCCAATCGGGAATAGGCCAAGGCGAATTCCGCGTCCTCGTTGGTCGCGGACCGGAAAGCCGCAACCGCCTCCAGGTTCTTGCCATCTCGCAGGAGCTGGACGCCCTGGTTGTAATCTCGTAGCGCGGGCACCGATTTCGAGGAGGGCTGGAACGAACTGGCTTTGAGTTCGTTAATTACGTCCGGCGAGAACGCTAGATTGTTACGGATCGAAGCAGCCAGGCGGTCCACCGCGCCGGGAATATCTTTTTCATCGACCGCCTCGATTTTAATGGGAACACTGCGATCATGCTTCAGATCTCGCAATGTGGCGTCGATGCGGATCTGCCCGCCAAATTTCGCAAATTGTCCAAAGACCATGGTATCGGCGTTACTGAATTCCGCAATGCGGCCAACCATGGTGGGATCTATCGAAGTTCCAGGCGTGATGCGCAAGTCGGAAAGGACCTGATGAAGGCGTTCCGGGGAGATAGTGCGCAAGTGCGCGGACTGGCCTACATCCGTGCTCAACATATCGGCGAGACTCGGCCCCAGCCAATCGACGCTGGGATCGCCGGAGGCGTTGCGGAAAGGCAGAATGGCCAGTGAAACCGCCGGCGCGGCCGGCGCCTTCGGGCCCAGGGGGGCGGTCAACTTCCCTCGCAACAGGAAACCGGTGATCGCCAGCGCCAAGACCGCGGCGGCGCCACCGTACCAATGCCAGGGAATAGTTTGTCCCCAGGGCTTTTCGCTCGTGGGGAAACGCAAGGTGGCCGCAGCACGCTTTCCCTGCCAGATTTCAAGATCCTGCAGGAACTCAGCGGCAGTCTGGTAGCGCAAGGCGGGATCGCGCTCCAGGCACTTGCTGACAATGTTGCTGAGTGCTCGTGGGATCGTTCCGTCGTGATCCGACACAGGGACGGCCTGCTCCTGGTTGCGCTTGATCAGGCTGGCTACAGCACTCTCGGCCTTGAAGGGCATTTTGCCGGTCAGCAATTCGTACAGGATCAGTCCCATGCTGAACAGGTCGGAGCGTTGATCCAGATCCTTGCCCAGCGCCTGTTCGGGAGACATATATTCCATGGTCCCGACCAGGGCTCCGGTCTGGGTCATGCCGTCGCCTTCGACCATGCGTGCTAAACCGAAGTCCATCACCAGGATCCGTCCGCTTTGGTCGAGCATGATGTTTTGCGGCTTCAGGTCGCGGTGGATAATTCCCAGGGTGTGCGCGGCTTCCAATGCGCGACACACCTGCTGCATCAACTCGACTGCCTCTTCCGGAGGAAACTTCTTCTTTTCCTGGATCAGCGAACGCAGGTCCTGGCCCTCCACAAACTCCATGGTGATGAATTTCACACCATCGGCATCGCCCAAATCGAAGATACGGATGACATTCTTGTGAGTTACCTCGCGCGAAAGCAGAAGCTCCTGCTTGAATCGGGCAAGGATCGAAGGATTAGCAGCCAATTCGGGCCGGATCAGCTTCAGCGCTACGAAACGGTCGAGTTCCCGGTCCCGGGCTTTGTATACGGCGCCCATTCCGCCCTCGCCCAGCAACTGCAAGATCTCGTAGCGGCCGCCCAAAACGTCGCCGGTCTGCAAGACGGGACCGCTGACCTGGATTCGGGAGGTTCTAGGTCCGGAAGGCGGGGGCGAAAATCTGTCTGCGCGTGGCAGGCCGGCGTCCACAATCGTAGCGTCAACATCCACAAGAGTGGCATCGGAGTCGACCAGCGTTGCCTCGGGATCAGAAGACGCCTGGGGAAAGTCGACAAAAGTAGCGTCGGGATCAACCGGAGAGTGCGATCCAGAACTGTCACCCTTCGCGGGGACACTTACACCGGGCTGATTTGTGGAGTTCGGTCGATCCTGAGGATCAGACCGCAGATTCCGGTTCTGCATGAGTTGCCCGCCCTGGTGGCCAGAATCAGGAGCCCCAATTACTCGCGCCGCACTATCGCGCAAACAGAAGTGAAGTATATACCGGCAACCGCCCCAATGTCCTTAAAAAGGGGTGCGTTTCCTATAATTTTGTTTCCCTTCTTGGTGCTGAGAGGCCTTGATTTTACTGGGGTTTTGAATGGTGGAGCTAGTCGGGATCGAACCGACGGCCTCGTCGTTGCGAACGACGCGCTCTCCCAGCTGAGCTATAGCCCCACGCAGGTTGGACTGCTATTTCCGAACTCATTTTACCAGCGTTCTCTGGTATGCACCAAAAACCCGCACTGATTCCCTGCCCCAGCGCAGCCCTACAGGCAGTAACCTGGGTCAAGGCAAACTGAACAAACGACCTTGACGAACGCCCCCTGTCCGCGTCTAACCTAACATCTGGAACAGTGGGCCGCGTGGGGTCCATTTAGAGATGTTTGCGCAACCGAATCCCGCGACATCAACACGTCAACGCCGGGTCCTCGCAGGCTCGCTTGCGGTGCACGCCCTGCTATTCGCCTGGCTACTGCATACTCCAGAGCCCTTACTGTTGACCGCATCCTCCGTCGCGGTGGGACACAACGGCAAAGTGGTTACGCAGCTGTACTTCCCTACCCAGTCTCCCGACGACAGCAAGACGAGCTCATCTGATCGCGCAAGCGAGGTCTATCGCCGGCAGCGGCTGGGGCACGAGAAGCTGATTTGGAAACCAACTCCCACGCAGGCTAGGCTGCCCCTGCCATCGACTCCGCCCACTCCGTCCGCGGCCGAAGACAACGCAAAGATAGCCATGCTGTCAAAGCTGGGTCACGGTGCGCCTGCAGGCCTGCCTTACGGAGGTCTCCCCGGTGGCCCAATCTATGGCGACGAGATTCGTCCGGCGCTCCCCATCACAACCTCCGATCCCGTGGTCTATCCGTGGCAGCGGCCGGAGTCCGAGGGCAAAGAGGTCATAGAAATTACGATCGACGAAAGAGGGGAAATCGTCCGCAAAACGGTACTGCAGAGCCTCGGCCCCGAGATCGACGAAAAGTGCCTCGCGGCGCTCGAGAACTGGCATTTTCAGCCGGCTACTCACAACGGAGTCGCCATCCCTTCAAAGCAGGATGCCATTTTCCCCTTCAAGGCACGCGGGTAGCCGAGCTCCGGATCGCTTTCGGCCATCTCACAGCCGCTATAATCAATTTGTGACTGCCAAAACAATTCAACCCGTGGCCTCCGCGGATTTTCCAACGCGCTGGGGCAAGTTCCGCATCTATGGTTTTCGCTCGGAGTTCGCATCCGAGGGAAATCCCCGGGTGGAGGAAGCGGTCGCGCTCGTCATGGGAGACATTCATTCAGCCCCTCCTCTGGTGCGCATTCACTCGCAGTGTCTCACCGGCGACGTTTTTCATTCTTTGCGCTGTGACTGCCGCCAGCAGCTCGAGATGGCGCTGTCGATGATTCGCGACGAGGGCGCCGGCATCCTCATTTACGAACAGCAGGAGGGCCGAGGTATAGGCTTGATGGCGAAATTGCAAGCGTATGAGTTGCAGGATGCGGGCCTGGACACGGTCGAGGCCAACGAGCGCCTGGGCTTCAAGGCCGACGAGCGCGACTTTGCCCTGCCCGGCCAGATGCTCAAGGCCCTCGGCGTAAACCAGGTGCGTCTGCTCTCGAATAATCCCGAGAAGGTGGAGGCTCTCGAACGCGCCGGAGTTGAGGTCGTCGAGCGCGTGCCCTGCGAAGTCGAGCCCAGTAGACACGCCGAAGAGTATTTGAAGACCAAGAAAGAAAAGCTCGGACACTTATTCAGCTCGTGACGAGTATTCGTCGCGCTTTGCTCACGCTTTGAGAATCTTCTCCAATACCGTGCGATTCTTCGCCGGCAGATCGCGCAGCGCTGCGCGCGCGAGAGCAACGTAGATTTCCCGAGCTTCCGGAACCTCAAGTAATACTTGAAGGTGCTTCCTCACCGTCGCCACATCCCCGCGAGCAATGGGGCCGCTGAACGAGCCCGCCGCGCCGAGCCTCGCATAGTTATCCAAAGTTTGCTTGAGAATCGGCAACATTCTCCCTCGTGGTGCCTTTCGGCTGACTCCGGCCGCACCAGCCACCCGCTCACTCGCCGCGAGCAATGCGGTCAGCAGCGGCGAGGCGAACATCCCCCAGGCGTGATATGCCTCTTTCTGCTGTTTGCGGATAGTGAACGCCCGCCCGCGCAATTGCTGAACGATGGCACGAGCAGCCCGCACCGCTTTCGGATCTCCTTCAATAGCGAACGGCACTCCGACGAGCGACGGCCGCGATCCGCGCACAAACGTCATCAAAGGATGGACGGACGCAACCGCTGCTCCTCGCTGACGCAACACGGCAAGTTCGTCGCTGGTGAGTGCGCCGCTGGAGTGTATCGCGACTTTGCCCTTCCAATTCGCCGCCCCGGTCAGGGACGCTGCCGCGTTCGCAATCGCGCCATCGGGAACGCAAAACCAAACCACCTCAGCCCGAATCTGCGCCCGAGGAACCGTCGCAGCCGAAGCCCCCACCTCACGGGCAAGCCGCCGAGCCCGCCGCAAAGACGCTGCCGATCCCCGCGAGACAATTTGATCGATCCCGTATCCGGCTGCCCGCAACGATACGCCTAGCGCCCCGGCCAGATTCCCTGCCCCAACAATCGCAATAAGCGGCCTTACGGACAGCTTCGCGGACATGCCCGGCAGGATAGCAGAATACCGGAACCCGAATGCCGTGCTTTATATTGTTTCCATGCCAAAGCGTGTGCGCTCCAAAGCAAAGCCAGCCAAATCCGGCAAAAGTTCCCACTCCAAAGCAAGGTTAATCTCTTCGCGAACGGTCTATCGTGGCCCGGTCTTCTGGGTGACCACTGACGACGTGCAGGAGCCCGGAGGTGTCCGCGCCCGTCGCGACGTCATTCATCACACTGGCTCGGTCGTGGTTCTCGCAGTCGATGAATCGCGGTCCACGCCGCGCGTCCTGCTGGAGCGCCAATATCGCCACGCCGCGAACGGCTATTTGTGGGAACTCCCTGCCGGCCGCATCGATCCCGGCGAGAAGGCTCTCCACGCGGCCAAGCGCGAGCTCCTGGAGGAGACCGGATACACCGCCACCAATTGGCGGCGCATCCTCAACTTTTACGCCAGCCCCGGATTCGTTGCCGAGACCATGTCGGTATATCTCGCCACGGGCCTTAAAGCAGGACGGGCGCAGCCGGAGGCCGACGAAGTGATCCACAAGCGCCTTGTGCCACTCACCACCGCGGTCCGCATGGTGTTAAACGGAACAATCCGCGACGCCAAAACCATCTCCTCTGTCCTGTGGCTAGATCGCCAGGTTCGAGAAAAGTAGAGCCGGTCGTGTGGGGACACCTCCGCTATCCAGCGAGGGCACCTGTGGGAACGGGCGCCTCGCCCCTTCAGCCAAACGCAGCGAGGCGGTCGCCACCATCTTGTACTCTCGGCGCTCACCATTTCGTCCTGCTCACCATTTCGTCTTGACACCCCAATCCCAATCGCTCCAAAATGCATCCTATGCGGGCACGTCTTTGGCCCCCCGACTGAAGGACGTGCAGAAAGTGGGGGTACGTGGAACGTCTGAAAGGCACCGTCAAGTGGTTCAATAACGCAAAAGGCTACGGGTTCATCGGACGCGCGGATGGCCCCGACGTTTTTGTCCACTACAGCGCAATCACTTCCGAAGGCTATAAGAGCCTGCAGGAAGGCGACACAGTAGAGTTCGAAATCACCGAAGGCCAGAAGGGACCCCAGGCAGCCAACGTTACGAAGAGCGCCTGATTCACCGCCCAACTGGATTCTCCACCGCCGAACGGCCGTGCAGGAACTTCGTGGCCGGATAAGCAATTCTATTTTCTAAGTACCGCACCTCCTGCGCTATCTATCGCTGGCACTGCATTCCAATCTTGTTTAATCTTTAGTCCGTGGATAACAAGGCGATCGCCAACATCCTTTACGAGACTGCCGACCTGCTGGAAATCGACGGCCAGGATTCTTTCCGCATCCGCTCCTATCGCAACGCCGCCCAGGCCATCGAGAATCTGGCTGAACAGATTAAAGACATCATCACCGAATCCAAGAAGGTGCTGGCGATTCCCGGCATCGGCAAGGGGATGCTCGTCAACCTGCAGGAATTATTCAAAGACGGCAGCCTCACCGTGCAAGCCGATCTGCTTAAGAAATATCACCCGTCGATGCTGCAATTGCTGAAGATTCAGGGGCTGGGACCGAAGACGATTGCCCTGATCTGGAGTGCATATCAAGTCAGCGACGTAGATGGCGTGGAAAAGCTGGCGCGCGAAGGAAAAATCCGCGAACTGCCGCGCATGGGCGAGAAGCATGAACAAAAACTGTTGAAGGCGATTGAAGACTACCGCCGAATCTCTGGACGATTCCTGATCGACGCCGCCGAGGACGAAGCCGACAAGCTCACCGAATATCTGACGAAGTTCCCTGGCATCGGCAAGATTACTCCAGCTGGCTCTTTGCGCCGCGGTCGCGAAACCGTCGGCGATCTGGACATTCTGGTTACGGGCAAGACTTGTTGTAGCGAAGACGAACGCGCGAAGGCAGTGCAGTACGTCGCGAAGTATCCGCCTCTGATGAGCATTATCGCCCAGGGCGACAACAAGATCAGCTTTCAGTTGCGCCACGGCATGCAGGTGGACGTTCGCCTGCTGCCCCCCGATTCCTTCGGAGCGGCCATGCAATACTTCACTGGATCCAAGGCCCACAACGTCGCCCTTCGCCAGCGCGCCCTCAAGATGGGCTACACGCTAAACGAGTACAGCCTGGCCGACCTCGAGACCGAAAAGCCGGTCGCGGGCAAAACCGAAGAAGAGATCTACGCAAAACTCAAGCTCGACTACATTCCTCCGGAGCTGCGCGAAAATCTGGGCGAGATCGACGCCGCCGCAAATCACACGCTGCCCAAGCTGATCACTTTGGACGACCTGCAGGGCGACGTGCACATGCACACCGTCGAAACTGACGGCAAAAACACCATCGAAGAAATGGCCGAAGCTGCGAAAGCCCGCGGCTACAAATACATGGCCATCACCGATCACTCCAAGAACCTGGCTTTCGCCAACGGCCTGGATGACAAGCGCGCCGTGGTCCACATTCAGCGAATTCGCGAGGCCAATGCGAAGATCGAGGGCATCACCATCTTTGCGGGAATCGAAGTAGACATTCTTGCCGACGGCGATCTCGATCTTTCCGATGACGTCCTTGCTCAGATGGATTTAGTCATCGCCAGCGTGCATTCGGTTTTCAATCAGGAGCCCGGCAAGATGACCGAGCGCCTGCTTAAGGCAGTCGGCAATCCGAATACTTCCGTCATCGGCCATCCCACCGGCCGCTTGCAGCTTCGCCGCGATGCTTACCACTTCGACATGGATGCAGTGCTGACTGCAGCGGCGAAACACAAGGTCGCCATGGAGTTGAACTCCTACCCCGATCGTTTGGATCTCAACGACGTGCACCTGCGCCAGGCCAAACAGAAAGGAGTGAAGATCGTGATCAACACCGATTCCCATCACACTTCGCACCTCGACAAAATTCGCTATGGCATTCTGCAGGCGCGGCGCGCCTGGCTCACCAAGAACGACATCCTGAACACTCTGCCCACACAACAGTTCGTCAAGGCGATGAAGCATGAGTGGAATTGAATCCCCCGGCTAGGAGTACAATCCGAAAGCGCGAACGCTTCCATGCCCGATCAAACACCCAATCCTGCGCCCGCTCCACCGCCGCCCGGCTCACCGGCAGAGGTTACGGCCACCAGCGCGCAACGCGGTCCCACAATCAACATCGCCGACGAATTCGGCACCGCCAAACGCAACCTGCCCCCGCTCAAACCGCTTCTTCTCACCACGGTCGGAATACTCATCATCGTCGCCATCGTATCGCTTTTCCAGCGCGCCAAGCCGCAAGGCGCCGGATCGCTCGACGTCGTAACTGCAGTAGAGATCCCCAGCCAAAATGCCGTTCTGGTAGCCCTCACCTTCACCCTGCACAACTCCGGCAAGAAATCACTCTGGGTGTACGGCATTCAGGGACACCTTGCAACCTCTCGCGGAGACCTGAGCAGCGAAGCTGTTTCCGCCGTCGATTTTAATCGCTACTATCAGGCTTTCCCCAGCCTCAAGGCGAATGCGCAGCCAGCCCTCGCTCCAGAGGACAAACTGTCACCCGGAGAGGAGCTCAAGCGAACTGTCATCGTCAGCTTCCCCGTGACCCTGGAAAACTTCAACCAGCGTTACTCCGTGAGCGTGGTCATCCGGCCCTATGATCAACCAGTACCGGTAATTCTGACCAAGTGACCGCCAAAACTAAAGAAGTGTGCGCGATTGCGCGAAAGGTCCAGATGCGATTCACTAGAGGGATGAAAACGACTCGCCATGTTTTCCGCGGCATCGCGCCCTTGTTCCCATTTCTGCTCTTATCTCTTTTCCTGGTGCTGTGCGCCAGCGCAGCGCCCGCGCCGAACAAGCGCCAGTTCTTGGTGTACGTAGGCACCTACACCGAGGAAGGCAGCACGAGCAAAGGCATCTACGCCTATCGTTTCGATCCCAATACCGCTGAACTGACACCCGTCGGTCTGGCGGCGGAGACGACCAATCCGTCTTTTCTCGCGGTACATCCGAACCACCGGTTTCTTTATGCGGTCAACGAGGTCGGCAAGTACAAGGGAGAAAAGAGCGGAGCCGTCAGCGCTTTTGCCATCGATCGCACGACTGGCAAACTAACGCTGTTGAATCAAGTGGCGTCCAGAGGCGCGGACCCTTGCTACATCACCGTCGACAAGACCGGAAAGTACGTTCTGGTGGCAAACTACACCGGAGGAAGCGTGGTGGCATTTCCGGTACTTGAGGACGGACGACTGGGCGAGGCTTCATCCTTCATACAGCACACTGGTCACGGCACAGATCCACAGCGCCAGGAAGGACCGCACGCTCACTCCATCGATCTATCGCCTGACAACCGCTTTGCCATCGTGGATGATCTCGGGCTCGATGAGACGCTCGTTTACAGATTCGATATCGCAAAGGGCTCGCTCACTCTGAACGACCCGCAGTTGTATACGACGCTCGCCAAGGCCGACCCCGGAGCCGGTCCCAGGCACTTCGCCTTTCATCCCAGCGGCAAGTTCGCCTACGTGGTCAACGAAATGGGGTCCACGGTTTCTGCCTTTAGCTATGAGGGCGACCGCGGTGTCCTGCGTCGGCTCCAGACAATCTCTACTTTTCCGAAAGACTTTTCCGCCCACAACGACGACGCCGAGATTGAGGTCCATCCCTCCGGCAAATTCCTCTACGCCTCAAACCGAGGGCATGACAGCATTGCAGTATTCGCCATCGACCCAGACAAAGGAACGCTGACGCAGATCGAGTACGCGCCTACCAAAGGTCAGACTCCCCGCAGTTTTGAGATTGCCCCGGGAGGCTCCCTGCTGTTTGCGGCTAACGAAAAGTCCGACAACATCGTCGTCTTTCGCATCAATCCGCAAACCGGCCGCCTGGCGCCAACCGGCAAGGTGCTGGACGTAGCGGAACCCGTCTGCGTGAAGTTCGTACCTATCGAGTAATCGCTTCGTTCCATCAGGGATTACTTCTTCTGGATGAATCTCCGTCGCACTAGATGCGTGTTGGCGTCAGGCTTGATCTCGTCGTACTTCAAACAACTGATCGAGCCATCGACCTCGAGCACGGCCAGCGCCACATCGCTGCACTTGGCGATGCCGTGCTCGCGCAGGGCGCGCTGCAGCTCGTCCATGCTGACATGCTCTTTCTCCATGTGGGGTTCGATGACCCTTCCATCATGAACCAGCAGACTGGGCTCACCCTCGACCACGCGCCGGAAACTGCGATTGACGCCGGATAGAGTTCCCACAAGGTAGTTCAACAGCAGTAAAGTAGAAGCCGCCACCACGCCGCCGATCAGCGATGTGTCCGGTCCGGTCATGGCGTTCTGCACGGAATTCGAAAGCAGCAGCAGGAGTGTCAGGTCGAACGGCGTCATCTGCCCCACCTCGCGCTAGCCGCTGAGCCGCACCCCAACCAACACGACCAGGTAGATCACGCCCGTGCGCAGTGCGATCTGCAGGACCACATTCCCACCCGCCGGGAATAGCAATCCGTTCAATTGGCGGTCACCGGAGTGGGCGCACCCTTCGGAGTACTCAGGTAGCCGGTCGCTTTCTTTTTGTCCACCGTCCACACCACCAGTTCGAACAGCAAGTGATCGCGTCCCGAATAAAACTGAATCGGCTCGGCGACGGTACGATCCCTCTTCTCGATGGTCTTGTCGTCGGCGGTCACATTCATCGTGAACTTGCCGTGTTTGGAATCAGTCTTCTTGAGTTGCAGACTCACCGTCGCGACCGGCTGCGGCTTTGCTCCCTGAAGGAGAGTGAATTCGTAGTAGTTTCGGTCGCCCTTATGCTTCAGGATCTCAAGATCGCCGCTGGTGCGCGCGATCAAACCAGTCTGCACTCCAAGGTCGCCCACCGCACTCTGCAGCTTCGCCTTGGTCGCCTCCAGATCGGCCTTGGTGGAAGCTACGTCCGTCTTGACCCCGCCCACGTCGGTTTTGACCCCAGCTACTTCTCCGCTCACCTGGCCGATTTGCTCTCGCGATTCTTTCTCTTCCTTCGCCAGGCGGAGTTCATCGGCCTTCTGTTGCGATTGCAGGGCGGCGGAACGCTCCATCAGCTCTTTCTTGGTCATGCCGAGCCTTTGCGCAATCGTTTCTTCCTGAGCTTCTGAGGACTGCACACGCTTTTGCAATTCCCCGATTCGCGCCTGGCTGGCGTCCAGGTCCGCTGTCAGCTTCTGCACGTGCATTTGCGTGCTCACATACCCGTACACCGACGCCGCCACAAAAAGAATCGCCAGGACAAGCAGAATCCACTTCCCTGCAGTCGACTGCTGTTCAACATGCATCTGTTCGCCTTCTTCCGGCATTTAGTTCCTCCAGGATTAACCGCCCTAGCAGCGGGGGTCTTTTCAATTGTTTAGCACAAGCGACCTAGTGTCAATTAGCTCGGGGAATGCCCAGTCAGTGGGCAGTAGAGAAAAGGTGAGTATCAACGGCGAAGCGCCAGTGCTTCCTCTGCCACCGGGTCCGGGTCGCGACGGATTGCGCCCGCCTCCGGTCCAACCTGAGTTCCGGCTCGCTTGCTGGCGTCGGCCAGAAACTGTCGCTGCGATGCGTCAGGGAGTGCATCCTGCAGCTTTCCAGATTTCACCAGGCAAGCGTAAACGAGTCGAACGGGAAATCCAGCGCTATCGAGAAAGCGTCCATAGGCCAGCCAATCCTCGGCACTCGAGGTCCGATCGTTGATCGATTCATCCAACTGCAAGGCATGCTGGTAGAGCTGGAGTGCCTTGCCCAATTTGCCGGCGTCGGCTTCGAGAGCCGCTTCATTCACGTTGGCGATGCTCTCCAGTTTGGTTTGTTTGGTCTGAGCTGCAATGGTTGCCGCTAACTCGTAGGACTGAATCGCCAGCGCTTTCTCGGACGCACGGGCCTGGCAATCTGCCATGCGGAGCGCGATCGCGATTACCTTCTCCGGCTGCGGACGCTTCGCTGCCGGCTGCTTGGCGACGGCGCTCAGAAATACTCGGTAATGTCCGGCGGCGGCTTGCGCCTTGCCTTCGTGATCAAGTTCGTTCCCGAGATAAAGATGCGCCAGCATCTGGCCTGGATCGACGGCAATCGCCCGGTTCCAGCTCTCCACTGCCTGATCCGGTTGTCCGAGTCGCATCGCCAGCAGACCTCGATCCACCAGAAGATTTGCATCTTTCGGGGCGTACTTCAACGACGCGTCGGTCAAGCCTAGAGCTTCATCGAAACGCTCTTGCCCAATGAGGAATTTCAGCAGCGCCTGGCGCGGAGCCGGATCGGCAGGATTCGCCTGTATTGCTTTTCGCCAGGCAGCTTCTGCAGGCTGCGCGTGACCTTCCTCCAGCTCGCGCCGGGCTAGACGCATCTGCACTGAACTGTCAAAGGAATCCAGTGATGCCGCTCGCTGCAGATCATGCAGATTATCGGCTCGGAGCGACAGATAATACCGAACCTGATCCACCGTTCCCCACAGCAGCAACACAAGGGCAGCCGCAATCCGAAGTTGACGCGCTCCCGCAGATCCACCAGTCAGCCAGCGCCACGCGTAGGACAACCGGCTCCCAGCCCCAGTAGCGGCGTCTGAGATGCGATCCCGCGAACTGAGCAAAAGCGTCGCAATTCGTCCATCGCGAAGTTTCCAGATCGCGCCGTCCAGAAGGAAGTGGTGAATATTCACCAACGCGGTGAAGATCAGAAAACTCGTGGTGAAGTCATGATGGAATATGCGGCTAGCGAGCCAGGGTCCGGGAACAAACAGCGCGATGCCCCCGGCAATCAGCACGCCGAAGTATGCCCACGCACGCCAAGGACGACTGCTCTCGCCCCCCGCCTCGCGGCGCGCGTAGTAGCTGGTGATCCACAGATATTGCGCGGAGTGCATGACGGCCAGTGCGCCCGAACTATAACGGCTCTGCGGAACTGCCAGACCTTTGATCAGCGAAACGCCCGCCGGCAATACAAACCACAGAAACTGTGATGAGAATAGGGTGAGCGAAGGCAGCAGCTTGCGCCAGCCGGTCTCTCGAGCAAGACGCGAGAGCCCAAACCCCGCCAGCAGGACAAACGCTACGGCGAGCAGCACCTGCTCCCACCGGCTGACCATCGCTGGAATTCCGAGAGAAATAAAAAGCGGGTCCGAGGAGGCCCCCGTATGGAAGCCCAGGAACAGAATCAGGTACGAAGCAATGAATGCGCTGTAGAGCGCCCGGCGCACCGCCTCACTCGGCTTTGCTCCCGCCCGGCGAGCGAACATCATAAACAAGCCGTAGTTCTGTCCGCTGTAATGCCACGGGCTCCAGGTCAAATAGATGGTGAAAATCCAGGGCAGAATCCGAACCCAAGAGTGCGCCAGCACCAGCGTCAGCACGATCAGCGCCGTGATGTGCACGGTAAAGACGCGGTATTTGTGAAAATCTTCCTCGCGATGGTAAGCGCGATAGATCGTGGCCATGTAGTGCGGGTAGTTGAAAAACAGCGCCAGCGCGTAGAAGGCAACCGACCAGGCCCGCGCGCTCGAAGCAATCGAAAGGTAAGAAATCAGCAAAAGCGGCGCCGACCAGGCTCCGCATCCCACCACCAGATCGAGCCATGGAGAGTAGATCCACGGCGATGCCGGAGCAGTTCCCTCGCTCGGACTGGGCATTGTTTTGACCATCACGTTGAGTGGTTTGAACGGATTATAGGCGGCAGAAGGGTAACCGCTCCGGTAACGAAGGTAACTGGGTCCTTTACAATGCGCAGGTGAAGAATTGGGACGTAATCGTAATTGGCGGCGGCATCATCGGACTTTCGCTGTCGATTGAACTAAGAAAAAAAGGCGCGACGGTTCTACTCGTTGAGCGGGGCGAGCCGGGCCGCGAAGCGTCGCACGCCGCAGGCGGCATGCTGGTCGATTGCCTTCTTGAGACGCCCGCTGTTCTACAACCCCTAGCCACAGCCAGCGCCCGCCTGTATCCCGAGTTCGCCCACGAGCTGGAAGTGGAATCGGGCATGAAAGTTGATCTGCGGGACCAGGGCACGATTTTTTTTCCGTCCGCCGAGCATCTTTCTTCTCCGTCAGTGCAAGCGGCGGTGCTTCCAGCACCTCTGGCCGAATTCGAACCGGCACTTGCGGATTCCAATCGGCCCACATTCTATTTGCAGGAGCGCAGTGTCGACCCGCGAGCGCTCACGGCGGCTGCACTCAAAGCGGCCAAACATCGCGGAGTGGATTTTTCCTCCGGTGACGAGGTCACTGCAGTGAATCGCTCCGACGGCAGGGCCAGCGGAGTCGTCACAAAAAGGACCTCGTTCCAGGCACCGACGGTCGTCAACTGCGCCGGCGCATGGTCGGGCCAGATCGCGCCCCACGCCTTTCCCACCCGCCCGGTCAAGGGACAAATGCTTTGCCTGGCTTCGCCTTCGCGCAACCTGCTCAAACATGTGATCCGTGCGCCGGAGGCCTATCTGATTCCGCGCAGCGACGGAAGAATCCTGGTGGGCGCCACGGTAGAAGAAGCCGGATTCGACAAGCGCACCGATGTTATGACGATTCAGCGCTTGCACCATGCCGCGATCGCTCTGGTTCCAGAGCTGCGAGGCGCAAAGATTCTTGAAGACTGGGCCGGTCTGCGTCCTGGAACTCCCGACGCACTGCCAATTCTCGGCGCAACAGTGACTCCCGGCTATTACGTAGCCACCGGCCATTTCCGCGACGGCATCCTGCTGGCCCCAATCACAGCGCAAGTGATGGCGGAAATGATTACCGGAACCAACTGCCCCTACGACCTCAAACCATTCTCGCCAGCCAGATTCTCCAGGAACCAAGCTGCCTGAAAGCTCCGTGACGCGCTTCGTGCGTGGCTTGCTACGTCTTGCCGTCGCCATGCTGGCTGGCACCGCCGCCCAATTCCTTCGAGTATACTGAAACGTTTCCTCGTCAAGCCCGAGTCGGCACCGCCGCGCATCAGCACCAGAAAGGATCTCCCATGGCCTCTCCCGCAGTAGATTTTGCCCGCAATAATCAGCAGCGTTTCCTGAGTGAACTCAAAGATCTTCTCCGCATCCCCAGCGTCAGCACGCTCGAAGAACACAAGCCTGACGTTCAAAGAGCCGCCGACTTCGTGGCCAACGAACTCCGCCGTATCGGGATGGAAAACGTCGAGGTCATCCCCACTAAGGGTCATCCTCTTATATACGCCGATTGGCTGCACGCTCCGGGCAAGCCCACGGCCCTCTGCTACGCGCACTACGACGTGCAGCCCCCCGATCCTTTGGACGAATGGCACACTCCGCCCTTCGACCCCACCGAGCGGAACAACAATATCTACGCCCGCGGAGCAGTCGACGACAAAGGCCAGCTCTGGATGGAGGTGAAAGCGCTCGAATCGCTGATGAGGTCCGGCAACGGCAAGCTGCCCATAAACGTCAAAGTAATTTTTGAAGGCGAAGAAGAAGTGGGCGGGGAATCCATCACCGAGTACGTCCGCAAGCAAAAAGCCAAGCTGAAAGCTGATTTCGCCCTGGTCTGCGACACTGAGCTTTTTGCTCCCGACCTTCCGACGCTGTGCGTCGGCCTTCGCGGCCTCCTCTACACCGAAATCGAAGCCGTCGGAGCCAAAATCGATCTCCACTCCGGCATGTACGGCGGCGCCGCACCCAATCCCTTCTTCGCGCTAATCGAAATCATCAGCAAGCTGAAAGATGCCAAGGGCCACATACTGATTCCCGGCTTCTATAAAGGAGTGAAAGCGCCCAGCAAGGACGAGCTCAAAGCATGGAGGCGACTGCCCTTCAACGAGGAACGCTACCGGAAAACTGAAGTCGGATCAAAAGTGCTGACCGGCGAGCCCGGCTACTCAGTTCTCTATCGCACCTGGGCACGCCCCACGCTCGAAGTCCACGGCATGCCCGGAGGCTTCATTGCTGCCGGCGCCAAGACGGTGATCCCGGCTAAAGCCGCAGCAAAGGTTTCTATGCGCCTCGTGCCCAACCAGAATCCCAGCGACATCCTGAAGCGCTACACCGCGTTCGTCAAGAAGCTAACGCCCAAGGGCATCGAAACCAAAATCAAAGTGTGGAGCAAAGGCCCGGCCTGCGTGGTGGGCACCGACAATCCCTACATCAAGGCCGCGACTGAAGCTCTACACGACACATTCAAGAAAGAAACCGTCTTCATCCGCAGCGGCGGGTCGATCCCTATCGTCAACGATTTCTACCAGGGTCTGAAGATCCCCAGCGTGATGATGGGCTTCGGCCTTCCCGACGACAACCTGCACGCCCCTAATGAAAAGTTCCACATCCCCAACTTTCACCGCGGCATAGAAACCATCTGCCTGTTCTTCGAAAAGCTGGGAGGAAAGTAAGAGTCGCAGTTGTGTGTGCGATCCCTCCAGGGCTCTCGAGGAATCGTTGTCTTAGATCGCCGACTGCGCTACCATAATCTTGCTCTCGCGGTTCTCCCACCTCGTCCTTCCCTCGCCCGTAAACCAGGCAGCTGCTGCAATGTGTGTGCAACCCAGTGCGCAAAGGCTTAAGGCCATACAATATATAGTGTTATATTGCTTGACCCCGCCCCGATTTCACCGTTACAGTAGCTCTAATTTGTGCCTGCCAAATCCAGCTTGGGGCGGCAAGAGTCTGGGCAAGCACCGTTTCGGCGCTGGAGGTATCAGTCTGGTAAACAGGCCGGCAAGCAGCACAACAGAAAACTGGACACTGACAACTGGCCACAGGCCACTGCTTCTCCAAGGAGTCCACGTTGCTTAAACTGAAGCGGCTTCAAATTCTCGGCTTTAAATCGTTTTGCGACCGCACCGACCTCAAGTTTCACGGGGACGGCATCGCTGCCATCATCGGACCCAACGGGTGCGGCAAGTCGAATATTGCCGACGCCATTTCCTGGGTGCTGGGTGAACAGTCGGCCAAGACGCTGCGCGGCTCGCGCATGGAAGATGTGATCTTCGCCGGCACCCGCGACCGCAAGCCCACTGGCATGGCCGAGGTCTCGCTGACGCTGATCGATCCCGAAGAGTATCCCGGCCCCGATGCGGATACACCTACCGAGATCGACATCCAAGATGAACTTCCCGTGAGCGCGGAAGCTGCGCGACGTCCAGCTGAGGATTGGGACGAAGCTGCCGTCCGCGCGCAAGCCGCAGAAGAAACAGATCGCGCCGTCGAGGAAGCTCAGCCGGGCAAAACGGAAGAAGTAGAAATTCCGCGATCGAGGGTCAATACGCTAGCGGTCGCCTTCCCCGACGACGAACCGGTGTTCGCGTTGCCCGTGCATGCTATCGTGCCAGTCGCGACTTCCGCCGCGGTGATCGGTGCAACTCAAGTCGTGCTTAAGATCCGCCGCCGGAGATTCAACCAGCAGCAGTTCCGCACTGGTGAAACTGTCGTCACGCGCCGGCTGTTCCGTTCCGGCGACAGCGAATACTTGCTCAATGGCAAACTCTGCCGACTGCGCGACATTCAGGAACTCTTCATGGGCACAGGCCTCGGACCTGAGACCTACGCCTTGATTGAGCAAGGGCGCATCGGCCAGATTCTCAGCAGCCGCCCCACGGACCGCCGGGCAATTCTCGAGGAGGCCGCGGGAATCACGAAATTCAAGACCAAGAAGCGGTTGGCCGAAGCTCGCCTCGAAGACGCGAAGCTGAACCTAGCCCGCGTGAACGACATTTTCGACGAAGTCACGCGCCAGATGAATTCGCTCAAGCGCCAGGCCTCCAAGGCCGAGCGCTATGCCAAGCTGCGCGAGGAGATGCGGGCTCAACTGCGCGTGGTCCTGGCGAGCAAGTTTGCCGCCATCGAACGGGAGAGCAGCGAACTCGACGCCCAGCTCAACGCTCTGGCTGAGGACATGCAGCATCGCACCGAAGCGGTTCAGCAACTTGAGTCCGAGCATGCAGAGGGTACCGAGCGTGGCTATGCCATCGAGACCGAGCTACGGGAAAATCGTGATCGCCTGAGCCAGGTCGATTTGGAAATCGATCGAGCCCATGCTCGCCGCCGGCACAATGAAGAACGCTGCGCCGAACTCGTGGTTCGTTCCGCCTCGGCGGAAGCCGAATTGGCCCAGGCCCGCCACCGCTTGACCGCGCTAGAGGCGGAACGCGATTCCAATCGGCAAATTCTGGAATCCGCCGCTGCCGATCTGTCGGCGGCCCAGCACGAACTGGCTTTGTCGCAGCAAGAGGCAGCAGCTGCGGCCGCAGCACTGGCCGGGCTTGAGCACCAGCAGGAAGAGTCTCGCGTGGCTATCTTCGACACGGTGTCGTCGGTTTCGCGGCTTCGCAACCAGCTCGCTCAAGCCGAAGAGCGCCTCGCGGGCGCAGATCGTGAAGCCGGGCGCCTGCAAGCTGAAATCAGCAACGCCAACCTGCAGGTGGAAACCTTCGGCGGCCAGCGCGGGCAACTTGCCCTCGAGTTCGAAACCGTAACACAGCGCGTCGCCGGAATCAGTGCGGAGATCAGTCAACTGCGCCGCTTGCTCGAAGCCAAGCGCCTCGATGAAACCAAAGCGAAAACTCATCTTGACCTTCTCCGCGCGGAATTCGCGACTGCTCTAGGGAAAAAGGGATCGCTCGAAGCAGTCATCGCTGAACACGGATACTCGACAGAATCGGTTCGCAGGCTTTTCCAGTCCGGGGTGATGCAGAGCGGCCTGGCGCCGGTCGGCGTGCTCGCTGATTTTCTTGAGGTCGAGCCGCGCTTCGAGCGGGTGGTCGAAGACTTCCTGCGCGACGAGTTGAACTACATCGTGGTCAAGTCCTGGGACGCTGCCGACGAAGGCCTTCGCCTGCTGCGCAGCGATGTTGACGGCCGCGCTACTTTTCTGGTTCATCCCGAAGACGCGCAGGCTAAGTTCTCTTTTATCCTGGATGAAGCCGCGCACTGTGCTCCGCCCACGGCTTCCATCGTGCCGTTGAAGCACACGATTCGCGTTCTCGACGGCTTTGGAAAGTCTCTCGAAGTGATCTTGCCGAAGTTGCGCGACGGCTACATCGTTCCTGGCTCCGATACGGCTCGTGGTCTCGCGCTGGAGAATCCCGACGCATTTTTCCTTTCGCAATCTGGAGAATGCTTCCACAACGTGACTGTCACCGGCGGCAAACAGCGTTCCGAGGGCCCCCTTTCGATGAAGCGCGAACTCCGGGAAGTTTTGCGGCAGCTTGAGGATCTCGAGCGCGCTCTTCGCGAGGAAGAAATGCGAGTGCTGACGCTCGGCCGGGAAATTAGAGACTTCTCTTCCCTTCTCGATCGTCTCGAAGGCGAGAAGCGAGAGGCCGAACACCAGTCGATGACTTCGGGCCACATGCTGCAGCAGCTTGATTCGGAGATGGCCCGCGTCAGCGAGCGTGTGAGCATTTCCCAAGCTGAGTTGGAGCGCCTTGCCGCAGAGCGGGCCGAGCAGGAATCGGTCGCTGCTGAGCGCCGGACTGAGATCGGAATACTTGAACAGACTCGTGCCGAGATCGAGCAGCAGATTGCGACAGCTCAGGAGTTGCTCGGCACGCTGCGTCAGCGTCGGGAGGATGCAGCCCAGGCTAGCTCGCAGCGCGTGGCCCGGGTCGCGGCGCTGGAAGAGCGCCACCGTTCCGCAACTGCCGTGCTTGGACGAATTGATTCCCTCTTCGCGGAGATGAGCGAGCGCCTCCACGCTCTGGTCTCACAGATTGAAGCATCTGCCGCCGAGAAGCTGCAGCGTGAAGCGGAGAATCTGCAGCTCGAACAGCAAACCGCGGACTTCGTGGCCGAGCGCAATGCGAGTCAGGCGCGGGAGGGGTTGCTGCAGTTCGAAAAAGATCAACTCCGCGCGCGCCTCTCCGAAATCGACGAGCTTCTCCGCCACGCCCGGCACCTCCTCGACCAGGCGCGTGACCGCCGGGGAGAGCTGCAGGCGGCCGCTGCCAAGCTGCAAGCCGACGCCATGCACATGGCAGACACCTGCCTGAACGAATTGGGAATCGAGCGCGCCGCTTTGCTGGCCGATACGACACTCGCGCTCGTTGCCGGTGACGAACTGGCGGCTCGTGATCAGCTTCATCGGGAGATGCGGGCTAAACTGGAAGCCATGGGTCCGGTGAACATGATGGCGCTCGAAGAGTATCGCGAGACTGCCGAACGTCACGCGTTCCTCGATGGCCAGCGCAAAGATCTGATCTCCTCCATCGAAAACACCACCGCCACGATTCGCGAGATCGATGAGGTCTCGCGCCAGAAGTTCGAGGAAGCGTTTGCTCGGATCAATGAGAACTTTGGAGTTACTTTCAAGAAGCTCTTCGGCGGCGGGCATGCCTTCATGCGGCTCACCGACGAGGAAAACTCGGCCGAGAGTGGGATCGACGTGGTCGCATCGCCTCCCGGCAAGCGCCTGCAGAGTGTGCTGCTGCTTTCCGGCGGAGAAAAGGCGCTGACCGCGCTGGCTTTGCTGGTCGGCATCTTCCAGTACACGCCCAGCCCGTTCTGCATCCTTGACGAGGTGGATGCGCCACTCGACGAAGCTAACATCGGCCGCTTCACAGAGCTGGTGAAAGAGATGAGCATCAAGACGCAGTTCGTGCTTATCACGCACAGCAAGAAAACGATGAGCATCGCCCCCGTGCTGTACGGAGTGACCATGCAGGAACCCGGTGTGTCGAAGCTAGTCTCAGTGCGCTTTGGAGCCGCATAGAAATCGACCCGGGGGCAAAGCGTGGAGCTGAGTTCAGTTTCGGAACCTTTCGGCTTCGACTTTTCAGTTTTGGAACTTTTCGAGGGGAAAACAAATTCGTTGGTATCGAGGGCATGCGATCTGGCATCCAATGGGCAGGAGAAGTTTGTGATGTCAGTTTTCGACGAGAAGTATCGAGTCGTGGGTGTCGAAAGTGACCGCCTGCTGCTGCGTGGAGTGCACAGCGGCGATGTGTTGACTATCGTCAACTCCGAGCCAGAGATTCCTCTTACCCAAGAAGAGTATCCGCTGGGCAAATTGATTGCCTTGACGGACCCCTCCAGCGCGCCTCTGAACTAAGGGATAATCAGCAGTTTCAGCAGAAAAAAACAGGAGTCGGAGCCGTGTCGTTGAAGACACCGGCAGAATCTGCATCGTACTCGCGTAACGAGGGGGAGTGGAGTTAATCTAGAGGGCTGAAGGGCTGGAGGAGGGTGCGTGCGCTGCGGACGATGCGGCAACGAGAACGACGATTCCAACCGCTTTTGCGGGATGTGCGGAGCGTCTCTTGTTGCGACAACTCAGACAGGCGGACAAAAGCCTGTGGCTGCTCCGACGGGGAGCAGCGCAGTACCCAGACAGACCGCGGGTCCGGTGCAAGCTCCAGTGCAATCTGCGCCGAGGCAAGCGGCCGAGGCGCCTGTCCCTGAGCCTGCGGGATTGAATAGTGCCGCTGCGGAACGGCGTCCGGCGCCGCTTCCGCCTACCGGTGCCAGGTCAAGCACGGGACCGGTGATCACCGGCCACTCCTTCCTCGGATTGAGCAGTCCTGGACCCGCCGTTGATCGTCACGATGAGGGCGATCCTTTGCGGCCCTCTTCTAATCTGGACTATCTTCTCGATGATGAGGAAGAAGAGCCTAGGCGCGGCTGGGGCAAACTAGTCTTGATGGTTATCGCGCTGGCCTTGGCTGTGGGACTTGGCTACCTGCATCTTAAGCAGACTGGATTCGCCGGGCTGACAGCGAGCGACAAGAAGCCACCGGCAGCGAAGCCAGTGGCGGACTCGGTACCGGGCGCGGATTCCGGAGGGACGGCGGGGCCGGCGTCTCCTGACAGCACGAATCCGACGGCTGGTACTGGCTCCGGGACGGCTCCGGCTCCGGCCACCGGTGGTGCAGCAGCGAGTCCAGCTGGATCTGATGCAGGAACGGCGACTGCTTCGACGCCTTCGCAGACAACTCCGCAAGTGACTCCGCAAACAACTCCTTCGCCGATCACACCTTCTCAAACCGTCCCTGCGCAAGCGCAAGCGAGCGATCCCAACTTGCCGGCGAGCTCTGTGCCCCCACCTGCGAGTTCTGGTCCGGACAAGCAACCGCCTCCGGCAGAGCCGACCCCTGCACCGAAAGCACCGACGCGCAAGCCGCCTGCGGCGCAAAAGCCGGTTGATCCCGTGGCCTACGCGGAGCGCTACATCTATGGACGCGGGGTGAGCCAGGACTGCGATCATGGGCTGCGGCTGTTGAAGCCAGCGGCGGAACAGTCGAATGCGAAGGCGATGATTTCGCTGGGTGCGCTGTACTCGACGGGAACCTGCACACCGCGGGATCTACCCACGGCCTACCGGTGGTTTGCGCTAGCTCTACACCAGGAGCCCGACAATCAGGCGCTGCAGGACGACCTGCAGAAATTGTGGAGCCAAATGACGCAGCCGGAGCGTCAACTTGCCATCAAGTTGAGTCAGTGAGTTGAGGACGAGAGCTTCCCTCAGCGTCTAAAGCCGGCGTCTATTGTTCGGAGTTACTGTACGACTGAAGTCGAGCCCTGATACGAACCTCCCTAATCAATGCGACCTACTCAGTCAGAGTAACCAACACACATAATCCCTTGCCCGTGGTGGTACTTGGCTGCTATGTTTTCGCCACAGCTTTGGGCGCCGGTTGCGGGCGGGAAGGCAATCCGACAGGGCTGATTTTTCGTATATCTATATAAGGAAGAGATATAGGTTTGTTGAGTCCGCAACCACAAACCATTCCGGCAGATCTCGCCCTTGTGACTGGGCTGAAGTCCGGCGATCAGGGGGCGATGGCACAGCTCTATGACCGCTATTCTTCGATCGTGTATGCGGTTGCCTTGCGGGTGCTGGGCGATACTGGGGCGGCGGAGGATGTGTTGCAGGAAGTCTTTCTGCAGTTGTGGAGGAAGCCGAGCGCGTTCGATGCGGCGCGCGGGAGTTTGGGAAGCTGGCTGGCGGTGATCACTCGCAACCGCGCGATTGACTTCCTCAGAAAGCGGCGACCGGAGACGGATATTGATGACGTGGTGCTGTCGGTGGCGCCTGACCTGGCCGGAGACGCAGAACGGGCGCGGGCTGCGGAGAAAGTGCGGGGTGTTATCGGGACTATGGCTCCGGCGCAGCGTTCCGCTCTTGAAATGGCTTATTGGGAAGGCATGAGCCATTCTGAGATTGCCGACAAGACGGGAGAGCCGCTGGGGACGGTGAAGACGCGCATACGCTCGGGGTTGATCGCTTTGCGGAAGGCGTTTCAGGGTTGAGGGAGTCGCGGAGCCGTCCTCCGCGGACAGCCGAGGGTGGCTGTCTCACATTCTAGAATTGTAGCAATGAGCGAGCACGAACAATTCGCTGACGATCTCGCACTGTATGCGCTGGATGGGCTGCGAGGAGAGGATCGCGCGCGAATGGATGCGCATCTGGCTACGTGTGCTGCGTGCCGGCTGGAGCTGGAGCAACTGCGCGGGGATACGGCGTTGCTGGCGCTGTCGGCGGCGGGGCCGAGGCCTCCGCAGCGGGCGCGGCAGCGGTTGCTGGATGCGGTGGCGCGGGAGGCACGCGTGGCAAGAGTACCGCAGACTTCGACCCGCGCTCCGTGGTGGGGATGGTTGGGATGGGCGGCTACGGCGGCTGTGGTGGTCTTCGCGCTTTCGTTGTGGCGGGAGAATACTGCGTTGCAGCAGAGTTTAGCGTCAATGAGTTCGCGGGCAGGGGAGAGCAGGCGCGAACTGGAAGAGTTGCGTAGGGTGGCGGCGCCGATCCTTGATCCCGAAGCGCAGCGGGTGACGCTGGTTTCAACGAAGGCTGCGCCGCAGCCACAGGGTAAGGCATTTTATCTGCGGAACCGCAGTAGCCTGGTCTTCCTGGCGAATAACATGCCGGCGCTGCCGCCGCGGAAGGCTTATGAGTTGTGGCTGATTCCGGTTAACGGCGCGCCGATTCCGGCGGGAGTGTTCAAGCCCGATGCGCATGGGAGCGCGAGTGTGGTGAATCCGCTGCTGCCGGCGGCAGTTGAGGCAAAGGCGTTCGCGATCACCGTGGAAGATGAAACCGGTGCGACTGCGCCGACTATGCCGATTCTGATGATGGGCGCGGGCGAATAAAGTAAGGTACCAAACGACTGTGCTCGAGGCTCGAGGAACGATGGCAGTGATGGGAAGCTAGCAGCAGAACGCGTCGCTGCGCTTGGCGGGACAGCCGAGGCGTCTGTCCCTACATAAGCTAAGCAACCCGAGACACCCACTCCACCGATTATTTTTCCAAGACCATCGTGGCTTTGGGCGCGTCGATGTGTGCTTTTCTATAAGCGCGAGCTACGTCGCCTAGAGGCGTCTCGTACGGGAGGGACCCGAGTTCCGCCAGCGGTACCTCGCCCGTCGCATAGCTGTACGGAGAAAAGTTGCTGCTTAACAAACTGGTCTCCTGAGCCATCGCGTGCTCCGCGGCACGCAGCGGATGTTCGAACATGACAACAGGCGAGGGCGTGTTGCTCAGGATGGGAGCGCTTTGAGCAAAGGCTGCGGTTGCGCAGAGAAAGCAGAGAACAATGATTGTGGTCTTCATAAAATGATCCTATCCGGGGAAACTAGGTTAATTAATGTGAAAGAACTCGCGGAATGCCCGATTAGTGCGGCTTCCGGGGCTATTGCGGCAATCGGCGTACCAAACCGGAGCGGCTGGAATTCGAGTTACGCGTAGTAACGCAAGGCTAGACGCAAGAGTTTGCACATGAGTGGAAAGATCAGGAGTATGGGCAAGGATCAACCGCTCGAGGCAGGAAGCACCAGCACCAGAAGTCGGAAATGCCTACCGAGGCCAGGGGCGGCGCAGGCGAGTTGCATCGATCCCCTCGGCTAGGCTCAGGGCAGGCTTTCGCTTCGTTCAGGATGACAGAGTTCAAAGAGGTCGTTCTATGAGATGGCATGTGATTCCACTGTGTGTTCTGTTGCTGTCTGTGCGGTTGTGGGGACAGACCGATTGCGAACAGGGTAACGGGGCGCTGGATTCGGCTCCGCCGAAAACGATGAGCGTGCAGGACGCGATTCAGAAGTTGGGGGCGGCCGAGTCCGCCGCGAAGGAAGCGCGCCTGCATTACACCTATACGCAAGACGTGCTGGTTCAAACGCTTACTGGCCAGGACGTTACGGGAGCGTTTCATGAGGTGACGAATGTTTCCTACGACGCGAAGGGCAAGCGACAAGAGCAAGTAACGTTCGCGGGTCAATCTACCTTGCGCGGGGTTCAGCTGACCCAGGAAGACACGGAAGATATTCGCGTCTTCATGCCGCTGATGCTGACCAGCGAAGACCTGACCCAATATAACCTGACCTATAACGGGCAGCGGCATGTGGACGACCTGGACACCTTCGAGTTCCACGTGGAGCCGAAGAACAAGGAAAAGAGCAAGCGATATTTTGAGGGGAAGATCTGGGTGGATGCGCAGGATTTCCAGATCGTGAAGGTGTGCGGCAAGAGCGGTCCGGACCTGATACGGAAGGGGAAGCATCAGCATTCGGACTTGCGGCCTATGTTTGTGACCTATCGCCAACAAGTGGATGGGCGCTACTGGTTTCCGGCGTACTCGCGCTCCGATGATTACTTGCAATTCAAAACAGGGGCAGTGCGGGTGCGAGAGATCATCAAATATAACGGGTACAAGCGGACGGGCGCGCAGTGAGGGAACAGGATTTCTGGTAAGTCTCTAATCGACCTACTATTTGAACAGAAAAAACCATTCTCTCAGATGCCGAGCGGCCTTGAAAATGAGGGCTCGAACAGCGGGATCGACCTCAGTGGTAGGGGCGCATGAGGGATTTGAAGAAGCTGGAGCAAACCGCCGTCGAAGCCGTCGCCAGACAGTTCTCAGGAACCTGGGAAAAAAGTACTGATTCCTCCGACGCTTATATCATGCTCGCCGGCAAACAGGTAGCGGTTGACATCACAACCCTCAAACTGCACGGCACCGTCCAATGTAACGCCGCCAAGCCCGGTCTGAGGTTCGATAAGGTTGCGACCAGGCTCGTTGAAGGTCTGCAAGCCACTCTTGGAGAAGCCGTACCGGCCGGCGTGACGGTGTTGCTGACCATCACAGCACCGATCCGTTTGCCGTCGAAAACCGCGGCCTCGCTGGAAGATAAAATACAAGCTCTTCTCGGGCGGGGATCGCCGGGTCGAGATGCGCAAGAGATGATTCACGGGAATCGTGTCCGGATTCGATTTTTGAGAAACCAATCTGACCGAGCACCAAAGATGATTGGGTTCGTGCACAATTCCGATTCAAACCCACTTCTACTCTTGAACATGACAAGCGAACTGTTTGACCTAACCAGTGCCGAGACCAGCAGGCGGGCGCCGATGCTTGCGCGTGATCGATGGCTCGTTGTGACAAGCGCCAGAGGAATTTCATGCTTAGCGGCATATCGCCACATCTACTCCCAGCTGCACATGGCGACCAGCTTTAAAAAGATTCTCGTGGTCTTTGGAGACGGGAGTGTGGGGATGTTGACGGGATGAAACCAGTTTGCGTGCGTTTTGGGTTCTTACGGGTCCACCCGGTCAGCCGCATTTGGTGCTTCCTCAGTGCGCCGACTGCCGTATTTCTTGAACACTGAGTCGCGGGAGACTACACCTTCCAACTTCCGGGAATTCGCACGATTGACCACCGGGACCAGCGGGTAATCGTTCACATAGCGAAGTGCGGAGTCCAGCGGGAGATCCGGATACAAGCTGGGCAGAGGCTGCGGAAGAACCGAGGCCAGCGTGTGTTCGCCTTTCCCTTCCCGGAAAAGGCGCTGGAGCTGGTCGCGGCTGATGATGTTCCAGCCACTGGGATGCATGCGCACTAGAAAGTTGGAGTCTGTGGAATCCTGCACGCGGCGGGCGTTGGCGTCGACGTAATCTTCGGCATTGAGGATGATGGTGGGGGCGGGGAGCATGGCGTCTTCGACTCGGAGGATGGTTTCTTCACGATCTTCTTCCAATGAGGGGAGGATGAGGCCATCCTGACGGGTGAGCATGTCGAAGATGGGAACGGTTTGCAGACTGCGCGAGATTACATAAGAAAAAGTGTTCGCAACAATGACTGGGACGACGATTTCATAGTTGCCGCTGACCTCGAGAACCATGAAGACGGAAGTCATGGGGGCACGAAGGAATCCGGCAAAGAGGACACCCATGCCGACCAGAACGTAGGTTCCGGTGGACCCGGTGAGATGAGGAAAGAAGTGGCGTTCGAGGTCACCGACAGCGCCACCGAGCATGGCTCCGATAAAAAGCGTGGGCGCGAACATGCCGCCGGGAGTGCCGCTCACGAAGGAAAGAGTAGTAGCTAGGATCTTCAAAACAGCGAGGAGGGCTAGCATCTTCCAGACGTACTGGCCGTGCATGGCCTGATCCATGGAATCGTAGCCGGCGCCCATGACTTGGGGCGCGCCGAGGAAGGCGATGAGGCCGATGAGGAGTCCGGCGAGCGCGGGCTGAAAGTATTGCGTCCACGACGGCAGAGAGTTGAGGCGGGGGCGCAGGTAGGCGATCGATTTGGCGAAGGCAACCGAGGCCAGGCCGCCGAAAATGCCTAAAACGGCGTACGCAATGAGTTCGGTGGGCCGCTTGAAGGTAGTGACGGGAATCCGGAAAAGGGGTTGGCTTCCGAGGAACCAGCGGACGATCACAACACTGGAGACGGCGGAAAGCACGACAGAGCCGAGGATGCCGGCACTCCAGCGGCCAATGACCTCCTCGATGACAAAAAGTACGGCGGAGATGGGAGCGTTGAAAGCTGCGGCCAGGCCGGCGGCGGCGCCGACTGGGGCCATGAGGCGGAGTTTCTCGCGGGAGATATCCAGCTGGCGTCCTAGAGCGGAAGCGATGCCGGCGCCGATCTGGAGAGAAGGATCTTCAGGTCCCAGGGATTGGCCGGAACCGATGGCGATCGCGGCACAGATGAATTTTCCGACAGCGGTGCGGAAAGGGATGAACCCATTGAAAATGTAGAGCGCCGCCTTGGTCTGGTTCACGCCGCTGCCGCGAATGCCGGGGAAGACATGAATCACCAGAGCAGCGACGACCAGGCCTGCCAGCGCCGGAACTGCAAACAGGCGCCAGCTGTGGGTTTGCGGGAGCGGACCGAGCAGCGCCAGGTGCGTCCAATCGATGGCTAGGCGGAAGCAGACTACCGCGAGGCCGGAGAAGATTCCGATAAACACCGAGAGGATCAGGAAAAATAATTCTTCGTTGAAGACGCCCTCGAGAGTGGAAAACAAGCGGCTAGGAACCTGGAGCGGGGCCACTGGGGCCGGCGCGGGATGGTTTGTGGAAGAGTTGCTCACTGGCTGGCGGCCTCGCGTTTTTGAGAGCTCAGGAGCAGGGCAAGATCGAGGCCTTGCGGCGCGCCGCAGGTCGCAGCGGTCCGCTGTTCGATTTGGAAGACGACGTCCATGATCGCATCTGGGAGATCGGTTTCCGTGGGGGAGCGGAGATGGGCTAGATCTGGTTTGGCCTCGGTCCACAAGGACTGCAGAGTGGCAAGAGACGATGTGGCGGGCGTTGCGGTTTTGAGATCGACGCTACTTTTCTGGGCACACTCGACGAGGCGCTTTTCGGCTTGGGTGAAGGCGGCAGTGATGCGGCGGTTGCGTTCCGCGTCGGAGATGTGACTCTGAAAAGGATCGTGGCGGAGAATGAGGTCAGTGGTCGCGAGAAGCTGGCGGGAGTCGGCATCCTGCGGATTCGCGTTGGCCGCAGCCTGGAGATCGCGGTGGGCAGTGATGTAATCGCCGGCGCGGTATGCGGCGTTGCCGGCTCCGGCCAGGGCGGCGGAGTTCGCGGGATCGAGACGGAGGACTTCTTCGTACTGCGCGAGTTCGGCGGCGTAGTCGTGCGCCTGGGCGAAAAGTCCTGCAGCCTGGAGGTGGGCAGCGGGAGTGGGCGGCAGGGTGGAAGCGAGGGCCATGAGTTCCGATGCCGCTCTGTCAGACGCGCCTTGCTTGAGCAGGAATTGGATCAGTTCGATGCGGGCTTTGCTGCGGTTGGCTTCGGGGTCAGAGTTCCAGACTCCGTACATGGCGTTGTGGTAGTAGCGAGTGGCATCTTCGAGGGAGCCGCGGTGGGCCGCGACGCGGGCCAGAGCGAGATTGACGGCGGCGTCTTGCGGAGCGCGCTGCCAGAGAGCGATGAGGTAGGATTCGGCTTCGTCCAGGCGGCGGGGATCGTTGCTGTCGCGCAGGGCACGGCCCAGGCTGAGTTGGTATTGCGAGTTTGTGGGATCGCAAGTGAGAGCGGCGCGGAACGCGTTGATGGCGTCGTCGAAGCGGTTGGCGCTGGCTTCGGCGAGGCCTTCGGCATAGAGCTTGCGCCCTCGAGACTGCTGGTTGGCGGTAAAGCGGGCGACCAGATGGCTGACGGCGGCGAATCCCGTGGCGGCGGCCAGAGTGAGAATCAAAAGGATGACGGGCGCCGAGCGCGGGATCAGTTTGGGGAAGCTCCACGACATATCTCGTATCACGATATCATTTCGCAAAGCTGAAAGCGGCGCGTTAAGCGCAAAATCAGGCTTGAGGGCCTCAGTTCAGGTAAGATACTCCGTCTGCCGGACTGCCGAAGAATGAATCGCGAATATCACAAGGGATACAGCCAGGAACTGAATCGAGACATGGAAGGGCTAGTTTTCGGGCATACGGGGACGCCTCTCCTGGTGTTTCCGACCTCGATGGGAAGGTTTTTCGAGTATGAAGATCGGGGAATGATTGGCATTCTGGCGCCGAAGATCGAGCGCGGCGAGTTGCAGGTGTTTTGTCCGGACGCGGTCGATACTGAGAGCTGGTACAACAAGGGCGTGCATCCTAAAGTGCGCGTACTGCGGCATTTGCAGTATGAGCGCTACATTCTGCACGAATTCTTGCCGTTCGTACGGTGGAAGAATCAAACGCCGCGGCTGGCCATGACAGGGTGCAGTTTCGGTGCTTATCACGCGGTGAATTTTGCTTTCAAGCACCCCGACGTGGTGACGCACTGCGTGAGCATGAGCGGGTCGTTTGATATTCACCAGTTTCTGGATGGGTATTACGACGATGACTGCTACTTCAATTGCCCGCCCGACTATTTGCCGAATCAGAATGATGACTGGTTTCTGAGCCGCTACCGGCAGATGAAGATTGTGCTGGGGTCGGCGGACTGGGATATATGTTTGGATGCCAATGTGAAGCTCTCGGCGATTTTGAATGGCAAGGGGGTGCCGCACTGGCTGGATATTTACAACGACAATTCGAAACATGACTGGCCACTTTGGCAGAGGATGGCGGGGAAGTATTTTTAAGAGCAGTGGTCAGTGGCCAGCGGTCTGATTGAGAGCTTCGAGAATGGAGAAGGCTGTGAGGAAGATTGGAATTTTGTTTGGGATGGAGAATACTTTTCCGCCGGCTTTGGTCGAGAAGATCAACTCTTTGGGCATTGAGGGAGTTTCGGCGGAGTTTGTGAAGATTGGCGGGATTCGGATGGATGAGCCCAAGAAGTATGACGTGATCATCGATCGGATCTCGCAGGATATTCCGTTCTATCGAGCTTATTTGAAGAATGCCGTGCTTCAGGGGACGATTGTAGTGAACAATCCGTTCTGGTGGACGGCGGATGACAAGTTTTTTAATTATGCGCTGGCGCACAAGCTGGGCGTGGCGATTCCGCCGACGGTGATTCTGCCGCATAACAAGCATCCAGAAGGAACTACCGACAAGTCGATGCGGAATTTGATGTATCCGTTGAACTGGCAGGAACTGTTTGACTACGTCGGCTTCCCTGCTTTTTTGAAGCCCTATTCCGGGGGCGGGTGGAAGCATGTTTATCACGTACATTCGCCGGAGGAGTTCTTTCAGCATTACAACCAGACCGGCGATCTGTGCATGACGCTGCAGCATGGCGTGGTGTTTGAGGAGTATTACCGGTGCTATGCGGTGGGGCAGGAGAAAGTGCACATCATGAAGTACGATCCGCGCGCGCCGCATCATGAACGGTATATAAAGGGGAATCCTCCGCCGTCATCGGAGGCTTTGCGGGCTCGGATTGAGAAAGATGCTCTTACTTTGTGCCGCGTGCTGGGGTATGACTTGAATACGGTGGAGTTTGCAGTGGAAGGTGGAGTGCCTTATGCGATTGATTTTCTGAATCCGGCGCCGGATGCGGAGATTACTTCGGTGGGGCAGGAGAATTTTGACTGGATTGTGAATGCTGTGGCGGAGATGGCGGTAAAGATGGCTCTGAGCGGAGAGAATCCGGGGAACGAGTTGCGGTGGGCTGGGTTTTTAAACGGGCCGTCTGGGAAGAAAACTCGCAAGCCAGAGCCGGGGTGGGTGGCGGAACGGAAGCGGGGAAAAGTGGCGAAGTAGGCTTCAGTCGGCTTCGCCTGACCGGGGCGGCGAATTGGAGGTGAAGGATCGATGGATACCGTTCATTTACTCTGGTACGTCCATGAATGGGCAGAGGGCGAGGATACTGAACTATTGATCGGTGTCTACCGCACGGAAGCGGACGCCAAGGATGCCATCGGACGGCTCAAGGACCAGCCCGGCTTCGAGGCATACCCGGAGGGGTTTATGATTGCGCCCTACGATCTCGGCAAAGACCACTGGACAAAAGGGTTCGCCATTACGAAGACTTCACGCTAAGCTCGCGAACCTGCCATTACCTCAGTTTCGAATTGGCCAAAGCCCCCTCCCTCGCGTTGTTATACTGTTTAGGCTTGATTTGTCAGATTAGTCCCTGCTAACTCCATAATGTCACCTACTTTCACTATCGGGATTGAAGAGGAATATCAGACCATCGATCCGGAGACGCGGGATCTGCGGTCGCATATTCAGGTGGAACTGCTTGAGAAGGGCCAGTTGATCCTGCAAGAGCGGGTGAAGGCGGAGATGCACCAATCTGTCGTCGAAGTCGGGACTGGGGTTTGCAAGAACATTAAGGAAGCCAAGGCGGAAGTGAAGATGCTGCGGCGCGATATTATCCGGCTGGCCAGGGAAAACGGTCTGAGGCTGGCTTCAGTGGCCACTCATCCGTTTGCCGACTGGCGGGTGCAGGAAATTCATCCCGACGACCGGTATAAACATATTGTCGAGGACATGCAGCTGGTGGCGCGGGCAAATCTGATTTTCGGGTTGCACGTGCATATTGGGATCGAGGATCGCGAGACGGCGATCCATATGATGAATCATGCGCGGTATTTTCTGCCGCACCTGCTGGCACTGTCGACGAACTCGCCGTTCTGGCTGGGGATGAACACCGGGTTGAAGTCTTACCGCTGCAAGGTGTTTGACAAGTTTCCGCGGACCAACATTCCGGATTATTTTCCGAGCTGGGGCGAGTACGAGAATTTTATCAAGCTGTTGATCAAGACCAACTGCATTGATAACGCAAAGAAGATCTGGTGGGACATCCGGCCGCATCCATTCTTCAACACGATCGAGTTTCGAGTGTGCGATATTCCAATGCGTGCCGATGAGACGATTGCGCTGGCGGCCTTGATTCAAGCTACTGTGGCGAAGCTTTACAAGCTTCATACGGCGAATCAGGGATTCCGGCTTTACCGGCGGGCGCTGCTCATGGAGAACAAATGGCGCGCGGCCCGCTATGGGATGGAAGGCAAGCTGATTGATTTCGGCAAGCAGACCGAAGTGCCCGCCAAGGATCTGATTCTTGAATATCTGGAGTTTGTAGACGATGTGGTGGATGAGTTGGATTCGCGGGAAGAGCTGAGCTACATCCACAAGATGCTTGAGACGGGTAGCGGCGCCGATCGGCAGTTGCGCGTGTATCAGGACACCGGGGATTTAAAGAAAGTTGTCGACTACATCATTGAGGAGACCGAAGCGGGGCTGGCGGAAGAGGAACCGGCTGCCGTGAGAAGAGTCGGATGACCGTTCCTGTAAACGAAGTCAAAACTCCTGTAAAGGAAATCAGAAACCCAACCCTCCCTCAAAGAACCAGGGAAGGATGGGGCAGCCGAAGCAATCACATTTCCTTTGATTCTGAGTTCACTCTGGGGGCTCGCAATGCGGTGAACGTTTGTCTGCGGGTGCGGCCTGACGAGAAGGTTTGCTTGATCACCGATGAGGTGACGCTGGAGATTGCGGCGGCCATCGCGAACGAATTGGAGACGCTAGCAGCGCCTTACCGCGCCTGGGTGCTGGAGGATCTAGCGCCGCGTCCGTTGAAGGATCTGCCGAAGGAGATTCTGGACGATCTGGAGACCAGCCAGGTTTCGATCTTCGCGGTGCAGGCGCAGCGCGATGAACTGCACTCGCGCATGCAGATGACGGATGTCGTGAACCGGCGGAAGATCCGGCATGCGCACATGGTGAACATCAACCCGCAAATCATGGTCGAAGGCATGCGGGCGGACTTTCAGAAAGTGGACCGGCTCAGCGCGAAAGTTGTAGCGATGGTTCGCAAGGCGCAGCGGGTGCGGGCGAAGACGGA